>Ga0187894_10002139_pt1 | contig 24078 bp, 23 predicted proteins | sample GBC1701081metaG_FD_136650 | JGI IMG/M metagenome (GOLD analysis project Ga0187894, IMG submission 136650) | White microbial mat communities from a lava cave in the Kipuka Kanohina Cave System on the Island of Hawaii, USA - GBC170108-1 metaG ... | reverse complement strand
TGTATCGCTGGACGAGATCGTCCGTCAGTTTGTCGACGGACCCTTCCGCGACGACGCGTCCCTTCTCCATCAGAAGAAAGCTGGTTGAGGCGCGGCGTGCGAATGCGACGTTCTGTTCGACCAGAATCACGGTGATGCCGTGCTCGCGGTTCAGGCGGGTGATGACCTCCTCGATCTGCTCGACGATGTTGGGCTGGATGCCTTCGGTCGGCTCGTCGAGCAGGATGACCTTGGGCTGCGCCAGCAGTGCACGGGCAATCGCCAGCTGCTGCTGCTGGCCGCCGGAAAGATTGCCGCCACGCCGCGTCAGGTGCTCCTTGAGCACGGGAAACAGCGCGAAGATCCAGTCGTCGATCTGTGCCTGGCGGCCGCCCGCCGCAAAGGTCCCGAGGATCAGGTTCTCGCGCACCGTGAATTTAGGCAGGATGCCGCGGCCTTGCGGCACGTAGGCGATACCGGCCTTGGCGCGCTCGTGCGTGCGCCGGCTGGCAAGATCGCGGCCATCGAGGCGGATCACGCCGGTAACGCGGTCCATCAGGCCAAGAACAGCGCGCAGCAAGGTCGTCTTGCCGACGCCGTTGCGGCCCAGCACCGACAGGAAGTCGCCCTTGCCGGCCAGGAAGCTGATGCCCTGTAGCGCACGGCTGTTGCCATAGAAGGCATCGACGTTGGCGAGCTCAAGCACCGGTGATCCCTCCCGAGCCGAGATAGGCGCGCCGGACCTCCTCGTTGCGCTCGACCTCCGCTGCCGTTCCTTCCGCCAGCAACCGGCCCTGGTGCATGACCGAGATCACATCGCCGATCGCCTTGACGAAACCCATGTCGTGCTCGACCACGAGCAGCGTGTGCTTGCCCTTGAGTCGGTTGAAGAGATCGGCTGTTTTCAGCGTCTCCTGCGCCGTCATGCCGGCGGTGGGCTCGTCCATCAGGATCAGCTCGGTATCCTGCGCCACCAGCATGCCGATCTCGAGCCACTGGGTCTGGCCGTGCGACAGGTAGGACGCCGGCTTGTCGAGCGCGTTTTCCAGCCCGACGAGCTGGGCCAGCATGTCGAGCCCGTCTGTCTCCTCGCCGCGGCAACTGCGCATGACATTGGCGAACACGCCCGTTCGCTTGGAGTAGGCAACCTGCAGGTTCTCGCGGACCGTGAGTTCCTTGAAGACACTGGGCACCTGGAATTTGCGGCCGACGCCAGCGCGGGCGATCTGGTGTTCCTCCAGCGTCGTGAGCACGGTGTCGCGCAGCGTGATGGTGCCCGCCGTGGGCTTGATCTTGCCGCAGATCAGGTCGAGCGCCGTGGTCTTACCAGCCCCATTCGGGCCGATCAGGCAGCGCAGTTCCCCCTTGCCGACGGCAAGGTTCAATGCATTGACGGCGACAAAGCCGTTGAAGCTGACCGAAACGTCGGAGAGCTGCAGATGGGCGGTCATGAGTAGCACCACAACATCACCCGGAGGAGCGTCGCGCAGCGACGCGTCTCGACGGGTGGGATACCGCACCGGGTGTGTTGCCCATCCTTCGAGACGGCCGCGCTGGCGCGCGGCCTCCTCAGGATGAGGTTGGCGTGGGAGGGGCTCATGCGCCGACCTCCGTCTGCTTAACCTCGGCTGCCGGTGTGCTCGGAGTACGCCGCCGCAGACGGGTGATGCGGGCGGACAGCAGCTCGGCGATACCGGCCAATCCCTTGGGCAGGAACAGGACGACGAAGACGAACAAGCCGCCCATCACCAGCGTCCAGGTTTCCAGGAACGTCTTGGACTCCGACAGCGCGCCTTGCATGCCGGCGACCAGAACCGCCCCGAGGAAGGCGCCGACCAGGCTCTGCCGCCCACCCACCGCACACCAGACCACGACGGACAACGAGAGCGGCACGCCGAGGAATGTCGGGGAGGCGAACTCCATCACGACGGTGTAGAGCATGCCGGCAAGACCGGCGATCGCGGCGGACAGCGAGAAGGCGAAGATCTTGTAGGCGGCGACGTCATAGCCGAAATAGCGCACGCGGTTTTCGTGGTCGCGGATCGCCTGGATGATCAGTCCGGCCTTGGTCTTGGTGACAGCCAGTGCCAGGAACAGGCTTGCGGTGAAACAGCAGGCGGCGAGGTAGTAGGTGGAGCGGCCATAGGCGTCGAAGGTGACGTCGAACAGCTTGAGCTGTGCCAGGTCGGTGATGCCGTTGAAGCCACCGGTAAAGCGTTGCTGATCGATGATGACCAGGTTGACCACCACCATGGCGGCCAGCGTAATGATGGCGACGTAGACGCCGGTGACGCGGCCGCGAAACATGAACCAGCCCAAGGCCGCGGCGGCGCAAACCGGCACGATGATGCCGGCGGCTATGGCAAAGCCCAGCGAGTGGAACGGCACCCAGAACCACGGCAGGCTGGACACGTTGTTCCAGACCATGAAGTCGGGCAGGCCTTCCGGTCCCGTGTGTACCGGTACGGTCTTGAGCTTCAGCGCCATGGCCATGGCATACGAGCCGAGCCCGAAGCTCATCGCCTGGCCGAGGTTGAGGATGCCGGCGTAGCCCCACGACAGCGCCAGCGACATGGCCAGCATGCCCAGCACGATGTAGCGCGCGATCTTGTTCAGCAAAAAGTCGCTGTCGATCGCCAACGGCACCACGAACACGGCGAGACAGACCAGACCATAGAGCAGAACCTGAGTTCGCGTCTTGCCGGCCGACCGGCGGGTGCGGTGTGCCGGCGCGGAGAGAACGAGCGGCGCTGTCATGCCCGCACCCGGGCAGTGAACAGGCCCTCGGGCCGGAAGCGGATCAGCACGATGATGGCGAGGAACACCAGCGCCTTGGCGATCGTGTCGTTCTGCAGGAAGGCGATGACGCCGCTCAGTTCGCCCAGCACGAAGGCGCTGGCGACGGTGCCGACGAGGCTCTGCACGCCGCCCAGCACCACCACCATGAACGCATCCACGACATAGCCGGTGCCCATCTCCGGCGAGACGCTCTTCAGCGGTGAGACCAGCGCGCCGGCGAGCCCGGCCAAGCCGGCGCCGTAGGCGAACGTGATGCCATAGACCTGGCCGGCATTGACGCCGAAGGCCGAGGCGATGCTGCGATCCTGGATGACGGCGCGCAGTTTGATGCCGAAGGTGGTTCGGTTCATCAGGAACCAGGTCAGCGCGAAGAGCGCCAGCGCTGCCGCAAAGAGAAAGAGCCGATAAACCGGCACTGGCACGCCGACGATGTCGATGCTGTGCGACAGATCGACCGGCATTTGCACATAGCGCAACTCGCCGCCGGCCAGTAGCCGCACGACCTGCTGCAGCATGACGCCGATGCCCCAGGTGGCAAGGATGGTGTCGAGCGGCCGTGCGTACAGAAAACGCAGGACGAAGTGCTCGATCAGCCAGCCGAACAGCGCGACCAGCAGAAAGATCGGGATCAGGCTGGCGAACAGGCCGATCTGCAGCTCGGTCTGCAGTGCCCAGGCGGCATAGGCGCCCAGCATCACGAACTCGCCATGCGCCAGGTTGATGATGCCCATGGCGCCGTAAATGATCGACAAGCCCAGAGCCACCAGCAGCAGGATGGAGGCGATGCTGAGGCCGGTGATGAATTGCTGCAGTATGTCGTCCATGGGCACCGTCTTTTCCTCCCCACGCAATGGGGAGGTGTTTCCTGGGAGCGCGGGCGTCCCGCCCGCATCGGCGCATAGCGTCGACACAACAGCGGGCGGGACGCCCGCGCTCCCAGGAGGAGAGACATCAGCTCTGGGTCAGACCCTTCTCCGTGCAGTTCTGGCCGGGGTAGGCTGCGTACGGTACCGGCTTCTGCCACTGCGCCGAATCGACGAGCACCTCGAATTGGCCATCCGGCTTGGCGCGCGCGATCTTGGGCCACAGCCAGGTATGCAGGTTCTCTCGCTCGATGCGTACCTTGCCTTGCGGCGCGATCATCTCGGCGCCCTTGACGGCTTCGCGGATTGTGTTGGGCGAGATGTCCTTGCCGCCGAGCTTCTCCACCGCCTGTTTGAACAGATAGACCTGGAAGTAGGACGGCTCGGAGACGAAGTGAGTGACCTTGTCGTTGCCCCAACGCTTCTTGTAGGCGGCGACGAACTTCTCGTTCTCGGGCGACTTGTGCACCATGAAGTAGGGCGCCGACGTGAAGTGACCGGCCGCGGCCTCGCCGCCCATGGCGGCGATCTCGTTCTCCGACGTGGTCAGGCTCGCCATCGGCATCTTCTCGGGGTCGAGGCCGGCGGCGCGGTATTGCCGGTGCAACGCCACCACTGAATCGCCGACCACGGTCGAGAAGATCACGTTAGGCTGTGTCGAGCGGAACTTGTTGATTACCGAAGAGAATTCCGAGTGCCCCAGCGGTACGTATTCCTCGTTGACGACCTCGCCGCCGTACTTCTCCAGCAGCTTCTTGCAGTAGTTGTTCTCTTCCTTCGGATAGATGTAGTTGGAGCCGATCAGGTAGAATTTCTTGCCGAATTTCTTGACCAACCAGGGAATGAACTCATCCTGCTGCTGGTTCGGCACGGCGCCTGTGTAGATCACATTCTTGGAGCACTCGCGGCCCTCGTACAGCGTCGGGTACCAGTAGAGATTGTTCTGGCGTTCGAACACCGGCAGCACGGCCTTGCGGCTGGCCGAGGTATAGGAACCGAAGACGCTGACGCACTTGTCGCCGACGACCAGCTTGCGCGCCTTCTCGGAGAAGGTGGCGGGGTCGGAGGCCGGATCCTCGACCACCGGCACGATCTTCATGCCCTTGATGCCGCCAGCCGCGTTGATCTCCTCGATGGCGAGAATCGTGGCTTTATTCAACGATTCTTCAATGATGGCGGTGGTTCCCGTGAGGGAGAACAGCACGCCGACCTTGATCTCGCCGTTGGCGGCGATCGCAAGTCCACTGTTCTTGATCCAGATGTGAGGGAATCCCGCACTGGCGCCCGCACCGACAGCGGCCGCGCCGTGAAGCAGAGAACGACGTGTCAGGGCCATTGCCCACCTCCCGATTTTGAAAAACAAAAAAGCCCTCCCGATGCGCGCGGTTCGCGTGCATTGAGAAGGCTTTGTCGCCGATGTCGAAAAGGACGGCGCTGTTGCCGCCGGTTCCCAACTTTGGGAATTACTGTTTCAAATCATAACCAAGCAGTTCGAACGAGTCAACGATCGCTGCCGCGACCGCGCTCACCGGCACACGCCGGTCCATCGCCTGGCGGCGAATGAAGCCATAGGCTTCATCCTCGGCGACGTGCCGCGTCGTCATGATGATGGCCTTGGCGCGCTCGACGGTGCGCATCGAGCGGATGGTTTCGTCGAGCTTCTCGACCTTGCCGCGCAGGCGCATCTCGTAACGGAACTGGCTTTGCGCGCTCACGAGGCTCGCCAGGATGGCGTTGGCCGTGAATGGTCGCGCCAGGATGGCATCCGGCGTCGCATTGGTGAGCGCTTCAGGATCGATCGGATCGGATGCCGGCAGGATGACGACCAGTGCGGCTTGCGCATCGCCAGGCACCCACGGTAGCCGGCGCGCCAGATCGGGCGCGTAGTCGCAGTAGACGACATCGGCATCGGATGGCATGCGCTCCGGCGCCGGCCACAGGTGGCGCGCTCGCACCCGCAGCCGCTGTAGCTCGCGCACGAGAAAGACGCCCTGGTCGTCGCGCGCTGTGACGATCGCTACATCGAGTCCAGCGAACTCCGCGAGGACCGAACGACGCGTAGGCGCTTCCTTGCGCGCGTCGGATTTCGATGGCGGTTCGTTCATGCGTGGTTTTGTAACTCCTCCCATGGCGGCCTTTCACCCACGCGCGGTGGCACGACCGTAGCCGACCAGGAACGGATCGGCGCGGACCGCGGCGGGCGATTGCCGGATGATGTCGAACTGGCCGCGGCGATTGGCGCGCCCGATCCGGGTCCAGAGATCCGTATGGCTCGACGTGGAGTTGATGGTGACCTGGCCCTGCGGAGCCTGGAAGCTGGCGCCGAGCACCATGGTGCGCAGGATATCAGTGTCGAGCGAGTCGGCCTGCTCGAGCGCCTTGGCGAACATGTGGACCTGGAAGTAGGCGGCTTCCACGCACATGTTGGTGGGCTCGTCATCGCCGTAGCGCTTCTTGTAGCGCGCCACGAACGAGGCGCTGGCTTCGCTTTCGACGCCTTCGAAGTAGGGCGCGGCGGTGATATGGCCTTCGCCGACATCGAAGCCCATGGCACGGATCTCGGCCTCGGTGGTCGTCAGGCTGGCGATCGGCATGGTGCGCGGATCGAGCCCGCTGTCGGTATAGGCCTGATAGAAATAGATCGTGCCGTCGCCGACCACGGTAGAGAAGATGACGTCGGGCTGAGTACTGCGCAGGTCCTGGATGATGGGCAGGAAATCCTGCGGACGCGCGCGCAGGTTCAGGTAGCGTTCGCCCACGACCGAGCCGCCGTTGGCAGCCAGCAGTTCGCGCATGATGCGATTGGATTCGCGCGGATAGATATAGTCTGAACCGACGAAGTAGAAGCGCGAGCCGTAGTTCTCGATCAGGAACCGGCACAGCTCGACGCTGTTCTGGTTGGGCGCGGCACCGGTGTAGATGATGTTGGGCGAGAACTCGAAGCCCTCGTAGAGCGTCGGGTACCACAGCAGCCCGTTGAGGCGCTCGACCACCGGCAGCACAGCCTTGCGGCTGGAGGATGTGTAGCAGCCGAAGATCGTCGTGATGCGGTCCTCGATCATCAGCCGCTTGGCGTAGTGGCCGAACGCGGCCGATTCCGACGCCGGATCGTAGATCACGGGGACCAACTCGCGTCCGTTCACGCCACCGGCGCCATTGAGTTCCTCGATCGCCAGCAGCGTGCCGTGCAGCTGGGTCTCCTCGATCACGGACATGAAGCCGGAATGCGAGAACAAAACGCCGACACGCCAGGGCGCGCCTGTCTTCGCAGGCGTGGCGGGCATGACATGCTTCTTCGTGGGAGCAATCGGCATGGCATTCTCCCAAACGTTATTATTGCGACTTGGCACTCGACAGGCCAAACGATCGGTCAGGACGGTCTTGCGAGATCGATTGCAAGAATCGTGACATGGAACGCGTGCCCGGCGCAAGACGCGCGTGGGTCGTCCAAATGCCTGGAGAACGGGCCAAGTGAGCGGCAACTTGGCATTTGGCCTGTCAGGTGACCGACACTAATGGACAAACGCGTTCTTCACCCACTCGATGGCGCACTCGGCAATGACAGCAACGGAGCGAAGATTTGGAAAAAATCGATCGCGATCCGCACGGGCGTCGCGATCAAGCCAAGCATGGGCAGGATGAGCCAGCGCCGATCCCCGAGGGTTCTGCCGTCGTGGCCGGGACGCCGGGTTCCGTCTCGGGCATGTCGCCTACACCTGTGGTTTGGCGCGCCGCCAAAGATCGCGGCCGGCGAGAAGCGCACCGCCGACCACCAGTGCCGCAGCCAGCAGCAACGCCGGCGTCGCGGCGGCACGCCCGGCGGCGACCAGCAGTGCGGTCGACAGGATTGGCGTGGCATAGCTCAGCACGCCCAGCGCGCGGATGTCACCGCGCTTCATGCCGACATCCCAAAGGTAGAAGGCAGCGCCGACCGGGAAGACGCCCAGCGCTGCCACGGCGAGCCAGGCGCCTGTCGTCGCCGGCCACACGGCCGTCTCAACGGCCAGATGGCAGAGGGCGGCGAGAATCGCTGACGCCGCACAGAAGGCAGCGACAGCGTCGGTCGGTACCTCGCCGAAGCGTCGGCTGGTCACCGAGTAGACCGACCACACCACTGCGCAGCCCAGAGCCGCGAGATAGCCCGGCCAGTGTGTGCCGGCGAAGCCGACATCGCCGCGTCCCAGGGTCAGCACGACGATCCCGGCCAGGCCCAGCGCCGCACCCCCCAGGTGCCAGCCGTGCAGCGCCTCACCCGCGATCGGCGCCGACAGCAGCACGATCAGCAGCGGCCACAGGTAGTTGATCAGGTTCGCCTCGGCCGGCGGCGCCTGGCGCAGGGCAATGAAGTAGAGCAGGTGATAACCGAACAGGCCGCCCACGCCGAGCAGCCACACGCGCGGCGGCCAGGCGACGGCGTCCCGCAGCGATCGCCCCTGCGCCACGATCCAGATGCCGCCGACCGTGGCGCCGATGGCGAACGTCATGGCGGCGAGCTGAAAGGGCGGAATGGCGCCGGTCGATACCGTGAGCAGCGCCAGCGCCGACCACATCAGGATCGAAAGGGCTCCCAGTGCCGTGGCCCGGCGATCGGACGAGCTCGTCATCGTTGCGCCCACATCGGATCACTGATCGCGGTGCCACATTCACGCGAACGCAAAAACGTGTAGACGCAGGTACTTTCTCTATTTATCGTTGGCCCTGTTGGGCTACCCAAGGTGTCTCTCCATGACCAGCGCTGCGTGCGTGGTGTGTCGGCAAGAAATCACATCCGGATCGATCGATCCAGTCGCCTGTACCACGGATGCATCATCCTCGGATCCGGGAGATCGCCGGCAGATCCGCTGTCGCGGGCATGGACTGTGGCGCAGGTGCGTCCTGACCGCCCTCTGCCTGCTTCTGTTAGTGGGTCTGCCGCGCCCCAGTCTGGCAGGGCCATTCGAGGATGCCATGGCACTGCTGAGGAGCGGCGACTATGCGGCTGGCGTCCCATTGATGAGGTCATTGGCCGAGCAGGGACATGCCGAGGCCCAACAAGTCATTGGGTATGCCTACCACGAGGGAAAGGGGGTGCCCCAGGACTACACTGAAGCGATGAGATGGTACCGGCGGTCGGCCGAGCAAGGCAATGCCGATAGTCAACTCAACCTCGGCTATATGTATATGAACGGCCAGGGTACTGCCGAGGACGCTGCTGAAGCGGCACGGTGGTTCTTGCGCGCCGCGGAGCAGGGGCAGACCACGGCGCAGGTCAATCTCGCACGCATGTATGCCGCTGGAGTCGGTGTGCCCCGAGACTACGCCCAGGCGGCGCGGTGGCTCCGGGGGGCCGCGGAACAGGGCGATGCCGACGCCCAGTTCGTCTTGGGCTCAATGTATTTCGAGGGAAGCGGTGTGCCGGTGGACATCGCCGAGGCTCTGCGGTGGTTTCTCAAGTCGGCTCAGCAAGGCAATGCCGAAGGCCAGTGTCGGAGCGGGGAGATTTATGCCGACACCGGGACGGCACTGCGCAATGACGCGGAGGCAGTGCGCTGGTTTACGGCTGCTGCGGCTCAAGACCACGCGCGCGCCCAATATCGTCTCGGGGTCCTCTACGCTGGTGGCCGGGGTGTAACGCAGGATGTCGCTGCCGCGATGGGCTGGTGGCGCAAATCGGCCGAACGGGGCTATGTCGAAGCGCAAGCCATGCTTGGTTCTTTGTACGCAACGGGCAATGGAATGCCGAAGGATCTGGCTGAAGGGGCGAGGTGGCTGCGACAGGCGGCCGACCAGGGGCATGCCCTCGCCTTGGTTCGTTTGGGTGATATGTATCATGGCGGTGCTGGCGTCCCACGGGACCTCCAAGAGGCCGTTCGGCTTTTCCGTCGCGCTGCCGATCAGGGCAACGCCTATGGCCAGATCCGTATGGGCTTGATGCTGACCAGGGGCGAAGGTGTTCCGCGGGACCATCGCGAGGCTCTTCGCTGGTTTCGTCTGGCTGCCGAGCAAGACCTTGCAGACGCCTATACTCATCTTGGCGATGCGTATCACAAGGGATGGGGTGTACAGCGCGACGACGGCGAAGCCGCGGGCTGGTATCGCAAAGCTGCCGAGCAAGGTAATGCTGCCGGTCAATATGCGCTGGCTCGTATGTATGCTGCGGGCCTGGGCATCCTCAGGGATGATGCCCAGGCGCTCAAATGGATGCGCGCCGCCGCTGATCAGGACCATGTCGAAGCTCAGTACGATCTCGGCAACCTGTACGCCCAGGGACGCGGTGTGGAGAAGGATGATGCCGAGGCTGTGCGGCTCTTTCGAATCGCTGCGGACAAGGGGTTGGCCGCAGCGCAAGTGGAACTTGGCCTGCACTACCGTTACGGCCGCGGGGTATGGGAGAGCAACGCCCAGGCCATCGCTTGGTTTCGCCGGGCCGCCGACCAGGGTAGTGCCGACGGCCAGTTCAATCTCGCCAATATGCATGCCGGCGGCCTCGGGCTGCCGGTGAACCATACGGAGGCGACCCGCCTCTACAAACTGGCCGCCGATCAAGGGCATGACATCGCTCAGTTCAACCTCGCCAGCGCCTATTTCAACGGAAAGGGTGTCGCGAAGGATGAGCAGGCTGCGGTGACATGGTGGCGGAAAGCAGCCACGCAGGGCTATGCCCATGCCCAGTACACGTTGGGCTTCGCCTACAGCAAAGGCCTCGGCGTGAAACGCGACGACATCCAGGCATATGCCTGGTGGGAGCTGGCGGCGGCTAGCTTCGGTGCCGAGGAAAAGACGGATCGAGACAAGGCGATCAAGGAGCGTAACGCCGTGGCCGCGCGCATGTCACCAGCGCAGATCCAGCAGGCGCGCACGCTCGTCGCGAATTTCAAGCCGGTGAAAGCAGCACCTTGAGACAACGCATGCACAACGCCACCGGCCAAGGCGCGTGAACCGAGGTGTGGCCGATCCAGGCATACTGGCATTGGGAGACGACCATGACCGAACGAACCCAGGCAGCCGCGTGTGGACACGCAAGGCGGCTGACTGCCGCGCGCGGCGCAGCTGTTCCGTCCGGCGGCGATGCACGGCGACGCCGACGCGCAGTTCTATCTCGGCATGATGTATGTCAGCGGCCCAGGGTGTGACGGCCGACTGGGATGCCGGAGAACGTTGGCTGCGGCCGGCTGCGGAGCAGGGCCATGCCATCGCGCAATTCAACCTGGGCCCGGTCGATATCGGCGGCTCGTTGCGGGCGCCGGACTATGTCCTGGCCTACGCGTAGTATGAGGTAGCCCCCCTGTTTGCCACCGATCCCGATTGGCGCGAGCGATCGCGGGCGCTGCGTGATTGGGTAGCGGCACGCCTCCGCCTGCTGTAGACGACAGAGGTCCGGCGGCGCGACGTGGAACTCGGCGCAGCAGTCTTGTCGGTGCAATCGGCACGGCGATAGGGCCGTCATCGAACGGCGAACGGAAGGCCCCGTTCGATCGCGACAATGATCTGAATGAGAGATACGGGCGAGGTCTTGCCGTGTTAAACATGCGGGGATGGCGTGGTGTCGATCGTTGCGTGCGCGGATATTCCGGCGATGTTCCGTGGTGGTGCAGGGCATCACCGCGGCCATGCTGGCCATTTTGCCCGCGTATGCCGGCGAATGGTCTGGCATGCCTCTGGTGATCGATGGCAGGACGATCGCTATCGGTGGGCAGCGGTTGCGGCTGGCCGGTCTCGATGCCCCTGACAATGCGCAGATATGCCAGGGGCCGGATCGCATCGCTTACGACTGCGGCGTCGAGGCGCGCCGGGCGTTGGCCATCATCATTGCCGGCCGTGATGTAAAGTGCAGCGGTGACCAACGCGACCGCTACCGCCGGCCTCTGGTCACGTGCCAGGTCGGCGAGACCGATGTCGGGCGCGAGCTGGTGCGATTGGGGTGGGCTGTCGCGCTGCCATCATCTGACTACGCCGCCGAAGAGGACGACGCGCGCACGCAAGGGCGCGGGTTGTGGCAGGGGCCCTTTCAACGGCCCGACGACTGGCGCCGCACACGCACGACGCTGCCACCCGGTACGACGCCGAAGGAATGACGTCGGGCGGCGGAGCATAGTGCTCATCGTCCACTGCCGAACGGGCCTCGCCGGGGCGGGACGCTTGTATGCCCGCGGTGCCTTGGGTGCGACACCTCAGTCCTTATTTGTACCGGTCAAGTTAATGCGCGCGGTGGACTGCTTTCATTCCATGTTCATGATCCGTTTATTTGTTCTTGACTTTTGGATTTGAATAGAGCACAAATACGAACATCCCAACATCGGCAGACTCGCGAAGGAGCGGACATGAAGCGTCCACTGCACGCGCCCCGCACTGGGCCGGGCTTTTCGGCTGGCGCCAAGCCACCTCATGTGACGAAGGGTTGCGGTCCCCATCCCAAGGCCAGCTCAGGCCACAAGTCCGGCACCCGGCGCGCCGGCGACAAGCACGCGGCAGCGAGCGGCAAATGAGCGCCGATCGCAAGCCGCCGGTCGACGCGCGTGCCTTGGCGCGGGACCATACGCAAGAGGCGATCGATGCGCTGGCGAGCGTCGTGAACGACACGGACGCCTCGCCGGCGGCGCGCACCTCGGCCGCCGAAGCACTGCTCAACCGTGGCTGGGGCCGATCAGCATCGGTCACCCATCAGAATTTACAGGACGACTTTGCAGACATCCTCGCCGCCGCTGCCGCCATCCGCGCCGCCCGCGGAGCTGGCGGCGAACATGACGACGGACGCGCTGCAGCGGCTGATCGCGGAGTGGGCGGCAAAGCCGCTGCTATTCGTCACTGAGGCGCTCGGCGCCGAACCCTATCCATGGCAGCACGAGGTGCTGCAGTGGCTGGGTAATGGCGAGAAACGGATATCGGTGCGCTCGGGCCACGGCGTCGGCAAGACGACGCTGGAAGCCTGGCTGGCGTTGTGGTTCCCGCTGACGCGCGGTGACGCCAAGGTGGGAATCACCGCGCCGGCCGGTCCACAGCTCGAGGTCAACCTCTGGCCCGAGATCCGCAAATGGACGCCGCGGCTGCGCGATAGAACGCGAGTTGGGGCGTGGCTGGCCTCGCGCATGCAGATCAACGAGCTGGAGATCGCGTTCGTGAACGAGAACCTCGTGCGCGCCCGCACGGCGCGGCCCGACCAGCCTGAAGCGCTGCAGGGCTTGCACGCCGGCAACGTGTTGATCCTGATCGACGAGGCCAGCGGCATCGACGAGCGCATGTACGAGGCCAACATCGGTGCGCTGTCCACGGAGGGCGCCATCCAGGCGATCTTCAGCAATCCCACGCGCAACTCGGGCTATTTCCATCGCACGCAGCACGAGCAGGCAGATCGCTGGAAGACCCTCGTCGTGTCGTCGCTCGACGTGCCCAACGCCCAGGGGCACATCGACGATGTGATCCGGCACTACGGCCGGGATTCCAACCAGTACCGGGTGCGCGTGCTGGGTGAATTTCCCCAGGAAGGGGACGATGCGGTGATGCCCTTGCACATGATCGACGCGGCCATGGACCGCGCCGGCAAGGTGGCACCCGTCGAGGGTATCGCGCCGGTGTGGGGTGTCGACGTGGCCTGGATGGGCGGCGATCGCAGTGCGCTGGCCAAGCGCTGCGGCAATGAACTGGTGGAGCCCGTGAAATGGTGGTCGGGCAACGATCCACACCAGACGGCGCTGCGTATTTTTGAGCACTGGGAACAGACCGACGCCGACATGCGGCCGGCCGCCATCATGGTCGACGCCATCGGCATGGGGGCGGCGACCTACCTGAAGCTGCGCGAGCTCGGCCTGCCGGCGCGCATGATCAATGTCGGCGAGGCCGCCGCAGCGAGCGATCGCTATATGCGGCTGCGCGATGAGCTGTGGTTCCGGGGCCGCGCCTGGTTGCAGGACGGCGCGTCGATCCTGCCGCGCGACAACGCGCTGAAGGCCGAACTGGTGTCCGTCACCTATGCCATGACGCCAACGGGGAAGATCAAGGTCGAGTCGAAGGAGGACATGCGCCGACGCGGCCTGCGCTCGCCCGATCTGGCCGACGCTTTCCTGCTGACGCTAGCCGGCGGCGAGCACAGGCGGCAGCCGGCATCGAAGCCGGGACGCTATACCGCGCGCCGCGGGACTCCTGGTTCGTGGATGAGTTCGTGAGAATTTTCCTCCGCACCGCTGTCATCGCGAGCACAGCGAGGGATGACATTAGCAAGGAGATGAAACCTTGGCTGACGACTCGGCACTGATGGCGGAAATCGAGGCGCGCTACGAAGCAGCGCGCGATCATGCCGCGCGCTGGCGCGATAACGCGCGCGAGGCGTTCCGTTTCTATGCCGGGGAGCAGTGGGATGACTCCGACATCGCGAAGATGGAGGAGCAGCAGCGGCCGGTCGTGACCTTCAATCGCATCATGCGTCTGGTCAATGCTGTCATCGGCTACGAAGCCAACAATCGTGCCGAGGTGCGCTACGTTCCCCGGACCCAGGGCGATAGCCGGATCAACGAGCTGCTGACCAGCGCCAGCGCCTACTTCCGCGATGCCTGCGACGCCGAGTTCGAGGAGTCCGACGCCTTCCGCGACATGATCGTGAGCGGCATGGGCTGGACCAACGATCGGTTGAACGACACGCAGAACCCGGACTACGACCTTGTCGAGGAGCGTGTCGATCCCCTGGAGATGCTGTGGGATCCGTCGAGCCAGAAACCCAACCTCGCCGATGCCCGATATCTGTTCCGGCGCAAGCGCTACACCGAGAAGGAGATCAGGGCGATCTGGCCGGATTTCACGGGGCCTTTCGCCGGCGGCTTCGACGATGCTGCCGACGAAGACGGCGAGCCCGTGGATCGCTCGCCGCGGTCGAGCTATCGCGCTGACGGCGAGGGCAAGGACAACAGGCCCGATGTCCTCGTGCTCGAATACCAATACAAGGAGCGCGAGGCTTATTATGTGGTCAGTCATCCCGGTGCACCCGAGGGTGTCGAAATTCCCGCCAGTGAACTGACTGACGAGTTTCGCGACAAGCTGAAGGAGCGGGGTATTCCGGTCGTGATGAAGCGTCGGACCATCACGCGTCGCTGCTTCGTGATTGGACGCAGCGTCGTGCAGGGGCCGGACGTCGTCTGCCCGCACGACTTCACCTACCACTGCATGACCGGCTTCCGCGACCGCGAGCACCATCACTGGTTCGGCATCGTACACATGCTGAAGGACCCGCAGCGCTGGTCCAACAAGTGGCTGGCGCAGATCATGCACATCCTGAACTCGAACGCCAAGGGCGGCCTGATGGCGGAAGAGAGCGCCGTCGCCGACCGCCATGAGTTCGAGGCAAGTTGGGCCGATCCTGCCGCGGTGACGTGGTTCTCCGACGGCGCCCTGAAGAACAACACGGTGCAGCCCAAACCGCCGCCGACCTGGCCGGCCGGCGTCGAGCGACTGCTGCAATATGCCAATGCCAGCTTCACCGACGTCAGCGGCATCAACCAGGAGCTGCTTGGCCTGGCCGATCGCGAGCAGGCCGGCGTGCTGGAATGGCAGCGCAAACAGAGCGCCGTCACGCTGTTGGCACCGTTGTTCGACTCGCTGCGGCGTTTCCGCAAGATGCAGGGCCGGTGTTGGCTCTACATGATGCAGCGCTATGTCAGCGATGGCCGCATCATCCGTATCACACAGGACAACGGACAGCAGGTCGGCATTCCGTTCGGCGGTTCGCCCGAAATGCAGGCGCAGCTACCGCCACAGTGGAAGCTGCCGGAGACGGCCGAGTATGACGTCATCGTTGATCAGGCGCCGACGGCACCGAATCAGAAGGAGCAGACCTGGGCGGTGCTGAGCCAGCTCTTCCCGCTGCTGAGGAACGTGTTGCCGCCGCAGGTCATGATGCTGGCGGTTGAATATTCGCCGCTGCCGGAGTCGTTCATCGCCAAGCTCAAGGAGATGCAGAAGCAGCTCGAGGCGCAGGGACCGCCGCCCGATCCCGCGATGGTCAAGATGCAGGCGCAGATGCAGGCCAAGCAGGCTGAGCTGCAGCTGCGGCGCCAGGAAGTCGAGGCTCAGATGCAACTCGATCTGGCCAAGGCGAAGAACGACATGGAGATCCAGCACCTGAAGGCGCAGGCACAGATGGAGCTTGACCGCGATCGCGTTCAGTCCGATGCGGCGCTGGAGGCCGAGAAACTGGCACGCGAGGCGCATGCCCTGGAGCAGCACCAGAACCTGGAGGCCGAGGCGCAGGGACTGAAGCTGGAGCTCTCAGGCGTGGCCTCCGATGGGCGAGGTCCGATCACACGCCTGTTCGATGGGCTGTCGGAGCGACAGGAGAGAACACTCGCGGCGCTCGCCGATAGCAACCAGCAAAGCACCGCTGCGCTGGCTGCGGGCCTTGCCGACCTTGCGCGGGCCCTGATGGCCGACAACGAACTGGTCCGCGATCCTCGGACCGGTCGCGCCGTCGGCACGCGCCGCGTGCTGCGGTCGGCCTGACGGCGCTGCTTGCGGTATCAAAGGTGACGACATGACGGTCCAGCTTTCAACATCAGTACGCAATGCCGAGCTCGATGCTATCGAAACCGCGATTGGCACGTCGGCCGTGCTCAAGGTTCGCACCGGCGCACAGCCCGCCACCTGCGCCGCGGCCGACAGCGGCACGGCACTGGCAACCTGTAATCTGCCTAGTGATTGGATGGCGGTGGCGTCGGGTGGGAGCAAGGCGCTGTCCGGCACCTGGCAGGATGCCAGCGCCGATAACACCGGTACGGCGGGCCATTGGCGCCTCTATGCCAGCGATGGCGTTACGTGCCACGCCCAGGGGACCGTGACTCTCACGGGCGGCGGCGGCGACATGACCGTCGACAATACGTCGTTCGCAGCGGGCCAGGCCTTCACGGTGACGGCTTTCACGCTGACAGCGGGCAACGCCTGATGGCCGATACCAAGTTGAGCGCCCTCAGCCTCGTTCCAGCCGCCAAGGGCGATCCGTTCAACGATCGTTTCTATGCCTATCTAGCGGAAGGCGCGACGGATGCCGACAAGCAGGTCGCGCTTCGTCCGGTCGACCTGTTTCTGCAGATGAACAGGAAATGGTCCTGGCGCTGGACGGATGTGATCGAACCCAACGCCGTTGCTCAGTCTTGGTCCGGCGACGGGGCGCAGGGCAATGACCAGAATGTCGATGTGGTCAATCGGCCGGGCGTGATCGCCGTTCAATGCGGAACGGACCCGGACGGCTGGTCCATGGCATGGAGCGGGAACAACTACGCCTTCCGTCGTGGTGGCGGCGCGCAGAGATTTGTTTCCGTCTTCAAGACACCGGACACCTTGTCGACGGCGACGGACCGATACGCGCTGTACTGCGGTTTGAAGCGGGAATACGGGACCGCGGCTCCAGGCGAAATGATCGGTATCCGGTATCGTGACGACTGGAACGGCGGCAAGTGGGAACTCGTCTGCCGCGACAATGCCGCGATCGCCGCCGCCGACAGCGGCATCTCGGTCACCGCAGATGCCTGGTACTGGGTTGAAATCAACATCAACGCCGGTGCCACCAGCGTGTCTGTGTCCATCAACGGCGTGACCGTCGGACCGGTTACGACTCAGATCCCGTTAGCCGAGCATTTCTTCTGCTTTATCGATGTGGTCAAGACGAGCGGCACCAACAACAGGGCGGCTTTCCTGGACGCCGGCGGTTGGTTTCTGCACCTCGCCACGGCACGGTAGCGGAGAGGGCGATCCGTGGCGAATTTTCTCAGCCTCGAAACGGGCGATCGCCTGTTGCTGGAGACGAGCGACAAGCTCCTGTTCGAGGAGCAGTCCGGGGCCGTGATCACTGGCAGTGCCGCCGTGGCGCTCGCCGCTGTGTCGGCGTCCGCCGCCGGCGCATTGACCGCCCGAGGCACGACCTCGATTACGCTTGGCCCGGTCGGCGCTGTGGCCACGGGGGCTGCGCCGATCAAGGCAGCAGCAGCGATCAATCTCGCGTCCACATCCCTCGTCGCCGGGAGCGCCCTCGCGCTGAGGGGAGGCGCCGGGGTCACACTGCCCGGCGTTTCGCTGGTCGCTGCCGGCGGTCAAGGGGGTGCCGGCGCCGCCGCCGTCGGGCTCGGCAATGTGACGTTGGCGGCAGCGGCAACGGTCATCGGAACAATCACGGCACCCGCAGCAGTGCAACTCGGCGGCGGCTGGTCGGCGCATGAGTTTGCACGCCTTCGCCGCTCGCTTGCGCGCGGAAAGAAACGGCTGCGACGCGTGGCGACCGAGCTGCTCGAGGTACTGCCAAGGCCGGCACTGGAAGATGACCGTGATGCGGGCGCGCCACTCGTGGTTCGCATCGAGGCTGCGATCGCACAGCTTCAGGAGGCGACCTCCATGAGCGCTCTGCGTGAAATCCAGGGGCGCCTCCGTGGGGTACGGGTGGCAATCGAAATGGAATTTGACGACGAAGAAGTCCTGTTACTGGCGGCTTAGGAGAGGTCATGAGCATTTTTGATCAGAAACCCGGCGGTGAACCCAGCGCTGCAGCCGAACTTGCGAGCCTCCAGGCCGAGGCCGCGCAGCAGCCGGCGCCGGACGTCGAAGGGATTGCGGCGGATCCGGGTGTCGCTGAATCCGATGCGGCACAGACAGCCATGCCGGGCATCGATGACGACGGCGATTCCGGTGACGATGCGCGCCAGGTGCCCCTGAGCGCACTCAAGTTGGAGCGCAACAAAAGGCGGGCGCTGGAAGATCGGCTGGCGGCATTCAACGAGCAGATGGAGGCGCTGGCGCACCAGCAGCAGCAGCAGGCACAGCCGGTGCCACAAGACGGGCCGCCTGATCCGGAGCAGGATCCGATCGGCGCCCTGCGCTTCGAGCGACAGCAGCGCGAACGTCTACAGCACTATGTGCAGGCACAGGCACTGGAGCAACGCGTTGCGCAGGACTACATCGCCGACGCCCAGCGCTTCGCGGCGCAGACGCCGGACTTTGCTGATGCCTATAACCATCTCTTTGCCGGCCGGGTTGGCGAGCTGCGGGCGCAGGGCTGGCACGACGACGCCATCCGCGCCCAGGTGCAGCGAGAGGAATTCAATATCGCGCTGGGCGCGTTGCGCGCTGGCCGCAGCCCCGCGCAACAGGCATATGAGCTGGCCAAGGCGCGGGGTTATGGCCGCAATGCGAGCCGTCCTGCGTCGGCCCCGGCCGATCCCACGCTCGCCGCACTGAAGGCCCGCGCCGCCGCCTCAATCAGCGAAGGCGGCACACCGCCACGGTCCAGCCTGTCGCTGGAAGAGATCGGCAAACTCACCGGCCCGGCCTTCGACTCGGCATTCGAGCGCTATACCCGCGCCCAGGGCAAGCGCTCGAGCCTGTTCAGGAACGAATGAGAGGTTACTCTTGATCCGGTACCACAGGCCGTGAACCGGCGGCGACGAGCTGCTGCTTCACGCAGTCGGTGAGGCGTGTCAATGCTGTATCGGTACCAGCGAGCGGAAAGGAGGCGCGGCGCCGGAGCACGGATACAGTGAGCATATTGCCGCGTCGGAACTGATTGAACAGCTCCGCATCCTTGGGCAGCTCGGCCATGACGAGGGTTGGGTTCCTGGCCCGCCCCATCAGGGGCTGGGGCGGCATCGAGTCGATCGTCACCATGACGGGCATCGTCTCGTTAGGGGTCAACGACCAGTCCTCGAAGTTCCAGCCGACGCGCCAGGACCAGTTCCCGGACACCGCGAAATACATGGTGCCGTTGCCATGCCGCGCATTCATGGCGCAATGCGAGAAGCGCCCATTGCGGTCGTGGGCGGTGCCGTACCAGTTGCCGGACTCGAACGTGGCGCCCAGAATCTGCTGGGCGCCGGCCGGCCCCGCTGCGGCCGCAGCGGCGAGAAGAATAGCCGCGAATCCTGGATGTTTCATGATTATCTGCATATACCCGCCCGGTACACTTGACTAGGTCAAGCGGGTAGGGCAATCGCCGCAGCGGTTGTTCCGGCTCGATCCTTGCACGGACGGGGATCGAGACGGGATCGAACAGGGCCGGGATAGAAACACGGGGGAGAATAACCATGAATGCACGGTGGGCCGTGGGGGCGATCGCCGTCGCTTCGTTGGCATTGTCGACGGGCGCCGTGGCGCAGGAGACCAAGGTCGCGATCGGCATCAGCGGCTGGACCGGCTTTGCGCCACTGACGCTGGCCAAGGAGGCCGGTATCTTCAAGAAGAACGGCCTTGATGTGACCATCAAGAAGGTGCCGCAGGCGAGCCGCCATCTGGCGATCGGCTCGGGTGATATCCAGTGTGCTGCAACGACGGTCGAGACCTGGATCGCCTGGAATGCCAACGGGATCGCCACCAAGCAGATCTTCCAGCTCGACAAGTCCTACGGCGCCGATGGCATGGTGGTGCGCAACGACGTCCAGAAGATCGCGGATCTGAAGGGCAAGAAGGTGGCAGCGTCGGCGCCCGGCACGGCGCCCTATTTCACGCTGGCATGGTTCCTCAAGAAGAACGGCCTTTCCGTCAAGGACGTCACGGTCGTCAACATGGAGCCGGGCCCGGCGGCGCAAGCCTTCATCGCCGGCCAGAATGACGCGGCAATGACCTACGAGCCCTACCTGTCGTCGGTGCGGGCAGCACCACAGGCCGGCAAGATCATCGCGACGACGCTGGACTACCCGATGATCATGGACACGTTCGGCTGCACGCCGAAGTTCCTCGACGACAACCCCAAGGCCGCCAAGGCATTCGCCGACAGCTACTTCGAGGCGTTGGCAATGATCGAAAAGGACCAGGCCAAGGCCTATGAGATCATGGGCGCCGACGTGAAGCAGACGGGCGAGCAGTTCGGCAGCTCCGCCAAATATCTGCGCTGGCAGGGCCGGGAAGCCAACAAGAAGTTCTTCGCCGGCGAACTGCAGGCGTTCTCCAACGAGGCCGCCGCCCTGCTGCTCGATGTCGGCATCATCAAGCAGGTGCCCGACATCGCCACGATCATCGATACGCGTTTCCAGCAGTGATACCGCGTTCATGACCAAAGCCAAGATCGTGACGCACGTCAGGTGCGTCACGTGCCATTGCAGCGAACCTGGTATCCATGCCGCGTCCTCTTGAGCCTGTGGGTCGGGCCAGCCGTATCGCGCTGGGAATCGCCTTCTTCGTGGTGTTCGTGGCGGTCTGGGCCGTGGCGACGCTGGGCGGTTTCGTGTCGAAGACTTTTCTCGCCGATCCGCTCACCATGGTAGCGGACGGCTGGACCCTGCTGACCCGGTTCGGCTTCGCCTACGACATCGCCGTCACCGTCTGGCGCGTCGTGGGCGGTTTCGTCCTCGCCGCCCTCGTGGCGGTGCCCGTGGGAATCCTGATGGGGGCCTACAAACCGGTCGAAGCTTTCCTCGAGCCGTTCGTGTCCTTCGCACGCTATCTGCCGGCGTCCGCTTTCGTGCCGCTGCTGATCCTGTGGGCCGGTATCGGTGAGACGCAGAAGCTGCTGGTGATCTTCATCGGTTCGGTCTTCCAGATCGTGCTGATGGTGGCCGTCAGTGTGGGGCAGACCCGGCGGGATCTGGTCGAAGCCGCCTATACGCTGGGATGCGGCGACCGTTCGGTCGTCAGCCGCGTGCTGATCCCGTCCAGCGCGCCCGATATCGCCGAGATCCTGCGCCTGGTCCTGGGCTGGGCGTGGACCTATGTCATCGTTGCCGAGTTGATCGGCTCGTCGTCCGGTATCGGCCATATGATCATCGACAGCCAGGCGCTGTTGGCGACCGGACAGATGATCTTCGGCATCATCGTCATCGGCCTCATCGGCCTGATCTCCGATTTCCTGTTCAAGGCCGGCAACCGTGCGCTGTTTCCCTGGAGGATGGCGTGACGAAGCTGGTCATCGACGGCGTCTCGCGCGTCTTTCCGGCGGTTCACGGCGGCGCGCCGACACGCGCGCTCGAGCCCACCAACCTCACGGTCGCGGCCAATGACTTCATCGCCATCCTGGGTCCGTCCGGATGCGGCAAGTCCACGTTGTTGCGCATCGTCGCCGGCCTGGATCGGCCGACCGCCGGGCGCGTGCTGCTCGACCGGCGCGAGGTGAAGGGGCCGGGAGCAGACCGCGGCATGGTCTTCCAGTCCTACACGCTCTTTCCCTGGCTCAGCGTGGCGCAGAACATCGCCTTCGGCCTGCGTGAGCGCGGCGTGCCTGCAGCCAAGCAGCAGGCGATCGTTGCTGACTTCATCAATCGCGTCGGGCTGAAGGGCTTCGAGAAGCACTGGCCCAAGCAGCTGTCCGGCGGCATGCAGCAGCGCACCGCTATCGCGCGGGCGCTGGCCAACAATCCCGAGATCATGCTGCTGGACGAGCCGTTCGGCGCGCTCGATACCCAGACGCGCGCGCTGATGCAGGAACTGCTGCTGGGCATCTGGGAACGCGATCGCAAGACGGTCCTGTTCGTGACCCACGACATCGAGGAGGCGATCTTCGTCGCCTCGCGTGTGATCGTCATGACGGCGCGTCCCGGACGCATCAAAGCCGACGTGGCGATCGACCTGCCGCACCCCCGGCACTATACGCTGAAGACGACGCCGGAATTCTCCGCCCTGAAGGCTCGGCTGACCGAGGAGATCCGGGCCGAGGTGGTGCAGGCGGCGGGAGAGCACTGAAGGCGGGAGGGGCTTTTGTCCCCCACCGCACGAAAACCGTCGCGTCGCCGGGATGACAGCGGGTTCTCGCTGCGGTATCGGATCACCCCTGTGTGAGAAAGTACCGCATGACTCCGACGCCGCCGCTATGGAAGCGATTTGTGGTTCTGCTGATGCCGATGATGGCCAGCAACATCCTCCAGGCGCTCTCCGGCACGCTTAACAACATCTATCTCGGCCAGATGGCCGGGGTCGACGCGCTTGCTGCCGCATCTGCTGTCTTTCCGCTGTCGTTCTTCTTCATTGCTTTTGTCATGGGCGTGAGCAGTGGCGCCATGGTGCTGATCGGCCAGGCGTGGGGAGCAGGGGACGGCGAGCGTGCCAGGGCTGTCACAGGCACGGCATTGGCGGCCACGGTCATCGCCGGGATCGTCATCGCGATCTTCGGCGGCATCTTTGCCCGGCAGCTGATGCTGATGTTGGGTACGCCCGCCAATGTGCTGGCCGAAGCGGCCTCCTATGCCCGCGCCGTGCTGATTTCCATGCCGATCCTGTTCCTCTTCCTGGTGTCGACGGTGCTGCTGCGGGGCGTCGGCGACACCGTGACGCCGCTGTGGGCACTCTGCCTGTCGACGCTCACGGGGCTGGCCGTCACGCCGGCGCTGATCCGCGGCTGGGGCGGTCTTCCGATGCTCGGGGCGGCGAGCGCGGCCTATGCCGGTGTCGTCGCCTTCATCGTGGCCCTGGCCTGGCTGGCTGTTCGCCTGCGCCGTCGCCACCACCCCCTGGCACCAGACGCGGCCTTGCTTCGCCATGTGCGCATCGACGGCACGATCCTGCGGACTGTCCTGCGCATCGGCCTGCCGAGCGGCGTGCAGATGGTGATCATCGCGCTGGCCGAGATGGTGCTGCTGGGCCTGGTCAACCAGTTCGGCTCGAACGCGACGGCGGCCTATGGTGCCGTCAACCAGGTCCTGGCCTACGTCCAGTTTCCGGCCATGTCGGTCGCCATCACCGTATCGATCCTCGGCGCGCAGGCCATCGGCGCTGGCCGGCTCGAGCGGCTGTGGCCCATCACCCGCACGGGGTTGCTGATCAATCTCGTCTTCACGGGCGGACTGGTGGCGGTCGCCTATTTGCTGTCGCGCACGATCCTGGCGCTCTTCATTACCAATCCCGATGTGGTCGAACTTGCCCAGCAGTTGCTGCACATCGTGCTGTGGAGCGTCGTCGCGTTCGGCATGAGTGGCGTTCTTGCCGGAATGATGCGGGCAAGCGGCACGGTGATCGCGCCGATGGCCATCTCGATCCTCACCATCATCGGCGTCGAGGTACCGGTAGCCTGGATCCTCAGCCAGCGCCTCGGCGTGGAGGGCGTCTGGATTGCCTACCCGGCGACGTTCGTGACGATGCTTGTGCTGCAGGCGGCGTACTACACGTTCGTTTGGCGACGGAAGGCAATCGGTCGGCTTGTGTAGGAGCGCCAGAGCACGGCAGCCGTGCGTTGTGCATCGCTACGGACCCTGCGGCGAAAATGTTTGATTTTGTACCGCTTGTCGGGTTGGTCGCGTTGGCGTATCTAGCCACACAAGAGCACAAGCGTTCCCGCCGCCGGGGATAACGGGCGTATCGCTGGCCGAGCGTAAAGCGGCACAGCCGCCGCCGGGCTGTTGACCGGGCGCTTCGCAGGTTGCCGTCGTCAGGCAACACCGTTTTTCTGGACACACAAGGACTATCGATATGGCTGCAACCGACTTCCCGGTCGGGCATCCGCTTGTCGTCAAGCTGTGGCAGAAGCGGATCTGGCGTGAGGCGCTCAAGGAAACGATGGCCATGAAGTTCATGG
>Ga0187894_10002138_pt1 | contig 24082 bp, 31 predicted proteins | sample GBC1701081metaG_FD_136650 | JGI IMG/M metagenome (GOLD analysis project Ga0187894, IMG submission 136650) | White microbial mat communities from a lava cave in the Kipuka Kanohina Cave System on the Island of Hawaii, USA - GBC170108-1 metaG ... | reverse complement strand
GCAACCCGAAAGGCCCTAGGCCCGACCGGGATTTCGTATTCATGTTGCACGAATGGCGAATCGATGTCGGCACCGCGCGCCCGAACCCGAACGAGATGCTTGACTTTAATATCTTCACGTTCAACGCCAAGGCCTTTCCCGCCACCGAGCCGATGGTGGCAAAGCTCAGCGACCGCGTGCGCATCCGCCTCGTCAATCTTGGAGCCATGAACCATCACCCGATCCATCTGCATGGCTATCAGTTTCGCGTAACGGAGACGGATGGCGGGCAGATCCCCGTGTCGGCCCAACAGCTCGAGACCTCAGTGCTCGTCGCTGTAGGGCAGTCTCGTACAATCGACTTCATCGCCGATGAACCCGGCGATTGGGCAATGCACTGTCACATGACCCATCACACCATGAACCAGATGGGGGACAAGTTCCCGAATATGATCGGCGTCATGCCGGGTGACCTGGACACACGGGTGCAGAGCCTATTGCCCGGCTACATGACCATGGGCACCGACGGCATGGCTGAGCACGGCCTCCATATCGAGCGTGGCCACGTGCAGGCGCCGCCGAACAGCATCCCTATGCGCGGCGGGCCGGGGCCGTTCGACTACATCACGATGGGCGGACTGTTCACGACGCTTAAGGTACGCGAGCACCTCGAACACTCCAAACGTGATCCGGGCTGGTACCGGCACCCCAAGGGCACTGTGGCGAGCCGCGCAAGTCGCGAAGATCTCCAGCGCGACGGAATCAAAGTGTGAGAGGGTGCAGAGTGCGCGTGAGGACATGAACCATGACACAGAGCATAATACTCACGAACCGTGATCTACTCTTTTCCAGATGGCAATTCTGGAAGATCCTTCTGGGAGGAATCCTCACTGTGATGGGGGGTGCTGGAACTGTTCTGGCTACGGCTGAGAAGGGGATTCAGGAGCACACGCTGGCCAATGGTCTCAAGGTGGTCCTGGTCGAGGACCACTGGCATCCCCTCGCGGCACTCGCGGTCTGCTACGGGGTGGGCTCCCGTTACGACCCTGCCGGCAAGCAGGGGCTTGCCCACCTCTTAGAGCATCTCACATTTCGCCCTCTCGGCCTCCTGCATGCCGAAGAGGCTACACCCACCGAGCGGGCGGGCCGGGCCAGAGCCACCACCGACCATGATACGACCCGCTACAACTCCAGACTTTTGCGTGCTGAGATCGGCAGCGCACTTACCGCCGAGGCCGCGCGGATGGCAACACTGCAAATCAGTGCAGATGATCTTGCGCACGAAAAAGCGATCATCACTAAAGAGCGCCGTCAGCTTGTCGAGGGCGACACCTGGCGCAACCTCTTGGAAGAGGTCGACAGCGTGGCCTTCCGCCTGCACCCCTACCGCTTTCCTACTGCGGGCTGGCCGGAGACGCTTGCACAGATCTCCCTCGACGACGTGCAACGCCACTTCGCAGCCTACTACGCCCCGGGGAATGCGGTCCTGGTGGTCGTGGGGGATTTTCACACCCAGGATCTCCTCGTACGCGTCGAGTCAACGTTTGGCCAGATCCCTGCGCGGATGCTGCCTGCTCCATCGGTCTACGTGGAACCTGCGCCAGGAGGAGAACGCCGCGTCCTGTTGGCTCCTCAGGGGGCTCCCCGCATCGCGTATGCCTACCACGTGCCGGCGTTCGGCAGTCCAGAGAATGCCGCCCTCGAAGTACTCTCTACTCTTCTCGCTGATGGAGACCAGGCCCGCCTCTCCGCACGTCTCTACGGGCAGCATCTGGCCGACGCTGTGGGGATCGAGTACTCTCCGCTCAACCGCGACCCTGGGCTCTTCTACATCAAAGTCGCCTTGGGATCGCCGGCCGACTTCCGCCTGACTGGGGAGGCCATTGACGATGTGCTCTGGCATCTGCGTGAAGATGGTCTCCACCCCGGGGAGCTGGAGCAGACCAAGAAACGCCTACTCCTGGACTTTTATCTCAATCAGTCCCTTGAGACCCAAGCTGAACGATCAGGGCAGTACGACACCCTGGCTGCGTTGCCGCGGGCAGAGCACTACGCAGACCAACTTCAGGCGGTGACTGCGACAGACGTGCAGCAAGCCATCAGAGCTTACTTTTTCTCGGAGGATCGTGTCGTGGGAATCACCGGAGTGGCCCATCAGGATGAAGAACGTCTGCACCAGGAGGGCAAAGCCCGATGAAGCGGCGCTGGCTCTTTTTTCACACCCTGGGACTTCTCGTATTCCTTGGGGGGCCCTCCTCGGGGTGGGCTTTCCACACGTGGAAGCGAGCCCCATTGCCCAATGGGATGACCCTCCTCGTCGTGGAGAAGCCAGGGGTGCCGGTGGTCTCGCTGACCCTCCTGATCGAACGGGGAGCAACCAGCGATCCGCCAGACAAAAGCGGCTTGGCGATGCTGACCGGTCACCTGCTGACCGAGGGAACCCGCCAGCGGTCTGGCGAGCAGATTGACCAGCGTATTGCAGCCCTGGGGGGAGAGTTTGTCGAAGACATAAACTTTGATTATACCACCCTCGACTGGGCAGTCTTGAAAGAAGACCTGGGTGCGGCGCTGGAGCTGCTTGCGGAGGTCGTACGGCACCCCAGCTTTCCCCCAGCCGAGGTTGAGCGCGCACGGACAGCGGCGATCGCCAAACGCCAAGCCAAGACAGAGGACACCCCTGAGGGCCTGCTGATGCGCCACCTCTTTGCCCCTGGCCTCTACGGACGTCCTTCGTCAGGAGAGGGAGTTTCCCTCCGACGAATTACACGGGCGGATGTGATCCGGTTTCATCACCAGACGTACCGTCCTGAGAAGATGGTCCTCGCCGCAGCTGGTGATCTCACCCTCGAAGAGCTGGAGTCCCTGGTGAAAAAATATTTCGGGGACTGGACTGCGCCAAAAAAGACCCAGGAAGCCCTTCCCGTGGTGTCAGTGAGGAAGGAGCCAGCTGTGCTGGTGATTAACCGCCCGTTGGTCCAGGCCAGCGTACGTCTCGTCTTTGTAGGAGCGCCGGCGACCAGTCCTGCCGCACCGACACTCTTCCTCCTCTCCCACCTGTTAGGAGGGAGTGCAGAAAGTCGGCTGGGACAAAACCTACGGGAGCAGAAGCGGTGGGTCTATAGCGTCCAGAGTGCCTTCGAGCCCTTCTGGCAGACCGGCCTATTTTATCTCGATATGAGCATTCCCTATGAGGTCATCCTCCCCGCGTTGCAAGAGACAGTCCGTGAGATCTTCCGTCTACAGACCGAGCCAGTGTCCGCAGCGGAGCTCGCGCAGGCGAAGCAGGAGCTGACCACCCGCTTCTATTTTGAGACTGAGAATGTCCGAGATCTTTCACGCTTTCTAGCAGAGCATGAGGCCTCTACCCACGGGCGGGAACCGCCTGATCATGTCATAGAGGTCCTGCGCAGCGTCACCGTCGACGAGGTCCGGCGGGTCGCCCGCACCTATCTGGACCCCCAGCGGGTTGTTGTGACGGTCGAAGGTGACCCCCAAGCCCTTGACAAGTACGCCCCGACCTTGGCGCAGGGCAGGTTGCCGCGATGGCCTCCTCCATCGGAAGCCGGGAGCCATCACGGAGATGGTATCCAGTCCACTTGGGCTACCCTGGGAGAACCAAGCGGAGCAAAGGAAGGGAGAATCCAATGAGCAAAAAGTCTCTCGGGTGCGCAGTCCTAGGATTACTGCTCTGGTGGCCTGCTGCAGTTCTTGGGCATGACAATCCGAACACCCCCTTCGCCCGTCCTGAATCCACCTCAGCCAATGTGGCATACGAGGGGACGCTCATCTGCTTTCGCTGCGATATTGCACCGAGTCCCGAGAACCGCGCGCGCTGCGAGCAGGAAGGTCATGTGTCCCTGTTCAAGAGAGCCGATGGGCATATTTACAAACTTAATGGGAGCACCAACTCGATCACTGCCAAGCTCGCCTCCGACGAACTCCACAGCAAACGGGTGAGGATCAAAGGGATCTATTATTCCAAGACCGATCATATTCTCGTGGAAGAGGTGATCCCGCTAGGGCGTTGATCACCAGGCTAGTAGTTACAGAGAGGGAGGGATCTTATGAAAGCCATTCTTCTGGCGGCCGGGGTGGGCAAACGGTTGTGGCCGCTGACCGCTCGGTGCCCTAAGTGTCTGTTGGAGTTTGAAGGGCAGACCTTGTTGGTGCGGCTGTTGACCGCGCTGGAGCGTGCCGGGGTGTGGGCGGCGGTGATCGTAGTCGGGTACCTCCGCCAGAAAATCATGGAGGCCGTCGCCCACAGCCAGACAAGGCTCACCATACGGTACGTCGAGAACCCTCGCTACCAAAAAGGCTCTCTGCTCTCCCTGTGGTGGGCACGGAAAGAGTTGAATGAGGACGTTCTGATCCTGGATGCCGATGTGCTGTGTCCGCCGACGCTGCTGTCGCGGCTGGTGTCCTCTGCGCATGACAATGCCTGTCTGCTGGATCCTCGTAGCGTGCCCTCGGGGGAGGAGATGATGTTGGCCGCACGGCGGGGCCGCGTGTGCCACATCGGACGGCAGGTACCGGCGGGCCTGTGGGACACGGTAGGGGAGTCGGTCGGATTCTACAAATTGACGGAGGAAGCAGGCTGGTGGCTACGCCAGAGTCTGGAACTCTGCATCCGCCAGGGCAAGATCCCCGCTGACTACGAGCATGCGTTGCTTCCAGTCATGTGGGAGCAGGTTTTCGGGTACGAGTCGGTCGAGGACACGCCGTGGATGGAGATCGACACCCCTGCCGATGTCGAACGGGCCGAGCGCGAGATCGCGCCGCAGCTCGTGCGGGAGGATGCTCCATGATCAGCGCGGCCGTTATTTTCCTGGACACGCGACAGGGGCAAGAAGGCGAGACACTCGCCGTGCATCCGTTACACTGGCTTGGGGGCCTCACCCTATTAGAAAGGGCCATTCTGACCGCAGAAAGAGCGGGAGCACGCACCTGTTATGTGGTTGGGGTTCTCCATCCTGAGATCATGTTTCGTCCCAGCTTCACGCCCCGATGCCGTGTGGTCTGCGTCAGAGACGTACACGACCGCTCCCTCACCCTGCAGACGAAGGGAGCCGTTCTTGCCTTCTCCGTGGATGTGATCTTCTCGGTCACCCTGGCCCAGGCGCTCGCCGAGCGTCTTACCCACGCGAGCGCTCCGTCCGTTTATGTGCCTGGCTTTCCGCTGACTGTCGTACACGCCAGTCTGCTGACTCCACGACCCTGGAATCGGTGGCATGCCGCAAAGCAGAACTCCGGCGCTCTGGCTTTTCCTCCTGACGGGTACTTCGTGAAACGGCTGGGACCAGGGGTGATAACAGCCGAGGTCGAGAGAGCGCTGCTGGCGTCTCTATCTAATCCCCAAGACGGGGTTCTCGACCGCTACCTGAATCGCCCGCTCTCGCGTTGGCTGACACAACGCCTGGCTCCCCTCCCTCTACGTGCCAACCATATCACCCTGCTTTCTATTACTGTGGGTTTCGCAGCGTCTCTCCTCTTTGCCGCCGGCGGCTACACCGTGCCGCTGCTGGGGACCTTTGTCTTGCAAGCGGCTGCGGTACTCGACTGCTGTGACGGTGAGCTGGCCCGGCTCCGCCTTGAGGAATCCTCGCTAGGACATTGGCTCGATATCGTCGGTGATACGCTCGTTCACATCGCGGTCTTCGTCGGGATCGCCTGGGGGGTAGCGGCCTCGGAGCACGGCAGGCTTCCGCTTGTAGCTGGCGCGGTGCTGGTGGCAGGAGTCTTGCCGTCTTTTGTGTTGGTGACTTATGCCGAGCGAGCCGACGTAGCACGCAAGGCGAGTCGCCTCTGGGAGGGCAGGACGGTCGCGCGGATGCTCGCAGTCCTTACCGGCCGCGACTTTTCTGCCCTGATCCTCTTCTTCGCCCTCCTCAGTGCCCTGCGCTGGTTCCTGTGGGGCGCAGCCCTAGGGGCGCATGTGTTTTGGTTGACTCTCCTGTGGCTATTGTGGCGGGTCAGGAGAAAGGCAGTGACATGGTGATGGACCCTGTTCCCTTTTGCACAGAGGAATATCGCGCTGATTGCGCTGCACAGCTTCAGTTACTGCGCGACATCGAACCGGAGATCGCGCACCTGCTGCAGGCCCACCGGGCGCGGCGCCAACCGTGGTACCCGCACGAAATTCTGCCTTGGGGCAGGGGGCGAGACTATCGGCAGGAACCGTGGCGCGAAGCGGATACGTGCCTCCCGCAGGCAGTCCGCATGGCGCTTGAGGTCAGCCTGCTCACCGAGGACAATCTCCCCTCTTATCACGCCGGCCTGATCAGGGTGCTGGGTGCCGAAGGGGTCTGGGGCGAGTGGGTCCGCCACTGGACGGCAGAGGAAGGCCTCCATGCCATCGCGCTCCGCGATTACGTGCTCCTGAGCCGCAACCTCAACCCCCGCACACTCGAAGACGCGCGGATGCAACAGGTGAAGGTCGGCTTCTCCAGTCCGATCCACGACCCGATCTCAGCCCTCGTCTATACCACCATCCAGGAACTTGCGACGCGCGTGGTCTATCGCAATACTAGTAAAGCGGCCGCCGCGCACGACCCCATCGCCCAGGACTTGCTCGACCACATCGCCCAGGATGAGAACCTCCACTTCATCTTTTATCGCCGCGCGGTGACGCTCTTACTCGAGTGTGCACCCAATACTGTGATTGGCCTCATCCGCCACCAACTCTCTCATTTTCAAATGCCCGGCTGGGGAATGCGCGGTTTCAGGAAGAAGGCGACCGTGATTGCTGCCGCTGGGATCTACGGTAAGCGAGAGCACTGTGAGCAGGTGCTTGAGCCGCTGATCCAGCAGTGGAGGATCGCCACGCTCCATGGGCTGAGCGCAGCCGGAGAACGTGACCAGGAACTTGTGTTGCGGTTACCAGCCCTGCTCAAGAACCGAAAAAGTGGGCCCTACTAAGCGAATGAGCGGGAGCAGAACACTCAGGGTGGAGATCAACACTTCCGCCGATGGCGAACGGGTTGAGACGTTGTCACAAAGGAGGAAGAGGGATGACCAAGAGATCCAAGATCGGGCTCGTAATCGTTTTGCTGGCGGTAGCCAGTGCAGCCACTGCCGTGTGGTTGCTGTTGCAACACGGGTTCAGTGCCCGGGACCAGCCCACTGCCATTGAGGCGTTTGTCGCGCGCCGGTTGCGGTATCTTGCGACCCCGCGCAGCGCTCGGGAGGAAAAGAACCCGGTCCCGGCCACGCTCGAAGTGTTGGCAGAGGCGCGAGCGCACTTTGCCGACCATTGTGCTTCCTGCCACGGTAATGACGGCGGCGGGCAGACCGAGATTGGGAAGAATCTGTACCCCAAGGCACCCGATATGCGTCAGGCCGACACCCAGTCCCTCTCTGATGGGGAGTTGTTCTACATCATTCACAACGGCATCCGCCTCACTGGTATGCCCGCGTGGGGAGAAAGCTCGCCGGAAGAAGACTTGGATAGCTGGAAGCTCGTCCACTTTATCCGCCACCTACCAGAGATCAAACCAGAGGAGATCGAAGAGATGAAAAAACTCAATCCCAAAAGCCCACAGGAGGTGGAAGAGGAAGAAGACATAGAAAAGTTTCTACAAGGCAAAGACAGTCCCGCAACACAGCCACAATCGCATCACTAAGCAACGGACAGCGAAAGGAGAAGAGATATGTTGAAACGGATGAGCACACTTGCGATGATTGCAGTTTTCTGCCTTCACACACTGGCGTTTGCCCATGGCGATAGGCCGCATGTCATGGGGACAGTGGCAGCCGTGGACGCGCAGCACGTGGTGGTCCAGACCAAGGAGGGGAAGACCCTGTCGGTTCTGCTCAATACAGCAACGCAGTACCGCAAGGGAGATGCAGCGGCTACTGGTGTTGACCTAAAAGTTGGTGACCGAGTCGTTGTGGAAGCGACTGGTGAAAAAGACACGCTAACGGCCAGTGAGATCCGCTTCGCATCTCCTGACGAGAAGACGGGTCACGAGGGGATGATGCATCAGCACTAGACGGTAGCGCTTCTACTGTCGAGAAGAACGCAGACCTATTGGCTCCTTGCCTTTCTCGGTGGGAGTCAACCCAGAACACGTTGCAAGTAGCAAGTGAGGAGAACCATGATTTGCTTTGGCACAACAATCAGCAGCGGTGTGGTTGCGGTCTGTCTGCTGGTCAGCCTCCCCACAGGCGCATGGGGACAGGCCGGTGGGTCATCGTTTGGAGGAGAGTTGCGAGGGATAACACAGATCAGAGGAGAGGTGGTCTGTGTGGGTTGTAGCCTCGATGAAGTACGCAGGGCCGAGCCTGGTGAGGGGAAACTCCACCAGGTTTCGTACCCGGGGGGACAGTTGGTGATGAAGGTCACGTGGAACAATGAACCGCAACGGTGGAGCGCTCTTGTGAGCTCGCCGTACCTTTGGGCGCGCGCAAAGGCGAGCGTCTTGCAGCAACTGACCGCTGAAGAGAACTTGTTTCAGGAGCTTGAGGTCACGGGCCTGCTGAGAGACACCCGGACCTTTGATGTCTACGAAGTCACAGTCCGCAGACGGAAAGCTCCAAAAGTGGAGGAGTAGGAAAAGCCGCCTTTAGTGAGAAAAAGGGGATGTAGGAAGACGGAAACAGACTGGAGGTTTTGGGAAGAGGGAGTATGAAGCCTTCAACCACCAGGGGTCATCCTCCCCTGGTGTCGCATAGGAGGGGTATATGAAATGGTTCGTTATGCTCCGTGTCATTGCTATCTGTATTATCCTTGCGTCAGCAGGACACGTACGGGCTTTTTGGCGGGCATAAGGGAAGGGTGGCCACGGAGGGCACTTCGGAGGGCATGGGGGTAGCCATGTGGGACATTTCGGCGGACACTTTCCCCAAGGGGTTGGGCACGGGGGGTTCTTTCCTCGCCACGGTGGCGGAGGGGGATTCTTTTCTCCCTTTGCATCTTGGGTAGGTCCGTCGGTTGTCATTATCAGAAACCCGTTCTTCGGTTGCCCCCACGGCTTGGGCTTTACTGCCCACGATGCATTTTTCGTCCATCTCCGGGACTTTCATGGCGTCTCTCCACGCTATGCCTCTTTTTCTCTCGCTCGGACGGGGAGCCGTCTGCTATTTCTCGGTCTCTCAAGGAAAGAGGCGGGTGAGAAGATACGGGGGAAGGGAATTCTGATATGAGTTTGTCTCTTTTTGTCCTTCCTGCATTGTTTGTCCTTGTGGAATGGGGAACCTCTTGCTCAACCCCAGTGGCGACTCGACCAGTCCCGCCAGTCAAGACACGGCCGGTGCAGGATCTGCCTCTCTCCACAGGGACGCCGCCTACCCCAGCCGTGCAGACAGAAGTATCTCCTCCTCATCGGGGCTCGGAAGCAAAACCGCCCGGCGCAGAAAGCCCCCTGGCCGGCGAGGGCACGGGGAGAGTGAGGGAGGAGCCTGAGGAAGAGGCCAGGGGGCTTCCTCAGATTATCGGCAAACACTTTGATGCGTACGGGTTTCATGAGGATGAGGTCGGCGGCCATCACGAACACGGGATGGTGACCCTGGATGGAATCAACCTCTTTGTCCTGCGTGCAGATCACGTCTACAAAAATCCGCTGGAACGGGCCAAAGCGGTTGCCCGCCTCCTGGAAGAAAGCCTCCACATTGGCGATCCGCTCTTTATCCTCGGAAAGGATGAGGAAGACCCCGCCATTTACTCCGTTTCCCATCACGGCGGCTTCCCGCGACTGATCGTCACCGTGACCAAGGGTGATGCCCACGGGTATAGCCACCGCAGCGGCCGCACAGTCAGTCAGACGGAGTTGGGTCAGTGGTGGTTGGGGTGGCTGGAGGATCTCGTCGCTCTTGTCCTTTTGGAGAAACCACATACCCATCTGCCGGTGCAACAAGTGCAGGAGCCCTTATCGCTTTTGGGCCAGCGGCTCCGGGAGGTTTCTCTACAGGGCCCCTATACCCAAGCTCAGGTAGGCGAAGCTCTAGAGGCCCTGAACGAGAAAACGCGGACCGCGCTCCAGTCCTTGGCACTCCGCCTTCCCAGAGCTTCCCCTGAGCAGGAGATTCCGTGGGGTGATGGACATCAGTAAGAAGAGAGGGGGCTGGATTCTTGTCCATGTCCTTTTGCTCGGTCTCTTCCTTGCCCCATTGGCAGAGGCGGTGGCAGTCCATGATGTCGTTGGCCTGGTGCAATCAGGTATCGATGACGACACGATTATGGCCATCGTCAAAAAAACTGGTGCGGCGTTTTCTCTGTCAGAAGAGGAGCGCCAACAGTTGAGGGGGGCAGGGGCGAGCGAGAGACTCATTACCTTTCTGAGTAATCCCTCAGCAGGACCGCCCCCTCCGGCGCACACTCGTCCTCCAGTGAAAACTGAGCGTAGCCCCTGCCCCTCATCAGAGAAACCGGTAGCTCCTTCTGCACGTCCATCTCTGACTCAGCTACAAAACCTTACCGCAGGACTCGGCCAGGAGAGAACGCAGAGCCAAAAGGAGCCGTGGCAAGGCGGTCGTCAAGGAAAAGAAAGTCAGCCAACCGGGCAGTCCCTAACCAGCCAGAGTCAGGGAGGTGTCCCTCACCCCCAAGTCATGGAGATTCTGCCTCTTCAACTGTCAGAAGAGGGCCGCCATACACAGCCAGCCATCTCGTCCCGCGAACAGACGGAGAAAGAGACACAGCCGTCTTCCGCTCGTGAGGCGATAGTCACGATCACCGTGACTGATCGTGAAAAGGCTTATATCACCGACCTTGGGAAAGAAGAGTTGCGCCTCTATGAGGACGGTATTCCTCGGGAGATTGTCGCTTTAGTTTCAGATCAGCACACCCCGGTGAGTATAGGCATTCTGCTCGATACCAGTGGCAGCATGACCGACAAACTGGACGAGGTAGAGGATGGCCTTCGCCACTTTGTTAATACCCTCCAGCCCGAAGACGAAGTCTTCCTGCTCGCATTTAACGACACCCCCCGGTTGGTCCAGGACTTTACCAGCAACAGCGGATCTCTCGCCCGGGTCCTGAGCCCCCTGTGGGCAAAGGGAGCTACCGCGCTTTATGATGTCATTGCCGCCGGGCTGACAAAGATCCAAGAGGGGCGTCACCGCAAGAAAGCACTCTTGCTCATCACCGATGGTAACGATACGACCAGCACTCTGTCGCTAGCCCAGGTAATGGAATTGGCCCGGCGTGCCGACGTGCTCATCTACAGCCTTGGCATCAGGCATGAGGATCGGGGCTTATTTGGTCACTTCAACCTGGGCTGGCCCGAGGACAACGTGGATGTGAGGGTCTTACAGACATTAAGCAGCACAACGGGGGGCAACACTTTTATCATCCAAGGGGTTCATGTGGTCGACGGCATTGACGTGATCGATCGGGCCTGCCAACAAATCGCGGCAGAACTCCGGCTGCAGTATACCCTCAGGTATCGGTCTGCCGGCAGCGCTACCGCAGGGACGCGGCGTAGCCTCCGGGTCGAGAGCCCGCAGCGGGATCTGAGTGTGCGAGCCCGTAGCGGATCGTACGGGGAGTGAGGAGAACTGTGCGCCGCCTCAGAAGTGCCTGGAAGATTCTTTTTATCGGAGTGGCAGCGTTCTGTGTACTGGGCGCGGCCGTCTCCGTTTGGTGGATTGCTGATATTTCTCGCGTTCTCCTGGAGAAGGGCCTTGCTGCCGTAACCGGAGCATCCGTGCAGATCGAGAGCGTCAGTTTCACCCTCACAGAGGGACTCGCATTGCGGGCCAGGCACTTCCAGTGATGACCGTTTCCCTCCGCCACGCTCATGAGACCTGTGGCCATTGAGGGAGGCAGTGTTGCTCTGAGAGAGATTCAGGGGCGGATCAAAGAGATCCTTTCCTTACTAACACAGCGTCAGTACAAAAGGTCATGACCTCAGCCTCTTTTGCGAAAAACGGCGCAACTTTCCGTGTGCCTTCCTGTTTAGAGAAGGGAAAGGAGAGCGTCTATGAAGGCTAGAACTCTGACAGGCGTTCTGGGAATGGTCCTCTCAACTGCCCTCGTCCTTGCTTCCCCAGTTTTCGCACATGACTCCCACCACGGGAACGGCTATGTCAATCGCGGCAACGCTTATAGCGGAAATTTCGGCCACAGCGATGACCATGGTTGGCGTGCGAACCATGGTTCCCCCTCTGGCGACTATGGAGGCCACAGGTATGCGGGGTCTCCCTATTACGGTTACGGCTCCTCCAATCACCCGGCTGGAACCCGTGGGTACCGGGGCAAAGATGCCCGGCATCATCGCCGTGGGCACCAGTATCATCACGGACGATAGAGGAGAGGGAGAGAGAGCGTATGAACAAGAACATCGTTGGTGCGGCCGGATTAGGGAAGCTCACTCGCCTGCGTCCCCTCTCAGAAGAGATGAACGTCCGGTCACGGCATAGGGCTGGAGAGGTCGTGACGAACCCTCCCCCCAAGATCCGCAACTCGTTCGCGCCTGTTTATAGGCAAGAACGGTCCCTCAGACTTCGCGCTGGCGGCCGCCCGCGGCTGGCGACTAGACGCCGCGCAGCCGCTGACCGGCACGCGGCGCGCTGCGCTTCTCGGGAGATCGCTTGAAAAGTCACCTGGTTGCTCGGCACTACCGCGGCGCAGCGAATCTCCGGAAGCCTTCTACCGCGCAAGGCTGAGGGCGACGGCTCTCAGGGCCAGCACTCTGCCTTGCGCGCCCCTCATCTCACGGCCCAGTGGCGGCAGGACGCCGGTTAGGCAAGCTGCCGCCGACGGGGGAGAGCAAGCAGCTTTACCATCCGTTTGCAATTGACGACAATGGCCGTCAGCACGTACTGAATCTTCACCTTCAGGCGTCCCCGATAGCGCACGCGACGCCCCGCGTGCCAGCGGACCAGCTCCGCCAACTTCCGCTCGATGCGGGGATGCTCACGGTGCACCGCGTGATACGCGGCGGTCTGCGCCCGCTGCCCCGCGCCATCTGGTACTGCGCCTCAAACGTACCGCAGCAGCGGTGCGGTGACACAGTGCGTGGCGGTGTTCGCGTGTCATCAGCGAGTACACTATCGAGACGTTGCCATGATTCATTTGCGATAGAAGGCGGTGTGGACATGTAACGAGCCATCCCAGAGAAAGAATTTTCCTCTTGTCTGCAGTGGTTCTCTCCTTTATATTGGTTTTCGTTAACGTTAATAGATAGCGACATTCGATAGTCTCGATTTTTCCCATTATGGCGGACCAGGAACTCTACGCAGGATTGATTCGGCTCCATATTCTCTATCACGCTGCTCGCGAGCCGATCTTTGGGCTTGGCATTATCGAGGAACTCGCCCGGCATGGCTACAAATTGAGTCCGGGGACGCTCTACCCGATCCTGCACGGGCTGGAGCACAAGGGCTATTTACGCTCTGCCGAAAAACGAGACAGACGGCAGGTACGCCGGATGTACACAGCGACACCGGCAGGACGGAAAGCGCTGGAGACCGCGAAGGAGAAGGTCCGCGAGCTCTTCGGAGAACTGTTCGAGGGAGAATGAGAGGTACGCATGCGATCTTTTCGTAACACTCTACAGACCGGCGCTCCGGCCGCTACGCTCTTGATTCGCTTGATGGTCAGCGGTGTGTTTGTCTCGGAAGGAATTCAGAAGTTTCTCTTCCCGTCCGCACTCGGCGTCGGTCGCTTCGCGCAGATCGGGATTCCGGCTCCGGAGATCATGGCCCCCTTTGTCGGCATCGTCGAGATCGGCTGTGGGTTCCTCATCCTTCTTGGCCTCTGGACTCGCGTGGCCGCAGTCCCACTCATCGTCGACATGGGTGTGGCCATCGCGACGACGAAGGTACCGATCCTCCTCAAGAGTGGGTTCTGGAGTATGGCGCACGAAGCGCGGACGGATTACTCGGTGCTCCTTGGCGCGATCTTTCTGCTGTGCGTCGGTGCCGGCTCCTGGTCTCTTGATACGTGGCTGGGATCGAGAGAGGAAAAATAATGGCACCCAGAGGATACAGCTGAAGAGCAACAGGGAGACTTGAATGAATGCCTCTCACGTCATCGTCGCAGCGATACCTCAGGAAGGAACGACAACAGCGACAAACCCGCCACAGCAGACGGAGCCCAGCTATCTGCCGACAGGTGCTGCGTCGCAAGTGGTCACGGTCACCACTGACAGTCCGACGGCTGCTGGGGTTACGGTCCTCACGCAGGCCGTCGCTATCAAGGAAACCGGCCCGGAGGAAACGGTCGCACATTTCGGGGAGGTGTACGCGTTCTCTCCGTCCTTCATCGTTGTATACCGTGATGAACCGACCGTTATCAGTTTCTGGAATCTCCAAGCCGACGATGAACATGATTTCATGCTCGCCGATTTCCGTTCCAATGTGTTGATGAAGGTGCTTTTGCCCCCTCTCCAGGAAACCGCCTATGTATTCACCTTTCACCAGGAAGGTCTCTTCAGCTTCTATTGCACTATGCACCAGCCGGAGATGAGCGGGCAAATTCTCGTCCTGCCCGCTAAACCAGCAATCCTCTCTCCGAAGAAATAAAGCTGGGGAAGATGGCGGAACACATCCTCATTCCTCACCTTCGTCCTTGTGCCAATCTGGTATCAAATTTGTGGCCCCTGGGCGGACGGTTGGCAGTGGAGCCGGAGGTCAGAGATGAGTGAAGCAGACAAGAGCCAAGCGCCGCACGCGGGGGAGGTGCGAGCGACCTCGTTGAAAGAACTGGCGCTGCTCTTTGTCAGGCTCGGCACCACTGCCTTCGGTGGCCCCGCTGCGCATATCGCCATGATGGAAGACGAGGTGGTCCGGCGGCGCGGCTGGCTGACACGCGAGCAGTTCCTCGACCTGCTGGGCGCGACCAACCTCATTCCGGGTCCGAACTCCACAGAAATGGCCATTCATATCGGGCACCACCGGGCAGGCTGGGCAGGACTGATCGTGGCTGGGGCCTGTTTCATTCTTCCCGCTGCCTGTATCACGCTGGCGTTTGCGTGGGCTTATGTACACCTTGGCTCCTTGCCGCAGGCGGAGGGTTTTCTGTACGGGGTGAAACCAGTGATCATTGCCGTCGTCGTCCAGGCCTTGTGGAGACTGGGGCAGAGCGCGCTGAAAACCACCCGCCTCACGGTGATCGCTCTGTTGGCTACAGCGGCCAACTTCCTTGGTATGAATGAACTCATCGTCCTGTGTGGTGCAGGCGTGATAACGGCACTGGTCGACCGCCTAGCGAATGATGCTCGTGGGGTTCCCCCTGTCCTGAGTATCGTCGGTCTCGGCACTCCATTGATGAACGGAGGTGGAGTGATCGCGGCGACGCTGGCTACGCCGTTTAGCCTGGCCTCGCTGTTTTGGTTCTTCTGCAAAGTGGGAGCTGTACTGTTCGGGAGTGGCTATGTGCTGCTCGCGTTTCTTCGTGCTGACTTAGTAGATCGGTGGTACTGGCTCACCGAGGCGCAGTTGCTTGATGCAGTTGCGGTCGGCCAGATCACGCCCGGCCCGGTCTTCACCACGGCAACCTTCATTGGCTACCTCCTCGGCGGGACATCCGGCGCAGTGGTGGCGACCTGTGGCATTTTCTTGCCGGCGTTCCTTTTTGTCGCATTGAGTGGGCCGCTCATCCCGCGTCTGCGGCGCTCTCCGACGGCGGGGGCAGTTCTGGACGGGGTGAACGTGGCTTCCCTCGCCTTGATGGCTGTTGTCACCTGGCATCTGGGTCGAGCTACGGTGGTGGATACGCCGAGCGCCATGCTGGCAATCGCAAGTGCGCTCCTGCTCATCCGCTTTCGGGTGAACTCAGCCTGGCTCGTACTTGGGGGAGGAGTTATCGGGATCGGGATCACTGCGTGGTTGCGAGGATAATGGCCGCAGATCTGACCAGAAAACATGAGAGCTTGGCAGGCGGCCCTGCGTGTCCTCGCGCGTCGTGGTCACGGCGATTCACGGCCTTGCTCGTGGCACTGCTGCTCTTTTCCCCGGCAGCTGTACGGGCAGGCCCTCCCTATGTGACTGACGACCCCGAGCCGGTCGAGTACCAGCACTGGGAGATTTATCTCGCCTCTCAGCTCTCCCATGACAGAAACAGTTGGTCAGGTACCGCTCCCCACGTGGAAATGAATTATGGGGCGCTCCCTGACCTCCAGCTGCACCTTATTGCGCTGCTCGCCTTCGTGCGGCCAGCACCTGGGAGCACGCAGTACGGCTATGCCGACACGGAACTCGGGGCCAAGTGGCGGTTCGTCCAGGAGACCTCCTGGCACCCACAAGTGGGGACGTTCCCGCTCATCGAACTGCCGACCGGCGATCGTGAGCGAGACCTGGGCAGCGGGCACGTCGAGGCATTCTTCCCATTGTGGCTTCAGAAGAGTATTGGCCCCTGGACTAGCTACGGCGGAGGTGGATACTGGGTCAATCCGGGTAAGGGGAACCGGAACTGGTGGTTCGCCGGCTGGCAAGTGCAGTACCAGATCCTCACGAGTGTCACCCCTGGCGTGGAGATCTTTCATACCACGGCCAAGGAGAAAGGGGGAACGGCAGAAACGCGGTTTAACGTCGGTCTGGTCTTCGACTTCAGCGACCTGCATCACCTGCTGCTGTCTGCAGGTCAGGGATTGCAAGGACCGAATCGCGCACAGATCTACCTCGCGTACCAGCTCACCCTCGGGCCAGGCCCCTAGGAGTGGGCCGTCCTCGATAAAGCAGTCGACTCGGCGAGCTTTGAAATGTCAACTGCATGAACCCAACTCAAGATGGGATGAGGCGATCACCTCACACCCCCATGATGCTACGATAAGCGTTCAGTTCAACCTGCTTCTTTACAGCACAATCCGTTCCACCTCATCCAAGGTCACCTGTTCCCCTGTCCGGTCATACAGCTTCGTAGTGCGAATCGACTCATGATTCGCCATCTGCTGCGCCGCTTCCAGAGATCCCCCATTCTGGAGATACACTGTGATCCCCGTGGCCCGGAACGTGTGACAGCCAATCCGGTCCGATACTCCCGCGGTCCGTGCCCGGCGCTTAATCATCTTGAATGTGTCCCACCGGCTCATGGACCTGCCTGTGAGCTTCCCGGTTCTCCGATATGCCGAGCGGAAGAGGGAGCCTTTCTTGTCTGTGGCGATTCCGGCAGCCGCGAGGTAGGCGTCGAGGTATTCTTCGGCTTTATGATGCACGGGCATCTCATGGAACTTCCCGCCCTTCTCGTGCAGCCGGACCCACCAGCGTTTGCCATTCTGGTAATAATCCTCAACCCGCATGGCCACCACCGCACTCACCCGGGCAAAGCTGTACACCATCACGCCGATCAATGCCCGGTCGCGCAACCCAACCAGCGAAGACGGATCAATACTGTCGAGTAACCTCCGCGCGTCCTCCGCCGAGAGCACAGGCGTCTTACCTTTCTTCACCACATACGTCGGCCCTTTCACACTCGTTGCCGGATTGAACGGCAGCACCCCACCGGTCACCAGATAATCAAAGAGCATGCGAATGGCCGCCAGATGCTGCTTGACCGTGGGCTTCGAGGCCGTGTGTTGCTCAATATAGGCGGCCACTGCCACCGGCGTTACGCTCTCGAGCTGCAGGCCTCGCTTCTCGCACCACTCGCAGAACTGCCCCACCGCCCGTACATAGGCGGCACGGGTGTTCTTGTTGCGAATAGTCGCGGTGAAGAATTCGAGAAAGCGCGTCCTGGCCCGCTCCCCAGCGTCGGTGATGAGTGCTGGCAGCGTATCGAACCCGGAGCGGGGTCCTCCCCGCGGTATGAGTAACACCAATTCCCCGTCCATCCCGACCTCCTTTTAATCCCACATAAGGGCCTTTATGTGGGATTATCTCTTTTTTGCGGACCCGGCGGGTTTACGGTCAAGGCTGGTGATTGAGGGAACCAGAGGCCTACGCCAGGGCGAGTCGCTTGAGTTTGATCCGCTCCGTACGCACCTGCGCCAGATCATAGTGCGCCTGCTGGGTAATCCAGCTTTCGGCGGACCCGCCGAAGACCTGCGCCAAGCGCACGGCCATTTCTGGAGAAATCCCGCGTTTCCCGTTGACCAGTTCAGACACAGTAGTACGCGTAACGCCGAGAGCGGCGGCGGCTTGTGTGATGGTCAAGCCTAAAGGCTCAATGCATTCGCGCAGGACGAACCCACCGGGATGGGGGGGATGCTTCATCGGCATGCTTCAACCTCCGTCTAGTGATAATCGAGATAATCGACGTCCGTGGCGTCAGGGCCGACAAAGCGGAACATCACCCGCCAGTTGGCGCGCACCGTCACCGCCCACAAGCCTTTGCGCTCCCCCTTCAGCGGATGCAACCGAAACCCCGGCACGTTCATATCCGCGACCGTCGCGGCGGCATCGAGCCGCGCGAGAATATCGCGTAGCTTGGTCACATGTTCCGCCCTCACGCCGCGTGGGTCGTCGTCTTCGTACAGGCGCTGTAGTCCCTTATGACGGATCGACCGAATCATTATAGACCGTAACGCGTAACATAACGCGTGTCAACGAAAAGGGGGTGGAAGCACGGGACTCTTTTCGACGTGATTTATCGGACGTGCACGGTGTTGTTTTTATTGGGGGTGACGGGTGTCCGGAGTTTTAGGAATTACCGGACTCCTCCGGCAGGCAACGCGACCAACACTGAAGCCCCATTAACCCTTTGAGCCAACCGTAGGGCCAGCGATGTGACCATTCATTTGAGATAAGAGCGCAAAACAGTGACAACCTGCTCCAAGTCCTCGTCACGATGTGCAGCCGAAACGGCTTCAGAGCCTAGATGGTCACGAATGTGATCCTCTAAGACTTCCACCATCAAGCCATTGACCGCACCGCGTATCGCGGCGATCTGTTGCAAGATAGCAATACAGCCAGTCTCGGCATCAAGAGCCTTTTCCAAAGCCTCGGCCTGCCCCTTGATGCGTCGAATACGGGTAAGCAGTTCCTTCTTTCCCTTGATGGTATGCGCCATTGCCGCAACTCTTCCTTGGTTTTATGTGGTATACTGGTGTATAGTATATAAAAGCCAAACAAGAAAGCCCTGCACATGTCGGCAACTATCGCAGTACACACTGGGAAACACTCTCACATCTTCGATGAGGGTAACCCACTAGCCGAGCGCAACACCACGTGGGCGGCGGTGCTCACTGCCCTGATGATGTGTGTCGAGATCGTCGGCGGCTATACGTTCAACTCTATGGCGCTGCTCGCTGACGGCTGGCATATGAGTTCACACACGGTGGCGCTCGGGTTGTCAGTCTTTGCCTATGTCTTTGCACGGCGTTTTGCGCGCGATTCAAGATTCGCCTTCGGCACTTGGGAAATAGAGGTGTTAGGTGGATATACGAGCGCAATACTCTTGGTATTAGTCGCTGGGGTAATGCTCGTTCAATCTGTCGAGCGCCTCATTTCTCCCTCGCCTATCCATTACGACGAAGCTATCAACATTGTGATAATCGGACTACTCGTCAATCTGGCTTGTGCGTGGTTACTCAAGGGCAGCCATAGCCATGACCAGCATCACGGTGGCCACGAGCACGGTCACCATCATCAAGATTTAAATCAACGCTCTGCTTACGTTCATGTCATCGCAGATGCGGCGACCTCGGTGCTTGCCATCATTGCCTTGTTTGCGGGCAAACTGTGGGGTGCAAGCTGGCTCGATCCAGTTATGGGTCTTGCAGGAGCCGGATTGGTCGCTGTCTGGGCGTATGGGTTGATGCGTGATTCCTCCCGTGTTCTGCTTGATGCCGAAATGAATAGACCGGGCGTTGAAGAAATTCGAGAAGTGATCACAAGAAGCCCCGTCCAAGCTGAAATCAGTGACCTGCACGTCTGGCGCGTAGGTAAAGAGAAATATGCTTGTATTGTTGGATTGATTACGCAGTCAGACGCTTCCCCAGATTATTTCCGGCGTCAAATAGGCATTCATAAAGAGTTGATACACATCACCGTCGAGGTAAATCGTCCCGTCTGATTTCGCGCGACTAAGCCAGCGTAGGTTCGAGGATTGACCAGTAGAGGCAACGAAATGAACGCTACAACACAAGTGAGCCTGAGCAAAGTTCCCGAAGTCACGCTGATCTTCTGGATCATTAAGGTCGCAGCCACCACGCTCGGGGAAACTGGCGGCGATGCGGTTTCCATGTCGATGAATTTAGGCTATCTCATCGGCACAGGAATTTTTGCTACCATCTTTGTCGTCACTGTCACCGCCCAGATTTCCGCGAAGCAATTTCGCCCGCTTTTGTACTGGACAACAATTATTGCCACGACGACGGTGGGTACGACGTTGGCTGACTTCGCCGACCGCTCTCTAGGTATTGGCTATGCCGGTGGCACGTCCCTCCTGTTTACACTTCTTATGGGGTCACTGTTCATTTGGTATCGCTCCCTCGGTTCGGTCTCAGTTGATACCGTACGTTCTCCAAGGGCCGAGATGTTTTACTGGGTGACGATCATGTTTTCCCAGACGCTGGGCACTGCGCTTGGCGATTGGACAGCGGATACGGCTGGCCTTGGCTATAGGGGAGGCGCAATAGTGTTTAGCGCTCTGTTGGCACTCGTTGTTGCAACGTACTACTGGACAATCATCTCTCGCACCCTGCTATTCTGGGCCGCATTCATTCTCACGAGACCGCTTGGCGCGGTCGTCGGAGATTTCCTTGACAAGCCCCTTGATGCTGGTGGGCTGGCACTAAGCCGCTACACGGCATCGGCTGTGCTTCTCGTATTTATTGTGGCCTGCATTTTGATCTTCCCCCAAAGAGCTGCAAAACAGGGCCATTGATGTAAGGCTTCCTTCTGCAATCGGCTCATAGCCAATAGTCCGGAAAATCAACCAAAACCGGACGGTCCCAGCGGTCCCCTCCCCTCCCCTTCTCTCCCTGCACCTGATTTTCTACGGAGGGTGCGGCAAAGAGCCGCGACGGATCTTTGCCTTCGTAGACCAGCCAGAGAACTTGCTTGCCTTGCGCTCTGCTCGGGCGTCGCGCGGCGGCAGCATGGCGCTGACTAGCCACACCTCCCCCTGCTAAGAACGCTTGCTATATTTTTCCCCCAGTCCTTCATACCTTCATTTGCAATTTTACATGAATAATTTTTTATGCTAAAGTAGAAAAGTGATTACAGCGTTTCTTAATCAGAAAGGTGGGGTTGGCAAAACGACCCTTTCCACCAGCTTTGCCACGGCCTTAGCGAAGGCCGGGCATCGGGTGTTGCTGATCGACGCCGACCCGCAGCGCGGCGCGCTTACATGGGCAGAGCACCGCGAAGCACCTCCGCTCTTTCCCGTCGTGGGCTTGCCGACCGACAAACTCCACAGGGAAATGAGCGCCCATGCTGCCAACTATGACCACCTTGTTATCGATGCACCGCCACAGGTAAGCGGCATTGCCCGTTCAATCATCCTTGCCGCCGATCTTATTCTGATTCCCGTGCAGCCGTCTCCGCATGACATTTGGTCGGCAGCCGAGATTGTGAAACTTATTGAAGACGCTAGCGCTTTTAAGGAAAACATCAAAACTGCTTTTGTAGTTAATCGTAAAATTGTAAATACAGCTTTAGGCCGAGATGTATTCACGGCATTGGAAAACTACCCATTTCCCGTACTGGAAACGGCTATCTGTCAGCGTGTGGCCTTTGCCGAAAGCGCGGCCGTGGGAGCGGCGGTGCTGGAAACCGAGCCAAATGGGGTAGCTTCCCTTGAGATTCTTTCCCTTACCCGTGAAGTTTTGGAGATGATGGACTATGGCAAAACAGACCGGACTCGCCGTCGCCGTCAAGAAACCCGCTGACCCAGATGAATGGGTAAAGGCGAAGCCGAAGGACGTAACAACGAAACCAGCGCGGCTGGTCGTTGAGATTCCCGACGATATGCATGCCCGAATCAAGATTAAATGCGCCGAACAGCGCCTAAAGATCAAGGATGCAACCGAGCGGCTTTTTCAGCTATGGCTGGACGGGAAAATTCAGCTTTAGGAAAGAGGCAGTAAAAAAATAAAAGGCAGACACCCGTGAGAGTACCGTCTTTTGCGGAGGGGAAAGCAGCTTCTGCCGCCTGCTTCCGTTTCACGGTTTGGTGCTTCCCAGTAATGAACCGTGCGGTCAGTATCGGCGCGTTGCGGGGGAGGGGGGAAGGAAAAATGAGCGCAGAGCCAACACTACCGCTTATAGGACAAGCCGAGGGGCTTGCTCCTGAATTAGCCACCACCCTTGAACGCTTTGGCCGTGCCATAGCCGAGAGAGCAAAACAGGAGCAGAAAACAACGCCGGAGGAACCGAAAGGGCAATTGATCCTGTTTCCGCAATGGGCAGACACACGTCGTGCCACAGCGAGCGCTATTTTCAGATCGGCACTTTTCCCCGCACTTGGTCGAGGAAAACGGCAGTATCTCAAGAACAAGAAAATTTTTTCTACGCGGGGCGTTGATGTTTTTTTTACTGGGGAACAATTCGATCAATCCGACCTCGATGTGTACCTTGAAATCCTCCATCTTCTGAAAGACCAGCCGAGCGGGACAAATTGCACCTTTACCGCCTATGGGTTGCTAAAAACTATTGGCAGGAGCACAGGCAACAAAGACCACCAATGGCTCCATTCGGTCTTGATCCGGCTCACGGCCTGCGCGGTAGACATGACCGACCATAAAAAGCGGTATTTCGGCAGCCTGCTTGAGGGAGGAATCAAAGACGAGATCACCAAGCATTACGCCATCCGCGTGAATCCCGGATTTGCCGAACTTTTCAAACGTTCATGGTCGAGCCTTGAGCATGAACAGAGGCGGCGACTCAAAGGCAATCCTACAGCTCAAGCCCTTCACGCCTACTATTCTACCCACGCCGCCGCAGGACCGCACGACTTCACTACGTTGGCGGGAATAGCAGGACTGCATAACAGCAATAGGCGGGACATCAAGGCGCGGATCATCAAGGCCCACGACCTGATGAAGGAGACCGGCTTTCTGAAGGGGTATGAAGTTACGGGCGATACCATACGAGCTTATGCAAATCACTCCTCAAGTCAGAACCGCCACATTGCCGGAAAGATCATCAAAGACCGAAAAAACGGCAACCAAAAAAACACGGGATAGCGCAGACGCTTTCACGGGATAGCGCAGACGCTTTCACGGGATAGCGCAGACGCTTTCACGGGATAGCGCAGACGCTTTAATTGAATATTTTCTATCCATATCAAATAGATAGGCGAAAAATTGCCCCGGATAACCTTTTATAATCTTATATAACCCCCTTTTTCCAAAGGAGTTCGCTCCGCTCATACTCTCTTTCCACAGCGAAACTCACTCACCTACTTGGAGTAAAACCCAACAAGCACGACACCAAGAGCAATAAGCCCCTAACAATTAGGGTCTGTTGATTTAGGCGGACAAAAAAACCAATAAAATCAACACTTGGAGTTGCTAGAGGCCCTTGCCACAAGGAGTAAACCTTAAGTGACAGGGACATTAAGATGAATTGACCATTTGTAAACCGATGAATAGCAAAGGGTTTTTTCCTTATTCCCCCTCATAACACGGCCGTTGGGTTTTACCCCTACAGAGAGAGAAAAGGAAGGGCTGAGCAGGCAACAAAACTGGCCGTGCGTAGTCCACGGATTCCGGCCACCCATTCCACGACGATCCGGCCACCAGTTGCGCCGACGAAGGGCAAACTGCTCTCTCGGCTAAACGAGGAATATGAAAAACGTTTTTCGTCATGATGAGTGGCCGAGTGAGTCTGGAATACGCGGCCAACTGACGCTGGAATCCGTGGCCGACTTGGTCTGGAATACGCAAGCCGGAAGTATTTGAGAGGGCTCAAGCGCTCTCAAATACTTTTCGCCATCCCTTTGGGGCGAGAGACTCGAACCTGGAGCGGGATTCGGCTGCCATCGGCCCGCAATTCGAGAGCCCCTGATCCATCCGGATGCAGCCACACCGCCGCGATTAATTCCCGGACGAGCTGCTGCTTGAGATGGAAGAGGAATCCGTGCAGTCCCGCCGGCACTGCCGCCGCACTGAGGTCTGTCTCCAGCTCTTCCGTCCCCTGATATTCCTCCAGCGCATACCCGGGTCCAGCCGAGATACATGTAAGATAGGCCACGGCCGCTTCCTCTCGTGATGCAGTTACAAAGTGAGGGCTAATTCAACGTCGGTAAGCGGCCGGGGTGGTGTGTCGAGGTCGACCACAT
>Ga0187894_10002137_pt1 | contig 24083 bp, 25 predicted proteins | sample GBC1701081metaG_FD_136650 | JGI IMG/M metagenome (GOLD analysis project Ga0187894, IMG submission 136650) | White microbial mat communities from a lava cave in the Kipuka Kanohina Cave System on the Island of Hawaii, USA - GBC170108-1 metaG ... | reverse complement strand
TTCGCGGTCATCGGCGCGGGCCTCTGGCTGTTCGTGCGCCTCAAGGGCGCGGAGGCGACACGGCGATGATCGATTTCCCGAAGCGCCACCGCGTACCCTTCGACGGCAGGTTCCGCGTCGCCGACTTCGATACCGACCCGCCGCAAGGCAGCGGCACCGAGGCGAAGCTCGAGGCCGGGCTCAGGCAATCGGTCAGCCGGCTCGACGAGCTTCAGCGCAGGTTGTTCGCGGACCAGCGCTACGCGCTCCTGGCCGTGTTCCAGGCCATGGACGCCGCCGGAAAGGACAGCACGATCCGCAAGGTGTTCTCGGGCGTGAACCCGGCGGGCCTGCACGTACACGCCTTCGGGCGGCCCAGCGAGCTCGAGCTGCGGCACGATCGGCATCTTCAATCGCAGCCACTACGAGGAAGTCCTCGTGGTGCACGTCAATCCGGCGGCGCTCGCGGCGCAGAACCTGCCCGAGGCCGGCGGCAAGGGTTTCTGGGAACGGCGCTTCGAGTCGATCCGCGAGTTCGAGCGGCACCTCGCCCGCAACGGCACCGTGATCGTGAAGTTCTGGCTCAACGTCTCGCGCAAGGAACAGCGGAAGCGCTTGCTCGAGCGCATCGCCGACCCGGAGAAGAACTGGAAGTTCAGGCTCGGTGACCTCGACGACCGTGCCCGCTGGGGAGATTTTCAGGAGGCTTATCAGGCGATGCTGCGCGCGACTTCGCGACCCTGGGCGCCCTGGTATGCGATCCCCGCGGACGACAAGGACTACATGCGCGCGGCGGTCGCCCGCATCTTGGTCGAGACTCTCGAGCGGATCGACCCGCATTATCCGAAGGTCAACCCGACGCAGCGCCGCGAACTCGTGGCGGGCCGGCGGCGGCTGCTCGCCGAATAGCCGCCGCGCGCGGCCGCTTCAGCGCAGGTCGGCCGCCTTGACGTTCCTGGCCGCCCAGTCGGGATACGCCTTCCGCAGCGCCTCGAGCTCGCGCTCAGCCTCGGCGCGGCGGCCCTCGGCGATCATCTTGCGGATCCGGGCATACCAGGTTTCGGGCGACGGCGGCAAGGGCAGGTCCGTGACGCCGCGGGTCGCGGCCTCGGACGCCGGAGGCGGCGCCGCGGCGCGCTTGCTCTCGTCCATCCGCGCTGTCGGCGGATCGATCCGCACGTCCTCGGAAGTCGTCGCCTCGCCGGGCAGTTCGCTCGCTGCGCGCAACTCGTGCTCGGGCCCGCCGACGCGCGGCCCCACGCCGGCGTCTTCCGTGCCGGACTCGGCGTCGAGATAGCCGTAGTCTTCCGGATCCGCGTGCTTGGGTGCGGGTGCCGGGCGTTGCGCCGCGGCGGCGGGCGATTGGCCCGCTTCACGCGCTTCGGTGCCGGCGCCGCGCTCGATGAGGCGCGCGTCGATCGCGGAGTCGCCCGCCACGTCGGACTCGACTCGCACCGGCCGCTGCAGGGCGCCGAACTCAGAGCGCACGATCATGACCGCGAGCAGGAAGCTCGCCGCGAGCGATGCGGGCAGCCACCAGCGACGGCCGCGTGGCACGAGGTCGCGACGGGCGGCGGCGCGGATTCGCGCGTCCGTCGTCTCCGGCGGCCGGTCCGCGGATTCCCCGAGCAGCCGTTGCCACGGCTCGCGGGGATAGGGTGCTTCTTCGTCGCGTCGTTCCATGTCCTTCAGTCCGGTGCGGCGTCGCCGAGCGACTTCCGGAGCTTTGCCGCGGCGTAGCGCAGGCGGCTCTTGGCCGTCTCCGGGCTCACGCCGGTTGCGTCGGCGATCTCCACGACGCTGAGCCCGCCTTCGACGTACAGCAGGAACGCGCTGAGCTGTTCCTCCGGCAGTCGCTCGAGCGCCGCCGCCAGCCGCTCGCCGCGCTCGCCCGCGAGCGCCGCGGCCAGCGGTTCCGCGCCCGCGTCGTCGGCTGCCGCGGCAACGGCCTCGTAGTCCGCCGTCTCGCGCATCCCGCGCCGCCCGCTCTTGCGCCAATGGTCCATGCAGCAGTTGTGCGCGATGCGATACAGCCAGGTCGCGAACCGTGCCTCCGGCCGGTAGTTCTCGCGATGCGCGATGACGCGGGACCAGCACTCCTGGAACACGTCGTCCGTCGCTGCCGCGTTCACCGAGCGCCGGATGAAACGCCAAAGCCCGTTGCGATGATTCGCATACAGCTCGTCGAACGCACGCGCGTCGCCCGCGGCGTAACGCAGCATCAGTTGCGCGTCGGCGTCGCCCGCTCCCATCGCCGGCCACTGTACCCGGAAGGGGCGGGCGGCAGTTTCTTGAACGTCCCGGAGCGCCGCAAGGTGTTCGAGTCCTGCGCAAATACCTGCCTGCGAACCCGGCCCGCAGGCGCAAAACCACTGTCGCACAAAACTTGTCGGCTGTAACTAATTGATTTTCCTGAGAGTTCCCGGATGCCTCAATCTTTTCGCAGAAAGGGCTTGCAATTGCTTTGGTGTTATAGTCAACTACAACACCAGAGGAGCACATCAGTACATCGGTTCGAAACTCAAAGGAGAGAGGCACATGTTCACGATGGTTACAGAGAACACACGGACGACAGTCAGCGCGGTTGCGGCGATCGCCATCGTTGCATTCGGCGGCCTCGTCATGGACCAGGCCTACCTGGCTGCTGCCCCGGCGGGCAGGGTCGAGGTCGGCGAGCTGACGGCCCTGGATGGCGCGATCACGCTGGCACAGCTGCCGGAAGTGGTCGTGGTTGCGAAGCGCGAGGCTGCCACGCAGCTTGCGGCCGTGGAACTGCCCGAGATCGTGGTGGTCGCCAAGCACGTCGCGCGGATGGTCGCGAAAGACGATCAGGCCGCGGTGTTGGCGAAGCCTTCGATCAACGCGGGTTTCTGAGGAGCCCGCCAGGGGTCCTCAGGTGCTCTGCTAAAGTAGTCTGGTAGCGGGCCAGCTCACTCCGGCGGACGCATGGACACCAACTGGAACGACAGCCTTCCGATCTATCGCCAGCTGCGCGACCGCGTGGTGGCGATGATCCTGGAAGGCGTGCTGAACGACGGCGATCCGCTGCCATCGGTGCGCAGCGTGGCGGCCGAGTACCGCCTGAATCCCCTGACCGTGCTGAAGGGTTACCAGCAGCTGGTCGACGAGAAGCTGGTCGAAAAGCGCCGCGGGCGCGGCATGTTCGTGACCGACGGCGCGCGCCGCGCCCTCCTGAAGGACGAGCGCCAGCTGTTTCTCGAGCAAGAGTGGCCAAAGATCGCGAGCCGGATCCAGCGCCTCGGTTTCGAGCCGAAGGAGTTGCTGGACAAGCTCGACCGGATTCCCCCCGCGCCGGCGTCGTCGCTGACGGCAGTGCGCGATGCGGACGAGGACGAGGAGAACGGTCGTGAGTGAGCTGATCGTGGCGCGCGGGCTCGGCAAGAGCTTCGGTTCGATGCGGGCACTTCAGGACGTGAGCTTCCGCGTCGAGTCCGGGCGCATCGTCGGCCTCATCGGCCCGAACGGCGCCGGCAAGACCACGGCGCTCAAGGCGCTGCTGGGCCTCACGCGCTTCGACGGCGAGCTCTCGGTGCTCGGCCTCAATCCCCATCTCCAGCGCCACCGGCTCATGCAGGACGTCTGCTTCATCGCCGACGTCGCGGTGCTGCCGCGCTGGGCGCGCGTCAGCCAGCTGATCGATTTCGTCGCCGCGACGCACCCGCGTTTCCGGCGCGAGGTCTGCGAGCAGTTCCTGGCGCGCAGTGACGTGCGCAAGTCCAGCCGCGTGAAGGAGCTGTCGAAAGGCATGGTGACGCAGCTGCACCTCGCCCTGGTGATGGCGATCGACGCGAAGCTGCTGGTGCTGGACGAGCCGACGCTCGGCCTCGACATCCTGATGCGCAAGCAGTTCTACGAGACGCTGCTCAACGAGTATTTCGACGAACAGCGCACCATCCTCGTCACGACACACCAGGTCGAGGAGGTCGAGCACATCCTGACGGACCTCTTGTTCATCGATCGCGGGCGCATTGTGCTCGACGCGGCGATGGACCAGGTGCAGGAGCAGTATGCGCAGGTCTCGGTCCGGCCCGAGCACCTCGCCGCGGCCCGGACCCGACAGCCGATCTCGGAACGCCAGGGGCTCGGACGCACGCACATGCTGTTCCGCGGCGTCGACCGCGCCGAGCTTGAGCGGCTCGGCGAGGTGGGCGTGCCGTCGGTCGCCGACCTCTTTGTCGCCGTGATCCACGGAGCACGCGCATGAGCCGTTTCCTGTGGCTGATCCGCCGCGAAGTGTGGGAGCACAAGGCCATCTGGGTCGCCCCGGCGATCGTCATCGGTTGCCTCGCGCTGCTGGTGCTGACCGGCAACGTGCACCTCGGCCCGATCACGGCGACGGACGGTGATGCGACGTTTGCCCAGCTACCGGAGGACCTGCAGGTGAAGCTGCTCGTGGTCGTCTACGCCGGGCTCGCGCTCCTGATGGACATGATCATGGGCATCATCGCGTTCTTCTATGCGATCGACTCGCTCTATGCCGACCGGCGCGACCGTTCGGTGCTGTTCTGGAAGTCCTTGCCGCTCTCCGACGCCGAGACCGTGCTGTCGAAATTCGCGGTTGCGGCGATCGTGATACCCCTGGTCGCGCTCGCGGCCTCGCTGGTGGCCCAGCTCGTGATCGCCGTCGGCGGCTCGGCGCGGATCGCGATCAGCGGCCTGCCGGCCATCGGGATGTTGCGGCCCGAGGCGCTGATCGGGGGCTTCGCCGTTGCCTTCCTGTGGTGCGTGACGGCCATCCTCTGGTACGCGCCGATCGTCGGCTACCTGATGCTGGCGTCGGCCTGGGCGCCGCGCGGTCCCTTCCTGTGGGCCGTCCTGCCTCCGGTCGCGCTCTGGATCGGCGAGCGCGCGGTCGTCGGGTCGGAGTACGTGGGCGACTTCATCACCGACCGCCTGTTCGGCCTGTACCGCGTCCTCGGGTCGCGGGCGGAATCCGGCATCGACGACGCCGGTGGCCTCGAGAAGCTGCGCGACGTGGACCTGGCCGGCGGCCTCACCGATTTCTACGCGTCGCCCGAGCTGTGGTTCGGCGTGCTGGCGGCGGCGATCCTGCTCCTCGGCGCGATGTGGGTCCGCCGCTACCGCGACGAGACCAGTTAAGAGGGGTCACTCCCCGATTTCCCCTACAGCCGCCCTAACCGCGAACGGAAATCGGGGAGTGACCCCTTTTTAGGGCGGACGCGCCTCTAGCCGGCGAGCAGCACGGCCTCGGCGTGCTCCTGCGCCTCCGGCGTACCGAACAGGATCACGATGTCTCCCTCGCGCAGCGTCATCTGCGGGTCGGGGTCGCGGCCGACGATACCGTCACGCCGCACCGCCGTGAACGACACTTCGGCGCCGCGCCCGCGCACCTCGCTGATCGTCCGGCCGATGGACCAGGCGCCCGGAGGCAGCACGACCGTGTGCAATTCCTCGCGGAACACGCCCGACTCGTCGGCGCGACCGGCCGGGTCGCGGCGGATGACCGAGCGCAGCGTCTTGTAGCGCTGGCCGCGGATTTCGCCGACTGCCCGGATGACACGGGACGGAGGCACGTTCAGCATGTGCAGCGCATTCGAGACCAGCGTCAGCGCTGCCTCGAGCGTCTCCGGCACCACCTCCGTCGCGCCGGCGGCGATCAGCTCCTCGAGGTGCGTGTCGTCGGCCGCACGCACCAGGATCGGCAGCTCGCTGCGCAGCCGGCGCACGGCGCGCACGATCGAGAGCGCGCGCGAGGTGTCCGAGAAAGTGATGACCACGCTGTTCGCGCGCTCGAGGCCGGCGGAGCGGAGCACGCCGTCGTCCGAGGCGTCGCCGTAGACCACGGCGTCGCCCGCGGCGAGCGCCGTGCGCACGCGCACCGGGTCGAGGTCCATCGCGAGGAACTCGAAGCCCTCGCTCTCCAGCACGCGGCCGACGTTCTGGCCGACGCGCCCGTAGCCGCAGAGGATCACGTGCTCGCGCTTCGCGAGCGCCTGGTTCGCGGCCTCGATGCGCTGCAGCCCGGTCGCCGCGGGACCGCTCTGGTCGAGGACCAGTCGCGCGATGCGCTTGTTGTGGCGGATGAGGAGCGGAGCGATCAGCATGCTGAGCGTGACTGCCGCGAGCAGGGGCTGGATCGAGGCGGCGCCCATCAGCCGGTTGTCGAGCAGGAGCGCAAGCAGCGCGAAGCCGAACTCGCCCCCGGGGGAGAGCACGATGCCGGTGCGCAGCGCCTTGAACCACTCGCCCGCGAAGGGCCGCGCCGCGAGCATCGCGATCGCGGCCTTGAGGAGCAGCAGTCCCGCGAGCAGCGCGAGCACGACCGGCAGGTGACGGAACAGTTCCGGCACGTCGAGCTGCATGCCGATGGTCACGAAGAACAGGCCGAGGAGCGTGTCGCGGAACGGCCGGATTCCGGCCTCGACCTGGTAGCGGTACTCCGTCTCGGCCAGCATCATTCCGGCGAGGAACGCGCCGAGCGCAAAGGACAGGCCGGCGGCGTGCGTTGCCCAGGAGGCGCCGATCGCGACGAACAGCACGGCGAAGGTGAAGAGCTCGGGTGAGTTGCTCGCGGCGATCTCGTGGAACAGCGGCCGCAGCAGCCAGCGCCCGGAGGCGAGCACGATGAGCAGCGCGACCGCCGCCTTGCCGAGGGCGAGGGCGATTTCAACCAGCGTGTATTCCGCCTGCGGCGCCGCGAGCACGCCGGCAAGGGCCAGGAACGGCACGATTGCGAGGTCCTGGAACAGCAGTACCCCGAAGGCGAGGCGGCCGTGCGTGCGGTTGAGTTCGTCCTGTTCGGTGAGCTGGCGCAGCACGATCGCGGTGGAGGACATCGCGACCGCGCCGCCGAGCAGTACGGCGACCGGCAGCGCGATCCCGAGCGCCCGGCCGAACGCGGCGAACGCGGCCGCGGTGCCGAACACCTGCAGGCTGCCGATGGTGAACACCTCGCCGCGCATGGCGATGAGCCGCGGCAGCGAGAACTCGAGCCCGAGCGTGAACAGCAGGAACACGACGCCGAACTCGGCGAGCGTATGGGTGGTCTCGGTCGCCTCGACCCAGCCGAGCGCGTGCGGGCCGACGATCATGCCGACCAGCAGGAAGGCGAGGATCAGCGGCAGGCGCAGGCGGCGCAGGCCGACCACGACGGCGAGCGTCGCCATCAGGAGCAACAGGACGTCTTCCAGGACGCTGTATTCCAGGGGCGCCTCCGCGGCCATTATCACCTGATAGCATCGGCCGGGGAGTCAGGGAGCGGGAATGCCGATCGAGGTCAGCGACGAAGGTGGCCGGACCCGGGTCCGCATTCGCGGCCGCTGGACTGTCGCCGAGATGGCGGCGAACCAGCCGGAGGGGCGTCTGGCTGCGGCACGCGCAGTCGAGTTCGACGTCGCGGGCCTGGAGGCGCTCGACGTCTCCGGCGCCTGGCAGCTGCGGCAGCTCGAGCAGCAGATGGCGCGCGACGGCGGGCGGGCCGCCTGGTCGCCCGCCCGGCCGGAATTGCTCGAATTCATCGACCGCACGATGCTCGAGGAGGACACGCCGCCGCCCGCGCCGTCGCCGGTCCGCGGGCTCGCCGGCGTCCTGCAGGAAGTGGGCGAGTCCACCGTGCACGCAAAGGAGGGCGCCCTCGACCTGCTCGGCTTCATCGGCGCCGTCACGGTGGGGGTCGGGCGCATCGCCGGCAGCATCAAGCGCCTGCGACTGCCCTCGGTGGTTCGCCACGTCTACGAGACCGGCGTCACCGCGGTGCCGATCGTCTCGTTGATCGCCTTCCTGATCGCGGTGATCGTGGCCTACATCGGCGCCCAGCAGCTGCGGAAGTTCGGCGGCGAGATCTTCGTGGTCGACCTCGTGACCGTGTCCGTGCTGCGCGAGCTCGGCGTGCTGCTCACCGCGATCATCATCGCCGGCCGCTCGGGCAGCGCCTTCGCCGCCGAGATCGGCGCCATGAAGCTGAACGACGAAGTCGACGCGCTGCGCGCGATGGGCATGGATCCGGTCGAGGTGCTGGTGATGCCGCGCATCCTCGGCCTCGTCATCGCACTGCCCGCGCTCACGGTCGTGGCGGATGCGATGGGCCTCGCCGGAGGTGCCCTGCTCTCCTGGTACCTCGTCGACATCCCGCTCAGCCAGTACATCGATCGGGTGCAGGGATCGATCAGCGAGTTCACCTTCTGGGTGGGACTCATCAAGGCGCCGGTGTTCGCGGTCCTGATCGCCCTGGTCGGGACGCTGCGCGGCATGCAGGTGCGCACTTCCTCGCGCGAGCTGGGCCGGCTCACGACCGCTGCCGTCGTGCAGTCGATATTCCTCGTGATCCTCGCCGACGCGGTCTTCGCCGTGATCTTCATGGAGCTCGACATCTAGGAGCCTCAGAATGATCCCGGCATGGGCGCGACCGAGTGCGATATTCGTCCCTGGCAAGGCGCGAGGAGCGTGATGTATCAGGCGATACTTGAGCGACGAGCAACGCCGCCAGGGACGAATATCGCGCGGTCCCTGCGGGTTACGCGCTCCATGCCGGGATCATCCTGAGGCTCCCATGGCGGCCATCATCGAGATCCGCGGCGTGGTGAACCGGTTCGGCCGGCAGGTCGTGCACGACGGCCTCGACGCGGACATCCGCGCCGGCGAGGTATTCGGCATCGTCGGCGGCTCCGGCAGCGGAAAATCCGTGCTCCTGCGGACCATGCTCGGCTTGCAGAGGCCGGCGGCGGGCTCGGTCCGGATCGAGGGCGAAGAGGTCGCGGGCCGCCCGGAGCGCGACCTGCTCACGGTCAAGCGCCGTTATGGCGTCATGTTCCAGCGCGGGGCCCTGTTCTCCTCGCTCACGGTCCAGCAGAACGTCGAGCTGCCGGTCCGCGAGCACTTTGCGATCCCGGACGGGCTGCTGGCGGAGCTTGCGCGGCTGCGCCTGCGCATGGCCGGCATGCCGGACGACGCGGCTGCAAAGTACCCCGCCCAGCTCTCCGGCGGCATGACCAAGCGTGCCGCACTCGCCCGCGCGCTCGCGCTCGACCCTGCGATCCTCTTCCTCGATGAGCCGACATCGGGGCTCGACCCGATCTCGGCCGCGGAATTCGACGAGCTGGTGCTCGACCTCCAGCGGGGCCTCGGCCTGACGGTGGTGATGATCACGCACGATCTGGATACCATCTTCCGGGTGTGCAACCGGGTCGGGGTGATCGTCGACGGCAAGATGATCTGCGGGACGCTCGAGGAGATCGTCGCGAACCCGCACCCCTGGATCCAGGACTATTTCCACGGCGAGCGCAGCCGCGCGCCGCGGCAACAGGCGGTGACTGATGGATAGGGAAGCGAATTACGTGGTGGTCGGGGCCTTCGTGCTGCTGATGCTGGCGGTGGCCGCGGGCTTCGTGCTCTGGTACTCGGATACCGCCGATGGCAAGGCGATGCGACCCTACGAGATCTACTTTGGCGGCAGCGTCTCGGGCCTGTCGGAGGGCAGCAGCGTGCGCTACCTCGGCGTCGTGGTCGGGCGCGTGGCGCGCATCGGCATCGACCCGCGCGACCCGCGCCGCGTGCGCGTGGTCGCCGACATCGAGGAGAATGCGCCGATCACGCCCGATACGGTCGCGCGGCTCACGCTGCAGGGCGTGACCGGCCTCCTGTTCGTTGACCTGCGGCCGAGCGATCCCGGGGCGAAGCCGCCGCAGCCGGTGGCAAGCCTCAAGTTCCCCGTCATCCCGTCATCGCAATCGCAGTTCGACGTCCTGGTGGCCGCACTGCCCGAGGTCCTGGCAAGAGCCGGCGAGGCGCTCGAGCGCGTCAATGGCCTCTTGTCGGACAAGAACATCGCCTCTGTCACTTCGGCGCTGGCCAATGCCGAGACCGCGAGCGACCAGTTGCCGGCCGCGATCTCGGACGCGCGCGCGACGTTCAGCGACCTGAAGTCGGCGGCGAACGAGATGGAAACGACCATGCAGGCCCTCGGTTCGATCGGCGGTGAGGACGTAAAGGCCGCCTCGGCCCGGCTGCGCGAAGTCGCGGACACGATCGCGGTCACCGCGGCGCGCCTCGACAAGCTGGTCGCCGAGAACCAGGACAACGTCGACCGCTTCGCGGAACAGGGCCTCGCGGATTTCGAGCAGCTGGTCCGCGAGACGCGCGGCGCGGTCCGGAGCTTCGATATGCTGACCAAGAGCCTCGAGCGCGATCCGTCGCGCGTCATTTACCGGCCGGCGCCCGCGGGCGTGGAGATTCCCCCATGAGATCGATCCTGATCGCGGCCGCCGCCGCGCTCGCTTCCGGCTGCCTCGGCGGGCTCAAGGACGTGCCGCCCGCGCCGATCACCTATCGCATCGACGCGCCGTCATTCGCGGCAGGCGGTCCGCTCGCCGCGGACCTGATGGTGATCGTTGCCGAAGTCGCCCCGGGCCTCGACGGCCCGGGGATCGCCGGGCGCTGGCCGGGCGGGCGCCTCGACTACCTCGCGGGCACGCGCTGGGCAGATGCGCTGCCGCGCCTGGTCCAGGCGGCGCTGATCGAGTCGCTGCAGGATTCCGGTCGCCTGCGCTCCGTGCAAAGCGACCTCGGCCGCTTCCGCGCGACGCACACGCTGGTCGTCGAAGTGCGCCGCTTCGAGGCTGACTACACGGCGGGCGGAATGCCCGTCGCCCAGGTGGCGCTCGCCGTGACGCTCGGGCGTGCCTCGGACCGCCGCGTGCTCGCGGCGTTCACGGCGTCCGCCAGCGAAGCGTCGGCCGAGAACCGGCAGACGGCGGTGGTGGCGGCCCTCGACGCCGCGTTTGCGCGGGCTTCGGTCGAGATGGCGGGTAGGGTGTTCGACGCGCTCGCGGCGGAGAAGGGGAACGGAGGGGTGTAACGGAGGGGTCAGACCCCTTGATCGTCGCGAAGGGGTCAGACCCCTTCGCGACGATCAAGGGGTCTGACCCCTCCCTCGGCGAACATCCCCTCGTAGCCCGGCTCGCCGCGGGCCTGTGCCAGCAGGAGATTCAGGAAGTCCTCGGCCGACATCGGCTCGCCGAACAGCCGGCCCTGGCCGTAGTGGCAGTCGCGGCTGCGCAGGAAGTCGAGCTGCTGCTTGGTCTCGATGCCCTCGGCGACGACCTTGAGGTCGAGGTTCTTGCCCATCTCGATGATCGTGCGCACCAGCGTCGCGTCCTCGCGCGACACGGTCGCGTGGCGCACGAAGGACTGGTCGATCTTGAGCGTGCCGACCGGGAACTGCTGCAGCGCGGACAGCGACGAATAGCCGGTGCCGAAGTCGTCGATCGACAGGTGCAGGCCCATCGCATGCAGCTCGTCGAGCAGGCGGACCATGCGGCCCGCCTCGGTCATGAGGGTGGTCTCGGTAATTTCCAGTTCGAAATTTGAAGGCGAGACGCCCGCGTCGTCGAACACGGAGCGGTAGCGCGTCAGGAACTCGGCGTGGCGCAGCTGCTTCAGCGACAGGTTGATCGAGATCCGGCCCGGCTTCGGGACCTGCTCCTGCCAGCTGCGGTAGTCCTTGACCACGCGCTTCAGCACCCACTCGCCGATCTCCTGGATCAGGTTCGACTCCTCGGCGATGGGAATGAACTGTGCCGGAGAGATGTCGCCGTGGCCGGGCAACCGCCAGCGCACCAGCGCCTCGCCGCCGACTACGCGTCCCTCGCGCAGGTCCACCTTCGGCTGGTAGAGGATCACGAGCTCGTCGCGCTCGACCGCGCGGCGCAGCTTCGCCTTCAGCATCAGGCGCTCGACCGCCGCGGCGCTCATCTCCGGGGTAAAGAAGCTGTGGCTGTTGCCGCCGTTCTGCTTCGAGTAGTACATCGCCGCGTCCGCGTCCCGGATCAGGTCGACCACGTTGTCCGCGTCGCGCGGGCAGAGCGCGATGCCGACGCTGCCGGTCACGTAGAGCTCGTGCTGGTTGAGCTGGAACGGCCGCCCGAGCTCGTCGAGCAGCTCGCGCGCGAGGACGCCGACCGCCGGGCGGTTGTCGGTGGTCGCCGGGAGGTTCTCGACGAACAGGGCGAATTCGTCCCCCGCGAGGCGACCGAGCATCGTGTCCTTCGGCAGCCTGCGGTTCATGCGCTCGGAGAGGATCTCGAGCGCGCGGTCGCCCGCGGCGTGGCCGAAGGTGTCGTTGACCTCCTTGAAGCGGTCGAGGTCGAGGTAGATCAGCGCGAGCTCGTTCCCGGCGCGGCGATTGCGGGCGATCGCCTGCTGCAGCGAGTGCTGGAACTGCAGGCGGTTCGGCATCTTGGTCAGCGTGTCGTAGCGCGCGAGGTAGCGGATGCGGCGCTCGGCGCGCTTGCGCTCGGTGATGTTGCGCGCGACGAAGATGCAGCCCTGGAAGCGCGGGTCCTCTGCGGACATCACCGAGCCGGACAATGACACCGGGATCGTCTGGCCCGCCTGCGTGCGTATCGTCAGCTCGAGCACTTCGTTGGTCGCCTGCTCGATGTTGAAATTCGGGCGGTCCTGGTCCGAGATCACGTAGGCGAGCTCGCGGCCGAGCAGCTGCATCTGCGACCATCCGAGCATCTGCGTGGCGGCGAGGTTGACTCGCTTGATGAGGCCGTCCGGCGAAGTCACGAACACGGCGTCGTTCATGCTGTCCAGCATGATGTCGAGCGCCCGGCCGGTGGCGGCGTGGTTCGAGAGGTTGATCCTGAGCCGCTCGAGCGCCGATCCGAGCGCGCGCCCGACCCGCCCGCGCGGCACGTTCACATGCGTCGACCAGTCGCCGCCCGACAGCCGCTCCACGGACTTGAGGACGTCCGCAAGCGGCTCGGCGATGCGCCTCTGGAAGCGCCACGCGAAACCGATGCCCACAGCCAGGATCAGTCCCAGCGCGAGCAACTGCCAGTACTGGTCAACGAAAGCGGACATGGTCCCTTGGCGGTCCCTGGGGGAAGCCTTCATCATAGCGCGCTTGAACGGGATGCAGCTCACCGGCCGCGACCGCGGCCACCTTCTCGCGCTCGAGTCGCCGCGCTGCGTGCTGCACGCGGCTGCCGCCGCGCCTTTCCTCGCGCTGCGCGAGGCGGCCGCGCGTGCCGGCTTCGACCTCGTGCCCGTGTCCTCGTTCCGGGATTTCGAACGCCAGCGCGCGATCTGGAATGCCAAGTTCCGGGGTGAGCGGCCCGCGCTCGACCGCAGGGGCAGGCCGGTCGACATGGCGGCCCTCGACGACGCGGCGCGCGTGGAGACGATCCTGCTCTGGTCCGCGATGCCGGGCGCGAGCCGGCATCACTGGGGCAGCGACATCGATGTCGCCGACGGCCACGTGATGGCGCGCGGCTATCAGCCCAGGCTCGTGGTCGAGGAATACCGCGGGCGCGGCCCGTTCGCGGCGCTCAGCGCCTGGCTCGGCGAACACCTGCGGCGCTACGGCTTCTACCGGCCCTACGCGCGCCGCGGCCGCGGCGTGCAGCCGGAGCCCTGGCACATCTCTTACGCGCCGGTCGCCAAGCCGGCACTCGCGCGCATGAGCGTGCGGCTGCTCGCGGACGCCGTCCGCGGCGCAGGCGTCGCCGGGGAGGCCGCGATCCTCGCCGGCCTTGCTTCGATTCGCGAGCGCTACCTGCTGGACGTGGACGCGCCGCCGCGCATGCGCTCGCGCTGGGCCCGGCTCAGCTCGCGCTGACCGCGGGGCGCGGCGCACCGTAGACGTCCTTGAGGTGGCGTACGAGCAGCGTGCGCACGCCGTCCATGGCGTTGTCGTCGACGGTGAAGACCGGCGGATTGCGGCGCAGTAGCGGCCAGCGGCTGCTGCGCGTGAGCTGCGCCAGGAACTGGACGTTCTGGCGGATCGCGTTCATGTAGGGGTTGTCGCCGCCGAACAGCGGCTCGACGTGGCGGTACGCGTGCCCGAAGGCATTGCCGAGCCGGTTCTCGATCGTGGAGGAAACGAACTTCGGCGTCTGGCGCAACAGGTCGAGGCCCGAGCCGTACAGCACCTTCACCCCTTCGCGGCCTGCGTGAACCGCGACGTCGCCGAGCACGAACTCCGCGTACAGCCGGTCCCGGCACTTCTCGAGGTAGCAGCGGTCCGCCATCTGCGCGAGCATGTCGGCGGTGCCGAGCAGCTGGCCCGCGAGCCGGTCGCGCGGGTCCGCGACCCGCAGCAGGTCGAGCGGCACTTCGTAGCCGGTGAAGTGGACGATGCGCGTCGCGACCGGCACCCAGTCGCCGAGTCCCGCGTTCGGCAGGTACTTCGCCAGGTAGCGGGCGCTGCGCGTCACGTGGTTGCGCGTGAACACGGCGCCGTTCGCGATCGCCGCTTCGTTCACCTCGCGGATGTAGCCGGAGTCGTGGAACAGCGCCGTGATGAGCGCGACCAGCCCGCGCTCCGCGCCGAGCTTCGGCCCGTCGGGGTGGCTGCGTTCGTAGCCGGCCAGCAGCCGCGCCATGGCGAGTACGACGTCCTGCGAATGCTGCAGGTCGTGGTAGACAGTATCGACGCCGAGGTAGCCGGGCGCCTGACCCGTGAACAGCCGCTCGAAGTCGGCGAGTGCCGCCTCCAGGGTCTCGCGCGGGGCGCCCGGCCAGGTATCGGCGTAGAGCGCGAGGACGGCCTCCCGCACCGCTGCCGGGCTGCTGACCTGGACGGTGTCGGTCACGTCAAAATCGCTGCGGCGACAAGGCCTTGGCACGGGGCGGCTGGCCCTCTTGTACGGCGTATCCGGGGCAGATTTTACGCCCCCGGAGGGGGCGGCCACCCGATGTGCTGCCGCCAACATGCGCGGCATCACACCCCGAGTCTCAGCCTATGTCAAATGTAGCGGTAACCGGGGCATGGTCGGATGGGCGCTCCCAGCCGCGCGGCGTGCGATCGATCGTGCAGGCCGTGCAACGCTCGACGAGCCCCTTCGAGGCGAGCATGAGGTCGATGCGCAGGCCCAGGTCGCGGCGGTACGCGTTCATGCGGTAGTCCCACCAGCTCCAGGCATTCTTCGGCTGCTCGAAGCGGCGGAACAGGTCCGTAAGGCCGAGCGACGCGATTCCCGCGAGCGCCTCGCGCTCCGGTGCGCTCACGTGCACCGAGCCCTCCCACGCGGTCGGGTCGTGCACGTCGCAGTCCTCCGGCGCGATGTTGAAGTCGCCGACCACGAGGACATGCTCGTGCGTCGCGAGCAGGTCCGCGAGGTAGGCGCGCAAGCGCTCCAGCCAGGCGAGCTTGTACGTGTATTTTTCCGACCCGACCGCCTGCCCGTTCGGCACGTAGACGTTCACGAGCCGGACCGGTCCCAGGGTCGCTGCGATCACGCGCCGCTGCGGATCGGCGTCGCCCGGGATGCCCATCGCGACGGCTTCGGGCGCGCGCCGCGCGAGGATCGCGACGCCGTTGTAGGTTTTCTGGCCGTAGCACACGGCCGAGAGCCCCATCGCCTTGAGGTCCGTTTGCGGGAAGTGCTCGTCGGCGAGCTTCAACTCCTGCAGCGCAATGGCGTCCACCGCGTTCGCGGCGAGCCAGCGCCCGAGGTGCTCCATGCGCACGCGCAGGGAATTGACGTTCCAGGTCGCGATGCGCATGGCAGCCTCAGGAAAGGAAGGGCGCGGGCTCCATCCCCATCGAGCGCGCGACGACGTTGTAGGGAAACGCCTGGCAGCGGAAGTTCAAGACGCTGACCGTGGTGTTGTAGTGCTCGCGCCGCTCGTCGACGCGCGCGTCCAGCGTGGCGGCGCGCGCGCGCAGCGCGCGGAACGCCGCACTGGTGCCGAACTGCGGGTAGTTGGCGGCGAGCCGGAACAATGCCTCGCTCGCGACCCGATGGGTCTTGTCCGCTGCTGCAAGCGCCGGCATGTTGCCGCCCCGGGCCGCGGCGATCACGGCGCTGCCGGCCGTGGAGACGCGCTCGAGCGTTTCGCGCTCGTAGCGCATGAGCCGAGAGCAGAGTCCGACGATCTGGATCATCAGTTCCTGGCGCTTGGCGAGCTGGGTCTCGAGGGCCGTCGCGGCCCGCTCGCGGGCGTCCTGCAGCGCGGCCAGTCCGCGGCGCGCAGCCATCACGACGGCCGCCACGAATGCCGCGAACGCAAGCAGGAGCAGCCAGGCCATGTGTGCATCGAGTATATCATCGGCCCTCGCGGCCTCCTCGCGCGGGAGATGCATGGCGGAGAATTGGGACCTGGTCGTGATCGGCGGCGGCAGCGGCGGGCTCGCCTGCGCCCAGCGCGCGGCGCGCCATGGCGCGCGCGTCGCGATCGCCGAGCCGGGCCCGCTCGGCGGCACCTGCGTCAACGTCGGCTGCGTCCCGAAGAAACTGATGTTCCACGCGGCGGACGTGGCCCACGCGCTCGTCGACGCCGCCGACTACGGCTTTGCGCTTGACGTCACGGGTCACGACTGGGCCGCGCTCAAGGCGCGGCGCGACGCCTATGTCGAGCGCCTGCGCGGCATTTACGCCGAGAACCTGGCGCGCAGCGGCGCGACGCTGCTGCGCGCGGGCGCGCGCTTCGCGGGGCCGGGCCGCGTCGAGATCGGCGGCGAGTTGCACGCGGCGCGTCACGTCGTCATCGCGACCGGCGGCCGGCCGTCGGTACCTGCGGTGCCCGGCGCGGAGGCGGGCGTTACCTCGGATGGATTCTTCGCGCTCGAGGCGCGGCCGTCCGCGGTCGCGATCGTCGGCAGCGGCTACGTCGCGGCGGAGCTCTCGGGCGTGTTCGCGGCGCTCGGCAGCCGCGTCACCGTCGTGATCCGCGGCGAGCGGATGTTGCGCGATTTCGACGAGATGCTCTCCATGCGGCTGGCCGCGGCCCTGCAGGCTGACGGGGTCGCGCTCGAGACCGCGGCGCGGCCGGCCGCGCTCGAACGCGCGGCCGGCGGGCTCGTGCTTGCGCTCGAGGATGGCCGCAGGCTCGGTCCCTTCGACTGCGTCTTGTGGGCCATCGGCCGCGAGTCGAACGTCACGAGCCTCGGCCTCGCGGCAGCGGGTGTCGCGCGCGGGCCGGACGGGGTGGTCGCGACGGACGCCTGGCAGGACACGAACGTCGCGGGCATCCACGCGATCGGCGACGTGACCGGGCGCAGCGCCCTCACGCCGGTCGCGATCGCGGCGGGACGGCGGCTCGCGGACCGGTTGTTCGGCGGCGAGCCTGACGCACGACTGGACTACCGGCTGATTCCGACCGTGGTCTTCAGTCACCCGCCGATCGGTACTGTCGGACTGACGGAGTCCGAGGCACGCGCCGAGCACGGCGCCGCGACCGAGGTTTTCCGCCACGACTTCATGCCGATGTATCACGGCTTCACCGCGCGCCGCCGCCGCGCCGAGGTGAAGCTGGTCACCGCCGGGCCCGAGCGGCGCATCGTCGGCCTGCACGCGTTTGGCATGGGCTCCGACGAGCTCCTGCAGGGCTTCGCGGTGGCGCTCAGGCTCGGCGCCACCAAGCGCGACTTCGACGAAACGGTCGCCATCCACCCGACGAGCGCCGAAGAGCTCGTGACGCTGCCCGGGTGAGCATCCGCGCCTACCGCGAGTGGCTGCCCGAGATCGGGCGCGGCGCCTGGGTCGATCCGGCTGCCACGGTGATCGGCCGCGTGACGATTGCTGAGGACGCCTCGATCTGGCCCGGCGCGGTCGTGCGCGGCGACGTCAACTGGATCTCGGTCGGCGCGCGCACCAGCATCCAGGACGGCAGCGTGCTGCACGTCGCGAGCGCGAGGCTCGCGGGCGACGAGGGGATCCCGCTCGTGATCGGCGAGGAGTGCACCGTCGGTCACGGCGTGATCCTGCACGCCTGCACGGTCGGGCGCCGCGTGCTGGTCGGCATGGGCGCGATCGTGATGGACGGCGCGGTCATCGGCGAGGAGTCGATCATCGGCGCGGGCGCGCTCGTGACCGCGGGTACGGAAGTGCCGCCGCGCACGCTCTGGACCGGCAGCCCGGCGCGGAAGCGGCGTGCGCTCGACGCGCGGGAAGTTGCCTTCCTCGCCGAGTCCGCGGCGCATTACGTCAGCCTGAAGAACGACTACCGGAGGGGTCAGACCCCTTGAAATTCGTGAAAGGGTCAGACTCCTTCACGAATATCAAGGGGTCTGACCCCTCCGTGGCAGCACTACAAGCGATCGAGGGCTCCCATCACCGACTGCGTCTCCGGGCGCACGCCGTGCCAGAGCAGGTACGATTCGGCCGCCTGCTCGACCAGCATGCCCCAGCCCTTGTACGCGCGCTGCGAGCCGCGTTCCGCCGCCCAGCGCATGAACGCCGTGTCGCCGCGGCCATAGGCCATGTCGTAGCACACGGTTTCGTTGGCGATGGTGCGCGGCGGAAGCTCCGGGACTTCGCCCGCGAGGCTCGCCGCCGTCGCGTTGATGACGACGTCCCAGGGCTTGTTCTCCACGGCTGCGAAGCCCGAGGCGGAGATTTCCCCGAGGTCCGCGAATTCCTCGGCGAGCTGCCGGGCGCGCTCCGGCGTGCGGTTCGCGATGCGGACCTCGCGCGGCTCCTGCTCGAGCAGCGGCGCCAGCACGCCGCGCGTCGCGCCGCCGGCACCGAGGATCAGGAGCCGCGAACCTCCGACCGTGACGCCGAGGTTGCGGGTGAGGTCGGTCACCAGACCCACGCCGTCGGTGTTCTCGCCGTACAGTTCGGTGGCGCTGCGCCGCACGATCGTGTTGACCGCGCGGGCGCGTTCAGCGCGCGCCGACAAATCGTTGACGATCTCGGCCGCCTCGGGCTTGTGCGGCAGCGTCACGTTCGCGCCGCCGCCGCCCGCGACGAAGAAGTTGATCACCGCGTGGCGGAATCCGTCCGGTGGCACGTCCTGGACCTTGTAGTCCACGACGTGGTCGAACTGGCGCGCGAACATGCCGTGGATGAACGGCGACCAGCTGTGGCTGACAGGATGGCCGAAGAGCACGAAACGCCCCGGCCCGGGCATGATGTTCAAGGTGCCGGCTCCCCACGCAGCCAGGCGGCGGCGCGGCCGGCGTAATAGGTCAGGATTCCGTCGGCACCGGCGCGCTTGATGCAGACGAGGCTCTCGAGCACGGTCTTGCGTTCGTCAGTCCAGCCGTTCGCGGCTGCCGCCGCCAGCATCGCGTATTCGCCGCTCACCTGGTAGACGAAGGTGGGCACGCCGAACTTGTCCTTCACGCGCCGCACGATGTCGAGGTAAGGCAGGCCGGGCTTGATCATGACCATGTCGGCGCCTTCCTCGATGTCGAGCGCCGCTTCGCGGATCGCCTCGTCGCTGTTCGCGGGATCCATCTGGTAGCTCGCCTTGTCGGACTTGCCGAGCGCGGTGCCGGAGCCGACCGCATCGCGGAATGGCCCGTAGAAGCTCGAGGCATACTTGGCCGAATAGGCGAGGATGCGGGTGTCATGGCGCCCGTCTTCTTCGAGCGCCGCACGGATCGCGCCGATGCGGCCGTCCATCATGTCGGACGGTGCGACCACGTCGCTGCCTGCCGCCGCCTGCGAACGCGCCTGGCGCACCAGCGCCTCGACCGTGGCGTCATTCAGCACCTGGCCCGACGCGTCCACGAGGCCGTCCTGGCCGTGCGTCGTGTAGGGGTCGAGCGCGACGTCGGTGATCACGCCGAGTCCCGGCACCTCCTTCTTGAGCGCGCGAACGGCGCGCTGCACGAGGCCGTCGGGGTTCCAGGCCTCGCGGCCGTCCTCGCTCTTCGCCTTCGCGTCCGGCACCGGAAACAGCGCGATCGCGGGGATGCCGAGGCCGTCGAGCCGGCGCGCCGCGGCGACCAACAGGTCGATCGAAACACGCTCGATGCCGGGCATCGAGGCGACCGGCTCGCGGCGGTGGCCGCCCTCGATGACGAACAGCGGCTGGATCAGGTCGTCCGCGGTGAGGGTCGTCTCGCGCGCGAGCCGGCGCGAGAACGGGTCGCGCCGCATGCGGCGCATGCGCGTGCCCGGATACCGTCCTGTGGCTCTGCGACCCATCAGGTTCCTTGCGCGGCTCGTCCTGCGGTAAATTGACCCGCAATGAGCCGGAAATAACCAGCGACTATGGCCGGTCTTTATACATGAACCGCGCGGACGGAGAAACGGACCGGCGTCGGCGATTCGGCAGCCTGTGCGAGAGTCTTCGCCCGGACCTGATGCGGTTCGCCTGGTGGCTCGGCCGCGACCGGGCCCTGGCCGAGGACGTGGTCCAGGAGGCGTTGTTGCGGGCCTGGAAGTCGTTCGATTCGCTGACGGACGAGAGCAAGGCGAAGGCCTGGCTGCTCACGATCGTGCGGCGCGAGTTCGCGCGCAGCTTCGAGAAGAAGCGGCTCGAGCTCTCGGACGTCGACGCGCTGGTCGCCGCCGAGTCCGCCGTGCTCGCCGCCCCGGAAGACGAGCGGCTCGGGCAGATGCGCGAGGCGATCTTCCGGCTGGACGGGGATTACCGTGAGCCGCTCGTACTGCAGGTGCTGATGGGCTATTCGACGCAGGAGATCGCCGACATGATGGGCATGCAGCAGGGCGCGGTGCTGACGCGGCTGTTCCGCGCGCGTGCCCGCCTGCGCCAGCAGTTCGGCCTCGCCCCGGAGCCTGAGACGTGACGACCTGCCTCGAATTCAGGCGCCGCGTCGGCGCCGAGCCATTCGCCGACGACGCGGAGATCGAGGCGCACCGCCGCGAGTGCGCGGCTTGCGCGCGCCACCAGGACGAGTTGCGGGCGATGGACGCCGTGATCCGGCGCGCGCTCGCGGTCAGCCTGCCATCGCGCAGCGACGCCGCGCCCGCCCGCGCGCGCACGCGCACGCGATTCTTCGCGATCGCGGCGAGCCTCGTCGCGGGCGTCGCGGCCGCGCTCATCGTGCTGGTCGCGGCGCCGCGCGCGGCGATCGCGCGCGAGGTCGTCGCCCACGTGCAGCACGAGCCGGGCGCGATGGAATCCGGCACGCCGCTCCCGGCCGGGGCCATCGACGAGGTGCTCGGCCCCGCGGGCATGCGCCTCGGACCAGACGCGGGCACGGTCAGCTTCGCGGCGCGCTGCGTCGTCGATGGCCGGGTCGTGCCGCACCTCGTCGTGCGCACGCCGGAAGGTCCGGTGACGGTGTTGGTGCTCTCGCATCGCACGGTCGCACGCCCGGTCCGTTTCGACGAGCAGGGTTATGCCGGTGTCGTGTTGCCCGCGCCACGCGGTGCGATCGCCGTCGTCGGCCGGGATGTCCGCGACCTCGACGCGATCGCGCGCCAGGTGTTCGACGCCGTGGACTTCGGCGCCTAGAACCTATTCCCCGGCGAGCCGGACGACGCCAAACCGCCCCTGGCCGTTCTCCGCCAGCGCGGCATGCAGGGGCGGCAACATCGCCTGCAGGTCCTCCGCGTACCGCCAGGGTGGGTTGATCACCAGGATCCCGGAGCCGTTCAGGCCGGCGCGCGAGTCGTCCGGATGCACGCAGAGTTCCGCGGCCAGCACGCGCTTTGCGCCGGCTGCCACGATCCGCCGCTGCAGACGCGCCGCGACCGCGCCCAGCTTGATCGGGTACCAGGCCATCAGCACGCCTTGCGGCCAGCGAGCCGCGGCAGCCAGCAGCGCCTCGGCGACGCGCGTGAAGTCCGCGTCGGTCTCTTCGTAGGGCGGATCGATGAGCGCGAGTCCGCGCATCGAGGCGGGCAACAGCGCGCCGAGGGCTTCGTAGCCGTCGCGCAAGTGCACGCCGATCCGCGCGTCGCCGCGCAGCTCCCTTCGCAGCGCCTCCGCCTCGGGATCGCGCAGCTCGCAGAACGCGGCGCGGTCGTCGGGTCGCATGAATGCGGCCGCGATCAGCGGCGATCCCGGGTAGGCGCGGATCGGCCCGCCGCCGTTCAATTCACGCACGATGGCGAGGTAGCGTGCGAGCGCGGGGTGCGCCGCCTCGATCCCCGCGGACGCGACGCGCAGGATGCCGCGCTCCGCCTCGGCGCCCGCTTCCGCGAGGTCGTAGCGGCCGCGGCCTGCGTGCGTGTCGAGCAGGAACAGCGGCCGGTCCTTTTCAGTGAGCCGGGCGAGCACCGCGACCAGTGCGGCGTGCTTCATCACGTCGGCGAAGTTGCCGGCGTGGAAAGCGTGCCGGTACTTCACGCCTCGCCGAGCCAGTCCTGCGGGCGCAGCCAGTCTGCGAGCGCAGCCTCCGACGACCCGGGCTCGGGTGTGAATCCGTACTCCCAGCGCACCAGCGGCGGCAGCGACATCAGGATCGACTCGGTGCGCCCGCCCGTCTGCAGGCCGAACAGCGTGCCGCGGTCGTAGACCAGGTTGAACTCGACATACCGCCCGCGCCGCAGCAGCTGGAACGCACGCTCGCGCTCGCCGAAAGGCGTCGTGCGCCGCCGTTCCGCGATCGGCAGCCAGGCCTTCAGGAAAGCCTCGCCGACCGTGCGCGCGAACTCGAAGCAGGCCGCGAAGGACGGCGCGTTCAGGTCGTCGAAAAACAGTCCCCCGACGCCGCGCGTCTCGTTCCGGTGCGGCAGGAAGAAATAGCGATCGCACCAGTCCTTGTATTTCCCGTAGCTGCCGGGAAGCCCCGCGCAGGCATCGCGCGCGGTGCGGTGCCAGTGCAGCACGTCCTCGCGCACCGGGTAAAAGGGCGAGAGGTCGAAGCCCCCGCCGAACCACCAGGCGGGTTCGGCGCCCGCGGGCGTCGCGGCAAAGAAGCGCAGGTTCAGGTGCGTGGCCGGCACATGGGGATTGCGCGGATGCAGCACGAGCGAGACGCCCATCGCGGTGAATGGCGCGCCCGCGAGCGCGGGCCGTGCAGCGGTCGCGGAGGCGGGCAGGCTGGCGCCCGAGACTTCCGAGAAATTGACGCCGCCCTGCTCGAGCAGGTCGCCGTCGCGGAGGACGCGAGACTCACCGCCGCCGCCCTCCGGCCGCTGCCAGCGGTCGCGCGTGAAGCGCGCCTTGCCGTCGGCGCGTTCGAGGGCGTCGACCAGGCTTTCCTGGAGCCCCGCGAGCCATGCGCGCACGGCGACCCGGTCGACCATGGGTCAGCCCTTGACGGGCGCGTCCGCGGCGGGCGCTTTCTTCCCGGCGGACCTCTTCTTTGCAGTTTTCGGTTTCGTGGCCTTCGGTTTCGCAGCCTTCGGCTTTGCCGCCTTGGGCGCAGCCGCCGGCGGCTGTTCCGCCGCCACCTCGGCGGCAGGCGCGGCGGCCTTGCGGCGCCCGAAACGTCCGAAGCGTCCCTTGCGCTCGGGCGCCGCGGCGATCAGCGCCTGGCATTCCTCGAGCGTGAGCGACGCCGGGTCGCGGTCTTTCGGGACCTTGGCGTTCTTCTTCCTGTCCGTGACATAGGGCCCGTAGCGGCCCTTCAGCACCTGGAGGCCCGCGTCCGGGAAGTCCTGGATGGTGCGCTCGCGGTCGGCGCTGACCTTCGCCTCGACGATCTCGAGCGCACGCGGCAGCTCGAGCGTGAACGGGTCGTCTTCCTTGATCGAAGCGTACTTCGCGCCGTACTTCACGTAGGGGCCGTACTGGCCGCGGCCGACGCTGATCGGCGTGCCGTCCGGCGACTGCCCGAGGTCGCGCGGCAAGGAGAGCAGCATCAGCGCGTCCGCGAGCGTGACGTCGTCCATGTGCTGTCCCGGCAGCAGGCTCGCGAATCGCGGCTTGTCCGGGTCGTCGCGCGTGCCCTGCTGCACGAACGGCCCGTACTGGCCCATGCGCACGCTGATCGGCTTGCCGCTGACCGGGTCCTTGCCGATCTCGCGCGATTCGGCGACTTCCTCGCGAGTCACGTTCTTCTGGACGTGGTCGACCGACTTGATGAACGGCTTCCAGAAGCGGCCGAGCTCGAGGTGCCATTCCTTCTCGCCGTTGCTGATTTCGTCGAGCACGTCCTCCATCGCGGCCGTGAAGCCGTACTCGACGTAGTCGCCGAGGTACTTGACCAGGAACTTGCTGACGATCTTGCCGATGTCGGTGGGCACGAAGGCGCGTCCGCTCATTTCGACGTAGCGCCGGTAGCGCAGCGTCTCGATGATCGAGGCGTAGGTGGAAGGGCGGCCGATGCCGTGGCTCTCGAGCGACTTCACGAGGCTCGCCTCGGTGTAGCGGGGCGGCGGCTGGGTGAAGTGCTGCTCCGGCCGGATCGACTCGAGCTCGACCTTCTCGCCGGGCTCGAGCGCCGGCAGGCGCCGGTCGTCCTCGCTCTCGACGTCGGTCTCGTCCTCGTCGTGGTCCTCGTGGTAGGCGGCGAGGAAGCCCGG
>Ga0187894_10002136_pt1 | contig 24090 bp, 24 predicted proteins | sample GBC1701081metaG_FD_136650 | JGI IMG/M metagenome (GOLD analysis project Ga0187894, IMG submission 136650) | White microbial mat communities from a lava cave in the Kipuka Kanohina Cave System on the Island of Hawaii, USA - GBC170108-1 metaG ... | reverse complement strand
TACATCGACCACGGCTCTGAATGCCTCATCGACCACCTCAACCACCAAACCGCCCAAGTGCTTCAGCCGGCCGAGGTTGGCCACGAACCTGGAGGCTGCCCCGGCGGCGGCCCGACTGCTCCCGAACCTGCGCCTCTTCTTTCCCGACCTCAATGCCCGGTTGACCGTCTTGTCCTCCGGCAGCCCCTTGGTTGACCGGACTATCAAGTTCAGCGCCGCCGGTCACTTCATCTGCTTTGCCCAGACCGACACGAACGGCGTGGCCCGATGCAAGGCCAAGGCGCCGCTACGGGCGCTGTTCGGCTTCGGGTTTGCGGCCAAGTTCAGCGGTGATCGGGATCATCTGCGCAGCGTCGACTTCGCGTCCATCGTCAGCGTCAGCGTTCCTCAACCCATTCCTTGATGGAGGACCCTGAGCGCCACCCCGCCGGGCACCGAATCCGGTCGGTGACCGGCCGATTGGACCCTGTAGTCGACTCGTCGTGGGAGATGCGTAGGCGGGTACTGGAGGAGAGTCGGGCCACATTGGCATCCCAGGTGGAGGCGCTCCTGGTGTCGCCCACGTCGAGAATCGCGTCGGTCAAGCCTCCTCGATCCTCAAACCCTCAGTGGCCTCAGGTGCCGCCTCCAGTCTGGGCCCCGGTCGCTGCGCCGACCGCACCTCCCGCGCCCCCCGCACCAACGCCTACGGTGTATGTCAATTCGGACTCCACCCAATCGCTTGTCTCTGAACCTGCGCCGGTGCCGCCTGAACCCAACGCGGAAGATGTGGCTCTGCGTTTACTAGCCCATGCCGAGCGCCTCTTGGCCGATCGGGCTCAACGCGAGACCGAAGCGAGCCTGGTCCTCAGGGCGGCCGAAGAGCAGGCCCGCTCGATAGTCGACGAGGCGTTGGGGACCCCCACCAAGGTTCTCCAGGCCCGCCAAGCTGCCCATTCCGCAGCCGACCGGGCCTGCGAAGCGTTGCGCCTCGCCGCCGGTGCGCTGTCCTCAGCTCGAACCAGCCTGGCCGCCGAGGATCTCGTCGGCATGGGCGAGGTCCGAGACCGGGCTCATGAGGCTCTGGCCCCGGTGAACGAGGCCATCCAACTGATGGGCCCGAAGCCTGGGGCCTCGCAAATCCTGGTGGAGCGGGCGCCCCGGACCGGTCCCTGGCCGCCGGCGCCGAACAATCGACTTCGGCCGCCGCCACCGCAAGCCCAGCGGCTCCCCGCGCCGCCTCCCCAGGCACCACAATCGGGTCCGATGGCGGCCCCTCCGGCCGAGGTTCGAACCGAGTCGGGACTCACCCGACGGGAGGAACGCCAGGCCCGGGTAGGACTTTGGACGCGCAATTTCGGGGTTGTCACCCTGCTTTTCGTGGCTTTCCAGCTTTGGGGAACCGATGTGAGCCAGGCCCAGAGCCAGCGCCGCCTCAAAGACTCCTTCGTAGCGCAAACGAGCCCGTCGGGCCAGGCGCCGGTATCGCCGCAGGACCAGGCGGGGCCCCAGGAGCCACCCGTTCAGGTTCCCCGGGGCAATGCCATCGCCGTTCTGGAGATCCCGGCAATCGCCTTGAGCCAGGCGGTTGTGGAAGGCACGGATCTCGATTCGCTGCGCCAAGGCCCGGGCCACTACCGGCGGTCGCCGTTTCCGGGCGAATCGGGCAACGTGGCCATAGCCGGCCACCGGACGACCTACGGAGCCCCCTTCAATCGGCTGGACGAGCTTGAAAAAGGCGACGTCATCATGCTCACCACGCGAACCGGCCGAGTGACCTACGAAGTCAGCGATGAACTGATCGTCAAGCCGTCGGACACCAGCGTGCTTGCGGCCAGCGCGGACGATCGAATAACTCTCACCACGTGCAATCCCAAGTACCGGATGAGCGAACGCCTGATAATCGTGGCCAAGGCCAGCACTCCTGTGTCCGAACAGCTGAGCGAGCAGGGCGGTTCGCCCCCGCCGGCCCCGAATGTCGATTCGACGGCGGCAGACTCGGCCGAGGATGCAGCCGGAACGGCGTTCGGTGAGGCCGAGGACGTGGATCTGGGCGGCGACCTGGGAGCGTTCTTCCCCACGCTGCTGTGGATCGGTGTGCTGGCTGTGATCGGAAGGGGAATCTTCATCCTGGGTCAGCGGTGGCTGCGCCGACCCGCTTACGCCATGGGAGCGTCGGTCATCGTCATCGTGCTCTACCAGCTGTTCGGCAGCCTCAACCGGCTGTTACCCGCCGCCCTCTGAGCCGAGTCCCGCACGTCACGCAGCCGGGCGGGTCAAATTCGCCGGAGTTCCTTTGTGCGATGTTCACCCTGAAGTTCCGCGCGGCCATCGCCCGTCAAACTTGTCCGTTGAGACTGCGCTCCACATGGTCATCAGCCCGCAGTCCGAACCAGACCGTGGCGGGCTCTGGCATTCCCCCGAAATGTCGGAGCCGAGCGGATCATCAGTGGACCTGGTTGCCCTGCGGCCTCGGGGCCGATCTCTCGACAAGCGCACGCTGCGTCCCACGCCGCCCCCTCCGGGGACAAGGGCCAGGACTGTAAGGGGCGACGCCTTGCTGTCCACCGTGAAGACGCCAACCGGCGCCAGAAACACGCAGTCGGATTTGGCGTCGATGACGGGCACCGCCGCCAACCACCGGCCCCGAACCACGGTGTTGATCAGCGCCCATGACCCGACCTTGGGCAGCGTGATGGAAAAAGTGCTCACCCGTAACGGATACCGGGTTCGGCTGGCCGCAAGCGGCGAGGCGACCATGGAGATGTTCACCGCTATCCAACCGGACCTGGTAGTACTGGAGGCCAAGCTGGCAGAAGGGTCGGGGCTCGACGTTTGCCGGGCCATCCGGTCGAGATCGCCCGTACCCATCCTGTTCGTGTCCGGGCGGGCGTCGGAGCTGGACATCGTGGTGGCCCTGGAGGTAGGGGCCGACGACTTCCTGGCCAAACCACAACGACTTCAGGAATTGGTTGCTCGGGTGCGGATGCTCCTACGGCGGGTACCGACGCCGGTCGAAGAGGCTCAGCCCGCCCTGGAAGTCGGCCCCCTGCGCCTGGATGCGGACCGGCACGAGGCCAGCTTCGAAGGCAGGCTCCTCGTCCTGCCCCGGAAGGAGTTTCACCTGCTGCGGGTGCTGATGGAACGGCCGGGCACAGTGCATTCACGACGCCGCCTCATAGAACAGGTGTGGGGCACCGACTACGTGGGCGACACCAAGACGCTCGATGTCCACATCGGGCGCCTCCGAGCCAAGATCGGCGACGACCGGGGCACTCCTCGACGAATTGTCACGGTCCGTGGTTTGGGTTTCAAGCTGGAGGCGATGCCATGAGCGATTCCGGCCAGCCCCTACTAGCGAAGGCTCCGGTGGCTCGTCAGCCACCGCCGGCCGAAGCGCCGCCCATCAGCGGATGGGGCAGGGTGGTGGCCAGACTGCGCACAGCCGATCGCCGACGGCTCCTCGGGGTTGGGGCCGCGCTAGCGCTCGTGGCAGGAATAGTCGTCAACGAGTACGACCCCAGGCGGGTGAGTACCCCAGCCGATGCGGCAGCGGCCGCGGAACTGGTGACCGTGCTCGAGCGGGGCCAAGCGGCCACGTACTACGCGCGCTTCCAAGCATCCTCCGAGGAGGGTCAACTCGAATTCGAGATGTGGCGCCGACCACCGGAGATTCGCCAGCGGGTATCAACTAGAGTTGACGGCAAGACCGAGGTTACCGATGTGATCGTCACCGCCGACGATGTGATCTCGTGTAGTCAGCCGTTCGGTGCGGTGTGGACCTGCGTCAGCTCGCCTGACTTGCGAAGCTCGCTCGACACCCTGGATCCGATTCCCGAAGGGGCGCTCGACGGCGAGAGGGTCACAAAGCAAAGCCGCACCGTTGCGGGCGAGTCCGCCCATTGTTTCGCTGTCGAGATTCCTAACGAAACCACCAGCGAAGTGTGCGTCTCCGACGACGGCATTCCTCTTCTTCTCAAGTCGGACGGCTACGAAACCAAGCTCATCTCGCTGGAGAGGACCGTGGCCGGAGACGCCTTTGTTCCACCGGTTGAGCCGGTGGTGGAGTCGCAGGCGGCGCCTCCCGATGGAACTACACCGGGTGAGCAACCCCCCGCTTCGGCGCCGGCTCAACCGTCGCCGTAGACGGCGGTTAGCGGAACCGTCCTTCCGATGAGAGCGGTCGCGACTGTGGTGCTGGGTCCCCTCCTGGCATTGTCCATGGGACCCGTCCCCGCAGACGCGGCCGCGGGCACCGATCCCCTGCGCCCCCGGCAATGGGCGTTGGACCAGATCGGCGCTTCCGCCGCATGGAAGGTATCCACCGGGACCGGAGTAAAGATCGGGATCGTGGACACCGGCGTTGCTGCCGGCCACGAGGACCTGGCCGGCAAAGTCGTGGCACAGGCCGACTGCGTCGGCTCGGCAGGGGAGCACGACCGCTGCGGGGGCAGCGCCACCGACGACCACGGTCATGGAACGCACGTGGCTGCCATCGCCGCGGCGTCTGTCGGAAACGGTAAAGGCATTGCGGGGGTCGCTCCCGGCGCGGAACTCGTCGTGGCCAAGGCTTTGGTCCCCGATTCCGACCACGGGGCCAGCGGCTCGGTGCGCGACGTGGTGGCAGCGATCAGATGGGTGGTCGACAACGGTGCCCGCGTCGTGAATCTATCGCTAGGTTCGGAGGTCGCCGACACGAAACCGGGCGTCTTGGAACTGGCGGCCGGAATCGGCTACGCCTGGGAGCGGGGGGCCGTAGCGGTTCTGGCGGTGGGCAACGAGAACGAGTCCGCACCCCAAGCCGTGGACTACAGCGCCCTGCCGGCGATTCTGGTCGGGGCCACCGATCGAGACGGGCGGGTCGCCCTTTACTCCAACAGTTTGGCGGGGCCGCGTTGGGGCGTGGTGGCGCCCGGGGGAGGTGCTATCGCCAACGACGATCGAAGCGATGCCAACCGCACCGCCAACATCGTGTCTGCCTGGAGCGTCCCGGGCCGCAACGACGCCTACGCCACCGCTGCCGGCACATCCATGGCAGCGCCTCATGTCTCGGCGGGGATTGCCTTGCTGCTGGCAAAGGGCCTCAGTCGCGACGAGGCGATCAGTCGCCTCTTGACCTCCGCCGACTCCATCGACTGCGGAAGCCGTTGCTCGGGGCGGCTCAATCTGGCTTCAGCCCTGGGGGAGCCCGCGACTACGGTCCCAGATTCGCAAACGGCCCCTCGAGTTTCGCAGGAGGCAAGCGAGGAGGTCGCGGTGGTAGCGGCCGAGCCCCCCCGTCCTGCGATCCAGCCCGCGCCGATTACCTCGACGCCGCCGCTGCGACAGCCCGTTTCACCACCCACCACCCTCGCTCGGCCCGCGCCCCCTCGCCCTGAGGCGCCGGGTGTGATCGAAAATTCCGTTCCCGGACTCATACCACCCACGTCATTATTAGTTGACGTCAGCGAGTCGGCCTCTGGGAACAGGGGCGAGGATGAATCGGCTTTCGAGGTTCCTGAGCCCGAGATCCTCGATGACGACGACCTCACCCTGGCCGCCGCCCCAAGCCTGTCCAGCCGATCCGGCAGGCGACCAGGTGACGAGAGTGAGGGCGGTGACTTCCCATGGATTCCCGCCCTGGTCACCGGGTTGGCCCTTATGGCTACCTTCGGTGGCTACAGCCTCACCCGTCGGGCCCTCGCCCGAGCAGATCGTGCCCAGGGTCAGTCGGGCCGACTACTGGGGTAGGGAATCGACGGCATCGAGGATCGTCTTGTCCCGGTCGTAGGAGAGCTGCTGGCGTGCGCGAGGCCGTGAAAGCCAGACGATGGCATCCACCTCCTCATCGGGAACGAACGTGCCACCGGTGGTGGTCATGGTCCAATAGCGGACGATCTTCGGGCGCCCTTTGCGGTCCCGGTAAGAGGCAGTTGCGACTTCCTCCCCCAGTTCGCAATGAAAGCCGGTTTCTTCCCGGACCTCACGAAGCGCCGCCTCCTCGTGGGACTCGCCGGGATCTAGCTTGCCCTTGGCGAACGACCAATCTCCGTAGTTGGGGCGATGGACCAGGAGAAACTCCAGGCCGGACTCGCCGCGGCGCCAGAGAATCCCCCCTGCAGCGTGCACAATGGTCTCGGTCAATCGAGCCATCCACTGAGGTTGCTGCTGCGAACGTCTTTCCAAACGGATTTCCATTGATCCCGCTTGGTCTGAGCTTCGATTCGCTGGAGCATCACCAGTTGGCCCGCGACCAGGGGGTCGATGGTGCCCCGGGCTGCCTCGGCTCGAAGCCAGGTCTCGGCCACCACCGCGTCTTGATGTTCGCCCAAGACCGTTTGCAGCCGGGCGACTGCCTTGGCCAACTTGACGGCGGGCCTGCCGGCGACGTCTGCCACCGCCTCGGCGGCATAGCGGCAACGCTTGGCCTTGATACGTAGGCGATGGAGACTCTCGTCGGGGGGATCGTCGCCAAGCCTTTTGACCGCCCTCTCCAGGCAACGCCACGGTCCCACCACCAGCGCTGCCGCTTTGTCGCGGGCCGGTTGGTCGCCCGCAATGACATCGCCCGTCACCTTTTCCGCCGACATGGCCTGGTGGTCGGCAGCTTCGCCAGGCTCATGGCAGACAATCGGCGCCAACGGCGGCTGGTCGGCGGCGGCGATCAGGGAATCGACGAGCGTCACATAGCGTGAACTCTCCATCGACTTCAAGAGCTCGGCCCGGGCTGCGGCGCGCCCCTGGCCCAGCAGGTCCAACAGGGCCGAGCCGCGCTCTGCGTCTCCGGCCGATAGGCGGGCGAGAAGTTGGCGGAGGCGGTCGTGCAAGACATCGGCTTCGCGCACGGCCCCTAGCGCCCGCCCGAGCCAGGCGACCTCGTCGCGTAGTAGGGCGTATCGGGTCGGGTCCAAGATGGTCCTGAAGGTGCCCAGGTTGGAGCGCAGAGTCCGAGTGGCCACCCGGGCCTGATGGACATCTTCGATGTGGTCGCCCAGGCGGATAGCAGGGTCGCACTGCACGAGGCTCAGCGCGGCAGAGTTGAACGCGTTGGCCACCAGCGCCGCCACACTGGCCTTCTTCGGGATCCGCCTAGCCACCACATCGGGGGGTTCGTCGGCTCGGACACCCAGGGCCCGCACGATCTTGGGAATCGGATCCGTTGGCGAGGCCCCCGCTTCGACGAGAATCGCGACGACGGTTTCGAGAATTCGGGGATCGGCGCCGGGACCCAATTCCACCTCGATCTCACGAAACCGGCTGATCAGTCGTCGGCCCTCGTAGACGGACACCTCGTCGTCCACGACGTCAACCACCACATCGCCGTGCTGGTCGATCAGGAGGATGCCTCGTCTCAGTGTGACGAGCTTGGCGACCGCCTCCAGCGGCACGTTCCTGACCAGCGCCGTCACCTTGTTGGCCACATCGCGCGGCACCCGTCCGGCTCGGCCGGCTACGTAAACCTCTCGCCTCGCCAAAACCGCCCCCGACGTGGACTGGGGAAACTTCACCGTCCACCCGTCGCCGCCGGCCTCGCCCCGCCGATGGCGAAGCGTCACTCCCCACCGGGCCAGCCGCAGATCGGCGGTATCGAAGTAGACCGCCTGAAGTGCTTGCTGGGCGCGAGGCTCAACGTGGTACTCGGGTAGCAGTGCCCCGATAGCCTCCGATGCCGCCAGGTCGGGTAACACGAACCCGGGCCAAACCAATAGCTTGGCTTCGGTTTCGGTGCTGTCGGAAACTTCGGGTTCGGAACGGATCTGTCAGTTTCCCAGCAGATTGGGTGCCGGAACAACCCGATCCGACGTGCGGGCCGCGGCCAGTTCGGCGAGGCGAAGGTGCGTGTCGGCGCCGTCCCGGGTGGGAACCCGTTGCCAGGATCCATCGCCGGCCAGGTCCCAGGCCAACGTGTCGTCGGCCAGATTGACGTCGAGGATCTCCTGGATACGCGACTTGAGCCGAGGGTCTTCGACCGGTGTCACCACCTCCACGCGGTGGTCGAGATTTCGGGGCATCAAGTCCGCCGAGCCGATGAAATAGGTGCGGGCTCGCCTTTCCCCGAAGGCAAAAATCCGGGAGTGCTCCAGGTAGCGCCCGACTATCGAACGTACGGCGATGTTCTCGGAGAGTCCGGACACGCCGGGCCGCAGACAGCAGATCCCTCGAACGATGAGGTCGATCCGGACGCCGGCCGCAGAAGCCTCGTAAAGGGCGTCGATCAGTTCGTCGTCCACCAGGCTGTTCATCTTCATGACGATCCGCCCGGCGCCGTCGGGGTCTTCCATCTCACTGCGAATCATCTCGACCAGCCTGGTCCGCAGCGAGGTATTGGCCACCAGGAGGCGCCGGTAACCGACGTGGTGGCTGTAACCGGTCAGATAGTTGAACAGGGAGCCGAGGTCGGCACCCAGATCAGGATCGGCCGAGAACAGGCCGATGTCTTCGTAGATACGAGCGGTGGTCCGGTTGTAGTTCCCGGTCCCGATATGGCAGTAGCTGCGCACACAATCGCCCTCGTCGCGAAGCACCAGGGTGGTCTTGGTGTGGGTCTTCAGGCCCACCAGGCCATAGACGACGTGGACGCCGGCTTCCTCCAAGGCTCGGGCCCACGCGATATTCGCTTGCTCGTCGAAGCGCGCCTTCAGCTCTACCAGAACCACTACCTGTTTGCCCTGCTCGGCTGCCTCGATCAACGACTCTGCAATGGCACTGTCCCCCGACGTGCGATAGAGGGTCTGCTTGATGGCCAAAACCTTGGGATCGTTGGCCGCCTGGCTTACGAACGCCTCAACGGATGCCGGAAACGATTCATAGGGATGGTGCACCAGAACGTCACGTTCGCGCAGGATGGCGAAGATCCCTCGGCTGCCAGCGTCGGTGGCCGCTACCAGGTCGGGCGGTGTAACTGGCCGTCCCGGTCGGTGCTTCAGGTCCGGGCGGTCGATTCCGCAAATTCCCCACAGGTCGCTCAACGCCAAAAGGCCGTCCACCATGTAAACGTCATTCGCATTCAGGTCCAATTCGGCCAGTAGCAGCTCCACAACCTCGGGGGTGGTCGACGACGCGATCTCCAAGCGGACGGGGCGGCCGAAGCGCCGCCGCCGGATCTCGACATCGATGGCCTCCAACAGATCGTCGGCCTCACCCTCCTCGAGATCGAGGCCGGCGTCGCGCGTCACCCGGAACTCACAAGCCGAGTCCACCGCCATTCCGGGGAACAGCCGGTCGAGGTTGGCGGCAATGACGGATTCGATGGCAACGAAGCGCCTCCCGTCAGGCATTGCCACGAATCGCTCGAGGAGTGGGGGGACCTTCACCCGAGCGAACCGACGCTCGCCGGTGTCGGAGTCACGCACTATCACTGCCAGATTGAGCGAGAGGCTGGAAACGTGGGGAAAGGGGTGGCCGGGATCCACGGCGAGGGGAGTCAGAACCGGAAAGATGCGGCGCTCGAATTCGCCGCCCAGATAGGAGCGGTCGTCGTCGTCGAGGGCCAGCCAGTCCACGATGCGGATGTCGCTCTGGGCCAGGGCCGGCATGACCTGCTCGCTGAAGACACGACTTTGGCGGGCCACGATGGCGCTGACGCTGCCTCGGATGCGCTTCAGCTGTTCCTTGGGCGAGAGCCCGTCGGGCGAGCGACCGCTGCGGCGGGCGGCGATCTGCTGAACGATCGCAGCCACCCGCACCTGAAAGAACTCGTCCAGGTTGGAACTGAAGATGGCCAGAAATTTCACTCGTTCCAACAAGGGAAGCCCTGACTCGTCGGCCAAGGCCAGCACCCGTCGGTTGAACTCGAGCCACGAGAGTTCACGATTCAGGTAAGCGCCGCCATCGACGGCCCGTAGCGATGAGGATCGCGGCTCACGACGCGAAGGTCGTCGCCGCGGCGGTAGCTGGGGATTTGTCGTCGCACTCAAATCCCGTCGGAGCCTATGCGCCCGATAACGCCGAGCAGCCAAACGAAAGATGAACAACACCTGTTCGGCCGGGAAACGCTGGTCCAGCATTTTAGGAGCGCGGCCGACGGCGTTAGTCGTCTTTGAATCGGTAGCCCATTCCCCTGACGGTGGTAATGCGAGCCCCGTAGCCCTCCTCACCGAGCTTGGATCGCAGCCGTTTGATGTGGGCATCGAGAGTTCCCGGGCTTGGAGTCCTTGATATACCAGGAGTGACGGACATACCAGGAGTGACGGACATTTCAGGAGTGACGGACATTTCAGGATTGACTGACGCACCTTTGGTGACCGACGTCGATTCGCAACGATCGGCGAGGCCACGGCGCCGCGCAGAAAGCGCGATCTCGTCTGCCAGGCGCTGTCGGCTGACAACCTTCCCGGGCCGATCGATGAGCTTCTTCAGCAGCCGGAACTCGGCGAGGGTAACGGCCAATGGCCTGCCGTCGATGGTCACTCGGTGGGCGTCGACGTCGACCACCAATTGATCACAACGCCACACTCGGCGGGGGGAAGGCCCGCCGCCCTGGCCCCGACCGAGCAGGGTCTTGAGGCGGGCCGCCAACTCTCGGTGCTCGCACGGCTTCACCACGAAGGCGTCGGCGCCCAGCTCGAAGGCCACGGCCGTGTCCACCTCATCGCTGCGCGCCGTGGCCACGAGTATGGGGGCCTCGCTGGCAGCACGAAACCGTTGACAAACATCTATACCGGCCATATCCGGCAAGTCGAGATCCAGAACGATCAGGTCGACGGGGCGATCTCCGAGATGCTCAAGCCCATCTCGTCTCGTACTCCGGTGCTCGACTTCCAAATGCATGGCGCGGCCTATACCGATGAGCTCGGCGACGAAATCAAGGTCGGTATCGATAACAAGCGCCAGGAACTGGGAGGGCATCGCAGAGCGAAGTTAACGACAGCGGGTTAACAAACTCTGACCGGAACACCAACAACCGTTCCCAGGGAGCGGGAACCCTCAGGGAGCTAGGAGTTGTCACGAATTGTGCACTCCGGATTACCTGGCTACTCCTCCGTCGTTCACGGGAGTTGCCTAGAAATAGCCCAGCGACGGATCGCTTGGACTGACACCGCAACCCACGCCCGGTGTCCACGAACGGAGGATCCGTCGCCCAAGCTTTTGACCGGGCCTGCTAATGCTCCAAATCTGGGTCGTCGCCCCGGTTGGCGTCGAGCGGTTCGCCGGTGACCATGAAGGTGACCCGGTCGCCAATGTTGACGGCATGGTCGGCGACCCGTTCGAAGTAGCGCCCCACGAGGGCCAATTGCACGGCCCGCTGCAGGGCTGCGTCGTCGTTACCACCGCCGGTGAAGATGGTCCGGAACAGCTCTTTTTGAAGGTCGTCCATCACGTCGTCCATGTCCGACAGGGCCCGGGCCCGCGCTGGGTCTCGAGCCGCAAACGCCTCACTTGCCACGCTCAATTGGATTGTGGCCTGTTCGCGCATCCGGTCGATCAGGCCCCGCAGCCGTGGCTCGATGGCGATCGGATAGAGGCGGCGGGTCGCCTTGGCCACGTTCACCATCAGATCACCGATGCGTTCCAATTCGTGAGTTACCCGGAGGGTGGTTATCAGCTCGCGGAGATCCTTTGCCATGGGCTGCTGGCGAGCCAGAAGAAGCACTACCCGCTCCTCCATGTCATGGGTGAGATCGTCGAGGGCCACGTCGGCTCCCACGACCGCCTGGGCTTCGGCGAGGTCGAAGTCCAACAGGGCTGCGGTCGCAGCCTGGATCGCCTCGGACGCCAGCGCCGACAAACGGCTCACGTCTTGATGCAGGATTACCAGGTCGTCGTGGAAGTGCCTCCGAATCTGGGTCATCAGTTACCTCGATCGTCGGTGATCTCTCGCCGGAGCCCGACCCGCAGACTGCAGGGTCGCAAAAAGAGATCCCCGACGTGTGAGACATATCACATTCGCTTGGCTGTGGCCCTTTCATATCGGTAGCCCAAGCCCCGAATCGTGATTATCCGAGTTGGACGGGCCGGATCGTTCTCCAGTTTGGAGCGGAGGCGCTTGATGTGGACATCGAGCGTTTTGGTGTCGCCCACGTAGTCGTGGCCCCAGATGCGGTCGATCAAGGTGTCGCGGGTGAGCACCCGTCCGGCGTTGGCCAACAACAACTCCAACAACTCGAACTCGCGAAGGGGCAGGTTGACCCCTATGCCCCTAACCGTCACTTCGTGGCGATCGGGGTCGAGGCGAACATCGCCCACCTCCAGGGCCTCCGCCGAGGAGTCACCGTCATGGGGATCGAGTCCCGACCGGCGAAGAACAGCCCTGACGCGGGCCACCAGTTCGCGCATCCGGTAGGGCTTGGTTACGTAGTCGTCGGCACCCACCTCCAAGCCGACCACGGCGTCCACCTCGGAGTCCTTGGCCGTCAACATGATGATCGGAGTGGTCGACCGGGCGCGGATTTGGCGGCAGACATCGATGCCGGAGACCTTGGGCAGCATCAGGTCCAGGAGCACGACGTCAGGCCGGCGGGCCTCGAACCTGGCGAGCGCCTCGGCGCCGTCGCGGGCTACGTCGACAGCGAAGCCCTCGCGGCGAAGCCCCAGAGTGAGGGCCTCGACAAACGACTCCTCGTCTTCCACCAGCAGAACGCACGGTTGGGTATCGGTCATCGGGGATTCGCTCCATTCGAGATAGGCGGCAACATCAACGTGAACACGCTTCCTTCGCCCTCGCGGGAATCCACGGCAACGGTGCCGCCGTGATTGGTGGCTACATGGCGGACGATCGCCAATCCGAGTCCGGTCCCGCCCGTTTCGCGACTACGGGCCCGGTCAACCCGGTAAAAGCGTTCGAAGATTCGTTCGAGATCGCGCTGGGGAATGCCGATACCCGAATCGCGAACCTCGATCGAGACCCAGTGGTCGTCGCGGTAGCCCTCGACTTCGACCACACACCCGCGTTCGGAGTACTTCACGGCATTTTCGAGCAGGTTCCCGACCGCAGACGCGAGCTGGGCCGAATCGCCCTCGACCTCCAGACCGGCTTCTTCACTTTCGACCAAGGTGACATCCATCTGGGCAGCCAAGGCCCGGACCCGATCGACGGCTACCGAGATCACCTCATCGATCTTCACCAACTCCATAGGGCCGGAAGGCTCCGCCTCGATACGGGAAAGGTCGAGAAGGTCCGCGATCAGATGTCCGGCTCGTTCGGCCTCCAGGGAGATTCGATGGCAGACCCGGGCGACGATTTCAGGATCCGACTCAGCGGCCAGAGCCTCCGCCAGCACTCCCAGGGCGCCAACCGGCGTGCGCAGTTCATGGCTGACGTTGGCCACAAAGTCCCGCCGCACCGCATCGAGACGTCGGCGCTCGGAGACATCGTCGATTTCGGCGATCGTGCCGACTCGCTTTCCTCCGGCCACCAGGGGCCGGCCGGAGATCACCAGCGATTGGCGGGGGGGGCCCCGCAGTTCCAGATCGTGACTCGACGGCCCACCGGAGCGGGCGGTTTGGAGGACCTCATCTATGGCCGCCGCCACCAATGCCCCCGTAGGTTGCACCCCGTCGAGAATCCGGCTGCGACGGTTGCGCAGCACCACTTCGCCGGTTTCGTCACAGATCACAACTCCGGGCTCGATGACATCGAGGGCCTGGCGTAAGCGGGTCACCTCGGAGGTAAGGTCGCTAACCTGGATCTCGGCCGATCGCAGCCGCCGCTCTGCGGAGGCTGACTGTCTGCGAGCCCTCGGCCTCACCGCTTGTAAACCATGCTCGTGCCCTCCGGCTGGACTTTTACTGGTTCGCCCGGGCGGCGGGTGGATCCACGCCGGGACCGTAGAAGTGTGGAGTTGCGTACTCCTGGCGTTGGAGTGAACGGTAGACGACTCCAGAGCAAACGTTACGAGGTGGTCTCGCGAAGCATCGGGCCGCCTCGGCTCCGGTAAAATCCCCGCCGGTGATATCTACTCGTGAATGACAGGGGTGACTTTCTAGGCTCGACGGAGCGCGACGGATATTGGTTAGCGTCATTCGAGCGGAACCGGCGGGATTCGTGACCCCCTACGAAGTCCTGGGTATCGGCCCCAAGGCCAAGTCGGCCGAAGTCACCGCCGCGTTCCGGGTCCTGGCCCAGATCTTCCACCCTGACCGTTTTGCCGATGCCCCCCCGGCCGTTCAGCGCGAAGCCGAACGACGCATGAGCGAGGTGAACGAGGCATATTCGTTCTTCCGCAACGGCACCAAGGGCGAGAGTTCCGAAGCCCGCGTCCGGGCGGCCCGGGCGGCGTCGGGAGTGCCCTGGCACGAGCAGGTACGTCAACGGGCCGCCGCCGAGGCCCGGGCCAAGGAGGTAAAGCGGGCCAGGGATGCATCGGCCCACCATGGCAGGGCGGTAGCTCGATCTCGCACCAGTTCGGCCCGAAAGCTCGCCTTGGCAGGCATGGGGGAAGCCCTGCACACCAACAACGTCACCTGCCGGGACTGCAAGAGCATCCAGTGGCTGCCAGACGGTTGGTCGGACCAACTGGACGCTTTGGAGTTCTACTGCTCGGTGTGTTCGAGGCTTCTGCTAGCCCGCTGATCACGATTTTGCAGCTATTCGGCCGATGGCCTGGCCTTCGGACAACACTCACATCTATATGTCGCCAACACTGACGTTGCGCCTCTAGCTAAAAGACCCTCTTTCGAGGCGTTATCAGGCCTGCCTACAATCCGCGTGCCCTAGGTAAGGGCTCCCGATAGGAGGTGGGTTTCTTGGCTCTTTGGTGGATCGGCAACATCGTCTTGATTGCCGTCGTCGCCCCCGTCTGCATCCTCTTTCTCAACCGCGTGCTCCGCCCTATATTCGAGATCAAAAAGTACGCCGACGACATCTTGGATCATGGAGTGAAGTTGACCGGAACCCTGGACTGCGTGCCGACGCTCGTTCGAACATGTGAACTAACCGGTACCGCTCGTCTCAATGTCACTCGATACGGGCTGGCTTTGGCCCGGCTACTGCCTGAATAGCGGTTTGGTTCAGCACTATATATCTTTCACTCATCCATCTAGGAACGGAGAACAATGGGAGCAACAACTGTAGTCACTCTTATTGGAGTCGGAGCGATCGTAGCGGTGCTAGCCATTTACTTGATTACCATTGCGTACACGCTAAATAACGTAAGTTTCACCGTTGGCACCGTCCTGGTCGGGGTTCGATCGATTGTGGCTCAGACTGAGCCCGTGCCCAAGTATCTCGGCATCATTGTGAACGACGTCGTAGCCATAGACCAGGCGGCCAGCCAGCTCCTCGCCTGGGGCGAGCGGTCCGGCGGCGACTTCGATGCTGCTTACGCCACCACCGGTCAGGTCGCCGCCAGTGGCTGAAACCGAAGGGACCGGGATCATGGAACAGACCGAGATCGAAGGATCGCAACCTGAGCAGGTCGAGGCAGAGGTAGCTACGACCTCAGCCGACGTTGGGCATCATCGGAGCAGGGCCGGGGGACGTTCGTACGACGCTGCGGGATCCGGTGGCCCATCCCTACGGCGTCTCTACACGGTGCCCGAGCGCATGACCCTAGAGCAGCGGGATGAGCTGGCCCGTCAGGAGTTCGAAGCTGCAATTTCCCCCGTTACGGACCTCCTCCGGATGGCCGTTCCCGACGCCGGTTCCACTGAGGAAGCCGCTCGACTGCTACAGGAGCGCCAAGGGCAACTGCTTGTCGACCCGAACCCAGGGTCGGAGATCGTCGGCGATGCATACGAGGCTGACCGGCGGGTCTACCACCGACTACTGCAGCGGGGCTACGAGGCCAACCCCCGTCCACGCTTCCGTCGCAAGTCTCACCGGCTGGCCGATCGCCCCCAGCTCCTTCCGGGCACTCGCGGCTGGTAGGTCGGTTCTCACCCAAGCCGCAGGTTGGTGGTCCGGGCGGGCGGCTTGGGTGAGCCGAATAGGCGGGGCTACAATGCCCGACTATGACAGTTAAGAGCGGTTCTCATGCAATTGGACCTAGCAATGGCAAGCTCACCATTAATACATATGTAGGTGGTATGGGCGCCAAGATGGGTCACGATTTGGTTCTGGAAGCGAAGCGGTGGAGTGGGACCGTAAACTTGGATCCTGCCAACCCAGGGGCGTCCTCGGTGGAAGTAACAGTCGACGCGAGTTCTCTCGAAGTCATTCAGGCAACTGGAGGCCTCAAGCCTCTAAGTGACAAAGACCGAGGAGACATCGCCTCCAACCAGGAAAAGACGCTGCAGTACAACAAGCACCGGGACATCCAGTTCAAGTCGACCTCGGTGAGTGGATCGGGTTCCAGGGTAACCGTTCAGGGCAACCTGACAATTTTGGGCAACAGCAAGCCTGTGAGCCTCGACGTAAGTGTCGAAGATGGTGCCGGCACCTCAGTGCTGACAGGCAAGACGCGTCTGATCCAGACCGACTTCGGAGTCAAGCCCTATTCCAAGATGGGTGCTCTCAAAGTCAAAGACGAGGTCGATATGCAGATTGTCCTTACACTTCCGTCGGCTTAGATCTCAACTTCGCCGGTTACGTGCCGGTAGAAGTCGTAGATGGGAGGCGCCGTAAGAAGCCCCTCCCATCTACACGCAGGGGTGGCGGGCGGCGATGGCGGCCTGGCCGATACTGATGCCACCGTCGTTGGGCGGCACCTGGGAGTGAGTCAGGACCTCCAGGCCTCGATTGGTCAGGTCCCTCTCCACCAGGGTGGCGAGGCGGGCGTTCTGGAAAACGCCGCCGCTGAGGGCGACGGTGTCGGTGGCGTTGTCGGCCGCCAACTGTGCCGCGGCTTCAACGAGTCCTTTGGCCAACGAGGAGTGGAAGGCGGCGGCCAAGACGCTGGGAGCAATTCGGAGCCGTCGGCCGGCGACCACCTGCGCCACCACCGGAGCCGGATCCAGGATCAACGAGCCGTCGACCCATCCGATGGCAGGTTCGCATTCGAAAGGCGTGTCGACAGGTTCGGCCGCCGCGATGGCTTCCAGCTCGATGGCGGCCTGGGCCTCGTAGTTCACGCGGTGGCGAACGCCGATGATCGAGGCAACAGCATCGAATAATCGACCGGCGCTGGTGGTGATCAATGGCTCGGGCCCCTCCACCAGAGCCAGGACGGGCGCCCATCGCGGGTCGGTCTCACGCCCGAATCGAGCCGCCTCGTCATGACCGCACGCTGCCCGGATCCACGAGAGCGCCAGGCGCCATGGCTCCCGTACGGCCTGGTTGCCCCCTACGAGGGCGACGCCGGCCAGATGGCCGACCCGCTTGTAACCGTCGAGGTCGGCGACCAGAAACTCGCCTCCCCAAATGGATCCATCGGGCCCGAAGCCGGTGCCGTCGAAGGCAAGCCCAAGGACCCGGTCTTCACGGCCGTGTTCAGCCAGACACGAAGCGATGTGGGCGTGGTGGTGCTGCACGCCCAGGAGCGGTAGATCCAGGTCGCTGGCGTACTTGGTCGAGAGGTATTCGGGATGCAGATCGTGGGCCACCAAGGCAGGGACTACGCCGGTCAGGGAGCACAGGTGGTCGATAGCCTGGAGAAACGAGCGATAGGCGGCCAGATGCTCCAGGTCGCCGATGTGATGGCTGGCCACCACGGTGGTTCCCTTGGCGACGGCCACGGTGTTCTTGAGTTCCGCGCCCACGGCCAGGACCGGAGCCAGAACCTGGCGACGAAGTGCGATTGGCTCGGGAGCGAACCCCCGGGCCCGCCGTAGCACCTGAATCGGTCGCCCCTGCCCACGTGCCCTGACCACCGAGTCGTCGGCGCGGATGTGTATGGGGCGATCGTGGGTGACGATGGCGTCGACCATCGGCCCGAGGCGCTCGATGGCGTCGCGGTCGTCGTGGGCTATCGGCTCGTCGCTGCGGTTGCCGCTGGTCATGATCAACGGTCTGCCCAGGCCTTCCAGCAGTAGATGATGAAGCGGCGTGTAAGCCACCATGAGGCCGATCTCGGTCAGCCCTGGAGCTATGGAGGGAGCCAGAAGACCCTCGCCCGAGGGCTCCAGCCGAGGAACCAGAACGATGGGGCGCCGGGGTGAGCTCAGGGCTTGTTCGGCCTCGGGGGTGAGCGAGGCCAGCCGGCGGGCATCGGCCAACGTGGGGGCCATAACGGCAAAGGGCTTGTCGTCACGCGCCTTGCGCCGACGCAGGTCGTCCACCGCCTCTGCACTGGTGGCATCGGTGGCCAGATGGAAGCCACCGAGTCCCTTGACAGCCAGGATCTGACCGGCTTCGAGGCGGGTCACGGCGTGGGCGAGGGCATCGTCGCCTATGGACAAGACGTCCCCGACGGAACTGACGAGGGCGACGCGAGGACCGCAGGCGGCACAGGCGATCGGCTCGGCGTGGAAACGACGGTCGCCCGGATCTTCGTACTCGCGCCGGCACGGCGGACACATGGCAAAGCCCGCCATGGTGGTGCTGGCTCGGTCATACGGGACCGAATAGATGATCGTGTAGCGCGGACCGCAGTTGGTGCAGTTGATGAACGGATAGCGGTAGCGGCGATCGTGAGGATCGTGCAATTCGGCCAGGCACTGGTCGCAGGTGGCGGCGTCGACGCTCACGGCCACGGCCGGGAGACCGCTGGCTCGCGAATCCACGATGGCGAAGCCGCGTTCCCCCCGAGGCGAGTGGCTCTGCGAACTCAGCGAGGCGATAACGGCCAGAGGCGGCGCCTCGTCGATCAGGCGCCGACTCAGCGCGTCCAGGGCATCGGGTGAACCCTCAGCCTCGATTAGAACGCCCAGACTGTCGTTGGAGACCCGACCGGCCAGCTCCAGCTCCACCGCCAGGCGGTAGACGAAGGGACGAAAGCCGACGCCCTGCACAGTGCCCGTCACACGCAGGTGTCGGCGTTTCACCGTGCCGGTCACCCGCAGGTGACGGCGTTCGGTCACCCGGCCCGGCCGGCAACCAACAAGGGACTTTGCCCCGTCAGCAGATGCGAGGCAGGGGATCACCGACGAGCATGTCGACAATTCGACTTCCGCCCAGGGCGGTTCTCAACACCACGATGCCGGGCGGCTCGGGTGTGATATCGCCGATGATGGCGGCGTCGACGCCCAACCGATGGGCCTGCATGGCGGCCAGCGCGGCGTTGGCTTCCTCGGCCGGCACGACGGCCACCAGCTTTCCCTCGTTGGCCACGTAGAGCGGGTCGATGCCGAGAATCTCGCAGGCTCCGTTGACCATATTCCTCACTGGAAGCGTCGCTTCGTGCAGGGTCACTCCCACCTCGGCATCGCGAGCCATCTCGTTGCAGACAGTCGCCACGCCGCCTCGGGTGGCGTCGCGCAAAAAGCGCGTGCCGGGCGCCGCCGCCAGGAGGTGTTCGACCAGTTCGTTGAGGGGAGCGGTATCGGACTCGATGGGCGCCTCAAGGGCCAGGTCGCCTCGGGCGATCAGGACGGCTACGCCATGGTCGCCGATGCGGCCTGAGACCAACACCTTGTCTCCGGGACGGATATGGCGGGCGTCGAGGTTCACGCCCGGCGGGATGAGCCCGACACCGGCGGTGGTTATGTAGACACCGTCGCATGCCCCGCGATCGACCACTTTGGTATCGCCGGTCACCACGATCACCCCGGCCTCGCGAGCAGCGTCGGCCATGTCCGCAACGATGCCGCGCAGCTCCGCGATCGAAAAGCCGTCCTCGATGATGAAGGCGGCCGAGATCCACGACGGCGCCGCCCCCATCATGGACAGGTCGTTGACGGTCCCGTGGATCGCCAGGTGGCCGATCGATCCGCCGGGGAAGCGACGAGGCTTCACCACATAGGAGTCGGTGGAAAAGGCGATGCGTTCGCCCGACGGAAGTCCGAGCACGGCGCCGTCGGCCATGGTCTCGAGCGTTTCGTTGCGGAACGCCTCCACAAACACCGCATCGACCAGCGCAGCCGACGCTTTGCCGCCTGCTCCGTGAGCCGAATTGATGAGCTCGTCCTTCAGGCGAGGTCGGTGGCGTCGCCACCGTTCGATGCGCTCCATCACCGCCTCTTCGCGATTCGACTCCGCGGCCCCGCCATCGGAGTCGGCCTCGCTTATGGCCAGCGCCTCGGGGCTAATTACTTCGGGGTTCACGAATTCGGCATCACCGACCCCGACCGTTCGGCCGGGGTCGTCGACGCCCGTCACGCGCTCTTGACCGGGATCTTGGTCAGGCGGCCGTAGTTGTAGTAGGCGGCACAGGCGCCCTCAGAGGACACCATGCAGGTACCGATAGGTGTCTCGGGGGTGCACGCGGTGCCGAACACCTTGCACTCCCAGGGCTTGATGACGCCCTTGAGCACCTCTCCACATTGGCAGGCTTTCGGATCGGCCACCCGCACCCCAGGGACATCGAAGCGGATCTCGGCGTCGAACGCCGCGAACTCAGGACTGAGTTTCAGGGCCGACTGAGAAATGAAGCCCAAGCCTCGCCATTCGAAGTGCGGACGCAACTCGAAAACCTGAGCGAGGATCTCCAGGGCCTTGGGGTTGCCCCCGTCGCTGACCGCTCGGGTGTACTGGTTCTCCACTTCGCAGCGGCCTTCGGTTAGCTGGCGGAGCAGCATGACGATCGACTGAAGGATGTCCAGCGGCTCGAACCCGGCCGTGACCAGGGGCTTGCCATAGGTACCGGGAACGAATCGGTAGGGCCGGTTGCCGATCACCGTCGACACGTGGCCGGGTCCGATGAAGCCATCGAGGCGAAGGTCGGGAGACTCGAGAATGGCTTTCAGTGGCGGCACGATCGTTACGTGGTTGCAATACACCGAGAAATTGGTGACGCCTCGCTCCCGTGCCTTCAAAACGGTGACCGCGGTCGAGGGGGCTGTGGTTTCGAACCCGACGGCGAAAAACACGACTTCACGGTCCGGATTGGCCTCGGCGATGCGCAGGGCATCGAGGGGTGAGTACACCATGCGAACATCGGCGCCCTGAGCCTTGGCCTCCAGGAGATTGCCTGACCCTCCAGGCACTCGCATCATGTCGCCGAAGGACGTGAAGATGACGCCGGGCTTCTTGGCCACAGCTATGGCGTCGTCCACCCGGCCCATGGGAATTACGCACACCGGGCAACCCGGACCATGAATCAACTCCACGGTGGGGGGCAGCACGTTCTCAATACCGTGCTTGTAGATGGTGTGGGTGTGTCCGCCGCAGACTTCCATGAACTTGACCGGCTGGCCCGGCTTGGCGAGACGGGAGGCCAGAGCGGTGATCTCCGCAACTGCCAGGCGGGCCGCCGCCGGATCGCGATACTCGTCTACGAACTTCATGGCCGAACCAACTCCTCCTGACCGTCCGACGAGGCGCCGCCATTGGTGGCGGCGATCTCAGTGGTATCGGACGAAAGAGGCGACGAATCCGGGTCTGCGACCAGGGTCAGTTCCGGTTCCTGGGCGAACTGGTCGATTTCCTCTTCGTAGACCGACCCCAACAACTTGATGAAGGCAAGGCTGTTGGCCGCCTCCTCTTCGTCGATCTTGGTCATGGCGAAGCCCACATGGATCAGCACCCAGTCGCCGACGGCGATGCCCCCGGGGTCGCCCATGACGAGCCCGATATTTATCTCGCGCCGGACCCCGTCCACTTCGACGATGGCCCGATGGTCGTCAAGGCTGACGATTTCGACTAGTTGGCCAGGAATTCCGAGGCACATGTTCGGGGTCCTTATCTTGGGCTTGAACGGTAGAAGTATTCCTACACGGCGGTGCAGCGCTATAGCGGTGCGGGCCGGTACGTCAGGCCACGGTTACGGTCTCATCGAGGCGTTCGTAGCGATGAAGCAGGCCGACCAGAAGGCGACAAACTGTTTGCAAGGATCGGGCGGCGTCGTCGAGGGCCCGGTGGCCGGCGTCTGTGAGGGTGTAAGTGCGCCTCGCCGGTCCAGCTTGGGACGGCTCCCACCACGACTGCACCAGTCTGTCCTTCTCCATCAAGCGCAGATAGCGATAAAGACCGCTGGGCTCGGCGCTGCGCATCCCCACCTTTCGCACCTGATCCAACAGCTCGTAGCCGTGCGACGGACCCTCGGCCAACAACAGAAGAAGACACGGCCGCAAGTAGTGGCGCGGGAGCGCGATCTCGTCGGCGTCCCCGTCGAGCCAGAAGTTCTCCGGCCCAGCGTCGGCAACCGTCTGCACGGGGCTCAGTGCCCCAAAGCGTCGATCCGGTCGGCGATCTTGGCCACTGCGGCCACTACCGGTCCTCCCGGGTCGTAGTCGATTAGAGGAATGCCATCCCGGTCGGCGTCGAGTACCTCGGTGCTCCAGGGAACTTCGCCCTCGAGGATCAGGTCGTGACGTTCACAAAAGGCCGTGATGGCCTCCAGGTCGGCCGGGGACCGAAGCTTGTTGGCGATCACCCCGACCCGTCCGATGGGCAGCTCAGCCGCAAGCGCAGCCATCCTCCGAGCGGTTTCGTACGAGCGGTAGTAGGGCTCCACCACCAGATACAGGACGTCGACGTGGCGGGTCGTGCCCCGGCTCAGGTGTTCCGGAGACGCCTCCAGGTCCAGCAGGGCCACGGCGTCGGAACTGCTGCCGATGTCACTGAGCAGTCCGCTCACGGTGGCGTGGGCTGAGCAAAGGCAACCCTCATCAGCGTGCTCGGGCATGGCCATGAGCAACACCGCAACATTGTCCGGCGCCTCGATCCCGTGGCGCTCGATGATGGTTCCCACTGATTCGTTCAGGGCGGTTTCGCCGTTGAGCCGCCGGGAAACCAAACCGGTAGGCAGAGCCTGGAGCTGTTCGGCCTTCTCCCGGGAAACGCCCAGGGCGACCGCCACATTGGGGTTGGAGTCCCCGTCGATCACGATCACTCGACGACCGCGTCGAGCCAAGGTCCGGGCAAGCGTCGAGGAAAAAGTCGTCTTGCCGGCCCCGCCCTTGCCGGCGACGGCCAAACGAACGGCGCTCATGGGGCGGCGATGCCTTGGTACGCCGGGCCGGCGATGTTCTTGTACGCCGGGCCGGCGATGTTCTTGTACGCCGGGCCGGCGATGCCTTGGTACGCCGGGCCGGCGATGCCTTGGTACGCCGGGCCGGCGATGGTGTCGTAGCGCTCCAGGTAGGCGCTCAGGAATCGACGGCCTTCACGCAGGGTTCCGGCCCAGGCGTGCAACCACTCGCTGCCCTCGTCGGTGAGACGGTAGGACCGCCTCGCCGGTCCGGCATTGGAGTGCTCCCACCAGGACTCGACCAAACCGTCTTGTTCCATGACCCGCAATGCCCGGTAAAGGCCCCCGGGATCGACGGTGCTCAGGCCCAGGCCGCCGATCTGTTCAAGAAGGTCGTAGCCGTGGGCGGGCGTCTCGGCCAGCAGCAGCAACAGGCTGGCCCTGAGGTAATTGCGAGGCAATCCCCCTTGGGGCTCTTCTCCCCGCGCCCTCACTGGCGACCCTCTGTCATGGGATTGCTGGTGGCCATCTCGTAAACGGGGCAGCCCTCGGTGCAATCGGAATCGCCTTCGGCCGGGAAGCAGTACGGACACTCCGGGCCACATTCGCCGTGATTCGGCCGCATCAATTCCTCGAAGGAGCTGGCGAATTCCAGTCCACCCTCTTGGATCCCGAGCTCGGACAACATGTAGCGGTCGCCCAGCCGCTCGAGATATCCCTCCTCCACCAAGGCGTCGAGATATTGAACGCCGGTTGCGGCATCGACGCCCAAGAACCGCTCGACCATTCGGGCGTCCACGTCCTCGCCGAAACCCTCACCCCGCATCCAGTACATCACCTGCAGGACCTCGCTACGCCAATACATCGACTTGAGCGCTCCGCACTCCGGTGCTTCGAGAATCTCGGACATGGCGCCTCCAAAACCCAAGGCCTGACGCTTGCGCGACAGGATCGGACGCTAAGAATAGGGATTCGCCAATCACCTTCAGGTTCGTCACCTTTCAAGTCGGCAAAATGCCACCTGACGGCTAAACGGCGATAGGTGTAGGATACACCTACCAGTACGGGTTTCGAAACAACTTCGCAGTAGTCGGAAGTTCCTCGAACCCGTAAGGCAGCTGAGTTTTTGTAAGGCAGTGGAGTTTTTCAATAGAGAATTTCCGACCTAGGGGGGTCTTGAAAGATGCCGACCGGCACAGGCAAGGGTCGTTCGTCCACCACTCGCAGCGCCACACGCAAGCCGACTTCACGGGAGTTGGTCAGCGCCTCAGCGCCGGCCATGGCGCCCACCGGCGGCGGCGCCATC
>Ga0187894_10002135_pt1 | contig 24094 bp, 16 predicted proteins | sample GBC1701081metaG_FD_136650 | JGI IMG/M metagenome (GOLD analysis project Ga0187894, IMG submission 136650) | White microbial mat communities from a lava cave in the Kipuka Kanohina Cave System on the Island of Hawaii, USA - GBC170108-1 metaG ... | reverse complement strand
CCTTTGCGAGCAGCTATGTCTCTATAGAAGGACTAAAAGAGGAACCGGCCTAACTTTCCTGTTACCTAGGATGTTACCTATTACAATGTAGAGACCTATTCGACATCCAGACATACTCATAACTAATTGAAATATTTGGTGGCGGTGCCCCGGATTGAACGGGGGACCCGCGGCTTATGAGTCCGCTGCTCTACCAACTGAGCTACACCGCCAGAAAGGATGGTACGTAACCGGGCGATAGGATACAGGAATGATTTGGAGAGTGTCTAGCCCGCATTATTCATGAAGGTTCGTCATGAGAACGCCCGAGCGTGCCTTCCTCGTGAAGCGTGTCTCGTATCTCGCATGCGATGACATTGACACATCATTCAGCCTCACCATTCTCGTCGAAAAACGATTCTTTCGCTTCAACTTACATGTTGGCTCCACTCCATCATTCCGGTAGACTCGGCGCATGTCTTATCCGCTTCCTTCTTCCTGTGAGCGGGCGATTCTGGAACAATTCCTCAAGGCGGAGGCGATGGCCTTGTGGGCGGTACGCTCTGCGCAAGCGCAGGATGTTCCACCCGGTGTGCTGCAGTTCTTGCGCCGTCATGAGGAAGAAGAGGCGCAGCATCTCAAGCAGTTTGAACTGCTGCTTGGAGTAAGTTCATACGGCAAGACGGCTCTCCCCCGTATGCCCAATCAATGGAGAGTCCTTGCGGTGCATCTCTACGGATACGAAACGTTGGGGCTGGAGTTCGCAAAACTGCTAGTCAGTTTGCGTCAGGATCTGTTCTCGATTCTGGAAGACGAAGAAGTGCACGTGGGATTTTTCGAACGTGAAGTCCGTGCCATCCTCATTCACGGAGGACGTGCCGCTGACGGTGCGAGACAGGCTGCTCGGGCCTGGAGACGGCGGTTGCCTCGCACGGTCGATCGGTATCTTCACGATGAGTGCCTTGCACCCTTTCGTGAAGAGCTTCAGAGACATATTCTCGACGTGATCGACGCGCGCTTTCTTGCCGTTGGATTGCTGGTGCGGCCAGAGGGGCAGGGTGCGCCTCCTGTGAAGACGGCAATCGGGGAGGCTGGGTCGTCTTGAATTTCGAATCAAATGGATAAGCCGAATACCTGGGAGGTGTGATCCAAAGTTGAAAGGAGGAAGTTCCAGAAACTTCGAACCGTCGTCCGTCTCGTTTCGCATCGCATGTCTTCGCGGACAACCTTCATAAATGTTGTGGACTAGCGCGGCAAAGTACATTTGTGTTAGGGGCCGGTCGTTGATTCCAGCGACGCGGCAGACGGTGCGGGCTTTCGCCCAGCGATTGTATTTCTAGATTTTTAAAAGGACCAGACTTAGGATATCCCTAAAGCCTCTGTTCCGTTTGTCTGGCTTTGTGGTTTGAGCAACACTAACCAAATGAACAGAGGGGCGACGAGCCCATCAAGATGCTTGTCGCCCCTGCCCACCTGAGGAGAGATGATGTATGGCATGCAGCCATTGACTCTCACCGAAGTAGGGTCATTTTCAGCAAGACACGATTGTGACCCGGTCAGGACGTAACCCATGGGTCAGGAGACGAGGGATGAAGATGGATTGTGTGTTGTTGCGGCATGGCATGGCGGTCGAGCGGGATGAATGGGAAGGGTCGGATACGGATCGTCCTATGACTGAGCACGGGGCGAAGCGCGTGGCGCAGGTGGTGGCTGGGTTGAACCGGCTCGACGTGCAGCCGACTCATGTCTTGTCGAGCCCCCTGATTCGAGCGGTCGAAACGGCAAAGATTGCGCACAGCTTGTTGCAAGTCCGCGCCGCTGTGCAAATTGTCGATGAACTCTTGCCGGATGCGCCTCCAGATCGGCTCCTCTCTATCCTTCGCGATCTTCCACCGGAGTCCTGCGTGGTCTGTATCGGTCATGAACCACACTTGGGCACGGCTGCAAGCGTCCTCCTGTCCGGACGGGCCTCTGCATCCTTTCCTCTGAAGAAAGCCGGGGCCTGCCTAATCGAGATATCGACTCCGGTAAAGCCGGGTCGAGGCGTCCTTCGTTGGTGGTTGACCCCCGGTCAGTTGAAGGCCATCGGGAAGCGAAAGACGGGCTAGAGAAGAAGTTTTGAGTTCTGAGTTGGCCGGAAAAGCTGAAAGAGGAGTTTTGAGCTAGGTCCGTCATCGTCAGTTTACACTCAGAACTTCCCAATGACTCAAGACTCATCACTACTTTCATTGGGTGGTCTGCCGGAGATTTCTTTTTGACGGAGCAGTTTCGTGAGGTAGGTCCGTTGAAGGCCGAGCTCTTCGGCGGCCCTGGTTTGGTTCCATCCATTTCTGCGTAACGCTTCTTCGATGATCTTCCGACTGTAGTCATCCATACTCTTATGGTAGTGAAGGGGAGGAGATCCGATCCCGGTCTCGATCGTCGAGGGGAACGGTGAATCTGCCAGGTGCAGGTGCGCGGGCTCGATTGTGTCATCGGGACTCAAGATGAGCGCACGCGTCAGCACATTTTCAAGCTCGCGTATGTTGCCCGGCCACTGGTACTGTTGCAACGCTTGGAGGGCATGGTCACTTAGGGCGCAGGGCCGATGAATTCCTACTCTGACCGCGCGATCGAGAAAATGCCGGGCAAGGGCTGGGACATCGTCCATCCGTTCACGCAGGGGAGGGAGCGTCACGGTGATGACCGCGAGCCGGTAGTATAAATCCTCACGAAACGTGCCCTGTTGGATCGCGCGCCGAATGTCTTTGTTCGTGGCCGCGATGAAACGAACATTGGTGTGAACCGGCTGGGTACCGCCCACACGATAGAAGGTCTGATCCTGGATGACCCGCAGCAGACGGCTTTGTAAGGGAAGCGGCATATCCCCGATTTCATCAAGAAATACCGTTCCCCCTTCCGCCACCTCGATCTTGCCTGGTTCCCGTTTGACCGCCCCGGTGAAGGAGCCCTTCTCATGACCGAACAGTTCGTTCTCGAGCAGAGACTCCGGCAAAGCTGCACAATTGACCGCGACAAAAGGCTTCGAGCGGCGTGGACTCCAACGATGAATGGCGCGGGCCACGACTTCTTTTCCCGTACCAGTTTCACCGAGCAGGAGGACGGTCACGTCGGACGGCGCCGCTTGTTTGGCGATTGTGAGTTGCGCGGCCATTTTGGCGTTGGCCCCCACGAGATGATCGTACCGATCATCGACTTCTTGACGGAGGATGTCGACCTGACGGTGTAGCGCCACGGTGGCCAGGGCTTTTTTGACTACGACGGTCAGGTGGTCGGCGCTGAACGGTTTCGTCAGAAAATCAAATGCGCCGAATTGCATGGCGTGCACGGCGCGTTCGATGGTGCCGAACGCGGTCAAGATGATAATGAGCGGTGTGGTGTATGGTGTGGTAGTGTTACCTTCGGTCCGCCGCTCGCTGTGCGATGCGTTTTTCACCCGCTCCAGGATTTCCAGACCGGACAGAAGCGGCAATTCCAGATCCAGGAGTACGAGGTCAAATTCCCCTTGTTCAATCAGGTGTAGCGCGTCCTGGCCATTGTCAGCTGTGACAGGCTCGTGCCCCATCCAGGTGATACGATTTTCGAGTCCGAGAATAATATCGCGGTCGTCTTCGACTATTAGAATTTTCGCGCGCATTGTGGATCCATGTACTCAGGCTGAAGACTGAAGGGAGTTAAAATTCTCGCGGAATTGTAGATCATGCATATAGGAAAATACACTCCTCTCAATTGCAGAAGTGGTGAAAAGCAGTTGCGATCTGTCCAGTTCTTCAATGCTCACCTCTAACTCAGAACGCGGAAGCTCCCCCTTGCCTTCAAACTCAGAACTCATAACTCAGCACTTCTTCGCCCGTCCCGCTTGTCTCGCCCCTCTCACGCCGCACGCATTCTACTGCGGAGCCGGTTGAGGTGAGTCTCCTTGCGAAGACGCGATAGGCACTGTGAAGTAAAAGCGAGTGCCGGCTCCGGGCATGCTCTCCACCCAGATGGTTCCCCGATGCATCGTCACCAGACTCTTGGTGATAAATAGGCCAAGCTGTGCCCCCTGAGCGGTAGGTGTGGCAGACGGCACCTTGGAAAACTCCTGGAAGATCTTCCCGATATGACCAGGGTCAATTCCGCAGCCGGTATCGGCGACAGAGGTTTGGACAAAGTCCTCGGGGGTCGTTCGGAAATCGACGGTGATGCGGCCGCCCAGCGGCGTGAACTTGATCGCATTGCCGATGAGATTCCAGAGAATCTGTTCCAGCTTGTCGCGTTCCCCCAGGACCGCTGGAAGCCCTTCCGCATGCACGATCTCAAGTGCAATCGATTTGTCTGCCGCGATGGTGCGAAAATTTTCGGCGACCAGGAGGGCCGTGGCTTCGAGGCAAACCGGTGCGAGGCAGAGCACTTCCTTTTCGCTGTCAATGCGAGACCAATCGAGCAATTGATTGATGATTCTGGTGAGCCGATTCAGGTTATGTCCGATGCGAGTGAGGTAGGTCAGTTGTTGTTCGCTCACCGGTCCTGCAATGCCGTCGCGCATATTGTCTGCAAAGCTCCGAATGACGGTCATGGGGGTGCGCAGCTCATGCGACGCGACCGAGAGAAACAGTGATCGCCGCCGGTCGTGTTCCTGGAGGCGCTCATTGGCGGTGGACAATTCCTTCGTGCGCTCTGCAATGCGCTGTTCAAGGTACTGCGTGAATGTTTCGAGGTGGGAATAGGTTCTGGCATTGTCGATGGCTGCGGCTACGTGGCTGGCGATCGTCAAGAGCATGTGGAGATCTTCGTCCGTGCAGGGTTGTGAGCCTCGGTCGGCAGCGAGATACCCGAGCGTCTGGTTCTGACTCTGGAGCGGCACCGCGACAAAAGACGTCACTCCGGTGCGGCGAGCTAAGTCCAGAATAGGTGGTTGCATGCGGTCGGCCACGGCCTCAAGGCTCAGGACGAGCAAGGGCTTGCCATGAATCAGCAGGTCGGCTTGTAGGCTGCCGTCGTTCTGGATCGGTACATCAAGACGACGAGCTGCCTCTGCAATGTCCGGCGAGACTCCGGCGATTTGGGCTACATACGCCGTGTCTCGTCCGTGGTGGCGCAGCATCAAAAACATCCGCGTAAATCCGAGATTGGCGATCAGGAGTTCCAGGACGGTGTTGAGAATCTGGTTCAGGTCCAGCGTCCGGGCGATCGCTGCACTGACCTGGTGCAATGTAGTCAATTGACCGACCTGGTGTTTGATAGTGGCCATGTTCGCTGCAATGGCGGTGCTCCGCTCTCGCAATGAATCCGTCATCACGTTAAACATGCTCGTCAGCTGACCGATTTCGTCGTGGGTGGAGGGTGTCAGGGGCACAGGCGAGCGGCCTTCAGCCACCTGTCGAGCCACACCGGCGAGGCTTCTCAGCGGCCTCGTGATACGGAGGGTGAGCAGGTATGCGCCGAGCGCGCCTGCGATGATAATGAGGGCAGTGAGGATCAGGATATTTCTGATTATCGTGTTGAGTCCATGCTTCAGGTGCGCGTCGGTCAAGCCTATTTGGACGACACCGGATACGAGAGCCGGCTGTGTTGGAGATGGGGAGGTGCTTCCTTCATCCAATTGAATGGCAAATGGAGGCAGCGACATGTCTCCTGTTGCCGCTCGCAGCACCGGCATAGCAAAGTCATACACAAGTTCTTCCCATGTAAATCGGCTCCCTATCCTGGTAGGGAGGGAGAAACGTGTCATCAGAGGAGTCGTGTTCGGTGAGTTGAAGAGATGTTTCACTATCAGAGTGTCCGGATATAGAGGATGATTCAATGATCGCACAAGACTGGCAGAGGATTGGCGTGACCCCTTCGTGTGCTTGGCGAGCACGGTTCCGTCCGAGCGGGTGACGACCACATACACCACCTCCTGGACCGCCACGAGGCCATCAATGAATTGTTGGAGCGTGGCGCGATCTTCCGCCACGAGGCCTGCATATAGGAAGTGTTCATTGTGCACGACACTGGTGAGGAGAATCGTTCCCATCTGCTGGAGGTCGGTAGTCATCGCCTCTCGTTTCTCTTCGACGTAGTACCCGCTCAAGATCGAACAGGCGACGACAAGAATGAGGCTGAAAAATAGTACGAACTTTGTGCGCAGGCCGAATAAGTGGTTCGCGCGTAATGGCATGGGAGTCATGGGTTCCCCCGGCGGATAAGGAGGATTTACTTGCCTGTCCGCATCAATAGGTTTCATCGATGAGACTCGTCAGCTCCTTTGGAAACGTAATGCCGAGGAACTTCGCGGTTTTGAGATTGACGCTGATCTTGAGTCGTTCGACCGGTACGGGATTGAGCGGCCGCAGTTGTTCCCCGTCGAGAATGCGCTTCGCGAGTAGTCCGGTTTCCCGGCCGACATCCCCGTAGTTGACGGACATGCTGAGCAATGCTCCCAAGCGTGTAAATTCCGGTGAGAACCCGATCACGGGTATCTGACGTTCAAGCGCTGATTCAAGTATGAATCGTAAGGACTCGTTCGTTAGTACCGTGGAATCTGGTATGAGCCAGAGGGCCTCAACATCCGAGAGCAGCCTGCGCAATTTCTGGGGCACCTCCTTATCACTCTCGACGGGAAGCCCCTTCAATTGAAAGTCGGAGTGAGTAGCCTGCTGCACCGCATCCTTCACCCGAGAAGAGGTCTTGGCGGGATCGTAGAGTGCCCCAAGCTGGTGAAGGGTCGGCAAAAAAGTCCGCATGATCTTCAGCTGCCGGTCGACGGGAACCTCCAGGAGCGTGCCCGCCATGTTGGCGGCTGTAAGCTGATGTTTCAATGGGTCCAGAATCATCATATAGACGATCGGGACATCTACAATTTCTGCTTTCGCCGCCAACGCGGCCTTGAGCCCCACGGCGACGACCAGTGACGCATTCGATGCCCGCAGCTTGCGTGCAAGCTTTTTCCCAAGCTCCAGGTCGCCTTGCGCATCGTATTCCGTATAGGTCGCTCCAATCGGGCCCGTGGCCTTCAAGCCCCCAATGGCTTCCCGATACGCCGCAATTTCTGAAGACTGCAGGATGGCAATGTCCATTGCCGCTGATGCGGACACATACGGGGTAAAGTGACCGAACAACACGAGGAGTCCCACCACACAGGTAGCTAAGAAGCGTCCTGCGCGGAAGAGCCTGTAGATGTCCTTGACGATGTTCATCATCATGCTATCGACGTCGTGGCGCGGACCGTTCCCAATATATGCAACGCTTTTCCGTCGCGATCTCGAATTATCTCACCCGTCCAGACCAACCACTGAAAGCTGCCGTTCTGTCTCATGACACGGTGCTCAAATGTCACGTCGGCGCCGGCTTGATCCATCACCTGGCGCATCGCGCGCATCATCGACTCCCGATCCTCCCGAAACACGAGCGCCTGCCAATCGTACTTCGTGCGCGGCTGCGCCCTGTCCGATAATAGGTCGAGAAACCTGTCGACTTGCGAAGACCAATAAATTTCATCGGTTTGGAGGTTCCAATTCCACACACCCATCTCTGACGAAGTCAGGGCAAGGCGGAGTTGTTCCTCATGAGTGCGGAGAGTCTGTTCCATGCGCTTTCGTTCGGTAATGTCGGTGGAAATACCGCAGGTCGCGTAAGGTGTGCCGGTGTGATCGCAAAGCGGGAACTTGATCGAGAGATAGGTATGCAACCCATCATCGTGTGGCGCTTGCTCTTCATATTCCACCGTACTGTTCCGCTCCAGAACTTGCAAATCGTTTGCGCGAAACGCGTCCGCAATTTTCCGTGGAAAGATTTCGTGGTTTGTATGACCGACAATCTGTTCGGTCGTGAGATGAAACAGCTGCTCAAAGCGGCGATTGATAAACAGGAACCGGCCGTCGGCATCTTTGACATAGATCACCGCCGTCGTGTTGTCGGCCACGTCTCGCAGGAGTTGCTGGCTGCGGCGAAGCGCGTTCTCCGCATCTTTGCGATCGGTTACGCACTGGAGGGAGCCGGCCATGCGAACGACCTGACCAGCGCCGTCCCAGATGGCTTGGCCACGCGCGCGGAACCAACCATACTCTCCTGTCTTGGTGAGGAGCCGGTATTCGACATCGTAGGGATCGCGTCGTTCGATATGGGCGGCCAAGGCAGCGAACACGCGATCGCGATCCTCCTGGTGAAGCCGAGAGGCCCAGCTTTCCAAGACATCGGGAAATTCCTCGTCGGTGTACCCCAGCATGATCTTGACGCGAGGAGACCACCACACCGGTGTGCGTGGAGAACTCCACGGTTCGTCGGGAAGGACCCGTCCATCCCAGAAACCGTCGTTGGAGCCTTGGATCACGAGCTCCAAGCGTTCTTCGGTTTGGCTCAGGAGGCGTTCCGTCCGTTCGACCTTCACGGCGAGTTCCTTGACCCCAATTGCGCGACGGATCGTGTGCCGAAGTTCATCCCGGTCATACGGTTTCGTAAGATAGGCAAACGCCCCCTCGGTCAGCGACCCCACGGTGCGATCCCGTGCGATATGGGCGGTCAGAATCACGACAGGGAGGGAGGGGTCCAGGCGTTGGGTTTCTTTTAAGACATCGAGCCCATCGCCGTCCGGCAGGCCCAAGTCCAGCAAGATGGCGTTGAAGCGGTGGGCACGAACGAGTGTGATCGCATCGGAGACGGTGCCAGCAACGGTGACGGCGTAGCCATCATAGTGCAACAAATCCTGTAACCCGATGACGATGTCCTGGTTATCTTCCACAACGAGCACGGAGTAGTGACTGGTTGTGGTGGCCATGGGAACCTCTATGGTCTCAAAGTAGAATTAGGAGTGTGGAATGTTGGATTGTTGTGGTCCACACGGCGAGCCCGTGGTGTTGTTCCAAGATTTTCGCGAGTCGTCAGCGTGATGCTGCTGAGCAGCCTGACTAATTCTTGGCACGCAGGTATGTGAACTTCCGCTTCCACGCCATTCGTCAGTCCTGAGTCCTGAATAACCCGGAGCCAATAATGTGTCTCTCGTGCTTCTTTCAATGCGATAGACATTTCCGAGAGGAAATCTTTCTTGCTCTGCGCAGCAATCGCCTCTTCGATGTTAGCCCCGATAGATGTGCCGGAGCGAATGAGCTGTTTCGAAATCACCCACTCCCTTTGTTCCAACTGTAGCCAGCGACCAGTTTTGACTATGCCGACTGCAAAGGTGAAACTCTTTTCTAGAACGACATTACGTCTGGACGCTTCATTCCTCATTCCACACTCCTCTTTCAAAATTTCTTAGCGCTCCCCAAGCCCTCATTTCGAATTCCACATTTCTCATTCCGCATTCCTCAGCCCCGGACGTAACTCAGAACCCAGAACTTCCACTGACTCCTCATTCAGAATTGCCGCAGCGCAATCTATCACAATAGTGCCTGATGGAGGAGGATACGAAAGAGGAGGGTGATCTTTGGCTAATGAGACAGATGGAGGGCCGGTGCGACTCCATCTGATGGGTGACAATGTCATGAGTGGACAATTCTCCCGGCCGTAAATTGCCTTATCGGCAATGATGCTCCCCGCAGCATGCTACGCGGTATTCGGCGAAGGAGAATCAATGATAAAACTGTGAGCAAGAGCCATGCTAGAGGAAAAGCGCAAGATAAGTGGGACGTGCGACGGAGTGCTGAGTTCTGAGTTTCAAGGCAAGGGAAGGGGATCTTCTGCGTTCTGAGTTAGAGGCGAACCGAGAGGGGCGAGACTGGCAAAGAAGTTCTGAGTTTTGAGTTCTGATTTAGAGGAGGGTCGGAGAAGCGGGTCTGCAAACTCAGAACTCAAAACTTCCCAGTGACTCAGCACTCAGAACTTCCCCGCCCTCAGACCGCGACCTTCGACTGCCGGGATGAGTGTTCGTGTGGTTTTGCTCCGTCACGGAATTCCGACGAGGGGCCTGCGTACCACTTGTCGTCGGTTTGATGGTCGTTACTAAAGCCGAGGACTTTGAGCACTATCACCACCATGAGCCCGACTAGCCCCAGAATGAATACCACAATTAACTCCTCTATCATGTGCATCATGGCGGCGTCTCCTTTCATCGCCGGGTTGGCCAGGACTATTCATGAGTCGTCCTGGCTAAACGGATATTCAGCAAGCCACGTGCCTAAGATGAAATGGGTTGCAGTCCGAAGTTTTCCCAAGAATTGCGCCTAAATGGTAGCTGTTACAGTATCAAAAGCGGTCCACGTGAATCGAAAACGATTCGGTGCTGAATCAAATTGGATTACAGGATCGGTGGGATGGGGCGAAGGAGTTCTGGGTTGCCAAATTCGGAATTAGAAATGTGGAATGAGGAATGCGTTGGTCAGAAGAGATTAATGTCGGAATTCGACGTTGGAAGTTCCCGAGATTTCGAATTCCAAATTTTGAATTTCAAATTTGGGATCTTGTGCAAATAACGAGGTACGCCTTGCGTGCATTGTTGATGGGGGCTACTTGACTGGGGCTTGGATGGAGCGAAGGTCCCACTGCGCCACTCCGGAAAGACCGATTTGATTCAGCAATGCTGCGCGTTGTCTGCGAAGCGCTTGGTCTGAAGGACTTGCGTCGATCAACTCACACAGGCAGGCCATGGCGTCGTACCAAAAACCGCGCAAAGCATTTCGCAGCACGCTTTGCCGGTCGCAGCTCAAATCGACCTCCATTTCTACGAGGCACGTACTGAACTCACAGCGCTCGATCACGCCGCCGGCCACAATATCCCGCGACGGCGAGTCTGGATTGCGAATCGCGGAGACGTACCAGCGGTATTGCACGTCTGGTTCAAGGGCAAGGTCCCAATCTTTGAGATTGATGGATTGGACTCCTGCATGATCCGGTGTGGGAATCAGACCTTCATGCACCGGCGTGACTGATCGGATGTCGATGAGCGTAAATTTTAGCGGGTATGTCGTCGGTTTTGAGAGAAACCAGTTCAGGATCGGAGACTTCTTAACGGTGAGCCCGACATGGTCCGGTACCAAGGCCACGAGCACCGGGTCGTTTCCGTCCGTCCCGCGCAATCCGCCACCCACCCGAGCACGTGGGGTCAGCTTTTTGGGGGGGGTGTAGATGGGAAGCGGCCCTTCCTCCGTTGGCGCCGACTGAGCGACGCTGGGCTGATCCGATACCGCCAATGTCGTGGCCGGGTCACACAGCCCCATGCTCAGGATCAGTCCAACTAGTAGAGAAACAGATACGCTTCGCACGGGCAGGGCCCCCCTTAGCAAGGCTGATCCACCTATATAATGGATACGATGGCGGCTCACTGTATCACAGGCTAGCCTCATATTATAACCAGTTGTTCAGCAGCAGAAACGGCGACCAGTATGCCGGATGTTCGTAAACCCGATCTGCCAAGAGCTTCTGCTGTGCTTGCTGCAATGCCTGTGCCTTCGACTGCGCTGAATTCCGTAGTTGCCGGTAGAATTCGGAGACCAAGGTCGCTGAGGCTTCATCGTTGATGAACCAGAGTGTCGCGAGGGCACTCCGAGCCCCAGCTTTGATCGCCACACCGGCCAGGCCAAGCGCCGAACGGTCGTCGCCGATGCCGGTCTGGCACGCGCTGAGGGTCAAGAGTTCCAACGGATCTTTTCGATACCGGAACAGTCCAATCAAACGGTCCAGCTCATCGATGGTGATTTTCCCGTTATAGGTCAACAGATAGGACTGCGTGGTGTCTGCAGCAAACCAGCCATGTGTGGCCATGTGCAAGATGCCATAGGGGTGGTCTCGTAATTCTTGCTCAAGACGCGGAGTCGAAAACTCGGCATTCAAGAGTTGATCCCCTTGGTAGAGCGTATGAATAGCATTGATTTCTTCTTCGACGAAGGGGAGTGAGGGAAATCCTTGAACGGCTCGTGTGAGCCCGCTCGACAACAGCCGGACCTTGTCGCGATCGATCGGCTTCGGATCGGTGAGATTCAAGCCGGGCGTGGTAGCCACCGCAAATTTTTCGATGAGGAACTGCCCGCCGTCATGGAGCGCGGCCATCGGCACCGTACGGAGCGGGCCATCGGGGATAAAGACCAGTGTATCAATCCGGAAGGAGGCCAAATCTGGCTCGAGCGGGCGGATCAACCAGGCGTACAGTTGTTGGGCGTGAGGGAGATACTCGCGTGTCGTTCGCTTTTCGACCGTTTTGCGAAAGACGCGCACTTCTTGTGTGAGCGTGGCCGATGAAATAGGGACCGACAGCCGTCTCAGTCCATTGGGGAGGCTGACCAGCAGTTCCAATCGATCCGCGAAGACGATGGGATACACCACGGCCGTTCCTGCGGCCAGCGTGTCCAGCTTCGCAATACGCGCTTGCAGTGTGTCCACACAGTCGTCCCGGAAGTAATCTCGTAACTCGGTGGCCTTGTAGGTCTCGACCGCGTCGCGTGCCCGGCGCAGATACTGCTCGGCCCCTTGCGAGTCGTCCGTCAGCGAGGCGTGCTGGAGCAGCAAATCGGCTAGCTCAAAGAAGAGCGCGCGGACCGAATCTTCTCCGGCGAATGAATCGTTCCCCCATGAGGAGGCGACTTCCATGCGAATGGGGCGCAGGGTCGTGGTGGCATGGTCGTAGGAGGCAATGGCTTCGTCGAGCTTGCCCGTCGCCGCCGACAAACGGCCGAGTTGCCATTGCCAGCGGAAGAGCGATTCCGGCGCGTTGGCCGATTGGGCGGAGAAGACCGCGCGTCTGGTCAGTTGCAATGCCTCGTCGTAGCGATGTTCGGTTTCATACAGGTGGCCGAGATAGCCATCGGCATAGGACCGCATCCTCGTGTCGCCGACTTGCTCCGCCACGGTCGTCGCTTCCAGCAGCACGCCGGCCGCGCGCAGCAGTAGGGGAGCGTCCATAGCCGGCATCGAGGCACGGAGTTGCTGGTAGCCCAGCCCCACCTGAATGAGATTCACGGCCTTGTCGTGGGAGGGCTCGAAATCTTTCAGGGCATCGAAGGCAAGATCCAGCCAGTTGCGCGCCTTGTCCGGTTGATTCAGCTTCAACGCCATGCGGGCTGCGTTGATGTAAGCCCGCATAGTCAGAGGGCGATCGCCGGCAGCTTGTGCCTTTTGCGCGCTGGTGGCGAAGGCGGCCAGCGCATCGGCGTCATGCTGTTGCGCGACGTAGGCGATGCCGAGATCGTTGTGGATGGCCGCGATGAGGCGTCGATATTCATCAGCTTGTGCGATGGCTAACGCCTGGGTCAGATACTGCACCGCGGCGTCCGGTTTTCGCGCTGCTAGGTACGTACGACCGAGGCTCTCCGTAACGGCTACGATCCAGGCGCGATCTCCTGTCTGTTGTGCCAAGGTCAGGGCCAGTTCCAATTGCTGTAATGCCTGACTGACCTGCCCCAACGATTCCGAGGCCTGCGCTGCCTGCACGAGCGCCTGGCTCTGTTCTTTGACCTTGCCTTGGTGTTCATAGATCTGAGCGGCCTGCTTCCACGCAGCGAGCGCCTGGTCGAACGAGCCCCGTTGGTACGCTTGAAGGCCCTGCTCCATCAAGGTGTCCGGCGTCGGCTCGCGTGCGACCGTTCCGGATGCCTTGGCCAGCACGAACCCGGTCACGAGGATCAGGAGCAGGACGAGCTTGAGTAGATGGTTGATTTGGTTTGTCTGGTTCATCTGGTTTGTTTTGTTTATTTGGTTGATTAGGTTCATGGTGAGTTTCGTTGAACCAGTGGTGTCCGGTTGATACAGAAGTGGTCGTTTATTTCAGTCGCACCCACTTGGAGACCCTTTTGTGGCTTCGGGTTGATCGATCAAAAAACCAAATAAACCAGACAAACTAAATAAACGAGACAAACCAAACAAACGCTCTTCTTAGAAGAGGTTGACCACAATACCCAGATGGACTCCGTGATCCTGGATCGTGTTGCCGATCTTAGGCACGTCGTTCAGTTGATGCCCCCAATAGATTTCGAAGGTGGCCCTGTCGTTCGGCAGGATATTCCACCGGAGACCGATGCCCACACTGGCGAGCGTGTTTGGGAACTTGGTGAATGGAGCAGTTACAGATGGGCGGTTGTCGCCGATGTTCCATCCGTGTGCGACGTCCACAAATGGAGCGAACTGGAACATCGGTTGCCCGTTTGCCCAACGGAACAAAGGAAAGCGCGGCTCGACCGAGGCGATGAACGAGTTGTCGCGCAGGATGGTCACCTCGCGGTAGCCTCGAACCGTGTATCGGCCGCCGAGCGCGACCTGCTCAAGAGGGAACAGCGGCGAGTTGGTGAGTTGCAGATCCATGCGGCCGAGAAGCTGCATGCCGAGCAAATTCTCACCGAACTGTTTGATTGCCTGCGCCTGACCCAACCAGGAGAAGAACTGCCCGTCCGGCGTATCGGGGTCCGCATTGATGGTTGCGCCCAGCACGTTCAACCCCACGCTAAATCGCGAGCGGACGGCCAGCACTGTATTGAGTGTGCGACGAGTCCAGTCCTGCGCGAAACGGAGCGCCGATACCGTTGCCGCCCCGTTCTGAAAACCGGGAAACGAATTGAACGTCATCTGGTCGGGAGTGCCGTAGAAGAGAAAGCTTTGGGTGAAGAGATGTTCTCCGATGATCGAGAGCGCCACCTCATCGGTCACCGTCTTATAAATCGGATGGCGGAGGCTCATGCCGATGATCTCAGAGTTGGTCTTGATGTCCAGCGGATCGAAGGGCGGCTCGATGAGTTTGAAGTTGTAGCGCCGGTAGTACGGAGAAAAGGTCGTCCCGTATCGGTTGAAGGGGAGGGCATAGGAGGCGTCCACAATCGGATGGGCGCCACTCGACTGGCCGTAGCTGAGCTTCAGCGGGTCTCCGTTGCCTGTCAGGTTGTCGTGGACCAGGGTGCCGACCCCACGGAATTCTCCAACCAGCGGTGTCTGGTAGTTGTTGACCTCCATTAAGGCATGAAAGGGATTCCGGTCCTTCACGCGCAGGTTCAGCACGCTGTCGCCACGTTGATCGCCGGGCCGCAGTTCCGCATTGACTCGTTCGATCCTGCGATCCTGCTGCAAGAGTTGCAACTGTTCCTGCAAGGGGTCGAGCGTTACAGGCGTGCGCATGCCGAGCGAGAGGCGGTCGCGCAGGTAGGACGAACGGAACCATCGGTTGCCCTCCACATCGATCCGCGTGAGCTTACCTTCGATGATCTGCACCGTGATGACCCCTGACCTGACGTCCTGGTCGGGAATAATCGCGCCGGAAGTGAGATAGCCCTTGTTGATATAGAGGAGTGTGAGAGTCAGCCGCAGCCGCTCGAGGTCCTCGGTTATCAACGTTCGGTTCTTATACGGGGCCGTCACCTCGGCAATCTCGGCATCCGAGAAGACGGTGCTGCCGATCACATGCACGTGTTGGACGAATACCCGCACCGTGCCGGGCTGCGTCGGCGCCTCGGTCTCCGGCGGGAGCGGGACGATGGGGAGTACGGGACTCGGAGCCGGCTTGGGCCGCTGAAATTCTTCCTTAAGGGGGCCGGGTGGTTCAGCAGAGCGTCCAGTCGGGTCGATCTGTGCGAAGGCTGAGGTCGATGCCAACACCATAACCATGGTAAGACCGATGCCGGGAAATAGTTGTCTAACGAGCCGAGGGACACGGGCAGGCGCCGGCTTCCCAGCGCGATAGGTCATGATTGACAGCTCGCCGACCAGTCCATGGCAAAGGCCTGGGTCAGAAACCCAGCCGGCGCGATTTGGCGCAAAGACAACATTGTTGGGTTTGTTTCGTTGATCTGGTTTGTTTGGTCTATCTGGTGCGCCGACGCTACTCGAACCAAACCCGACAACCCCACCCAACCAGATCGACCAGATAAACCCTCCCCTTTGCCCCCTGCCGCTACCCCCGTACCTCCGCTCAGCGTAGCGAGCGGACTCGCGAGCCAACTGCCCGGTTCGGTTGGCAGGCTGTCTCGTCCCGCCACCGTGAAGCTGCTGAACTCCCCTCCGGCCAGGGCCGCGCAGTGCTGGTTAAGCAACGACGTCGCGAGCAGCGGTGATTGCCCCAGCGGCTGAATCTGGCCGCTGGCCGGCGCATTCGGCGACTGAATCGTCACAGTACCGTTGAGCGCCGGATTGCCAGATGACGCCGAGACTACGCTGTTCGCGTCGGGGAGAAAGAGCCCGCCATTGGTGATGTTAATCGTAATATTTCCACCTGGTCCCTGGTCAGCATTGGCCAGAATCTGGCTGTTCTGCAGAAGGACGTATTGCGGATCAATATCCACGCTGCCGCCGCCGCCCGTACCGTCGAGGACAGAGGCACTGATCGTGCTATTGCTGAGTTCCACCGTGCCGTTCGGGGTGGTCGTGATCTTGATGGTGCCACCGCTAGCAAGGGTGGCCTCAGTCGTCACCGAGCTGTCCACCATTACGAACTGGTTGCCGGCATCGATCTGAATGTTGCCCGCGGTGCCGGTGCCGGTGCTGCTGGCGGAGACGCTGGAGCCGTTGTTCAGCATTGCTGATTGTCCTACCGTGATTGTAATATTGCCGCCCACGCCAGATTCTGTAGTTTCAGAGGATAACCCGCTTCCCAGGTCAGCTATTGAAACACTATTCCCAGCTGTGACAGTAATTGACCCCGCGGACCCCGATCCAGAGGTATTGCTGTTGAAGAAGGATCCCTTAGACATGAGAATCGAATCAGATGCAGAGGCCACTATCTCACCACCTTGGCCGCTGCCGCCTCGATCAATCGAGCTTCTTACCCTGCTACCGCCTGAAAGAACCAGATCGCCAGCTGTTGCGTGTAGTGCAATCGAACCGGCGTTGCCAGGACCTACCGTACGGGTGTTGATCCGCGCGTCTTGCTCGAGAAGAATGGCAGTGGCAGTGATGTCAACCGATCCTGAGTCTGCAAAGGTAGATTGGGTCGTAATTCGAATTCCGCCTGAAAGCGAAGCTGATTCTGTTGCCGTGACAGAGATCGTTCCACCGCCTTGGTCAAAAGTTTCGGTTAGAAGCTGAGCACCTTCCGTGAGGAGGAAGTTTTTTGACAGAAGGCGAAGGCCTCCATTTGCGCCAGATCCTAGACTTAGGTTGCTGATCAAACTGGGAGTGCTGGGATCAAAGAATCCAGTGATGGTCATCGTATCCTGAGCAACGATGGAAATGGTCCCGGATGGACCATCAAGACCCACGCTCTGAATCGATCCTCCACCGGCCACGGTGACATTCATCCCAGCTTCGACAGTGAGATCTCCTGCTTTTCCGATAAAATCAGTCTGAGTCAGGATTCTGCTGGGGGCACCAAAGACAGGGTCTATTCCGATGACAGAAACGGAATCCACGGCTGTTACTTCGATATTTCCGCCGCCAGCGTCGCCCGAGTTCACACTGTCGATGTAGGATCCATCAGAGATTGTAATTGAACGACCGTTGACTCTGATATTCCCGCCGAGGGAAGGGCCAAAGTTAAAGGTTTGGATTCCAGAAGTCCCGAGAAGAGCGAGAGTGCCGGCATTGATGATGATGTCGCCTGCTGGTCCGTTTCCAAACGAGAACGCCTGCACGTTCGCCCCTGCACCACCTTGGTCAAATGTAATAGACGGAGCTGATAGAGCAATACTTCCACCTCCGCCGTCTCCCAGTGCTTCACTTGCCAGGCGGCTTGACACTCCATTGATATCGCTCCCAGAAATTTCGATACTCTCACTGGCTGTCAGAGTAATGGGGCTACCTGAACCAATCCCCTCGCTACTACTCAGGATGGAAGCGCCATCTGTCAACCGAAAGGTCTGTGCTGTGATTGAGGTTTCGCCCGCGGCGCCGTCACCAGTGTTTCTATTAATGACCGAACCTCCCGCTAAATGAACATGTCCCGATACAATCCGCAGATCAGGGCCGGTCTCTGTCTCCGCAGTTGCTCCGATAAGCGAACTACCTTGGCTAAGCGAAACAGACTCTTGAGTGGTCGAGCCTTCGGCTGTCGAGAGTGCGGCATCGTCTATTGACAAGACAAACTGTCCACCGCGAATAGATACGATATTCGTTCCGCTGACTTCTATGGTCGAGCCAGTTGCCAGAGTGATGGATCCAAAGGAGGTGAAGGATGTCCCTTCTACATTTGGCAGCGGTTGAAGCGTCGTGGCGTCGAATTCTCCAGGCGATGCGGCGCTGGCCAAGAGAATGTTGCCGTTCGGCGCCAAGAGTTGAGCGGGCTGCGCGGTTCCGCCTTCCGGTGTGCCGGACTCGATTGAGACATTGCCGCCGACGAGCGAGATGTTTTGCCCTTCTGTCACAGAGAACTGGCTTCCCCGAACGGTAATGGCTCCCGGATTCGATCCCAAGAATCCAAACGAGGCAACCGGTAAGGCAGTTAGCAGAGCATCAGCTGTTGCATTAGGAATGGCATTGAATCGTACGCTGTCTGTGAGTTTTAGATAATCGGCACTGGTGAAGGCTACCATCCCACCGATGTTAACCGTTGCGTTCGGCCCAAACAAGAATCCGGCCGGGTTCATCAGAAACAGATTTGCGTTACCGAATCCCTCGGTCTGGATCGTTCCAAATATGTTGGAGATGTTTCCGCCAGTGACTCGACCAAGGATGTTCGAAGTTGGAAGGCCTGTCTCATTGAGGAAGTTGGCGATATTGTTGGTGGGAACACCAAACTCACCGAAGCTGTGAAACAAGTTTGTTCCCCCGTTAGGTCTCGTTCCACCGGTAATATCGAATTGGGTCTGTCCTCCGACCTCAGTTGGACCACTGACCTGGGTATTGAGACCGGACGGGGTGATTGGCACGACTTGGGCGTGTGCCTGGCTGGTGGCAAGGAGAACAAGGACCACGAGCATAGCGGTAGACGGAAAGGGGAGGGAGTACGTGAGACGCGAGATATGCTGAAGCACGCGCCACCTTGTCACGAAAGCCCTCCCAGCCGGAGTATATTATCGAGGGGGAGCAGGTACTGCCTCCGATACTCACCCAAACGCAACTATATACATATCGGTGATCACCTGAAAGCTCTTGCCTCTTCTCCGTAACGAAGCTGGCGATCTTTAGTTAGAACGCTACAACCTCAATCTCATTGGACGAAGTTCCGTGTGGTTTCAAGGGTTGCAAGTAGTTGTTCAGGAGTCACAGTTCCCTGTTGAGCCAGAGCGGAGTACTGCTCCTGCGCTCGTGAAAAGAAAACCGTTTGTTGCATAACAGGGATATTGATAAGCGTGGCCAACGAAGTTAAGTGTTCCCCCCGCCCCCTGGCCATGTCTTGCGATAGATTGTCCATGTTATTCGTCACGAACATCTTTACCTTCTCAGCTTCTGGCGCAGAACTATCTGCTAGGACGCAGAGATCGCACCCCAAGGCTTGAGAAGTCGAAGCAGTTACCCCAAGGATATTTAGGAGACCCTTTTCAGCCCAAAATGCGCCGGCTGCGCTCCCCCCATCCCCTCCTCCTGCTGCTGGATAGTCCTGAACGTAGTACTGCGTCATTTGGAGGTAGTCGTTTGCCAAAGGAAGCGTGAATGTAAACTCGGCCTGAAGCCCACGGGGGCTCGCGATGTTCGTCAGGTTCGGTGTAAGGCCGGATGTGCTAAAAATATAGGTTGAGCGGGTCTGTTCACTTCCGACGGCACCAGATGAGTTGTAGGTAGTGGAAGGAGGAGAGGGCGGAGTATTGTCATAGGAAGCTTTTGTTTTCACGGACGCACCAGGAGGAGGGGTTGTTCCTGTTCGCACTAATTTGCCAGAGCTGTAATACTTGAACCGAATTTGAGTTGGAGAAACAACGGTAGGCTCGACAACATGGTTGAATCCAAATGCAATGCGGAAGTTGGAGACTGAGCAGTTTGCCGTAATCCTGACATTGGACATTTTCAGATTATCGATCGACGAGTCGCTCAGTGCCTCGACTCTCGCGGTGCCTGTCCCCGCTGGTGCGATGGTTATGGCTCTATTCGTCGAGGGTGAGGGACAGTTTGGCCCATAGTTTCCAGCGATATTCACATTGGTCGGATGTGTCATTTGGGTTCCCCCTATATCAACCATCACATCGGCGAAGGAGGTACCGGCTGCTAGGGAAACGACAAACACCAGACTCACTGCACAGACAGCCAAAGATTTCGCACGCATTGTCCCCTCCTTCTTGTGGTTACGAATATGCAATCACTCTCCAGACAAATTGGACGCGCCGGTGAATTTCGACCACGCACGATTTAACTACTGCACAGCAATGATAAGTGTCGCACCGCCTACCACTTTGTTCTTAATATTTTTTTGTGAGACGTACAGAGTGTACTTCTCACCTTTCGTAGATTTCTTTGGAACTTCCAATTTTAGGGCAAACGGATAGCGCTCTTTAGAGCGTGTTAGCATGTGAAGGATGGTCTCAGTTCCATCCAGATGCACAGAGCCTCTAGCGTTTGAGCTTACAAGACGCCCATCTATTTCTACCGCTACTACCCCACGAATGTCTGTCCGACCTGCTTGCGGGAAAAGGGCAGCATCAGGGTCAAGGTAGAGGTAGATGGGCATGTCACGGGGTAATTCTCTGTGGTCAATGTGCAGCGTGGTTTTGTCATGGGCACCTGCGTGTGCTGCTGCACCGGCACTACCTATAATGAATGGGTAAAGGATCGTCTCGCCGGATTTTGCAGATATCAGCGTGATATTGCGCTGCGCTAGATGGTTGCGTTGTGGGGTAGGACTTCCGCTATTGAGCGGAGGAAGACTATTCACATGGCGAAAGTCATTTTCGGCACTCACCTCTGCCAAGATGCAGGGATGCCACTTGTTGACGCTAGCCCAGTCCCACAACCTGTCGACGTCGGCCGCGAGAATCTTGAATTTTGCAATAACTTGATTTGCCATTCCAGGCAGGACAGTTGCGAAGGTGGTGGTCACGGGCTGTGGGGGAACAAATACCGGATTCATTTTCCAATCAAACGGATACGTGAACTCCGTGCCCACATAGGGGACGATTCTCGCTTCGACGGCGACGTTTCTGGCCTGACCAGGACCAGTATTGGTGACCCGAACAAAGAGATAATTGTCCTGGCCCTGGAGTACTTTATCGGTACCTGAAAACGGATCTGTCAAGTTGGGGCGGATCAAGATGTCCGGCGATTCCCAAAACATGCCGCTCGATGGTTCGACTCCTGTGTCGGCCAGCGTATCTCGAATCATGACATCAGCGGGATAATTGAGTGCATCAGCGACGTCGATCAGTCCATAGCCCATTTCTTCATGCCACGTGCCGCTAGGCTTCATAGATGGATATTGAGGAGGGGCTCCCGTGGCAAACCTGCCGACTTTTCTTGCCGTCCTTTCGATCACTGTACGGACTTGTGCTGGAGTCAGGTAGGGGTACTTGCTCAACAATAGCGCCGCGAGTCCTGCCACATGGGCGGCTGCCGCAGACGTTCCCCCGAAGGCAAGGTGATAATCACCGTGCTCCCCGCGTATATTTCCAGGCCAATCCTGAGCATCCGTCGTCGGGATCTCGACGCCAGGAGCTACGACAGAGAGTTCGTCTCCGTAGTTCGAACCCCAACTGGCCAGATGGACCCGATTGTTAGTCTTATCTGAAGCGCCACAAGCAATGACAAAAGGATTGTAAGCGGGATACATCACATTACCCTGATCGGAGTTTCCTGTGCTTGCGCAGATGACAATGCCGGCAAGGAAAGCTTCTTCAATCTTGGGGTCAACAACGTCGGGATCCCAGGCTGCGGCAACTGCATAACTCAGGTTGGCAACGCTACCCAGTGGCGTTTCAATATAGCCTGGTTCGTCTACTTCCACTTCTCCTTTGTGCACAGCAGCGGCAAATGAGAAGGCCTGAGCAAGCTGGGCATCAGTAAATGGCGGCGATGAGGCAGCTGTGTAAAACACTAATGGGTATATTGGGCAGCCTGTATTGCATCCAGCTGGGCCAAGCGCCCCTCCAGCCAGGCCGGCTATTCCTTGGTTGTTGTTGGTGATAGCCCCCACGATACCGGCGCAATTAGTGCCATGCACAGGATCTGGGCGTGCGGTAGGGTCTGTTTCAGTAATGTCATTCATCGTCTGCATGTCCATGCCGGGATGAGCGAAGCGGATATCGGGATGTGGATGTGGTAAGCCGATTGAGCTATCGTCAACTGTATCCACCCCCTCATCGATAATCCAAACCACGATCTCGTTTCGCCCTGAACAGGTTGTCCATCCCGTGTCCGCATAGATTTCGTTGAGATTCCATTGGCGCAGGTAATAAGTGTCATTGGGAGGTGCCATTCTAGGATCGAGCAACGGACTGTTGGCAAAGCGAGCTTCCTCAACAAATGGAACCTGGCCTTCAAGGACCATTTTGTGAAAGGCATAAACAGTCTGTCTGCCGATCGTTTTCAGAACGAAGTAACGAAAAGGAGATAGATACCGTGACCGTTTCGGCACTTCTTCAAGCTGGGCTGAGTCGAGTATTTTCTTGAGGCCAGGAGGAATCTTGCTGTGTGCTTGAGTGGTCAGCTTCAGGAGAAGCTCATTCGGTGATGGACAGAGAAGTCCTTCCCGTCCTTTGGTGCCAGGATAACGGTGCACTGGTCCGACCCAATACAACTTGGACTGGAGCGCCTGGGCCAGATACTTGTACGTTTTTCCGTCTATCGGTGCGTCGGCTCCCGCAGGCTGCTTCTTCCGGACCCAGAAATGTCTCCTTGAGTGATTGATTCGTTCGTGAGGGAGGACAGGGACCTCGACGACCATGTCTTCCAGAATGAGGTCGGTTGGTGCAAGAAAGGCGTTAAGATCGTCCATTGTTTGATTTTCATGAAAGACGAGCAGAAGACGTGTCTTGTCGCGAGCAAGGTCAATGCCTTGCTGCCGTTGAATGACATTCGGGAAATTCTTCTCGTTGAAGAAGTCAAGATCCGGCGGCGAAGGGTCGTGATTTGCTCCTGCGTTTTGCCTGAGTTGCGGAATCCCAACAGTCGTGAAGGCAAAGATTGTCCCGGCACCAGCCTTCAGAAATTGTCGGCGGGTCAAAGTGTGTCGAGTTCCCATGGATTAATTCCTAAAGCCTTGAGTAAGGAGAAGCTGCCAGACATCTTTCCAGAATCGATGCCCTTGCTCGTACAGGAGCCGACACGATGGTGATCGGGAGGTAGAGGGCCGCACATCTCGGAAGCCTGAGGTGCCATTCATGACCGGCTCCTTCGAAAGTCTAGTGAGAGAAACCACCCACACGCACACAGGCTCCCAGGTGCAAGTAACTGGGAGCCTCTGATAAACCTGTACGGCATTTTTAGCAATAGATACATTTGAGGGGGGTACAGACTGGTCGCCATATCTTGGGGCATGATCTCGACCCCACCACGACTGCTAGCCATCGTTTGGTCGGTCTCTGGTCTATCTCGTTTATTTGGTTGTCTGGTTATTGGTTGAACGAAACTACCCAGATGACCCAAATCAACCAGATAAACAAAACAAACCAGATCAACCAGACAGACCAGTTTTACGGCGTCTTCGCACAACGGAACCCGGTACCGAAACCCTGGAACGACGGCACATGGGTCTCCCGTTCCGCGGAGCGCAGCCCTGCCACATTGCTGCCCCAGGAGCCGCCACGGACCACTTTGTACTCACCCGTTGGCGGTCCTGTCGGATTCCGCAGCGGGGCAGTGCTGTAATAGTTCGGGGCATACCAATCGCTGACCCACTCCCAGACATTCCCGGCCAGATCATAGATGCCATACGGACTCTTGCCGGCTTCCAACGTCCCCACCGGCGCCACCACCCAATGATCACTCCACTTGTCATTTCCTGAGTTCGCGCGAAGCCGCGTCGGATACTCATCCCCCCAGGGATAGGTGCGACCATCGGTGCCCCGCGCCGCCTTTTCCCATTCCGCCTCGGTCGGCTGGCGCTTGCCGGCCCATTTGCAGTACGCGGCCGCGTCCGCCCAATCCACATTGACGACAGGACGCTTCTGGTGCTGGGCGCGGCTCATCACATTCCATTCCGGCGGGGCGTCGTGGGACGTGGCTTCCAAGAACTTCGCGTACTGCCCCACCGACACGTGGTACATATCCATGAAAAAGGCCTCCACATAGACCCGGTGCACCGGTTGTTCGTCGGCATCGCCCGACCAACTCCCCATCGTAAACTCCCCCGCCGGCACCAGCACCATCGACCGGTCGTCCTGCCGGGCCAACGGCGGGTTGACGTGACTCACTTTGTGCCGCTGCTGAATTTTCTCGTGCAACTGCT
>Ga0187894_10002134_pt1 | contig 24100 bp, 24 predicted proteins | sample GBC1701081metaG_FD_136650 | JGI IMG/M metagenome (GOLD analysis project Ga0187894, IMG submission 136650) | White microbial mat communities from a lava cave in the Kipuka Kanohina Cave System on the Island of Hawaii, USA - GBC170108-1 metaG ... | reverse complement strand
GGGTGGCAAAATTTTCTGCGCTGACGCTGACGAATCTTTCTGTGACCGCCGAAGCTGCGGTCGGCGTCGCGCCCGCGTGACGGCTATTGGACCGAACGCCAAGCCGTCTCTCGCACCATCTTATGGCGGATCGCGCGGCCGAAATCGGCGAAGCCGCGGGCGACGATCATGAAGGCGCCGGGTCCCCCGATCACGTTCTGCTCGTAGTAGGTGTCGAGGTCTTCCTCGGACGGCCGGCCAAAGTTCGGGCGGTCGTTGAGGATGGGCAGCCCGTTGATGACGATACCCTGTTGACCAGTTCGTCGCGCACGAGTTCGGCCGGCGGACCGTTGTTGGTCTTCCCATCGCCGGAAATATCGATGACTTTGCGCCGCGAAACGTAGCCGAGCTCATCAAACTTCGAGGCGGCATACGCCAATCCTGCGCCAACCGCGGTCCAGCTCTGGGACGTGTAGGGGGCCTCCGCCAGCTTGCCGGCGAACTCGTGGGCCGCTGCGGGACTATCGATCAAGGTCCAGTCGACGAGGGTTCGCTGATAGTGCGTGCCGGCCCATTCGACGTAGGCGAGCGCCGTCCGCTGGAATGGACCGTCGGTCATCGAGCTGACCACATGGCGGTCGGTCAGTGCCTGCACGTAGCCTTCGCGCTGCAGGCGCGCCTCTTCTTCGTCGATGCTGCGTGAGACGTCGATGGCCAGGACCAGGCGCAGATCGACGTCGAGGGATTGGGCACGAGGGGTCCGGCCGCCGGCAGTGACTGCAGCGGCAGCCGCCATCGTTTCAAGCAGGTGGCGCCGATGCATGCTAGCCCCGGTCTCTTCGCGACAGGTTGGTCATGGCTTCCTCATCGCCTGCTGCGGATCGGACAGTTTCGCGATTTCCGCAACCATTTTCCGGATGATCGCCGTGTCAAAGGCGTTGAAATTCTCGGCGACAATCACGAAGGCGGTGGGCCCGCCGATCACGGAGTCGCGATAGTAGGTCTCGAGCCCGCCGGGCGGGTTGGTATGCTCGGACATGCCAAGCGGCGGATTTTCCGTCAGGATCACCAGGCCGTTGATCGTGATGCCGCGTGCCACCGCATCGTCGCGCGCCTCCGCGACGCTGCGGCCGGCATTGTTGTTGCCGTCCCCCGATACGTCGATGATGCGACGGTTCGAGGTGTAGGGCGCGCGATCGAAAAGCTGCGCCGCGAAGTCGATCGCAGCACTGATGGATGTGCGGTCCGCAAACGGACGGGGTATCTCGATGAGTTGGTCGCCGAAGCGGCGCGCCGCCGCCGGATCGCCAATCACCGTCCAGTCGATGACGACCTTCTGCGAGTCCGCGCCCGACCATTCAACGTAGCACACGGCGATGCGTCGGTGCGGGCCGGTTGCGATCGCGTCCAGCACCCGGGGATGCGCGATGGCCGCCGCATAGCCCTCTCGCTGGACGTGAAACTTCGCCTCGTCAACACTGCGCGACACGTCGGCAGCCAGCACCAGGAGCAAGTCGACCGGCTCGCCGGCGCGCACCGCCGGCGACTGGACGATGAGGGCGAGAGCGAATAGCGCCACCACATACCGAAGCACCCGGGCCATGCCTGCCACCCCGCGAGCGAGCCCCGATCCCACGCTACAAAGCGTGCAGTCGTATCTTTACGCCGGCTTTAGCCTCGGCACACTGCAACGCAATCGCGGTTCGACTTCCTGCGATGGCGCATACCGGTACAAATATGTTTGAGTATAGAGGCGCTATCCTTGCGATTACCTGACGCACGCCATCGCCGATCAATGTCATTAGACGCACTTGCAAGCACGCCGACCATCCGAATCAGGGAGACGACCGTTGACAAAGTGGGAGGGTGCTTACACGTACGACACACCGCCGTCGGCAACCGGCGCGCCTTCCCGTCTCAAGGTGGCAACCTGCCAGATTCCGGTCGGGCACGACGTCGATCGCAATACCCGGCAAATCCTCGACCTCATACAGCGGGCAGCTGCGGCTGGTGCTGACGTCGCACACTTCCCGGAGTGCGCTCTTTCCGGCTACGGCCCCGCATCATGGCCGCTTTGGGAAGGCTTCGCGTGGTCCGCTGTAGACGCGGCAATCGAAGCCATACGTGCCGAAGCGCGCGCAAGGGGCATCTGGGTCGTAACGGGCTCGGTCCACCGGGCCAGCGTCCAGGCACGACCGACGAACTCTCTGCTTGTCGTGGATCGCCACGGCGCGATCGGGGGCCGGTACGACAAGCGACGCTGCTCGCTAAACGACCTTCGTGCATTCGCGCCGGGCGAGAGGCAGCTCATCGTAGACATTGAGGGGGTGCGTTGCGGCTTCCTGATCTGCCTCGACTGGTCGTTTCCTGAGCTTTGGATTGCGTACGCAGGGCAGGTCGAACTGATCTTCCATTCCTGCGTTTCTGACAACTGGCAGCGCGACAAAAACGAAACGCACACGATACCACCTCTCATGCAGGGGTACGCGTGGCTGAATCAATACGCGATCAGTGTGTCCAACTCTTGTCGTCCCTCGCAAGCCTTTGCGAGCTTCTGGATTGAGCGCAGCGGGCACGCTGGTGGACGCGCTTCTCCCAACGAAACCGGTTTCGTACTCAATGCGCTCGCGGATGATCCAGAACAGGACCGCTTTTTCGGAGTCGTTCGAAACTTCCGCGAATCTGCCACCAACGGCAGTCTATATGCACCACACCGTCAGATGAGCATGCACCGGGATGGTAACCGGAATGATCCATAAAGGGAGAAGCAATTGAAAGACCTGGCCGGGAAGATCGCGTTCGTCACCGGGGCCGCCTCGGGCATTGGGCTCGGTATCGCAACCGCGCTTGCACAAGCAGGTGTCAAGGTGATGCTCTGCGATATCGAGGAAGCCGCGCTCGCCTCGGCGGTCGAAGGCTTGAAGCGCACGAATGCGGACGTCGCGTCGGTAAGAGCCGACGTGTCGCTCAAGGCTGAGCTCCTGGCAGCGGCGGAGGAAACCCGCGCTAGGTACGGCGGTGTTCATCTCCTGATCAACAATGCGGGTGTGGGTGGCGCCGGGCCTTACGGCACGTGGAACGACGCCGGCTGGAACTGGACACTTGGCGTCAATCTCATGGCCGTGGTCTGGGGCATCGAGATTTTTGCGCCGATGATCGAGAACCAGGGCGGCGGGCACATCGTGTCCACGGCCTCCATCGCCGGCCTGATCTCGTTCAACAGCATTCCGTATAATGTGAGCAAGTACGGGGTGGTTGCGCTGTCGGAAGGGCTGCGCCATGAACTCGGCCCGCGCGGCATCGGGGTGTCTGTTCTCTGTCCGGGTATCATCCGTACCAACATCATGAGCTCGCAGCGGAATCTGCCTGAACGCTTCTCCGGTGCGACGGGGACCCAGCCACGACAGGAACGGATGCAGCAGCTGGCCGAGCGCGTCAGTCGCGGCATTGACCCGCTCTACGTGGGCGAACTCGTCCGCGAAGGTATCGAGAACGACTGGCCCTACATTTTCACCGACTGTGAGTTCGAGCCGGTGATCGACGCGCGCTTTGCCGAGATCAGGCGCGGCTTCGACAGGATCCGAGATCGCAAGCCGCGGCACTAGATGTGCACTCGCGACAGCGGCGGTGTGCCGCCCACGCCGCCATGTCCGCTCTGGGTCAAGAGCGGACGATCCAGCCGCGGAGCACCGCGTCCGGTGCTGGCGACAAAGCGGATGGGGCGACGCGGGCGGGCCTCTGTGGGCATGCGTCCTCGTGAGTCCACGCCCTGGTCTTGCCTAGACTACAGGCGCCATTGGCGTGGGGGCCAACCGGCTACACCCAACGGCGCATGGGAATCGTCCCGCGAGTCAGGCGTTGCCCAGCAGCACCGGCAGGAACTCCAGGCCGCGCAGGGTGAAGGTCGGGCGGCGGGTTGGCGTGCCGGCGAGCGCGATGTGCGGGAAGCGGGCGAGCAGGGCGTGCAGCGCCACGTGTCCTTCGACGCGCGCCAGGGTGGCGCCCAGGCAATGATGGATGCCGCCGCCGAAGGCGACGTGGCGTCGCGCGTCGCGGGTGACGTCAAGCCGATGCGGATCGGCGAACACCGCGGGGTCGCGGTTGGCGGCGCCCAGCACCAGCATGATCTCGTCGCCGGCCCGCACCCGGTGGCCCAGCAGGTCGAGGTCCTCGGTCGCGACCCGCTGGGTGATCTGCACCGGCCCGTCGAAGCGCAGCAGTTCGTCGATCGCGTCGGCGATCAGATTGGGGCTGCGGCGCAGCAGCGCCAGCTGGTCAGGCGCGCGCAGCAGGGCCAGCACGCCGTTGCCGATCAGGTTCACCGTGGTCTCGTGGCCCGCGATCAGCAGCAGCAGGGCGAGGTCGACCACTTCCTGCGGCGAGATGCGATCGCCGTCGGCCTCGACCGCGACCAGGGCGGAGAGCAGGTCGTCGCCCGGCTGTCGGCGCCGCAGCGCCAGCAGGTCTTTGAGATACGCCGTCAGCCCCTGTTCGGCCTCGGCGATGGCGGCATCGATGGCGGCCGAGCGCAGCACCGAGGGATCGAGCGAGCGCGCCACGCCGCGCGACCACGCCGTGAAGGTCTCCTGGTCGGCCGCGGGCACGCCCAGAAGGGCCGAGATCACCTGCACCGGCAGCGGATAGGCAAAGGCCTCGATCAGGTCGACCGGTGTGCCCGGATCGCGCGCGGCGATGGCGTCCAGCAGCTGGGTGGTGATCGCTTCGGATGTCGGCCGCAGGTCCGCGATGCGCTTGGGTGTGAAGGCGCGCGCGACCAGGCCGCGCAGCCGCGTGTGATCGGGCGGCTCCATGAACAGCAGGCTGCGCGACTCCCAGGTCGGCTCTTTCTGCTTGGCCGCCTCGGTCGTGGCCCGCGTTTCGTTGGAGGAGAGCTTGGGGTGACGCAGCAGAGTGATGACGTCGCCGTGCCCCAGCGCGAACCAGATCGTATCGGCCATGCGCAGCAGCCGCTCGCGGCCACGGTAGGTCTGGTAGAGGGGGTACGGATCCTCGCGGAACGTGGGGGACATGGCGGCCAGGAAGAACCGCTCGGCCTGGGTTGCCTCGGTCATGGCGTGTCCAACATGTGCAATTCGATACATTATTGTATCGAGTTGATTTGTGCTATGTCCCGGCCACGATGTCAAGAGTGCGCACCCGTCCGACCCGCGACGAAACACGACAACGGCTGTTTGAAGCCGCCGCCCAGGTCTTCGAGGAACGCGGCATTGGTGCGGCCAGCATCGATGCCATCGCCGCCGCGGCTGGCTTCACGCGCGGCGCGTTCTATTCGAACTTCGACAGCAAGGACGAGCTGATCACCGCCATGCTGGAGGACCACGTCGAGCGGTCCTTGCGCCACCACCGTGACCTGTTGGCCCGGCACGGCAATGCCGCCGACTACATCGCCGCACTGCGGTCCTCCGAACGCAGCCGCCAGGACCCGCTGGGCCGCGCGCCGATGCTGCACATGGAGCTGATCCTGTTCGCCGCCCGCGCCGAGCAGCGCCGGCCGGAGCTCGCCAAGCGCCTGCGCGCGCGCCGGGCGCTGGTCAGCGAGATCGTCGCCACCACCACGCGCGCGGCCGGCCGCAACATCGACTCGGCCTGGGCCGGCGCGCTGCTGCTGGCGCTGGAGGACGGCTTCCGTCTCCACCGCCTGATCGACCCGGACACGACACCGGCCGACAGCTTCCTGCGCGCCGTCAGCGAACTGCAGCGCGTGATGGGCCGCGACAAGGAGGACGAGAGGTAAGTCCTGGGAGCGCGGGCCTCCGGCCCGCATCTCCGGCGAAAGCTTTGCTTTCGCCTGACACGAGCGGGCGGGACGCCCGCGCTCCCAGGGAGGGGGAGGATTATGGACAACAGCGGTTGGGCATCCCTGCACCTGTCGAGCGCCGATTTCCCGGCCCATGACCGGCGCGAGGCCATGCGGGAAATCTATGGCCGCGCGATCCTGCGGCTCGATATCGATCCGCGGCCCGACAGCCGGTTCCACATCGACGCGACGCTGCGCACGATGCCCGGCATCGGTGTGGCTGTCGGGACCTGTTCGCCGGTTTGTGCGCAGCACACGGTGGCGCTGATCGACAACGACGATCTCATCCTGTCGGTGGCGTCTGATGGCGTCAGCGTCATGCGCCAGCGCGGCCGGGAGATCGAGATCAAGGATGGCGAGGCAATCCTGTCGACCTGCGACGAGCCGGGCGTGCACACCTACCACACCGATGCGCGGTTCATGGCGTTCCGCCTGCCGCGGGCCGTTCTGGCGCCGCTGGTCGGCGACCTGTCCACGGTGCTGATGCGGCCGGTACCGCGCGATCTGCCGTCGCTGCGGCTGCTCGTTCGCTACGCCGATCTCCTGCAGGATGCGGGCGACGACGCGGCACCGGCACTGGGGCATCTGGTGGCGACACATATGCAGGATCTCGTGGCCCTGGTGGTCGGTGCGACGCGGGACGCCACCGCGGCGGCGCACGGACGCAGCCTGCATGCCGTACGGCTGCACGCCATCAAGGCCGATGTCATGGCGCGGCTGGGGCAGAGCGATTTGTCAGCGGATGGTGTTGCGACGCGGCACGGGATTTCCGGACGCTACCTGCGCAAGCTGTTTGAGCGGGAAGGCACGTCCTTCTCGGGTTTCGTTCTGGACCAACGCGTGGCGCGTGCCCACCGGCTGCTGCTCGACCCGCGCTATGCCGACCACACGATCAGCTTCATCGCCTTCAAGGTCGGCTTCGGCGACCTCTCCTATTTCAACCGCGCCTTTCGCCGCCGCTACAGTGCTGCACCGTCCGACGTGCGCGCGTCGGCGTCGCCGAGGGCGCGCCGCTCATAGGCGCTAACTTTGACGGTCGTCTGAACGCCAACCTCATCCTGAGGAGGCCGCGCAGCGGCCGTCTCGAAGGATGGCAACAGACGGAGTGACGGAAGAGCGTGTCGGCAACGCCGGCGCTGTTGCCCACCCTTTCGAGACGCGGCCCTGCGGGCCGCTCCTCAGGGTGGGGTTCGTGCGTAAGTTGGCGCCTATGAGCGGTACGCTCCCGGCAACACCATCACCGGACGAAGACGCAGTCGTGCGCCATGTCGTTGTCCCTGGGCATCTCGCAGCGCAGCGTGATCATCTGGCCGACGGCCACGGTTCGTGCATCCTGCCCCTCCCTGAGCCAAAGGCCGAACCCGTAGGGCATAGTATCGCCATCGAGGATCATGGTGGCGGTGCCGAACTGATTGAGGTTGATGCGCCCGATCGTGCCCTTCAGCAGGATGGGTTTGCCGCCGTACTTCGCCACGGCAGCGGTCTTGTTGTCGGCATACGCCTTGGCCAGTTGCTTGGCCGCCACCACCGGCACCGCGTTCTGCGCTGCGGCGAGCCCTGAACATGTCAGCGCGATCGCCAGCGTGGCGGTGACCGTCATATGCCTGTTCACGTGTGTTCTCCTCTTTATCGACGGCTGTAGATGCCGCTCATGCGGCCGGTCGGATCGACGAGCCGCAGCGTGCCGCCGCCGAGCTGCCATCCGATCGAGATCGGCGCGAGATCGCCGGCTGGCAGGCGCCATGTGCCCGTGAGGTCGGGACGGCAGCCGTTCTTCGCTGTGTACATGCCGGACTGCGGCGCGAACACCAGGCTCGAGCCGCGGACCGCCACGGTGCCGATCTTGCGCGTCAGCGTCTGGACCTGGCCGCAGCCGTCGACCAGGGCGGACTCGAACAGCGCATGCTCGGCGCGTCCGTCGGCTGTGAGGGTGAGCGACTGGCTGCCGCCGCTGCCCGGCGCGCACTGGCCCAGTTGATTGCAGTAGTTGCCCGAGGCCACGGCGTATCCCCATTTGCCGACCAATGCGGCGGGGACGCTCTGGGCCCAGGCCGGTGCGCCCAGCCAGGCGGTCATCGTGCAGAGCACGATCGCCTGTACGCACCGAGCGGTGCACAGTGAGATTGCAATGCCCATCCTGTTCATCCCGGTCTCGTTCGGCGTGCAGTTGGTGGCACGCTCATTAACCGAAACAGGGGCGGCAGCGCTTGGACAGGGCGGCACACGATGTGGGACAGGGCGGCCCGGGGGGTGCGGCGAAAATTTTTGAGTTTGTTCCGATTGTCACCGAGCGCGACGACCCGTATTAGGGGCTACAGAGCTCGCCGCCTACAAGACGAGCGCTTCACCGGCTCCGCAACCGTCGTCCCGAGCATAGCGAGGGATATCCTGCGAACGGAGACTCCATAGTCGGAAGATCCCTAACGGTGCTCGGGATGACGGTTGAACCGACATGCGCGGGACGGAAGTGAGTTGTTGTCATTGTTGTCACGCGTTTTGCGAGGGCGATTTGTTTCCGGATATACGTCCGGCCCATATCAGCAATTTCCGCAAGTGAGTCCGCGTGATGGGAGTGTCCTCACGATCCGGGCATCGTCCCACCGAGAGTCAACCGGAACGTCGCGCCGCCGCCGGGGCTGTCGTCGACCGCGACCGTGCCGCCATGCGCGGCGGCGGCTTCCTTGACGATGGTGAGCCCCAGGCCGGCACCGGGATGGCGCTCGTCGCGGCGCCAGAACGGCTCGAACACGCGCTCGCGCTCGGCGGCCGGGATGCCGGCGCCGTGGTCGATGACCAGGATCTCGGCCGGCGGGCGGACCACGACTTCGACCGTGCCATCCGGCGGCTCGGCGCGCACGGCATTCTGCACCAGGTTGGTGAGCGCGCTTTCGATGGCGCGCGCATTGCCGTGGAGCGGCAGGTGCTCGACCTCGGGCATGAGCGCGATGTCGCGGCCCTGGGCGACGGCGAGCGGTGCGCAATCGGCCACCACGGTACGCGCCACGGCGATGAGGTCGAGCGCCTCGTCGGGCAGCACATGGCGGCTCTCCAGCCAGGCGACGAACAGCAGCTGGTCGACCAGCGTGCGCATGCGCTCGACGTCGCGGCGCAGGCCGGTGGCCGCCTGAGAGTCGGACAGGCTGTCGATACGGGCGGCGAGCACGCCCAGCGGCGTGCGCATCTCGTGCGCGGCCTCGGCGGCGTAGCGCTGTTGCCGGCTGAAGCCCTCGTCCAGGCGGTCGAGTGCGGCATTGATCGAACGAATGAACGGCAGCAGTTCGGAGGGCACGCCCTTGCCGTCGGGCAGGCGGAACGCGCGCGAGCGCAGGTCGATCCGCGCCGCCTCGCGCGCGGCGTCGCGCAGCGGCCGCAGCGCGCGCGTGATCACCAGTGGGACGATCAGCGCCGCACCCAGCAGCACCAGGACCATGACCCGCACCAGGTAATTCAACATGTAGCGGACCAGCGCCGGCAGGTCGGCAGTCTGCAACGCGTTGTCGGTGCCGACCACGACGATAGCGCCCCATCGCGTGTTGACGCTGCTGGCCGCAACCATCGCGCCGGCCAGCGGACCTTGCGTCAGAGCGAACGTTGCGTTGGCGAAGCTGGGCAGGCCCAGTTCGCGCAACGCCGCGACCAGGTCGGCGGACGAACCGTCGAGCGCCTCCCGGTCTTGCAGTACGGCGATGCGAACGTGCGGTCGCGTGGCGTGAAAGTCGGCCATCGCCGGCGTGTCGGTGATGGCGAGGCGGCCGTCGGGCCGCTTCACCAGCGCGTCGACCACCAGGTTCTGGAGGTGAATCTGGGCGAAGGCGTATTCATCGCCAGGCTGCTCCCAGAACAGCAAGGTCAACATCAGCGCGACAAGCGACAGGACTGATTGGAGGACGATCAGTGGAGCGATCAGGCGGCCGACCAGGGAGCTGCGCGGGCGGATCATGACGCCTTCAGCATGTAGCCGACGTTGCGGACGGGATGGATGGTAACGCCGGCATTGCCATCGGCCAGCCGCTTGCGCAGGCGCGAGATATGGCTGTCGAGCGCCTTGGGCTGGATCTCGTCGTCGAGGCCGTAGACCGCTTCGACCAGGGCGTCGCGCTGCACCACACGCTCGGAGCGCCGTATCAGCGCTTCCAGCACCAGCAGCTCGCGGCGCTTCAGTACCAGCGGCTGGCCGTCGATGTCGACCTCGCGGCGTGCCACGTCGAAGCGCAGCCGGCCGCAGCGCAGGGGGGCGGCGGGCTCGGCGCCGGGCCGGCGCAGTGCCGCGCGGATACGCGCCAGCAGTTCGTCGGCGAAGTAGGGCTTGGTCAGGTAGTCGTCCGCGCCGGCATCCAGCCCGCGCACCTTGTCGTCCAGCCGATCGAGTGCGGTGAGCATGACCACCGGCGTTCCCGGCTGTGTCGCGCGCACCACCGGCAACAGCGATAGTCCATCGCCGTCGGGCAACCGCCGGTCGAGCAGCACCAGGGCATAGCGAGCGAGCTCGAGGGTCAGCCGCGCGGCATCGCAGGAGCCCGCCTGGTCGACGAGGAAGCCGTCCTTGGCGATGTTGCCGGCGACCAGCCGCGCCATCTCGGGTTCGTCTTCAACGAGGAGAATGCGTGTCATGAACCTGTCTTCTGGCACACCGGATGGGCATGGCGTGCGCGCACCGTGGGCATATCGAGGTTGCACCAAGGTGTCCAACCGCAGGGTCCGGACACCTTGCCGCAATCTGGTGCCAACGGCGGCGGCAACGCGCCCGGCACGTTCGAGCAACCTCGCCGCGCCAGAGTGCCGCTCATCCGAGGTCGGTGGAGTGGTTGGGGTGATGTCCAATGTTCTGATCGTCATCGCTGTCGCGGGGGCAGCGATGATCCTGGCAGCGATGATCTATGCGGTGCGTGTCGTCGCTTTGGCCCTGAAGGCGCAGCGCAAGACGCGGGGTGCGGAGCGCAACGCGCTGTGGGAGCGCATCTATGGCCTGGACTGGGGCTGCGTCACCACCAACAACTACGGCTTCGCACCGACACGGGAGAGCGGGGCCGAGCGCTACCAGCTGCAGATGTACAGCGAGCTCTTCGAACGCCTGCGTGCCACCGGCCGCCTGCGCGTGCACTCCGACCTGCTGGAGGTGAGCTGCGGTCGTGGCGGTGGGTTGGCGCATCTTGTGCGTCGCTGGCCGGGCTCGGTGCGCGCCACCGGCCTCGATCATGCCGAGAACGCCGTGCGCGCCTGTCGCCAGATGCACGGCCATCTCGCCAATCTGACCTTCGTGCGCGACTCGGCGCTGTCGCTGCCGTTCGCCGACCGCTCCTTCGATGTCGTGGTCAATGTCGAGGCATCCAACGACTATGGCGACTACGGCGCCTTCTTCCGCGAGGTACATCGCGTGCTGCGTCCGGGCGGCGCGTTTCTCTATTGCGACACGCGCCGCGCCGCGGACGTGGCGCGCACCACCCAGGCCCTGCGCGGCGCCGGCTTCGAAGCGCAGTTCAGCGACATCACCGACCATGTGATCGAGGCCTGCCGGCACGACAGTGCTCGGCGCCGCCAGCTGATCCGCCGCCACGTGCCGTGGCCCTATCGGATCCTGCTGCGCCGGGCGTTGGCGAACTACGCCGCCATCGAGGGCAGCCGCAAGTTCGAGAAGTTCCGTAGCCGCCACCGGCTCTATCTGATGACCTGCGCGATCAAGGCGCCGGCACCCCAGGCGGTCCAGCCGCCGCGAGCCGAGGAACGATGGCTGGTCGAACTGCTGGCCTAGCCCGGGTCGGTGGCGGTCCCGTCCGTACCGAATCCGGAAGGGTCTCGGCTTGATTTCGGCGGCCGGCGGGCGGACTGTCGGCGCATCGAGCGCGGCGCCGTCATCGCCAGCTGGCGAGACGATGGCGATGCCTGAGGGGGCGCGCCTTGGTGGACTTTGGATCGTCTTCGCGGCAAGCGGAGATTGCGGCCGCCGGTCATACGGTCGCGCTCCCCATCGACAGCCGCATTGGCAAGTACACGGTAACGTCCGTCCTGGGGGCCGGCGGGTTCGGCGTGACCTATCGCGCACGCGACACGCAGCTCGACCGCGAGGTCGCGATCAAGGAGTTCCTGCCCACCAGCATGGCGGCACGCGCGCCCGACATGGCGGTGTTGCCGCACTCGACGCACCAGGCCAAGGACTTCCGGTGGGGCCGCGAGCGCTTTCTCGCGGAGGCCCAGACGCTGGCCCGGCTGGAGCACGCCCGCGGCATCGTGAGCGTGCACGATTTTCTCGAGGCCAACGGCACGGCCTACATGGTGATGGCGCTGGTGCCGGGCGAGACGCTGGAGGCACGCCTGCAGCGCGACGGTCGCCTGACGCAATCCATGATCGAGCGCCTGCTCCATCCGCTGCTGGACGGCCTGGAGCGGGTGCACCGCACCGGCTTCTTGCACCGCGATATCAAGCCCGCCAACATCCTGATCGATGCCGACGGCGCGCCGGTCCTGATCGATTTCGGCGCCGCGCGCGTGGCGCTGCAGGGTCGCACGCACGTGATGACCGCGGTCTACACCCCGGGCTATGCCGCCATCGAGCAGATGAGCGCCGCCGCCCCGCAGGGCCCATGGACCGACATCTATGCGCTGGCCAGCACGCTCTATCGCTGCATCGGCGGTGCGCCGCCACCCAGTGCGCTCGATCGCGTGATGGACGACAGGCTGGTGCCGGCAGCCGAGATCGGGCGTAGCCACTATAAGCGCGGCCTGCTGGCGGCCATCGACGCAGGCCTGCGGCTGAAGGCGGACGACCGGCCGCGTTCGATCGCCCACTGGCGTCCGCTATTCGCCGGTCCGGCGCCAATCCTGCGCGCCTCGCGTGAGGAGTCGCTGATACAGCGCAGGGTCGATCCGGCGCCGCCACGGCGGTTGAGCTGGTTGTGGCCGGCGGTCGCCGCTCTGGCCGTGTGCGTGGCCGGCGGCGCCGGCGCCTGGGTGGCGATCGAGGAGACCGCCGCCAAGGCGAAGGCCGCGGCGGAAGCGAGGTCGCGCGAGGCGGCTGCCGCGGCCGTGCGCAAGGCTCCCGTTGAAGCAAGGCCCGACACGGCAGTGCGCGAGAAGGCCGACCGTGGCCCGGCGGCACGCCAGGTGGCCCTCGACACGGCACCGCTGCCGCAGGGGCAGGCTTTTCGTGATTGCCCGCAGTGTCCGGAGATCGTGATGGTCCCGCCGGGCGCGTTCATGATGGGCTCGACTGCGGCCGAAGACGAACGCGAGGGCGTGCCGCCCAGCCGGCGTGAGTACACGATGCCGGCGCATCGCGTGACCGTCGCGGCGCCGTTCGCGCTGGGCAAATACCCCGTCACCCGCGGCGAGTTCGCCGCTTTCGTGGCGGCCACCGGCCACTTGACCGGCAACTTCTGTCTGATCAATGCCGGTGACGAGGCCGAGACGACTGCCCGCAACTGGCGCAATCCGGGCTTCGCGCAGAACGACCGCCATCCGGCGGTGTGCGTGTCAGCCGATGATGCGCGCGCGTATGTCGCGTGGCTGACCAAGGTATCGGGCAAGCCATACCGTCTGCCGACGGAGGCGGAGTGGGAGTATGCGGCGCGGGCCGGCAGCACGACTGCCCGCGCCTGGGGCGACAGCCGCACCGACGCCTGCCGTCATGCCAATGTGTTGGACCTCACGATCGCCAAGCTCCTGGACTTCGATATCGCCAAGGATGGCAACGTCTTTGCCTGCACCGACCAGTATGTCTACACGTCGCCGGTGGACGCGTTTCCTGCCAACCGCTGGGGCCTGCACGACATGCTGGGCAATGTGTATCAGCTGGCGTCCGACTGCTGGCACCCCGGCTATCGTGATGCACCGGCCGACGGCAGATCGTGGGAGGAGGGCGGCGACTGCGCGCGCCGCGTCATCCGCGGCGGCAGCTGGCAGACCAATGCCTGGGCCACGCGGATTGCCGCACGCGGGAGCCACGCCATCGGTGTTCGCACCGCCCACGCCGGCTTCCGCGTGGCACGCGACAACTGAATTGTCTGGTCATTGGGGCGCCGGATGGCGTAGGCGTGCCGGATGCCCAGCGACATCATCATTCGACGCGCCCGGCACCACGAGCGGAAGCTGCTGGAGGACCTCCAGCGGCACGCGTCGTTGATGTGGGACGCCTATCGCGAGGCGTTGCTGGCGCATCCCGATGCGATCGAACTGCCCGACGCGCAGATCGCTGCCGGACGCGTCCTGGTGGCCGAGCGGCACGCCACGATACTGGGGTTCTGTGTTGTGCTTCCGGGTGCGGACGGCATCGCCGAGCTCGATGGTCTGTTTGTCGCGCCGGATCTGGCGCGACAGGGCATCGGCCGTCGGTTGGTGCAAGCGGCGGAGCGCCTCGCGCGCGCCGAAGGGGCCGTGGTGCTCGCGGTGATCGCCGCGCCCGAAGCGCGTGGTTTCTATGAGGCCTGCAACTTCGAGCAGACCCACGAGCAGGCGACCCGCTTCGGCGCCGCGCTGGGCATGCGCAAGCCGCTGAGCGGTTGAACGCCGCATCGGGCTTGCTTTCGTCATCCTGTCGGCGGACAGTTTGCGTATGGGCGCGGTCATCTCGCGGGGAGGCGAGGGACGGTGCCAGGGGGACGCAGCGTGGTGCACGGCGGCAGCGGGTCGTCATCCGGGCAGACCGAGGCCTCGGTCAGCGGCAACACGATCGCGTTGCCCATCGGCAGCCGCATCGGCAAGTACACGGTGACGGCGCTTCTGGGTGTGGGCGGCTTCGGCATCACCTACCGTGCGCTGGATTCGCAGCTCGACCGCGAGGTCGCGATCAAGGAGTTCCTGCCCACCAGCATGGCGGCGCGCCAGCCCGACCTGACGGTGCTGCCGCATTCGACGCACCAGGCCGAGGACTTCCGCTGGGGCCGCGACCGCTTCCTGGCCGAGGCCAAGACCTTGGCGCGGCTGGAACGCGCCGCCGGCATCGTGAACGTCCACGATTTCCTCGAGGCCAACGGCACGGCCTACATGGTGATGGCGCTGGTGCCGGGCGAGACGCTGGAGGCGCGCCTGCAGCGCGACGGGCGTCTGACACAACCGGCCATCGAGCGCCTGCTCTATCCGCTGCTCGATGGCCTGGAGCAGGTGCACCGCGCCGGCTTCCTGCACCGCGACATCAAGCCGGCCAACATCCTGATCGATACCGAGGGCGCGCCGGCGCTGATCGATTTCGGCGCCGCGCGCGTGGCGCTGCAGGGCCGCACCCAGGCGATGACCGCGGTCTACACCCCGGGCTACGCCGCCATCGAGCAGATGGGCTCGGCGCCGCAGGGGCCGTGGACCGACGTCTACGGGCTCGCCGGTACGCTCTATCACTGCATCGCCGGCGCACCGCCGCCCAACGCGCTCGACCGCGTGATGGACGATGCGATGGTGCCGGCCGTCGAGGTCGGGCGTGGCCGTTACGCGCCGAGCCTGCTGGCGGCCATTGACGCCGGCCTGCGGCTGAAGGCCGACGAGCGCCCGCAGTCGATCGCCCAGTGGCGGCCGGTGTTCGCCGGCGTGACGCCGACATCGCGCGAGCTGCGCGATCAGGCCCAGACGCGGCGTATGGGGGACTCCGAACCGCCGGCCCGGCGGCGGCGCTGGCTGTGGCCGGCGGTGGCGGCCGTCGTGCTGTGTGTCGCCGGTGGTGCCGGCGCCTGGTGGGTTTTCGAGGAGCGCGCCGCCCAGCGGGAGCGGGAAGAGGTTGCCGCCAAGGCGAAAGCCGACGCCGAGGCCAAGGCGAAGGAAGCGGCCGCCGCCGCGGTGCGCAAGGCGGTCGCCGACAAGGCGCGAGCCGAAGCCGCAGCGCGCGACAAGGCCGCGCGCGAGCAGGCCGACCGCGAAGCCAAGGCACGCCGGGAGGCCGAGGACAAGGTGCGCAAGGAGTTGGAGGAGAAAACGCGCAAGGAGGCGGAGGAGAAGGCGCGTAAGGAGGCCGAGGAGAGGGAACGCAAGGAAGCCGAGGACGAGGTGGCGCGCAAGATCGCGGCGGAGAAGGCCAGGGATGCGGCACGGCCGCGCGGCGAGGCGTTCCGCGACTGCGCGCAGTGTCCGGAGATCGTGATGGTCCCGGCAGGCACGTTCCTGATGGGCTCGACGGCGGCTGAAGATGAGCGCGAGGGTGTGCCGTCAGGATCGCGGGAATACACCGCGCCACAGCACCGGGTCACGATCGGCGCGCCCTTTGCGCTCGGCAAATACCCGGTGACGCGCGGTGAATTCGCCGCATTCGTGGCGGCGACCGGTCATCACACCGGTACATCCTGTGTGATCGGCACCTGGGGTGACAAGTGGCAGGACACCGGCAGCCGTACCTGGCGCAATCCCGGCTATGCGCAGACAGATCACCATCCGGTCGTCTGCGTCTCGTCGGAGGATGCGCGGGCGTACGCGGCGTGGCTGAAGCGCCTGACCGGCAAATCCTACCGGCTGCCGTCGGAAGCGGAGTGGGAGTACGCGGCGCGTGCCGGGACCACGACGGCGCGCTACTGGGGCGACGGCCGTAGCGATGCCTGCCGCCATGCCAACGTGCTCGACCAGACCATTGCCAGCGTGCTCGAGGTGCCGCGCAATCCGAATGTTTTTCCCTGTTCCGACGAACATGCCTACACCTCGCCGGTGGATGCGTTCCCGCCCAATCCTTGGGGTCTGAACGACATGGTGGGCAACGTGCTGCAGTGGACGTCGGACTGCTGGCATGCGAGCTACGAGAAGGCCCCGGCCAACGGACAGTCCTGGGAAGAGGGCGGCGACTGCTCGCGCCGCATGGCGCGCGGCGGCTCGTGGTGGACCAATGCCTGGGTCACCCGGGCCGCGCCCCGTGTCCGCTACACCATCGGCATCCGCAATTTCATGGTCGGCTTTCGCGTGGCGCGCGACAACTAGGGCGTGGACTCACGAGCCCGAAGCCACGGCGCCATGGAGATAAGGACTGAAGCAGATCGGCAGGCGCCGTGCTGATGCACGCGGGCGATGGACGTGTCGATCATTTGTACGTCAATCTTGGCCCACACCCGCTCGTCGCCAATGAATGAAGCGATTGACGGCCAAATGATGATGGCCTGAAATTAGAGCGTCGAGGTGCATCCCATGGTTTTCTGGATCGCGAGTGTGGCTGGATTGGCGGTCGCTTATCTCTTCGGTTCCACGCCCACGGGCTATCTGGCGGGGAAACTGCTCAAGGGCATTGATATCCGAGAGCATGGCTCCAAATCCATCGGGGCAACGAACGTACTGCGAACCCTGGGGAAATGGCCTGCGTTGGTGGTTCTCCTGGTAGATGTGCTGAAGGGTGTCGGGGCGATCGTCTTTGCCCGCTGGTTTTATCCCTGGTTCCATACACTGCCGTCCGTCACGCCACCGACAGCGCTTGATCTGCAAACCTGGGTGCCCTGGACCGTTTGCTTGGCCGGACTTGCGGTGTTGTTGGGGCATAGCCGTTCGATTTGGCTGAATTTCACCGGTGGCAAATCCGCCGCGACGGGGCTGGGCGTGTTGCTGGCGATGTCTTGGCCAGTCGGTTTAGGTGCTGCGACGGCTTTTGGCGTTACGCTGGCTATTTTTCGGATTGTCTCCCTGAGTTCGATGCTAGCGGCGTTGACGGCGATCGCCCTCATCTGCAGCCTGGAGCAACCGTTGCCCTATCGGCTACTGGTGATCGCCGGTGGCATCTACGTGATTGTGCTTCATCGTGCCAACATTCAGCGACTACTGGCCGGGACAGAGCCACGTCTGGGGCAAAGTAGCCCAGGAGCGAAAGCGGTATCGTGAGCGGATGACCAGACCGATCGGACTCGCGGCGCTGACCGTGCTTGACCTCGCGCCGCCGCAACAGATCGAGATCGCAGCGGCAGCTGGCTACAGCCATGTCGGCTTGCGCCTGATCCCGGCCACGCCGGAGGAGGTTCGCCATCCGGTCATCGGCGGTACGCCGATGGTGCGCGAGGTCGCGCAGCGCTTGGCCGACACCGGCATCAAGGCGCTCGACGTCGAGATCTTCCGGCTCACGCCTGAGGTGCGCATCGTGGATTTCGAGCCGGCGATGGCGACTGCGGCGCGGCTCGGCGCGCAGCACATGCTGGTGGCGGGCAACGATCCGCAGGAAGCGCGGCTTGCCGACAGCTTCGCGCAACTCAGCGCGATGGCCGCGCGGTTCGGCCTCAATGCCTGCCTGGAGCCGATGCCGTGGACCGACGTCGCGAGCGTGGCCGCGGCGCGCCGCATCGTGGCTGCCGCCGGCGGCAGCAGTGGCGTGCTGGTCGATGCGATCCACTTCTTTCGTGCCGACAACAGCCTGGCGGAACTCGCCGAGCTGCCGCGGCCATGGCTGCACTACATGCAGCTGTGCGACGCGCCGGCGGTCTGCCCGACCGACCGGGCCGAGCTGATTCGCCAGGCCCGCAGCGATCGCCTGTTTCCCGGCGATGGCGGCCTCGACCTGCAGGGCCTGCTGCGCGCGCTGCCATCAGACATTCCCATCAGCCTGGAAGTACCGGTGGCGCTGAAGATGGAGTCGCTCGAGCGCGCCCGCCGTGCGCTCGCTGCCACGCAGCGCGTGCTCAGCTGAGATCCTCCCCAACGAAAGTTGGGGAGGAAGTCACAGTACCGTCGCGAAGGTGTCCGTCGCTTCGATCAGGTGGTGCAGAATGCCCGGTTCGTTGAAAGCGTGGCCGGCGTCGGGCACGACATGGAACGCGGCCTGCGGCCAGGCGCGATGCAGATCCCAGGCCGTCTTCATCGGCGTCGCGACATCGTAGCGGCCCTGCACGATCACGCCGGGGATACCGTGCAGGCGTGATGCGTCGCGCAGCAGCTGGCCTTCCTCGAAAAAGCCGCGGTTCACGAAGTAGTGGTTCTCGATGCGCGCGAAGGCGAGCGCAAACAGGTCCTCGCCGAACTCCCGGCTGGCGTTCTCGTCCGGCAGCAGGTGGACCGTCTCGCCCTCCCACAGGCTCCAGGCCTTTGCGGCTTCGATCTGCACATCGCGGTCGGCATGCGTCAATCGCCGTCGATAGGCCGCCATGAGATCGCTGCGCTCGTCTGGCGGGATCGGGGCCAGAAAGCGTTCCCACGTGTCGGGGAACAGCCAGGAGGCACCTTCCTGGTAGTACCAGAGCAGCTCCGCGCGGCGCAGCGCGAAGATGCCGCGCAGCACCAGGGCGCTCGTGTGCTCGGGGTGGGTCTCCGCATAGGCCAGCGCCAGGGTCGACCCCCACGAGCCGCCGAACACCAGCCAGCGTTCCACGCCGATCATCGCGCGCAGCCGCTCGATGTCGGCGACGAGGTGCCATGTGGTGTTGGCCTCGAGCCCGGCGTGCGGCGTCGAGCGCCCGCAGCCGCGCTGATCGAACAGCAGTACGCGATAGCGGGCCGGATCGAACAGCCGGCGATGGTCGGGCGCGCAGCCGCCGCCCGGTCCGCCATGCAGGAAGACGGCGGGGATGCCCCGCGGGTTGCCGCAGAGTTCCCAATGGACGCGATGGCCATCACCGACATCAAGGTGGCCCTGGTCGTAGGGTTCGATCGGCGGATACAGCGTCTTCAACGACTGGTCGGGCACAGGACGTCCTCTACGTTCAGCCATGCCCGATATAGTCCATCCAGCCGCCGTCGACGACCTGCGTTCGACGCCACGGCAGGTGATCACCTATCGCATTGTCATCCTGAGCGAAGCGAAGGATCTGTTGTACCGTCGCTTCGCACGAGACGATCGATGGCGCACGTGCGTCATGCCTGCGGTCCGTGCGTATCGATAGCTCAACGGATCCTTCGCTTCGCTCAGGATGACAAGCCAGGCGCGATCGCTACGGGTCCTTGCGTTCGAGCCAGAAGCCGGGGGCGTGATACCAGGCCCGAAGCGCGGCATCCGTCGTGGGAGCGCCGCGGTGCAGGGCCCAGGTTGGCATCTCGCGGCGAAACCAGGGGACGGACGGTGTCCCTTGCGCTTCCAGCGCTTGTTGCAGGCGGGCACCGGCTTCAGCATTGCGTCCGCCGGCGCAGTGGAAGATGCCGACGCCGCCGATCGCGGCGGCCTCGTATGCTTCGCCGTGGCGGATGACACGCAGCATGAAACCCAGGCGGTTCTCGCCGGTGAGCGGCATCAGCAGCCGGCCGCCTTCGGCGAGACGGTCGATCCAGAAGGGCGAGGGATGGGTGGAGCCCGCGAACACCACGACGGCATCGACCTCGCCCGGGTCATGCCTGCGCCCGTCGCCCGCCACGACGTCGACCTGCGGCCACGGTGCAAGGTTGGCCCTGGCGCGCGTCGCGAGATCGGGATCGTGCTCGACCGCCACGACATGGCCATTGAGCCCGACGATCTCGGCCAGCACCGCGGTGTAGTAGCCGGTGCCGGCGCCCACCTGCATCACGCGCTCGCCGCGCCGCAGGTCGAGGTGATCGAGATTGTGTGCCCAGAAGCTCGGCATGCCATTGTTGAGACCGCGCGCCGGGTCGATGGCGACGAGCACGTCGTGATAGAGCCAGTGCGGCAGGTCGTCGGGTGTCGTGAAGGGATCGTCAGGGCGCTTGTCCGACATGATCTGCCACGGGCCCGGCCCCAGGAAGCGCTCGCGCGGCACCGCGGCGAAGGCATCGACGATGGCCGGGTTGCGCCTTATCGGGGTCGTGAGCCGCAGTCCCTCGGCGTACCAGCGCCGCAGTGCCGTCGTGTCATCCTGCATGGGTCCCTCTGAGTGCTGAGTAACGTCTCCCAGCAATGCGGCCGATCGGGTCAGGTGCGGACATCGCAAAAAAAATTTTTGCCGCCCTGTCCGCGAATGCCCGCGACCAGCGCATACTGCAGAGATGGAACGGTCGACGGTACGTATTCGCCGGCGCGTCGATGCGTCGGATGCACCTGGGCGCGACATCGCCCGCGCCCTGCGGTCGCTGTCGAATGCCGACCTCGCGCGACTGAAGGCGTTGGCCCGATTGTGGAGCCGCGGGTTGCCCGGCGGCCTGGGCTGGACCGACATCCTGAACGAGGCGATCGTGCGGACTCTGAACGGCGTTCGGCCGTGGCCGCCCGATGTGCCGTTGCTGGCCTTCCTGTCGGGCGTTATGCGCAGCATCTGCGACGAGCACTGGCGGCGCGCGCGCCGCGAGTTGGCCTGGGTTGTCCACGACGGGGACCTGCCCGACGGCGGTGACGACGCGGCCGCACCGCCCGACGCCGAGCGAGTGCTGGCTGCCGCCCAGGCGGTGGCCGCCATTCATCGGCTGTTCAGCGCCGATGCAGTGGCGCTGAAGATCTTGACCGGCCTGGCCGAGGGCTTGACGGCAAGCGAGATCTGTCGCGCCTACGGCCTGTCGGAACGGGAGTACGACTCGGCGCGCAAGCGGATGCGGCGGACGTTGTTGCGCGGTGGATTGTCGTGGAGCGTTCCATGAAAGAGCGTCCCATGCGGAAATGGCAACCACCGGCTGAGCTGCGCCGTCTCCTCGGTGCCCTGGACGCGGAGATCCTGGCCGCGACCGATGCCGACGTGGAGCAGGCCCATAGCGATGCCGGCCGCGTGCTGACGGCCGCGGTGCGCGACGTCAGGACACTCATTGCCGCGGCAACCGCCGGCCTGGACGATCCTGAGCCCACGATCGCGCTGATCGATGCGCTGGGCCGTCGCGAGGCGTGCTTCAGGCAGCATTGAGCGCTCTAGTATTCCTTGCCGGTGACGTTCGGGAAAAGCAAAGGACGCGATGCGTTGCGATTGCAGATCAACCAGTCGCGTTCACCGTCGTCACTTCCCTGATACGCCCAGTTGCGGATCGCAAAATCGGGCGGGAAAGGCGGATTGCCGGGCGTGATCGCGAGCGACTTCAAATCCTTATCGCCGGAGCCGATGAGCTGGCGTTTTTTGACGTCGTAGCCGTCAATGACGATGTTCATCTGACGCCGGGATGCCTGGGCTGCGCACACGTGCCACTTGGCCAGCATGTAGTGCGCGGCAGCGGCGAGGTTCGCGACTCTCGATGCACCTGGAAACTGGCGTCGCTTACCGACCAGAATGACTTCCCACGCCACACGGGTGACGCCGCAACACTTGGCCTCGTCTGTCGGCTGCCGTGCGGCATCGCAGCTTCCCAGAGAGTCCGTCGCGCCGCTGCTGATCATCGCTCTAGCTTCGGTTTCGGCCCGCATGATTTCGGCGCGAACACCCTTGTCGTCGAGGGGCGTGCATCCAAGGAAGACGCGACCGTCATTGACCTGATCGTCGGGTAATCCGAAATCCTTGATCTCATGTTCGATGACCACGGCGCGCGCGAATTCGTAGCGCTGCCGGGACGCATCGCCGATCGGCAAGAAACGCGCGGCGTGGTGAAAATTGAGGCGGACGTCAGCCGGCAGGTCACGCAGCGCGGGGAGGATGTCGAACATGGCCATGCGAAAAAACTGGGCCATGGCGGGGTTCCAGGCTGCCGGATCAATGACCTGGCTTTTCTGCGCCCGGCTTGCTTGGACGGCAGCGTCTTGGAACTGTCTACGATCGAGGTCACCCACGCGCAGTCTCCCTACATCGCCATTCCCAACGTATGTCTGTTGCGGGCAGGACAGCATCGTCCGTTCGGACGAGACGAAAAGTGATCAAGTCAGGCGCTCCATCTCACCGCGCCTGAGATAGGGCCTGCGTCGCAGGCAAGACTGATATCAGCCTGACACCGGGGCATGGAGGGGTGGGGGCCGGCCATGCTCGATGTCTAGGCCCGGTTACCGCCGACCCCAAGCGCAACGCTGACCGCGCTGCCTTCACGCGTGATCTCACGCAGGCCGCCACGGCACTCGTGGCAGCGAGGGATCTCCTGCGAGCTGAGACTCCATGCGCGGGAGATCCTTCGCTGAGCCAGGGATGACGTGCGCTCAATGCGCGTGGTCGCCGCCGCAGGCGGCCTTGCGCGCGTTGTGGGCCTGCGCCATCAGGGTGAACAGGCGCATCACGTCGAGTGGTTTGCCGTCGGCGCGGAAATCGCGGTAGGCGGCGGCGGCGTTGACGAACACGCGTTCCGGGTCGGTCCAGTCGCGGAAGGCATCCCAGGCGATGTCGCGCGCCGCCTCCGCGTCGCTCATCCCGGCGTCGTAGCGTCTGCGCGCCTCGATGAGGATGAACTCGAGATAGTGCTTCAGGTCACGCACGCCTTTCTTGTCGGTGATCGGCCCGTGGCCGGGCACGACGGTCTCGACGTCCCATGACAGCATCAGATCGCACGCCTTGATCCAGTTCGACACCGGGCCGGCCCACACCACCGGATGGCCGCCGACGAACAGGATGTCGCCTGTGAACACGACGCGGTCCTGCGGCACGTAGACAATGACGTCGCCGCGCGTGTGCGCCGGGCCGACCTCGACGAGACGGACCTCTTTGCCGCCGACCCGTACGCTCATCTCGCCGTTGAAGACCTGGGTCGGTGGCGTGTGGACGATGTCGCGGAAATCGAAGCGGGCACCCATGACCTCGTGCAGGAAGGCGCCGGCCTCGCCCATGTTGCGCCAGTTGGCCATCATGGCCTGGAACGTCTCGGGCGGCCGCTCGGCCATCTCCTCGGCGCAGCCGCGGGCGGCAATGATCTGGGCGCCGTGGACCAGCTGGTTGCCGAAGGTGTGGTCGCCGTTGGAATGCGTGTTGACCAGCGTGTCGATACGCGCCGCCTGCGGCACCGCGCGCTGCATGCCCGCCAGCATCTCGCGCGTCAGCGGCAAGTCGAACAGCGTGTCGACCAGCAGGCAGTCCTTGCCATCGACGACCAGGCCGGCATTGCTGTAGCCCCAGGTGCCGTCCGGCTGCAGCCAGGCGTGGCAGCCGTTGCCGAGATCATGCAGCCCCTTGGTATAGCCCCAGCGCGCCATGTCGCTCCTCCACACCATTGCATCGCCAACGTCCGACCATCATAAGACTCGAACGCGACCCATGTCAGGAGAGGAAGATGGCCTCCGTCCACCTCGAGAACCCCAGCGGCTTTTCACAGCACATCCGTGCCCGCACCCATACGCTGACGGCCGACGAACCTGCCAGCAACGGCGGCACCGACAGCGGACCGGACCCCTACGAGCTGCTGCTGGCCAGTCTGGCCGCCTGCACGGCGCTCACGCTGCGCCTCTATGTTGCGCGCAAGGAATGGACGCTCGGGCGCATCGGTATCCACGCCCGCTTTGTGCGCGATGCCGACGGCACCGAGCGGATCGAACGCGACGTCACGTTGGAGTCGGAGCTGGAAGCCCAGCAGATCGGTCGCCTTGCCGACATCTGCGAGAAGACGCCGGTCACCAAGACGCTGAAGCGCAGCATGACCATCACGACACGGCTGGTGTGAGCGGCT
>Ga0187894_10002133_pt1:7500-24119 | contig 24119 bp, 21 predicted proteins | sample GBC1701081metaG_FD_136650 | JGI IMG/M metagenome (GOLD analysis project Ga0187894, IMG submission 136650) | White microbial mat communities from a lava cave in the Kipuka Kanohina Cave System on the Island of Hawaii, USA - GBC170108-1 metaG ... | reverse complement strand
GTGGGGTCGTTCATCAACTTGCAGAGGGCCTGCCGCGCTTAGCAGCCGACACCAAACGTCTGCAGGGCATCGCAGGCTGGCCTTGGATTAATAGTCTCATCTTGAAAGCTAGTTAGAATAAGACTCCGAATTGCGGGGATTGTAACTCAAATTTCCATCGGGCGGGGCGTCACTTCAGCACGATCTCCACGTAGAATTTCTGCGTCTGGCCGGGGCCGACGAGGTGGAGGCCGGTCTTGTTCTCGGGGCTGTTGGGCGGGCCCATCCACGGCTCGATGCAGTAGAACGGCGCCTTGTCGTTTTCGGTCCAGGTGACGACGGTGGCGTCGTTTGAGACGGTGTTGGTGAAGCCGGTGAGGAAGCGCAGTTGCTGTCCGGACGGGCGCTCGGTGAGGGCGAACTCGTGGCCGCGGAGGCCGGTGAAGACGGTGTCCACGAGGTTGGGGTTGGAGAGCAATTCGCGCGAGTTGAGCCGCGGGCCGTCCACCAGCCGACCGGTCTCGAGGTGGCGCAGGGTGCGGGTGGCGGGGATCTCGATGATGTAGTCCTTGCGCGTGAGGCCGGCGGTCCACGGCACGGTGAAGTAGAAATGATGTCCCGCCGACCACGGCATCGGGGTCGTGCCAAGGTTGGTGAGTTCGAACTCGACGAAAAGACCCAGCGTCTCGAACCGGTAGCTGACAATGAACTCGTAGTCGAAAGGGTAGGCGGCCTTCGCGGCATCGTCGGGCACGAACTGCGCGGAGAAGCCGCCCTCGTCGAGGCGCGTGACCTTGAACGCGCCCTGGCGCGCGAGGCCGTGCATCGGCATGGCGCGGCGCTGGCTGTCGTCGGTGCGCCAGTGGTGGATCTCGCCGCGGTCGAAGGTGCGCCCGCAGAAGGGGAAGAGCACGGGGTTGCCGCCGCGGATCTTGTGGAAGTTGTCGAGCGACGACACCTCGGGCCAGTAGATGATGTCGCGCACGGAGCCGTCGCCGAGGGTCACGTTCCAGTTCATCAGGCGCGCGCCAATCTCGGGGAGGGCGAGGAAGGACGAGGCGCCGACCTGCCACTTCAGGATGGTGTGCCCGAGATACGGAATGCGTTCCATAGGGCAGTGGTAAACACCATTGTCCCGGACAGGCCAATCCAAAGTGGCAGGAGCGATGAAGGAATGGCCACATAAGGCTCAAGAGGCACAAAAGTCAGGAAGAACGTCGCGGGTCATATGTCTCGTCGAAAATGAACTTCTTGAACTGGATGATCGGTGACCCGAAGTTGATGAGCAAGGCATGCTCCAGCCGGGATGCTCTCAGGTATCCGAGCACCTGTGCGGTGTGTTCATCTACCAGCGCATGGACCGCCTTCAGTTCGACGATCGATTCGTCCTGCACCAACAGGTCGGTAAAGAACTCCCCGAGCATGGTGCCGTCTTCATCGTAAACCGTCAGAGGGTGCTGCTGCCGGACATCAAGGCCCCGTTTGCGCAGTCGATTGGCGAGCGCGTTTTCATAGATTTTCTCGACATGGCCGTGCCGCAGATAGCGATGGGCGGCCAGAGAGCATTCGCGAATGGTTGAACAGAGCTGCTTGATCTGGGATTCGTTCATAGTGTCGGCATCTTGAGCCTTTTGAGCCTCCTGTGGCCATTCCTATGAAGGCGGTGCTGGCCACGATCCGTGGTCAATTCTTGGCTGGAAAGAAACAGCCGGCTTGTAAGTTCGCGGCGCTTGCGCCGCGGGGGCCGGGGCGTATGGTGCAACCTGCCCATGCGAATTATTCCCAGCCTCGTCCTGGCCTGGTGCGCCGCCACGGTCTGCGCCGCCGCGGACACACCCGCGCCGAAAGAACCGGCGACGCCGGCCGCGGAGCCGGGCCGGCCGGGCAAGGCCGTCGTCTATGTCATCCCGGTGCGCGAGGAGATCGCGCAGCCGGTGTTCTACATCCTGCGCCGGGGGCTGAAGGAGGCGATCGAGCGCAAGGCTGACGCCGTGGTGCTCGACATGGACACGCCGGGCGGGCGCGGGGACGTGATGCTCGAGATGATGGAGGCGCTGGACAAGTTTCCCGGGGAAAAGATCACCTACGTGAACAGCGAGGCCATCTCCGCCGGGGCGATCATCGCCTCGGTGAGCGACGAGATCTATTTCGCCCCCAAGGGCATCATGGGCGCAGCGGATGTGATCCAGAGCACCGGTGAGAACCTGCCGGAGGCGATGAAGCGCAAGGTGGACAGCTACATCGGCGCCAAGATCGAGGTGTATTCCAAGAAGGATCCGCGCCGGGCCGAGGTCATCAAGGCGATGCGGATCCCGGATTTTGAGCTGAAACTGGACGACGAGGTCATCACGCCCAAGGGCGAACTGCTCACAATCACGGCCGAGAAAGCCATGATGCTCTACGGCGAGCCGCCGACGCCGCTGCTGGCCGCCGGGATCGCGAATGACCTGGATGCCCTGCTGGCCGGCAAGTTCGGCAGCCGCGGTTACGAAAAAGTGACCTTGGAAGTGACTTGGTCGGAAGAGCTGGCGCGGTTCCTCGCCTGGGCCTCGCCCGTGCTGATGGGGCTGGGGCTGCTCGGCCTTTTCATCGAGTTCAAGACGCCAGGATTCGGCTGGATGGGCCTCACCGGCATCGCGCTGCTGCTGCTCGTGTTCTTCGGGCATTACGCGGCGGGGCTGTCCGGGCATGAGCCGGCGGTGCTCTTCGTGCTCGGGGTGGCGCTGGTGCTGGCGGAGCTGATTTTCTTCCCCGGCGTGGTGGTCGTGGCTCTGGCCGGCGTGTGCTTCATGCTGGTGTCGCTGGTCTGGGCGGGCGCCGACCTGTGGCCGAACGAGCCGCTGACCGTCGCCGTGTCGGGCGACATCTTCATGCGGCCGGCGTTGAATCTCGCCATCGCGTTGCTGATGGCGGGCGGTCTGTTCGCCGTCTTCCTGAAATACCTGCCCAAGACCTCTCTCTACCAGCATCTGGCCGTGCATGGGGCCTCCGAAGCGCCGGCGCAACTGGCGGGGCTGGCTCCGCAGGCGGCGGGGGAGCTGGCCGGCCTGGTCGGCCGGCGCGGCGTGGCGGTGACGGCGCTTTTTCCCAGCGGCGAGGTGGAGGTCGAGGGCCGGCGCTACCAGGCGAAGCTGGAACTCGGTTTCGTCGAGGCCAACACACCCGTCATCGTGACCGGACACACCGATTTCGGGCTCAGGGTGGAAAAGGCGGAGCAGGCATGACCGCGATCATCATACTTTTCCTCGCCGGCATCCTGCTGCTCGCGCTCGAGGTCTTCGTGCCCGGCGCCGTGCTCGGCATCATGGGAGCGGTCGCCATCCTGGCGGGGGCCGGGGTCGCCTTTGCGGTCTATGGCGCCACGGGCGGGATGGTCGCGCTCGGCACGGCCATCGTGCTGCTGGGCGCGACACTCTACATCGAGTTCGTCTGGCTGCCGAAATCCAGACTCGCGAAGGCCCTTTCCATGACCACCACGGTCGAGGGCACCAGCCAGGGACCGGTGGCGGCCCTGGAGGAAGTGCTCGATCAACAGGCCGAAACCGTGACCCCGCTCGCGCCCAGCGGCTACGTGAGCCTCAAAGGCCGGCGCTACGAGGCGTTTTCGCAATCCGGCTTTCTGGCGAAAGGCGTTGCGGTGCGCGTCACCGGCCTCGACAATTTCCGTCTCCTCGTAACCAAAACCTGAATCCTTCCCCCTTATGAATGGCTTGTTCATCGCTGCGCTGGTCCTTGCCGGCATCATCGGATTGTTCCTGATCGGATTGGTGTTCAGTCTGCTCGGAGCGTGGGTGCGGGCCCTGTTCAACGGCGCGCCCGTCTCCATCTCGAAGCTGATCGCCATGAAACTGGCCAGCATCCCCTACGGCCTCGTCGTTGATGCGCGCATCACCGCGGTCCGCGCCGGCATCGGGCTGACCGCCGACCAGATCGCCTCGCACTTCCAAGCCGGCGGCAACGTCGTGCCGACCGTGCAGGCGCTCATCGCCGCCATGAAGGCCGGCATCGAGCTGAACTGGGACCGGGCCTGCGCGATCGACCTCGCCACCAAAGGGTCGGGCAAGAGCGTGGTCGAGGCCGTGCGGACTTCGGTGGACCCGAAGGTCATCGACTGCCCCAATCCCGAGGGCGGGCGCACCACCATCGACGGCGTGGCCAAGGACGGCATCCAGGTGAAGGTGAAGGCGCGTGTGACCGTGCGCACGAACCTCACCCGTTTCGTCGGCGGCGCGAAGGAGGAGACCATCATCGCCCGCGTGGGCGAGGGCATCGTCACCACCATCGGCTCGGCCGAGACCTACAAGGTCGTGCTCGAGTCGCCCGACAGCATCTCGAAGGTCGTGCTGCAGCGCGGCCTCGACGTCGGCACGGCGTTCGAGATCCTTTCCATCGACATCGCCGACGTGGACGTGGGGGAGAACGTCGGCGCCAAGCTCCAGGAGGCGCAGGCCGAGGCCAACAAGAACATGGCGCAGGCGCAGGCGGAAATCCGCCGCGCGGCCGCCGTGGCGCTCGAGCAGGAGATGAAGGCCAAGGTGCAGGAGATGCAGGCCAAGGTCGTCGAGGCGCAGGCGCAGATTCCCCTGGCCATCTCCGAGGCCTTCCGCGCCGGCAAGCTCGGCATCATGGATTACTACCGGATGGAAAACGTGCAGTCCGACACCGCCATGCGCTCCAGCATCGCCCATCCGGAGGGAGGGAAGAAGTGACGTGGTAGGGCGGCTTGTCCCCAAGCCGCCGCGGCGCGTTAGGGATAACGCGCCCTACCCAAGCCACCATGCACTGGATCCTCGACAACCTGCAGTTGCTGATCTTCATCGCCGGCGCGGTCGCCTGGTGGCTCAACCAGCGCGCCCGGGAGAAGGCGGGCGAGAGCGCGGACTACGACGCCGATGGCACGCCGGAGGCGCGGCCGCGGGGCGGGTTCGAGGATCCCGAGCTGGCCGAGCGCACGCGGAAGATCCGCGAAGAGATCCAGCGCAAGATCGCCGAGCGCCGGCGCGCCGCCGGGGCCGGTGGCTACACGGAGGCGCCACGGCCGGCAGCCGCACTCCTCGAACCGCCGCCGGTGACCCGGCAATCCGAGCCTCCGCCCATCATCCGCGAGGTCGTGGTGCAGATGCAGGGGCAGACGCAGGGGCAGGTGCAGTCACAGGCGCGTCAGGCCAGTGTGATGAGCTCGCGCCGCGCAGCGGAGATACTCCAGCAGCAGGCGGCTCTGGCCGACCAATTGAAGCAGGCGGAGGAGATGAAGGCCGCGACGCAGCGGCGGGTGGCCTACGAGGAACGCGTGAACCGCGACAGCGCCACCGCGGCCCGGGCGGCGACGCGTGGCTCGCTGCTGCACGAATTGCACGGCGCCGACAGTTTGCGACGGGCGTTCATCCTGCGCGAAGTCCTCGGCCCCCCCGTGGGGCTGAGGTGAGCAGGTGAGGTGGGGCGGATTATCCTTAATCCGCCGTTGAGATATGCCTGAATTGCCACAACGGAAGCGATTGTATCATGCATCACCGAACTGGGTGCGCGGTGGGGCCGTATATTTCATCACGATTTGCTGCGCACTGCGGCACAAGCCGCAGCTTACGCTGGCCCCGGCTTTCGAAGTCATGAAGGGTGCGATCGAGCACTACGCGAGAAGCGGCCGCTGGTGGGTTGAGCTGTTCCTGGCTATGCCCGATCACTGCCATGCGATGGCGAGCTTCCCAGAATGCGAATCCATGGAGCGGGTGATGCGAGACTGGAAAAGATATGTCGCCAAGAGGGCAGGTGTGAAGTGGCAGGATGGATTTTTTGATCATAGGCTGTGTTCAAAGGAAAGCGCCGATGAGAAATGGCATTACATTCTGCAGAATCCGGTCAGGCAGAATTTGGTGAAGGATCCCGCCGAGTGGCCATGTATTTGGGAGCCCAAATCTGTGGCGCGTTAGGGATAACGCGCCCTACCCAAGGCCCTGCGATTGTAGAGCGATGTTCCGCGGGGTGAGGGCACCCCGCCCACACCAGAAGACCACGCCGGGACGGCAGGGAATCAATCCAGCGCGTAGCGGCCGTAGCCGTCGATGGGCACCGGATAATTGCGGCCGTTGACCTCCGTGCGGAGGTTCTTGCCGATCTCGACGGTGATGAGCAGGCGTCCTTGCTTGGAGAGCGAGCGGGTTTCGCCACGCGCCATGGCGCCGTTGAAGAGCACCTTGCCGTCGAGATCCTGCACCACCTTCACGCGCGTCGCGTCGATCGCGGTGAGCGTGAGGGTCTGCGCCGCCTCGGCCTGAACGGTCGGAGTGTTCTGTCCGGCCTGAGACGAGCGCGGCGTGCCGCCGGACTTCGATGACAGCATGTTGATCAGGAGAATGATGATGAGGACGACGATGAGCGCGCCGCCGGCGAGGACGCCGTATTTGAGCAGCACGGCCTGGTCGAGCTGGCTGCGCGAGGGGCGCTCATCGACGCGGGGTTCCTCAGCCGGCTCGGCTTCGCGTTCAGCGGGCTCGTTGAAATCCACGCGTCCGTAAACCTCCCGAGCCTCCTTTTTCGGGGCCTTGCCGCGGGGAGCGGTGGCGGCGCCGAAATCCTGCATCATCTTGTCGGTGTCGAGGTCGAGGTAGCGCGCGTAGGAGCGGACGAAGCCGCGGATGTAGAGCGGGGGCAGATCGAGGTCGAAGGTGTTGGCCTCGAACTTCTGCAGGTAGTCGCCGCGGATCTTGGTGGCCTCCGCCGCCTCGCGGATGGAGATGCCCTTGCGTTTGCGCGCCTCCTCCAGTCGTTCGCCGATGTTCTGCATGGCCATGTGTTAAGGGGGTTTGGCGCGGGTTTGAAAGTCTAAAGCAGGGCGGAATGGCGGGGATGACGCGTTCGACGGGCTTTTCACGAGGCGCCGCCGCTGTCGCCGCCGATCTCGTAGGTGTCGAGGTCCACAAGGATCTCGCGCGGCGAGGAGCCGTTGTCGGGGCCGACGATGCCCTTGTCCTCCATGAGGTCCATGATGCGGGCGGCGCGGTTGTAGCCGATGCGGAGCTTGCGCTGGAGGTGCGAGGTGGAGGCGCGACGGCTGGACTTGAGCACGTCGAAGGCCTGCATGAACAGCTCCTCGTCGTCGCCGAGGTCGCTGTCGTCGCCGTCCTCCTCCTCGTCGTCGTCCTCACGGGACGCGCGGTCGATTTCTTCTCTAACAGACTGATCATATTGAGGCAGTCCATTCTTATCGTTTAAGAACTCAACAATTGATGCGATCTCCTCGTCGGCCACGAAGGCGCCCTGCGCGCGGACGAGCTTGGAGGTGCCGGGCGGAGTGAAGAGCATGTCGCCGCGGCCGATGAGCGTCTCGGCGCCCTTGCCGTCGAGAATGGTGCGGGAGTCCACCTGGGAGGCGACCTGGAAGGCGATGCGCGAGGGCAGGTTGGCCTTGATGACGCCGGTGATGACGTTCACGGACGGGCGCTGGGTGGCGATGATGAGATGGATACCGGCGGCGCGGGCGAGCTGGGCGAGGCGGGCGATGTTGGTCTCGATCTCGGCGGGAGCGATCATCATGAGGTCGGCCAGTTCGTCGATGATAGCCACAATGTAGGGCAGACGGTCGGGCACCTCGATGTCGTCGGCGCCGACGCCCATCAACTCGGCCTGCTCGGGCGGAATCTCCTCGGGTTTCTCCTTCCTGCGGTTGTTGAAGCCGGTGATGTTGCGGACGTTGACCTTGGCGAAAATCTGATAGCGCTTCTCCATCTCCTTAAGGAGGATTTTCAAGGCGGCCGGCACCTTCTTCGGCTCGGTGACGACCGGGATGAGCATGTGCGGCAGTGTATTAAAGACCTTCAGTTCGACGACCTTCGGGTCCACCATGATGAGACGCACATCCTTCGGACTCTTGGAGTAGAGGATGGAGGCGACGATGGAGTTGATGCAGACCGATTTGCCCGAGCCGGTGGCGCCGGCGATGAGCAGGTGGGGCATCTTGGTGAGGTCGGAGACAAGCGGCTTGCCAGAGACATCCTTACCCAGCGCGATTGGCAATTCGCGCTTCTCATCATTCCAAACTGAACTCTCGATGATCTCGCGCAGACCGACCGCGATAGCCTGTCGGTTGGGCACCTCGACGCCGACGGCGGCCTTGCCGGGGATGGGCGCGAGGATGCGGACGGACTGCGCCCTCATGCCGAGGGCGATGTTCTTGTCGAGGCCCGAGATTTTTTCGACACGGACGCCAGCAGCGGGCACGACTTCATAACATGTGATAACAGGCCCAACATGAACCATACCTAATGATACTTCGACGCCGAATTCGTTTAGTATGCGCTGGAGGTTGTTGGCGTTCTCGTTGTGTTCCTCTTCGGTATCAGCATCCGATTTGAGCTGTTCTCGAAGTAGTTTGAGCGGTGGGGGCTCATAATCCTTGTCATCGCTTTGCGGGACTACAGCTTTGGCCTTCCGGGTCTCCTCGGCCTTGACGATGTTGAGCTCGATCTTCTTCGCGGCGGCGGCCCTGGCCTCGGCCTGCTTCGGCTCCGCGGCTTTCGCGGCAGCGGCCTTGGGCGCGGCGGTCTCGGCGGCCGGGCGCGTGATCCTGACGTTCTCGGCCAGCGGATCGTCGGCCTTGGGCGTGATGATCTTGCGGGAGGCGCCGAGCTGGACCACGGCGGGCGTGGCCGCCTTGGCCGCGACGACGGCCGCAGCGGCGGACTCCTTCTGCTTCGCCGCCTCCTCGCGGCGTCGGCGGATGTCCTCGGCGAGACGCACGCGCGTCTCGGCGCGTTTCTTGCGCCATTCGGCGAACAGGAGCATGACGCGCTCGAATTCCATGGCGATGTCGCGGGTGAGGATGAAGACCAGCCCGAGCACGTTGACCATGCTGAAGATGAGCCCGGAGCCGAAGACCCCGAGGTTGTCCTTCAGCACGGAATCGTAGAGCAGCCCGCCGAGCACCCCGCCCGTTCCGGCGGTGTAGATTCCCGCGTCGGTGAAAAGGGTTTCCTGCATCGCGAGCAGGCCGGAGGTGGAGGCGATGCAGGCCAGGATGGCAAACCAGCGCGCGCCGGCCAGGTGCCGGGCGCTGCGGAGGAAGATGACCGACATCCAGAGCAGGAAGAACGGCACGAGCCAGGCCGCGCCGCCGAGCAGATGAAAACTCCACCAGGAATACTCGGCGCCGATGTTGCCGACGAGGTTGACGCTGCTCGGATCGGTCGTGTTCTGGACGCTTTGCGCCGGCTCGAAGTCGAGCTGCGCGACGGCGAGCAGGATGCCGACGACAAGGCAGACGGACGCGGCGAGCCATTTCGGGCGGTGCCGCGGGCCTTCAAACGAGGGTGTGTCCTTGTCCTTTGGGTTTGAACTCTCCGCTTTGGGCATTTCAGTTGGTCAACCGCGTCGATTGCAGGTTTATCAACAAGGTGGGTCAATGTAATTTCCCTTCCGCCGCGCGCGCAAAAATCTCATTATCAACGCATGACGCCATTGCTGCCATTCAAACCCTTGTATCAACAACGGGTGTGGGGCGGGCACCTGTTGGAGAGCTGGCTCGGCCGGCGGCACACGCTGGCCGGACCCATCGGCGAGAGCTGGGAGATCGTGGACCGGCCCGAGGCGCAGTCGGTCGTCGCGGGCGGGCCGTGGACCGGGAAGACGCTGCGCGAGCTCATCGCCGCGCAGCCGAAGGCGATCATGGGACCGGGCTGGCCGGCGGGGAAACCGTTTCCCATCCTGGTCAAGTGGCTGGACTGCCGCGAGCGGCTGTCGCTGCAGGTGCATCCGCCCGCAAGCGTGACCGAGAAGCTGGGTGGAGAGCCGAAGACGGAGAACTGGTATTTCGCGCGGGCAGACAACGGCGCCGCGGTGTTCGCGGGGCTGCGCGAGGGCGTGACACCGGATGAATTCGAGAAAGCGCTGGCGGACGGCACGGCCGAGCAGTGCATGAGGCGGCTCCCGGTGCGGCCCGGCGAATCGCTGCTCATCCACAGCGGAATCATGCACGCGATCGACGCGGGCAACGTCATCCTGGAGATCCAGCAGAACTCAGACACGACCTACCGCGTCTATGATTGGGGCCGCGCCGGGCTCGACGGCAAGCCGCGGGCGCTGCATGTGCGCGAGTCGATGGAGAGCCTGCGCGCCAGCACCGCGCTGGCCGTGCCGGAGCTCGCTGCCGACACGGCGGAGGTGCTGGCGGACTGCGCGGAGTTCCGCATCCGGCGCGAGGTGCTGGGCGTGGGTGCGACACTGAAGTTTGCCGCCGGCGAGCAGCCGCGCATCGTGTCGGTGGTGGCGGGGCGGCTCGCCGGCCCCGACGGGGAACTCCGGACCGGTGACAATGTCCTGCTGCCTTGCGCGGGCGAGTTCCGGTTCACCGCGGAAGAGGCGGCCACGGCGCTCGTGACCGAGAATTTCAATGGACGCTGAACCTATGAACACATCCCGGGCAAACCCGCGGCGCGGCGGCTGCGCGACCAAGGTGGTCTTGGTGCTGGCTCTCGCGGCGGTGCTGGCCGTCGCGGCGTGGTGGCTTTTGCTGCCGCGGATGATCGTGTCAACGGTGCGGGCGAAGACCGGATTCGAACTCGCGATCGAGAAGCTCTCGATCAACCCGTTCACTGCGAATGTGGCCATCAAGGGACTGGTGCTGCAGAATCCCGCCGATTGGCCGGCGCGCGATTTCGTGGAGCTGCGGGAATTCCGCGCCGATGCGAAGGTTCTTTCCTTGTTCAGCAGCCGCATCGAGGCCGAGGAGCTCGTGGTGGACGTGGCGCACGTCACGCTCGTGCGCAACGCTCAGGGGCAGTTGAACGCCGTGCGGTTCAAGGACGGCTTTGCCGGCGAGCCGGCGGCGAAGGAACCCGCTCCGGCGGGCAAGACCGAACCGGCCAGCCCGTTCCTCATCAAGCGGCTGGTGGTCCGCCTCGACCGCATCACCTACATCGACCATTCCGGCCGTTGGCCGGTGACCAAGGAGTATCCCCTCGCCATCAACCGCGAGGTGCGGGACGTGGACACCGTGGCCAAGCTCATTAGCCCGCTTTATTCGGCGAATGTCGCCGTGGTGACCGAGGCGCTGGGCGGCATGTTCAAGGACAGCGTGGAGCTGCTCAAGGAGACGACCGGGGCGCTCAAGGAGGCCGGCCAGAAGGCGGGCGAGGCGGTGAAAGGCCTCCTTGATAAATTGAACCCCAAAGGTTAACTCCGGCGCTCGCTCATGAGTCAGACCACCGAAAGAGACAGCAAGAAGACCGCATCCACCCAGCCCGACACCGCCGCCGTGGCGGGGAACGAGCCGGGCATCGCCGCGCCGGCCGAGGCCGCGCTGGCGGATATGCTCGCCGCCGCCCAGAAGGAGGCCGCGGCGAACAACGAGCGCTACCTGCGCGCCGTGGCGGACCTCGAGAATTATCGCAAGCGGGCCATGCGCGAGAAGGACGAGGTGCGGCAATATGGCACCGCGGCAGTAATGGAGGATCTCATCCCCATCCTAGACAATCTCGGGCTCGGCCTGGCGGCCGCGCAGCAACAGACCGACACGAAGGCCATCGTGGACGGGGTCGCGCTGGTGCTGGAGCAGTTCAAGACCACCCTCGACCGGCACGGCCTGAAGGAGGTCAATCCCGCCGGGCAGGCGTTCGACCCGAACCTGCACGAGTGCATCTCGCACCAACCCAGCCCGGAGGTGGCGGAGGAGCATGTGATGCAGGTGGTGCGGCTGGGCTACACCTTGAACGGCCGGTTGCTGCGGCCGGCGTCGGTGGTCGTTTCCAGCGGACCGGAGAAGAAGGCCGAGGAGAAATCCTGACCATGGCCACCGCCGGAAAAAAAGAAGACTATTACGAGCTGCTCGGCGTGGCGAAGAACGCCGGTGACGAGGAGCTGAAGAAGGCCTATCGCAAGAAGGCCGTGCAGTATCATCCGGACAAGAATCCCGGCAACAAGGAGGCCGAGGAGATGTTCAAGAAGGTCTCCGAGGCCTACGAGGTGCTGAAGGATCCGGAGAAGCGCGCGGCCTACGACCGATACGGGCATGCGGCCTTCCAGCAGGCGGGCGGCGGGCCGCGGGGCGCGGGCGGGTTCGGCGGCGGCTTCCACGATCCCTTCGACATCTTCCGCGAGGTGTTCGGCCAGGGCGGCGGCGGGATCTTCGAGCAGTTCTTCGGCGGCGAAGGCAACGGCGGCGGCGCGGCCGGCGGCTCCGACCTGCGTTACGACCTCGAGATCACGCTCGAGGAGGCGGCGCGCGGCGTGGAAAAGGAGATTTCGTTCCGCAAGCTCGGGGAATGCAGCCATTGCAGCGGCACCGGAGCGGAACCGGGCTCGAAGAAGAGCACCTGCCCGACCTGCCGGGGCGCGGGGCAGGTGACGGCCTCGCGCGGCTTTTTTCATGTGCGGCAGGCATGCCCGACGTGCCACGGTTCGGGATCCAGGTTCGAAAAGGCATGCGCGAAGTGCCGGGGGGACGGGCGCCTGAACGAGACGGCGAAGATCAACGTGCGCATCCCGGCCGGGGTGGACACGGGCTCAAAACTGCGCTCACAGGGCAATGGCGAGGCGGGAGTCCTGGGCGGTGCCGCCGGGGATCTCTACATCGTGCTGCATGTGAAGGAACACGAGGTGTTCGAGCGGCACGACGACGACCTGTTCTGCGAGATCCCGATCAAGTTCACGCTCGCGACACTCGGCGGGACCATCCAAGTGCCGACGATGGAGGGGAAGGCGACGCTGAAGATCCCCGTTGGCACGCAATCGGGGACGACCTTCCGGCTGAAAGGCCGGGGGATGCCGCATCTGCGCGGCGGCGGCCAAGGCGACCAGCTCATCCGCGTGCACGTGGAGGTGCCGACCTCGCTGACCTCGGAGCAACGGCGGTTGCTGGAGGAGTTCGCCAAGGTGAGCGGCGACACGGACGAGCCGGTGGCCAAGAGTTTCTTTGAGAAAGCGAAGAAGTTCTTCTGAACCGGCCTGTGCCCATGGATCTGGACAACCCGAAGCTGCTGACGCTCGACCAGGCGGTCGCCAAGCGGGAGGAACTGCGGGCGGATGGAAAGACCCTGGTGCTGACCAACGGGGTCTTCGACTTGCTGCATCCGGGACACCTCCACTGCCTCAAGGAGGCGCGCCGGCTCGGGGAGGCCCTGTTCGTGGCGCTCAACTCCGATGAGAGCGTGCGGGAGCTGAAGGGGCCGACGCGGCCGGTGCTGGGCGAAAGGGAGCGGGCCTATGCGCTCGGCGCCCTCTGGTTCGTGACCGGAGTGGTCATTTTCAGGGAGAAGCGGCTGACCAAGGAAATCCTGGCGCTGAAGCCGGACGTCTACGTGAAGGCGGGCGACTATACGCTGGAGAAGCTCGATCCGGAGGAGCGCAGTGCGCTGCAAAACGCAGGAGCGAAGATCGAGTTCATGCCGTTCCTGCCGGGTTTCAGCACAACCTCGCTCATCGAAAAGATAAAGAAAGCGGGGGACGTCTGACGATGCGCGTGGTCATCCTGGGTTCCGGGCGCGGCAGCAACGCCGAGGCGATACTCAAGGCACGAAAGGAGGGGCGGCTCAGCCGGGCGGAGGTGGTGCATGTTTTTTCCGACAAGCCCGATGCCGGCATCCTGGCGCTGGGCGCGCGCTTCGGCGTGCCGGCGGACTACGTGGATCCGGCGCCGTTCAAGACCAAGCTGGAAGGGCCGGGCGAGGAGCGGTTCATCGCGGCGATGAGGGCCGCGCGGCCGGACCTCGTGGTGCTGGCGGGCTTCATGCGCGTGCTGAAGCCGGGGTTCTTGGGCGCGTTCGAGGGAAAGATCATCAACCTGCACCCGAGCCTGCTGCCCGCGTTTCCGGGGCTCGACGGCATCGGGCAGGCCTTTCGCGCGGGCGCGAAGGAGACGGGCTGCACGGTGCACCGGGTGACGCTCGAGGTGGATGCCGGGCAGATTATCGAGCAGGCGCGCGTGCCGGTGGAGCCGGGCGAGACGCTTGAATCGCTGACGGCCAAAGTGCATGAGGCCGAGCACCGGCTGCTGCCGGCGGTCATCGCGCGGCTCAGCGAGGCGGCGGGTTAGGGTCGCGCGAGTTGCCGCTCGGCGCGAGCAAGGTTGTCGCGCGCCTCCTGCCAGTCGGGTGCCAGTTCCACGGCACGCACAAATTGTGTCCGCGCCTCGGCGGGCCGGCCCGCAAGGGCGCAGGCCACGCCAAGGTTGTTCCAAGCCTCGGCGGAATCCGGCTTGAGGCGCGAGACAATATCCAACTGGACGATGGCGTTCGGAAGGCGGCCGGCGTCCATGAGCGCATGGGCATAGTTGCCGTGGATCTCGTAGTCATCGCTGCGGGCCTCCAGCGCCGCCTCGTAGTGCGGCAGAGCCTCGACGGAGCGGCCGGCGTGCGTGAGGGCGTTGGCGAGGTTGTTGGCGGCCTTGATCATGTTGGGGTCGAACCACAGCACCTCGGCGTAGGCACGGCGGCCTCGGCGTAGCGGCCCTCGCGGTAGCGGATCATGCCGATGTTGAGGTGGGCGCGGAGATTGTCCGGGCGCTTGGCGGCGGTATCGTGCCAGAGGGCGAGATCGGACTGGTAGAGCTTGTTCCGCTGGTGGCTGGCGAGGCCCAGCACCACTGCGAGCACCATGAACAGATACCGGGCCGCCCGGCCGAGCGCGAGATGCAGAAGGGAGACGAAAGAAACCACAATCCCGGCCAGCGGGAGATACGGATGGTGGAGTTGTCCCGGATGGACGGAAGGTCGTCCATGAAGAAAGGCACGCGGAAGGTGTTGCCGTAGGCCACCATGACCGCGACGGCGATGACCGCGCACAGCAGGCAGGCGGTCTTCAGGGAGAGGCTGGAGGACGGGGATGGCGTCGGCCCGGGCCGGGGTGAAGGCATCGGCGGCACGGCAGCAAACCGCGCCTGGCTTGTCCAGCGCGCAGCCGGGATTCTCGTTGCCGGGAGGCGAGTGGCCGGAAGACTGCGGGAATGAGTTTGTTCGAAATGAAAGCCGAGGTTCCGGCCGCGGAATCCGAACGGATGGAACTGCTGCTACAGGAATGGGGCCGCATGGAATGGTCTTTGCTGGAGGATGTCATCGGCCGGCAGGCCTGGGTCGTCGGGATTTTCCCGAATCGCGAAGCCGGGGAGCAGGGCTGGGCCGAATTGCGGGCTGAGCTGACAGCGGCCGGTGTTGCAACCAACGGTGCGCCGGTGGAGCGGGAACTGGCGGACGAGGACTGGAAGGACAGCTACAAGGCGCATTTCAAAGCCTGGAAGTTCGGTTTGCACAACTGGGTGCCGCTGTGGGAGCGCGACACATTCAAACTGCCGGAAGGCGAGCAGGTGCTGTGGCTCGACCCAGGCATGGCTTTCGGCACAGGCAACCACGAGACGACGAGGCTGTGCTGCGAGCGGCTGGTGAAATTTGCGGAGGAAAAGGGAGCCGGAGGCCGGGTGGTCGACGCCGGCTGCGGGTCGGGGATACTGGCGCTGTCAGCGGCGAAACTGGGCTTCGGGCGGGTCGAGGCGTTTGACAACGATCCGGTGGCGATCGAAGTCAGCCAGGAGAACGGGGCGCTGAACGGGCTCGACGACCGGGTGGATTTCCACGCGGGCGATCTGGTGACCGGATTGGCCGGCCGCGAAGCCGATCTGGTGCTGGCGAACATCCAGGCCGACGTGCTGATACGATTCGCCTGCGAATTGCTCCGCGCCGTGACGCCGGGAGGCCTGCTGGTGATGAGCGGCATCCTGACGGCGGAACTTCCGCGGGTGCGCGAGACTTTCGCCGGCATGGCGCCGGGCTGGGAGGTGGACTCGCGCACGCTGGGCGAGTGGAGCGACCTGACGCTGAGGCGTCCGGACTGAGGCAACTCAGAAGAGATCGGTCGGGGTGCGCGACATGAACTCCTCGAGGTAGGCGGTGGTCGCCTTGCCCTCGATGAAGGTCGGGTCGCTCATGATGGCCTTGTGCAGCGGGATCGTGGTCTTGATGCCGCGGACGAGGTATTCGCTCAAAGCCCGGTAGCTGCGCTGCAGGGCCGTCTTGCGGTCGCGGCCGTAGCAGATGAGCTTGCCGATCATGGAATCGTAATACGGCGGGATGCTGTAGCCGCTGTAGACGTGCGAGTCGACGCGGACGCCGTGGCCGCCGGGCGCGTAGTAGAGGCTGATGGTGCCGGGCGACGGGATGAAGTTGCGGGCGGGATCCTCGGCGTTGATGCGGCACTCGATGGCGTGCTTCTCGAATTTGATGTCGCCCTGGTCGAACTCGAGCTTCTCGCCGTTGGCTACACGGATCTGCTGCTTGATCAGGTCGATGCCGGTGACCTCCTCGGTCACGGGGTGCTCGACCTGGATGCGCGTGTTCATCTCGATGAAGTAGTAATTGCCCTTGGCATCGACGAGGAATTCGATGGTGCCGGCGTTCTGGTAGTCGGCGGACTCGGCGGCCTTGACCGCGGTTTTGCCCATCTTCTTGCGGAGGTCGGCGGTCAGGAAGGGCGAGGGGCTCTCCTCGATGAGTTTCTGGTGGCGGCGCTGCACCGAGCAGTCGCGCTCGCCGAGGTGGATGACCTTGCCGTGGCTGTCGGCGAGGATCTGGAACTCGATGTGGCGCGGATTCTGGATGTAGCGCTCGATGTAGACCGCGCCGTTGCCGAAGGCCTTCTCGGCCTCGTTGCGGGCGACGTGGTAT
>Ga0187894_10002133_pt1:0-2500 | contig 24119 bp, 21 predicted proteins | sample GBC1701081metaG_FD_136650 | JGI IMG/M metagenome (GOLD analysis project Ga0187894, IMG submission 136650) | White microbial mat communities from a lava cave in the Kipuka Kanohina Cave System on the Island of Hawaii, USA - GBC170108-1 metaG ... | reverse complement strand
TCGGGCGCTGATTTGCGGAGGTAGAGCACTAAATAAGCTAGGGCCCCTACCGGGGTACTGAACTTAATTAAACTCCGAATACCGCAGAGTGCAGCCCGGCAGTCAGACTGTGGGGGATAACCTGCATAGTCGAAAGGAGAACAATCCAGACCATCAGTCAAGGTCCCAAAACACGGCTCAGTGTAAAAGGATGTGATTCTGCTTAGACAATGGGGATGTTGGCTTAGAGGCAGCCATCATTTAAACAGTGCGTAACAGCTGACCCATCGAGCGGAATTGCGCCGAAAATGATCGGGACTCAAGCCGTGTACCGAAGCTATGGATTCAGCCGCAAGGCTGAGTGGTAGGAAAGCGTTCCAATTGCAGCGAAGGAGAAGGGGCAACCGACTCTGGAGCGATTGGAAGTGAGAATGCAGACATAAGTAACGATAAAGCCGGTTAAAATCCGGCTCGCCTCAATTCCAAGGTTTCCTGGGGAAGGTTCGTCCTCCCAGGGTTAGTCGGGAGCTAAGACGAGGCCGTAAGGAGTAGTCGATGCACAGCCGGTTCAATATTCCGGCACCGCCTTATTGGAGTTCGATGCCATGGAGTGACGGAGAAAGCTAACACGAGCGGGGCGCTGATTCCCGTTCAAGCCCGTAGGTTATCCGGGGTTAAAAGACCGGACTTATCTGAAAGGCGACGAAAAGCTGAGGCTACGGCCGAGGCAATTCGTGTGATGCTCGGCTTCCAGGAAAAGCTTCGTGGTTATTCAATAGGGTGCCCGTACCGTAAACCGACACAGGTGGAATAGATGAGTATTCTAAGGCGCGTGGGTTAAATCTCTCTAAGGAACTCGGCAAATTGACCCCGTATGTTAGCTAGAAGGGGTGCCCCGCGAGGGGCCGCAGATAAGAGTGTCAACCGACTGTTTAGCAAAAACACAGCTCTCTGCTAAGTCGCAAGACGACGTATAGGGAGTGACACGTGACCAATGCGGAAAGGTGAAAACGTGAGGTGCAAGCTTCGCGTCTAAGCCCCCGTGAATGTCGGCCGTAACTATAACGGTCCTAAGGTAGCGAAATTCCTTGTCGGGTAAGTTCCGACCCGCACGAATCGTGTAACGAGTTGACAACTGTCTCGGAGAGAGGCCCAGTGAAATTGTAGTGGCGGTGAAGATGCCGCCTACCCGCAGCAGGACGGAAAGACCCTATGCACCTTTACTGTAAGCTGTTATTGTCGCTTGATTTTAAATACGTAGCATAGCTGGGAGACTGCGAAGCCCGACTCCAGGGTCGAGCCGAGTCGAAATATGAAATACCAGTTTTTTATTGTTAGGCGTCTAACCTCGACCCATCAACTGGGCGTGGGACAGTGATAGCAGGTCAGTTTTTCTGGGGCGGAATCCTCCCAAAGAGTAACGGAGGATTACGAAGGTTCCCTCAGCCCGGTTAGTAATCGGGCCATAGAGCGCATGAGTATAAGGGAGCTTTACTGTGAGACCAACAAGTCGAGCAGTTGCGAAAGCAGGTTCAAGTGATCCGGTGGTTGAATGTGGAATCGCCATCGCTCATAGGACAAAAGGTACGCTAGGGATAACAGGCTGATCGCGCCCAAGCGTTCACAGCGACGGCGCGGTTTGGCACCTCGATGTCGGCTCATCACATCCTGGGGCTGGAGAAGGTCCCAAGGGTCCGGCTGTTCGCCGGTTAAAGTGGTACGCGAGCTGGGTTCAGAACGTCGTGAGACAGTTCGGTCCTCTATCCGCTGTGGGCGTTTGAGATTTGAGGGGTTCGTTCTCTAGTACGAGAGGACCGAGAACGACGCACCTCTGGTGTTCCGGTTGTCACGTCAGTGGCAGCGCCGGGTAGCTATGTGCGGAAAGGATAAGCGCTGAAAGCATCTAAGCGCCAAACCTATCCCAAGATAAGATCTCAATCCGTCGCATGACGGTGCAAGGTCCGGGTAGACCACCCGGTTGATAGGGCAGAAGTGCAAACGTAGTGATACGTTCAGCTTACTGCTACTAATGACCTTGCCGGTTTATGCAGATCCCCAGTTTCTAGGCGTTTATTTGACCTCCTTACACGACAACCCTTCTGTCTGAACTTTTTCAATTACTCCTCCTTCGGAGGAGTTTCCCTTCCTGGTGACCACATACCGGGGGTTCCACCCGTTCCCATCCCGAACACGGCCGTTAAGCCCCGAGTAGCCAATGGTAGTAGGACGATAGGTCCCGCGAGAGTAGGTCGTTGCCAGGTTTATGGCCCGGTTTGTCGAAAGACGAATCGGGCCTCTTTTTTTACGGCGCGGGTTGCGGAGACGGAGTTGATCGACACGGGGGAGAAGCGCGACGCGCTGGGCCGGCGGCGGACGGAGATATGACCAAAAGTTGTGGATGAGGTGGACCCCGAAAGTTGGACACCGCGGATCGTTAACCCCAACTCAGGAGAACGATCCCCATGTCAAAGAAACGTCGTCAGCACAGCGCCCAGTTCAAAGCCCAGGTCGGGCTTGATGC
>Ga0187894_10002132_pt1 | contig 24127 bp, 24 predicted proteins | sample GBC1701081metaG_FD_136650 | JGI IMG/M metagenome (GOLD analysis project Ga0187894, IMG submission 136650) | White microbial mat communities from a lava cave in the Kipuka Kanohina Cave System on the Island of Hawaii, USA - GBC170108-1 metaG ... | reverse complement strand
GTGATAAGTATCTTTAGGAAGATCATGGACATCAATTATTATTGAATTGAGGTTGGTGGTGGCCGATTTTACCGTTGCCCCGGCTTTATCAATTAGCTTGTAAGAATAATTATAGGGCAAGGTCATAAGCTTGGGTTTGGTTTCCTGCAAGATAGCAATGAATGTGAAACCAATTTTGTTATTTATAGTCCATTTGGTACCTCGTTCTTACATACTAAATTCTTTTACTTTAACCTTTAGCTTTTCTTTACAGCGTGAAAGTTCTGATTCTTCACCAGTATTTTAAAACTCCGCAAACGGGGGGCGCTTTGCGTTCTTATTATTTGGCAAGGGCATTGGCCGATAAGGGTATTACTACTGTTGTGATCACAACTCATAATGAGTCAACGATAAAAAGGGAATTAATGGAAGGGATTGAGGTTCACTACCTGCCCATCCCATACGACAACCGGTTTGGGTTTTTTAAACGTATTTCTTCTTTTCTGAGATTTGTATGGAGCATCGTTCGCGAAGCCGGACAGTTTAAAGATGCGGATGTGTGCTATGCGATTTCCACGCCACTCACAATAGGCATTGCTGCGATATGGATAAAAAGCCGACATAAGATTCCCTATTATTTTGAAGTAGGAGATTTGTGGCCGGAGGCACCTGTGCAACTGGGAGTAATTAAAAGCCCCATCCTGAAGGCAATCCTGTACAAACTTGAAAAATCAATTTATAAACGAGCGAAAGCCATAGTGGCTTTGTCGGAAGGCATAAAAGAAGAGATTCAGAAAAAGGTTAGCGGGAAAGAAATTCACGTAATTACCAACATGGCGGATACGGAGTTTTACAAACCGGAAACCAAACGACCTGAGCTGGAGGCAAAATTTGGTGTGCAACATAAATTTGTTGTATCGTATATCGGTACGATTGGATTGGCGAATGGGCTGGAATACCTGGTTGATTGTGCAGAGGCCTCGTATCAAACGAAATTGCCTATTCATTTTTTAATTTGTGGCGAGGGTGCAGCGTTGGATAAGTTGAAACAAATCGCAAAACAGAAATCACTCATCAACCTTTCTTTCATTCAGGCTCAAAACCGGGCGGGTGTTCATGAAGTGATGAACGTGACGGATGCCGCATTTGTAAGCTTTAAGTCGTTGCCGGTATTGGAGACGGGTTCTCCCAATAAATACTTTGATGCGCTGGCAGCTGGAAAATTGATTGTGACAAATTTTGGAGGGTGGATGAAGGATGAAATTGAACACGTTCAATGCGGTATGTATGTCGATCAGGTTAATCCTGCGGAATTTATTACTAACATTCAAAAATTCACAACCGAAAGAAGTTCACTCTCGCAGGTTCAAACAAACAGCCGAAGACTGGCAGAAGAAAAGTATTCAAGGGGATCTCTAAGCAAGAAATTTTTGAAACTGTTTGTTTAGTAACCTCGTTGAGGACACCTTCAGTTACATCATTATACCTGGCGACCAATAAGATCTTCAGCAAATTTTCTTAACACCGCTTTTGACTCCGGAATACAGTTAAGGGACTCGAAATCCTTAACTCCTTTATCAAAATAATGATTCACTTTTTTCTCTGTCAGCATTGGAATGCTGAGCGAATCATAAATGGCTTTCACAGCCTTTACTTTTGACTGCTTACTAAATTTTTTGAAGGTTAGCAGTTCCTGTAATTTCTTTTTTTCCTTCGCTTTTGCCTTTTCCAGGGCCTTAATCAGCAAATAGGTTTTTTTATTGGCAATGATATCGCCTCCCACTTGCTTACCGAATTTCTTCGGGTCGGCATACGCGTCCAGTAAATCGTCTTTTAACTGAAACCCAATTCCAATGTTGATTCCGAAATCACGTAACGCTTTTTGATCTTCAGCAGGGGCGTCTGCCAGAATAGCCCCCAGTTCAAGACTAAATCCCAGCAACACAGCTGTTTTTTGCCCGATCATTTCCAGGTACTGTGTTTCGGAAACGTTGTTCATGGTTTCAAACTCCATATCCCACTGCTGGCCTTCGCACACTTCTGCCGCACATTGATTGAGTGCCTGTAATACACGTTTGAGTTTACCGGCCTCTAACGTCAGCATCATGTCGTAAACCTTAATCAGCATGACATCTCCCGACAAGATTGCTGTGTTCACGTTCCATTTTTCATGCACGGTTGCGTTTCCCCTGCGAAGGGGAGCATTGTCCATAATGTCATCATGCATAAGCGTGAAGTTGTGAAACGCCTCAACCGCCACCGCATAGGGTACGATGTCCTTCACGTTATCTTTATAAAGAGAATAGGATAGAAGTGTAAGGAGTGGACGCAGGCGCTTTCCCCGTAGCCCCATCAAATAGCGGATAGGCTCATAGAGGGAAGCTGGTTGTTTGCCGAACTTGTGTTTTTTTATTTCCTGTTCGATTAATTTATGATAGTTCGCAATCATTGTCTGAATCAGAATTTGCAGAATTCAAGAATTAACAGAATTATTGAACTTCGGATTGAAGATCAATTTATATTGGAGGCTTGTTGACCCAAAGTTGATCAAAAGGCCTTGTTTAAAATTATAAGCAACTACGTAGTTTTTAGCTTGAGCCAAGTGGACATCTTCCAGATTCACCAGTGCTTTTAATTCAACGACAACTTTATCTTCTACAATAAAGTCTGCACGTCTGGTACCAACAACTATATCTTCGTAATGAATCGCTTGTTCAACTTCTCGCCCAAATTTTAAACTGGCCTTTTCGAGTTCGATCTGCAGACACCGTTGATAGATTACCTCCTGAAAGCCATTTCCCAGAGTGTTGTGAACTTTCATTGCGCATCCAATGATCGTGTAAGTTAGCGGATCCTTCTCCATTCTGGATATTTTAGAATTCTGAAAATTCTGATTCAGACAGTTGATTCCCTGGCAAAAACCAAATCGATCATCCGCTTGTCAACATCAGTCTTTTTTACGCGCACCCGAACCTGATCACCCAGAGTGAAAATCTTTCTGCGCCTGCGGCCTACGATGCAATAGTTTTTTTCATCGTATTCGTAATAATCATCATCCATGTCGGCCAACCGGATCATCCCCTCACACTTGGTTTCAATAATCTCGATAAAAATTCCCCACTCGGTAACGCCTGAAATCAACCCATCGTAGGTTTGCTTTGGATCCATCATGGACATGTACTCGACTTGTTTGTATTTGATGGAGGCACGCTCGGCATCAGCAGCTCGTTTTTCACGTTCGGATGAGTGAAGACATTTTTCTTCGTAATCTTTTTTATTTACCGACTTCCCCTGATCCAAATAATATTGCAACAAACGATGCACCATCATATCAGGATACCTCCGGATGGGAGATGTAAAGTGTGTGTAGTGATCAAACGCCAAACCAAAGTGCCCTTTTGCTTCGGTTGTATATTTAGCTTTCGCCATCGAGCGAACTGCCAAAGACTGCAATACACCTTGTTCAGGTTTGCCTTCTACTTCTTCCATGAGTTTGTTTAAGGAGCGAGAGATCGCTCTGTCATCCACATTGAGCTTATGACCAAATTGTTTTGCAAACAGCGCAAAGTTTTGAACCTTTTCGGGATCAGGCAAATCGTGTGTTCGATATACAAAGGTGTTTTTATCTTCTCCTTTTTTCTGGTTGTAGATGAACCTGGCTACTTGCTTGTTAGCCAATAACATAAACTCTTCAATGAGTTTGTGTGCATCCTTCCGAACTTTTGGAATCACCGCTAAAGGCTTGCCCTTTTCATCGAGCTTGAATTTTACTTCTGTAGTTTCAAAATTGACAGCGCCCTGCTTAAAGCGTTCTTTGCGGAGTGTATGGGCAAGATCATTCAGTATTTTAAGTTCTTTCGCAAAAGTTCCGGTGCCTGTTTCCAACACTTCCTGTGCGCCTTCATACGAAAAGCGATGATCGGAGTGTATTATGGTACGCCCGAACCATTCTTTCTTGATGACTCCGTTCAAATCCATATCAAACACGGCCGCAAAAGTGAACTTGTCTTCTTTGGGCCGGAGCGAACACAACCCATTTGAAAGTTTTTCCGGGAGCATGGGGATTGTACGATCCACCAAATAAACAGAAGTAGCGCGATTGAACGCCTCTTTCTCCAATTCAGTATCTGCTTTTACATAGTGCGAGACATCGGCAATGTGAACACCAATTTGATAATTGCCATCGGGCAATAATTCTAATGACAACGCATCATCAAAATCTTTGGCATCTTCCGGGTCGATGGTAAACGTTAACGTATTGCGGAAGTCCCAACGCTTTTTAATCTCATCCTTGGTAAATCCTTCATCAATTTTATTAGCCTCTCTTTCTACTTTTTCCGGGAACTCAAACGGTAATCCGAATTCAGCCATGATGGAGTGAATTTCCGCATCGTTTTCACCGGCTTTTCCTAAAATGTCAACGACTTTAGCGGTAGGGTTTTTATCGCCCGATGCCCACTCGATAATTTCTACAATTACTTTGTCATTGCTTTTAGCTCCGTTGATGTGTTCAGGGTACACAAAAAAATCCTGGTGAACTTTTCTAAAATCAGGAACCACGAATGCATAGTTTTTCGAAAGCTCCAGTTTGCCAACAAAGCGCGTACGATTCCTTTTCAATACACCTACAACCCGGCCTTCAGGGTGTTCTCCGTGTCTGCTTGGGCTGATGCTGAGAGCAACGGTATCACCGTCCATGGCTGAACCAAGGTCGCGGGTTTTAACATACACATCTGATTTCCCCTCACCAACCCGCACGTACGCGAAACGTGCGTTTACATGATCTACAACACCGCTCACTCCTGTGGTTTCTACGCCAGCTTTACCTGTGCTATAGGTTCCGTTGCTGAGTTCTTTGATTTGGCCGCTCTCTTCCAGTTCGTAAATCAGCACGGTAACTATTTTTATATCATCCCGTTTTTTCAGTCCCAATTTTTTTACGATTTGCTTTATTGAATATGCCCGACCCGGATGGCTCCCTAATAATTCAAGAATGGAAGTATGAAACTTCGCAATGATATTTTTATCGGGCGCATTTTTTGTTTTTTTTCTCTTACTCATATTATGTTAAACTGTCTGTACGATGTTCTTTTCGTTCACCAGTGTCATTCCTTTTAGTTTTAAAAATAATTGTGTTAGAACGATTACGTCACTTACGCAGTAGTTCTTAATTTTTTCGAAATTCTTTTCTCGATAGTATACTGTGTTTACCTGGCTGCCATCCATGTCGTTTTTGCTGGATGGGATGTTGAAAATGGTGGCTAATAAATCGAGTGAGGTGTAGTGCTTGTAGTCGCCAAATTTCCAGAGCTCCATCGTATCAAGGTGAGGATTTTCCCATGGTTTGCGCCCCGAGAGATTCAAAATGGACGGTAATGTAATTCCATGAACCAGCATTCTGCGGCTTATATAGGGAAAGTCGAATTCTTTTCCGTTATGTGCACAAAGGCGTGCATTGGCACCGTCCATTTTTTCGAGCATGGTTTTGAATTCCCGTAACAACTGTCCTTCATTATGATCGAAGAATGCTTTTGTTTTAAGGCCTAACTCCCCTGACTCCTTTTCGTAAAGTTTTCCAACTACAATGCAGATAATTTTTCCAAATTCCGCATAAATACCTGCGCGTTGATGAAACAAATCTTCGTCTGTTAAGTTCTCTTCACGTTTTAAAAACCCAGCTTTCCGTGACCATTGCACCTTCAGGCGTTCGTTCAGCGATTGAAAATTGTCGGTGCAGGCTACGGTTTCAATATCGAGGAAAAGGATGTCGCGGAGTTCGGGTGCCATTTGAAAAAATAATTCTCTAAAATACACAATTGTATGATATTGAACCCGATGCAACTACTTCAACTCCATTCTGAAGAGGTGTGTTAACTTTTCTTTCAGAATCATTTTCACCTCAATCATATTAACAAGACGACCCAATTCTTTGTCGAGCGAGGTAACAGCTTTGTCGTTGATCCCGCATGGAATCATGTGATTGAAATAGCTGAGATCTGTATTCACATTCAGCGCCAATCCGTGCAATGTTACCCAACGACTTGTCTTTACACCCAATGCGCAAATTTTTCGTGCTCTCTTTTCATTCTCCCAGTCAAGCCACACACCTGTTAATCCCGCAATGCGGCCTGAAATCACACCCAATTCTTTTAGGGTTTGGATCACACATTCTTCCAGCAAGCGCATGTATTGATGGATGTCTGTAAAGAAATTCTCAAGGTCAATCACAGGGTACACCACCAACTGACCTGGACCATGATAGGTAATATCGCCACCCCGATTGATGTGATAATACGTGGCACCTATCGTATGGATATCTTCTTTTTTGATAAGCAAATTGCGCTCGTCTCCACTTTTACCAAGTGTATACACATGCGGATGCTCGCAGAAAAGTAAAAAGTTATCCGTTATCAGTTGATTATCAACAGGCCGGTTTCGGTTTTCAGACTTTACAGCCAGTATGCTGTTAAATAATTCAGTTTGACGATCCCAGGCTTTCTGGTAATCAATAAGTCCGAGGTCAATGAATTCGGTATGGCGGTTTACAACGCTGTTCACTTAAGATTGTCCAACTCTGTTTTCAGGTAATCGATCATTTCTATTGGATCGGGCTCTACACCATTTTCTTTTGCGAGGTAAAAAGAAATCCAATCGGTGAGGTGAATCAGGTAATAATATTGTTCCAGCAAGGATGCACCTTCTCCGATGATGTCAATAATGCCGTTTGATTTCTTCTCAAATATTTCACGGCAAATCTCCATGCGTTTTTCAACGCGCTCGTGGTCGTGATCGGAATACAAATACATGACCTGGAGCATCGGTAAAACGGCTTCCGGGAATTTCCAACCCACCAATTCGTTATGATTCATTTCAGGAAATGTGTTTACATGCGCCAGTGTTTTTGAATTTTCATTCAGTTGTTGCTGGAAACGCATGGCCATGGCGTGCAAACGGCTGTCGCAATAAATGACCGGTAATTTTCCTTTTAACTTTTTAGCGATGATTTCAGCTTCGGTTTGAATTGCTTTTTCACTGCGGTTAAGGTGCTCGATTGAATTTTCTGTTTCTTTAATATAAGCGGCACCAATCAGGTTTGTGTGATAAAGCAAGGAGAGCAGGGCAATCATATTAAAACCCAGCATGGCACGTGGGCTGGGTGACCCTGCTGGCAACTGGATATAAAACAAATTATACTCACGGGCGATGTCCAGTATTTTACCGCCTGAAGCGATAACAATGCAGTGAGCACGTTTTAACAACGCCTTATTAAGTGCCGCAATGGTTTCTTCTGTATTCCCGCTGTATGAACTGGCCACAAACAAGGTATGCGGACTAACAAATTGTGGAATATTATAACTTTTACAAACCGTAATAGGGATCGGAACGCGCCCAAAGGTAAGCGAATCCACCAGGTTGGCGCCAATGCCCGAACCGCCCATGCCGGCAATAACCATGTTCCTTATATCGCTGCCGGGACGTACCAGGTCAAGTGACTGACCAATCTTTAGCGCCTCGCCCAGTTGCAGGGTAAAGCCTTCAATATATTTTTTTGTCGTAGACATATGAGGCGAATTTACGATTTTAGACTTGCCTGCCGGCAAGCAGGTTTACGATTTTTATAAATTCTTTAAAAAAACAATATTATTACGAGGAATGACAGATAAAATTAAAACAGGCAATCAAGGTGAGGATCTCGCAGCGGATTTCCTGCAGAAAAAAGGTTATCAAATTGTAACCCGAAACTATCGCCATAAACACGCTGAGATCGATATGATCGTGAAGAAAGACAGCTTTATTGTGTTTGTTGAAGTAAAAACGAGAAGCTATTCATTTTATGGTGAGCCCGAGGCTTTTGTTGATTCGCGGAAAGTTGCTACAGTATTGCTCGCGGCCGAACAATACACCTATGAAAATAAATACGAAGGAAATATCCGGTTTGATATTGTTTCAGTGAAGACTGGTTTGAAGCCTGAAATAGTTCATTTTGAAGACGCGTTTCATTAATTTTCGATTAGCCGGTGATCCATTATCAATAAAAAAAATTAGCTAATTGAATCATTGATAGTTGAACATTATTTCGTGCTCATCTTATTATTCCTGTAAATCTCTTTCCCCTTCTCGTTCCATTCAGTTTTTACGTACGGAATAACTTCTTTGTCGAATGCTTCTTTGGAATAGGCAATTAGTTTTTTTCGTTTGCCGGTAGGATAGTACTCAACCCAGTTGCCAACTTTTTCATCAAATTTATATTCCCCCGTCACGGCCACTAATCCATTCTCATGAAACATATAATAGAAACCTTCTTTTTCCCCGAACTCAATGGGGGTGATTTCCTTTACTTTCTTTCGCTCAAGCGGATCGTAATAGGTAACAAGAGATTCTTTTGGCCAGCCCCGAAAATATTTTGCTTTGTCAGTCAGGGTACTGTCGCGGTTGTAGGTCATCCAACGCCCGTGTTTAGTGCCTTTGTAGTAAATACCCGACTCCAGCACAACCTCGTTCATCACTCTTTTGTATGGGCCATGCAGGAGGACACCTTTATCCGGATCGAACTTGCTCGTTTTCCTTATTTCTCTGCGTGTGTAATCATAATAATAAATGTCGCGCACAAAAGTTTTGGGTGTCTCTGATTTTTTTAAATAGTAAAACAGTTCAAAACTTACCCGCTCGCCCGTTCCTCTGCGGGTAAAGCCCTTCTTTGTTTTGATGCCGTAAAAAACTTTTTTCTTAACCTTTTTTTTCCTGGTAACGATGGGCTCTTCTTCTTTTAGAAAATCCAGGTTTACGGGAGTATCAATCGTGAAAGCCTGATCCTGAGGTTCATCTTGCTGGGCAAACACGACTAATCGGGTAATCCCAAGTAACAATGCCATCCATGTGATTTTCAGCCGCATACTTTATAAACGAATTGAAAATTGGAAAAGTGTAGGGAGAAATGCAACCCCTTCGTCCCTGCCTACTTGGCAGGCAGGCTCGTTCCCCCGACACCTCCCCTACAGGGGAGGACGGGGTCAAGAAACCAACTCCACGCTTCTCTTAATAAAGCTCGTCAGGTCAGCGCCTGTTAACATGTTCTGCGATAGTAGTCCAAGATCGAATGCTTGTTTGGCCAGCAATAATTTTTGATCTTCTGTTTCAGCCTGAATAATTTTCTGAATAATTGAGTGATTGCCATTGATGGCTACAGCATAGCTATCGGGCATGCTGCCCATAAAGGCATATCCGCCACCGCCCATTTTGGCCATGTCTTTCATTCTGCGCATAAACTCACTCATGGTAATAACAACAGGAAGCTCATCGGGCGCCAATGATTCAACCGTTACAATCATGTTTTTGTTGTTGACAGCTTTTTCAAAAACAGATTTTACCTGTGTTTGCTCATTGGCACTTAACACACTTTCTGTTTTTTCATCCATAGCAATCAATTTGTCAATTGTGTCGCTGTCAACGCGTTTTACCTGGGTTTTTTCCAGCTTCTGCTCAAGTGTGTTGATGAAATGATTATCGAGAGGGCCATCCAACAAGAGTACATCATACGCTTTGTTCTTAGCAGTCTGGATGAAACTATCCTGCTTGCCGGTATCCGATGTATATAAATAAACTACCGTACTGTCTTTATCAGTCTGCGTTGGCTTTACTTTTTCTTTGTACTCTTCGAACGTAAAATACTTACTGTCGATGTTTTTGAATAGCGAGAAGTCTTTTGCGCGGTCATAAAATTTTTCATCGCTGATAATACCATACTTCACGAAGAGGTTGATGTCGTCCCATTTCTTTTCGAAATCAGTACGATCCTTCCTGAACAGCTCCTGAAGCTTATCGGCAACTTTTTTGGTGATGTGCTGACTGATTTTCTTAACGTTGGCATCGCTTTGCAGATAACTTCGTGAAACGTTTAACGGAATGTCTGGAGAATCTAACACTCCGTGCAGCATCATCAGAAAATCGGGTACTACATCCTTCACCACATCGGTGATAAACACCTGTCTCGAGAAAAGTTGAATTTTATTTTTCTGTGGTTCGAAATCATTCTTCACTTTCGGGAAGTATAGAACGCCTGTCAGGTTAAAGGGATAATCTACATTCAGGTGTATCCAGAAAAGCGGATCCTCGCTGAAGGGATACAACTCTTTATAGAATGCTAAATAATCTTCGTCTTTCAGTTCGCTTGGTGCTTTTGCCCAAATGGGGGAAGTGTTGTTGATGATCCGATCAACCGTAACTGTTTTATATTTTGGTTTGTTGTCTTTGTCTACGCCATCTTCAATACTATCTTCCTTCGTGCCAAACTTGATCTCAACCGGAAGAAACTTGCAGTACTTTTCCAGAATTCCTGTTAACCTGAATTCATCTAAGAATTCTTCAGAATCTGCATTGATGTGAAGAACCACATCTGAACCGCGTGTTTCTTTTGAAACAGAACTTAATTCAAATTCGGTGGAACCATCGCACGTCCACTTTGTCGCTTCAGCTCCTTCTTTAAAGGATTTAGAAATTATCTCAACTGTATCTGCCACCATGAAGGCCGAGTAGAAACCCAACCCGAATTTTCCGATAATGTCTTTACCATCGATTTTGTCTTTAAACTTCTCGACAAACTCGGTGGCACCTGAGAAGGCAATCTGGTTGATGTATTTTTTTATTTCTTCACCGGTCATCCCAATGCCCTTATCGCTAACCGTGATGGTTTTTTTTGCTTTGTCAAAGCTCACTTCAATTTTCAAATCGCCAAGCTCTCCCTGGAACTCGCCCAGGGAAGAAAGTTTTTTCAACTTCTGGGTGGCATCTACAGCATTGCTGACTAATTCCCGTAAAAAAATCTCATGATCAGAGTAGAGGAACTTTTTGATGATAGGGAAAATATTCTCGGTATGAATTGAAATAGAGCCTTTTTCCTGAACAGTTGACATATTTATTGAGTTATAAATGAAGAAATACTGCCTGCCTGCCGGCAGGCAAGGTTTGGAGACGGGATTTCAAATTGTGTTCCAAATAAAAATAGAGTGACAGCTTGGCAGAATTACCTCAACCTATCAGAATCCTTCACTAACCTTTCATCTCTTCTGATGAAGCGCACTGCTAACCAGTTGCAAAGCACGGCTACAAAGATGAGGTACATCCCCATTCCGTTTTGAGATCCGGTTGGGAATTGCTTTGCTAATTGCATAGTAAAAACAGCCACACACACCATAGACCCCGCCAGGATTAATGTGTTTAAGGCTCCAAGTTTCATTTGCAAAATACGGTTGTCAAAACGCCTGATCTCAATCAATGAAATCGTTAGCCCAGCAACAACCAATACGGCTGTAAGTGAGTATGGGATGTAAGTATACTGATCGTTTTGTAAGAGATAGAATGGGGTGAGTGTAACGGCAGCTCCTTCCGACCGCCCTTGCCAAACAGGCAGAATCAATGAAATAATCAGCGCAATTATTGTAACTCCCAGAAATACCGTTTGAATCCTTTGCCACATATATTTAAGTTCAAAATTCCAAGTTTAAAGTTCAAAATTACTGAACTTTAAACTTTAAACCTTGAACATTGAACTTCTCTATGAAAGCAGCCTATCTAGTTGATATCCTTCGCACACCTATTGGAAAATACGCAGGCGCATTAGCGTCTGTTCGCCCTGATGACCTGGCCGCGCATGCGATCAAAAAATTAATGGAAAGAAATTCTTCTATTGACCCTAAACTGATTGAAGATGTGGTAATGGGAGCGGCTAATCAATCGGGAGAAGATAATCGAAACGTGGCGCGGATGGCGCTGTTGTTAGCCGGGCTGCCTGTTGAAATCGGAGGAGTTACGGTTAATCGCCTTTGTGCTTCAGGCTTACAGGCAATTATGGATGCATCCCGTGCAGTGATGGCGGGCGATGGAGAGGTTTACATTGCGGGTGGAGTTGAAAGTATGAGCCGCGCGCCTTTCGTGATGGCAAAGGCAGAGGAAGCATTTGGACGTAAACCCGAAGTGTACGATACAACGCTGGGCTGGAGATTCATCAACTCAAAACTTTCAAAACTCTATCATCCTTATTCGATGGGTGAAACGGCCGAGAATGTGGCGGAGAAATGGAAGATCAGCAGGCAGGCACAAGATGAGTTTGCATTTCAATCGCAGGTGAAGTACCAGAAAGCGCATGAAGCGGGAAAGTTTAAGGAAGAATTAGTAGCTGTTCAGGTTCCGCAAGGAAAAGGTGAATTTATTTCTTTCGAAAAAGATGAGCATCCCCGGCTAACCATTATAGAAAAATTAGCCACACTTAAACCTGCCTTTAAAGAAGGGGGTTCTGTTACAGCAGGAAATTCTTCGGGGATTAATGATGGAGCAGCAGTAAGTTTAATTGTAAGCGAAGAGGTTGTTAAACGTTTAAATCTTAAACCACTGGCACGCATTGTGTCGATGGCCATTGCTGGAGTTGAACCCATGTATATGGGTATTGGCCCTGTTCCCGCGTCACAAAAAGCATTGAAGCGCGCAGGACTAAAAGTAAATGACCTTGGGTTGGTAGAACTAAATGAAGCTTTTGCTTCACAGTCACTGGCTAGTATGCAAGATCTTGGACTAAATCCCGAAAAAGTGAATGTAAATGGAGGTGCCATCGCCATCGGTCACCCGCTCGGTTGCAGCGGTGTTCGTATCAGCGCAACACTCATTCACGAAATGCAAAAGAGAAAAGTGAAATATGGTTTAGCAACCATGTGCATTGGTGTGGGGCAAGGTGCAGCTGTGGTTTATGAAAATCTGAATTTATAATGAACAAAAAGTATGCAGTCTGCAGTAAGCAGTTGGCAGAATGGTGTACTGCCTACTGCAACCTGACTACTGCCAACTTTAAAAAATGAGATACTTCTTTGAGATCAGTTACAACGGAACCAACTATGCAGGCTGGCAAAGTCAGAATAATGCCATAGGAGTACAGGCTGTTGTTGAAGATGCTCTTTCAAAATTATTGCGCTCTGAAACTAAGATTGTTGGAAGCGGCCGTACCGACACGGGCGTGCATTGCGAACAACAATTTTTCCATACCGACATTGAAAAAGAGTTTGATGAGAAAAATCTTGTGCTGCGAATTAATTCACTGTTACCAAAAGATATTTCGATTCATTCCATTCGTAAGGTAAAACCAAATGCCAGTGCCCGGTACAATGCCATTGAACGTACTTATCAATACCGGATTACGAGAAGAAAAAATCCTTTTTTGGAGGGTTTAGCATGGTACTACTTTAAACCTGTTAATATTAAAACCATGAACAAGGCTGCCTCGTTATTATTGGGCGAACATGATTTTGAAAGCTTCAGTAAGGTAAAAACGGATGTAAACCATTTTGTTTGCGATATTAAAAAAGCATCGTGGAGCGAGAAAGATGAAAAACTTGAATTTACAATCACAGCCAATCGTTTTCTAAGAGGGATGGTCCGTGCCATTGTAGGCACATTGTTGGATGTTGGAAGTGAAAAAATAACGGTGACTCAATTTCAGTCAATCATCAAAAGTAAGGATAGAAAAAAAGCGGGAGCAAATGTTCCTCCTCAAGGCCTGTACCTGACGAAGTTAAAATACCCGTCAAGCATTTTTAGCGAATAAAAAAATGGAAAAAGAGCAGGTAAGCAGCGGAAACATTATTGACTTCAAGGTGCTCAGGCGCATTATGAAGTTTGTAACTCCATACAAGGGCCGATTTTATCTCCTGTTATTCCTGACCATTTTCGTTGGATTGCTTTCACCCCTGCGTCCCATGCTTATCCAGTGGACGCTCGACAAAGATGTAGCAGAAGGAAATTATAACGGGATGGTTTGGATGATGGTAATCCTGGCGGGGTTGCTCCTGGTACAGTCGTTAGCGCAGTATGTTCATACGTACTTATCCGGATGGATGGGCCAACAAGTGATCCGCGACATCCGCGCAAAATTATACGAGCACCTCGTTAGCTTGCGCTTACGTTTTTTTGATAAAACCCCAATTGGCCGTTTAGTAACACGCACCATTTCTGATGTGGAAACACTGGCTGATGTATTCAGTGAAGGTCTGGCTGCCATGGTCAGTGATTTACTTCAACTGATTTTCATTTTAGCATTTATGTTTTATGAAGACTGGCGATTGGCGTTGTTAAGCCTGGCAACTATACCGTTGCTTCTTATTTCAACGTACATCTTTAAAGAGAAAATTAAAGTGGCATTTAACGATGTTCGAAATGCTGTAGCCAACCTGAACACCTTCGTGCAAGAGCATATCACCGGCATGAATGTGGTACAGATTTTCGGAAGCGAAAAAAGAGAGTTCGAAAAATTTAAAGAGATCAATGAAGACCACAAGCAAGCCAACCTTCGATCGGTTTTATATTATTCGATTTATTTTCCGGTAGCAGAAATAATTGCAGCGGCAGGTATTGGTTTGCTGGTGTGGTATGGATCAAAAGGTGTTATAAATTTTGAGCAAACAGGAATAACGGTAGGTAAGCTAATCGCCTTTATAATGTACATCCAAATGTTTTTCAGGCCTATCCGTATGATTGCCGACCGGTATAACACCCTGCAAATGGGTATTGTTAGTTCTTCGCGTATTATGAATTTGCTCGACAGCACAGAAGATGTACAGGCTACCGGAACACACAAGCCCGAAACGATTTTAGGTGAAGTAAAATTTGAGCATGTTTGGTTTGCATACCAGGAAGAACAGTACGTGTTGAAAAACATTAATCTGGATATCACTGCAGGCGAAACAATTGCCCTGGTAGGAGCAACCGGTGCAGGGAAATCGTCTGTTATTAATTTGCTCAGCAGGTTTTATGAAATCAATCAGGGCTCCATTCAGGTCGATGGTGTCGATATACGCGAGTATGACTTAGGCATATTGCGTAGAAATATTGGCGTAGTGTTGCAGGAAGTGTTTTTGTTCTCCGATTCAATCTATGCCAACATCACACTGGGTAATCCTGATGTAACCGAAGAGATGGTATGGCACGCAGCAGATCTTGTAGGGGCGCGAAAATTTATTGAAAAACTACCCGGACAACTATCGTACAACGTAATGGAGCGGGGGGCCACACTTTCGGTGGGGCAACGGCAGTTGATTTCGTTTATCCGCGCCATGGTATACGATCCCAAAGTTCTTGTATTAGATGAAGCCACCTCATCGGTGGATACAGAAACGGAACAGATGATTCAGCAGGCGATTGAAAAAATGATGAGCGGCCGTACCTCCATTGTTATTGCGCACCGTTTATCTACCATTCAAAAGGCCGATAAGATTATCGTACTGGATCATGGAGAAATAAAAGAGACTGGCCGCCATGAAGATCTTTTACAGCAAAGCGGATACTACGCTCAACTTTATAAAATGCAGTATAAAGAGTTTGTCTGAACCCCTGGCAGGCAGTTAAGGCAAAAGAATTATATTTGCTTTAATGCGTTTTACGAAACCCCTCTCATTCGTATTATTATTCCTGCTTTTAGCGGGTGGAGTGTATGCCCAGCGCGTACACCACGGTGGCAAAGTGGTGCATACCCGTACGCAGCACAAGCATAATGTGATTAAAATGCCCCGGTCAAAAGCAAAAACAATATGCCCAATTTTTGAAGATACGGGCTATCCCTACCAGGCCATTGGAATAAAATTGGGTGATCCTTTTGCCGTTTCATATAAATATTATCCGAACAAACATGTTGCATTCGCAGCAGATTTTGGTAAGTCTGCCAGCGGGCTATACAGTAGGTATTATAGCAGCCTTTTTGATGAGGTGGTCAGTGATCCGGATGATACACTCGACTATTATTCTCACAAAGTTAAAGCCGATTGGGTAGGGGAACTAAAACTACTCTATCATGTTGACGGTGAAAAAATTTCCCCCGGACTTCAATTGTATGCCGGATTAGGCTGGGAGCTTCGAAGCTTGAAAATTCAATACGACTTTATTGCCCAGACAACACCCGATGAAACAAAATTCTTTGATACCACAGTCAATCGGTTTACACAAGGGATTGAGGGAGTAGTTGGTATTGAGTATTCTTATTTCAAAATACCGATCTCTGCCTTCATGGAATTAGAGTATTATGTCGATTTAATGAAAGACCCCGGCTGGCGAAAAGTGCAAGGTGGTGTTGGGCTTCGCTATGTGTTTTAATGGCCCCTGATAACGGATAACCGATTACTGATTACCGATCTACCTCAGCTTCATCAATCTGAATCTGCTTTTCATAGAGTTCCCTGTACAGGCTGGCTTTCGCTAACAGCAATTCGTGGGTTCCTTCTTCTACCACGTTACCCTCTACCAATACAATTATTTTGTTGGCAAGTTTTGCCGATGATACGCGATGCGAAATAATAATGGTGGTTCGCCCCAGCATGATACGTCTCATGCTGTTGAGTATATTGTTTTCTGTTTTCGTATCGACAGCCGATAAGGCGTCATCAAGCATGAGTATTTTCGGCTCACGCACAATAGCACGTGCAATAGACACGCGTTGTTTTTGTCCGCCTGAAAGTGTGATGCCCCGTTCACCCACGCGTGTATTAAACCCATTCGGAAAAGCCATGATGTTGTCGTACACATCTGCATCTCTTGCAGCGCTTGCCACCCTTTCTTCATGCGTGTCGGTCAGCCCGAAGGCAATGTTGTTATGAATGGTGTCGCTAAAAAGAAAAACGTCCTGAGGAACATAGCCCAATTGAGTTCGTAGGCTGTTCAGGTTATAGTGATCGATCGGGGTATCATCAATTAAAATTTCGCCTTCCCGCGCATCATACATTCGGGCGATCAGACTTGATATGGTACTTTTTCCCGATCCCGTGGTTCCAATGATGGCCAGCGATTCACCCGGATTAATAGTAAATGAAATATCCTTAAGTGCTTTTATTCCCGTATCCGGATAGGTGAAGCTCACATTTTTAAACTCAATTTTTCCCTGTATTTCGCATACCAGGTTTTTCTCTGAAACAATATTGTTTTTTGTTTTAAGAAATTCATTGATTCGTTTTTGGGAGGCCTCCGCCCGCGACAACAGGCTGCTGGTCCAGCCCAATAAGGTTACCGGCCAGGTAAGCAAGTTTACGTAAATGACAAATTCGGCAATGTTACCGTAGGTGAGAGTTCCGCGAATAACTTCGGTGCTTCCTGCATAGATGGTGAGGATGGTACTAAAACCAATGAGAGCAAGGATGAGTGGAAAGAAAAGAGACTGAACCCTGGTTAGCTTAAGCGATTGCTTTTTGTACTCCTCAGTTTCGATTGAAAATTTTCTGATTGATTCTTCTTCGCGGTTGAATGACTTCAACACACGAATACCGCTAAACGCTTCCTGAACGAAGGTGGAAAGTTTTGACTGGCTCTTTTGTATTTCTTCCGACCGTTTTTCAATAATATTATTTACAAAAAAGATACTTAACGAAAGCAACGGAAGCGGCATAAGCGAATACCACGTAAGCGTTGGACTTATGCTGAACATAATGGGAACAAGAAGGATGAACAAGAAGGCCAATTGTAATCCGTACATAATTACCGGCCCCAGGTACATGCGCACACGGTTCACATCTTCTGAAATCCGGTTCATGATATCGCCCGTATTATTTCTGCGATAAAAACTCAGGGGTAATGATTGGTAGTGCTCGAAGATGTCATTCTTAAGATCATATTCAATATGACGCGACATCACAATAAGTGTTTGACGCACGAGGTATAGGAAAAAACCGCGCAGCAATGCCATCAGCAGAATCAAACCGGCATACAGCAAAATGCCGAACGCAAATACATTAAAGAAACTATCCTGAAGGGTAAGCCCTTCAAAGGACCGGTATACCCGAATGTTTTCGGTTACCAAATCAATCGAATGACGTACCAACTGCGCGGGTATGATCTGAAAAATTGTAGAAATGACAACAAACAAGACACCGAGTAAAAGATAGCGTTTATGCTGACGAAGATATTTGTTGAGGTACTGAAGTTCGGTCATCTTAAGGATCGCTGTTTTCGGACTCTTTATCAAACTGAAATGTGCTCTATAAAGTTTTGACTATTGGATAAATCAATCCATAAAATTTTGCCAGCCTCACCACACACAATAGAATCATTCAAAAGTTTATGCAAACGATTTAGTGCATGGAAAAACGAACAATATCGGGTAATTTTGCCCGTCCTTTCACAGGGACTTTAGTGGTTTAAAAGTAATACAATCAAACCTAAAACAAATCTCATGGAGATTAAAGAACTGGAAAAAGCAGAGCAGGCAGGCATCTTCGGCAAGCTTACACAATTAGGGCATGAGCAAGTAGTATTTTGTAACGATGAAGCTACCGGCCTCAAAGCAATTATCGGAATACATAACACTGTGCTGGGCCCTGCTTTGGGAGGAACACGCATGTGGAATTATGCTACCGAGCAGGAAGCGGTTACTGATGTGTTGCGCCTGTCGCGCGGTATGACATTCAAGGCCGCCATCAGCGGTTTAAATTTGGGCGGAGGAAAAGCGGTGATCATGGGTGACGCAAAAACAGTAAAGACTGAAGCTTTCCTGAGAAGGTTTGGAAAATTTGTGAACAGCTTGAATGGAAAATACATTACCGCTGAAGATGTGAACATGAAAACAGCCGACATGGAATACATTGCCATGGAAACGAAACATGTTACCGGATTACCAGAATCAACGGGTGGTGGAGGAGATCCTTCACCCGTTACTGCATATGGTGCTTATTTAGGCATGAAGGCCGCGGTTAAGAAGGTATACGGTAGCGATAGTCTTACCGGAAAGAAAATTGCAGTTCAGGGTGTTGGGCAGGTGGGTACCCATTTAGTGGAGCATCTTGTGAAAGAAAATGCGGTGGTGTACATCACCGATATTTCTGATGAAAAAGTAAAATCTCTGGCACATAAGTTTGGTGTTGAAACTGTAGAGATGGAAGATATCTACGATCTTGAAATGGATATTTATGCGCCTTGTGCGTTAGGTGCCACACTAAATGATCATACAATTCCGCGTTTGAAATGCAGTGTGATTGCAGGCGCAGCTAACAACCAGTTAAAAGACGAAGTGAAACACGGATACATGTTAATCGATCGTGGTATTACGTATGCTCCTGACTTTTTGATTAATGCCGGTGGTTTGATTAATGTGTATAATGAGTTTTTAGGTAACTACAATCGCACCCGGGTGTTTGAACAAACCGAGCGTATTTATACTACCTGTATGAATATCTTCGCGTTGGCCGAATCTGAAAAGATCAACACGCAGGAAGCAGCGATTCAATTAGCTGAAAAGCGCATTGAAGAAGTAGGCCGCGTAAGGGTGCCTCGTTAATTTTTATCGGGTACTGGTTAATTGTTAACCGTTAATAGGGAAGTAGTTTCCTGAATAAACCTATTAACGGGTAACGATTAACTATTAACTTTGCCCGTTCTTTGAAACATGCTCAACAGAAGAAGTCTCCGAGTAAAAGTAATGCAAAGCTTGTTTGCGTATCAGCAATGCAAGGATGCTAATTATACGTTAGCGCTCGACACCATAGAAGAAACCTTCACCCCCGACCTCAACTCCATGGAAGTTCAGGATAAGAAGGAACTTGCCAAGCAGAAAGGATTAGGTGTAAAAGCATTTGACAAGGCCTTTAAGGCCGGTGATAAAAGTATTGAGCATGAAGATTCCCGAATTCAAAAATCTGTTAATGAAGCTATTCTGCTGTATAACAAATCAGTAAAGAAGGATTTCGATTTTTTACGTAAGAGCCTGGTTCTGGAATCAGAGAAAATTTATGACCGTTACATTTCAGTATTGTCACTGGCGGTGGCATTGGCAGAGGCAGCAGGAGGCGATAAAAAAATAGATCATTCTAATTTTTTAAATAACGCCTGGATCAAAGCCTTAAGTAACAGCGATGAACTAAAAAAACAGTCGATTAAGCACGGTATTCGCTGGGAGAAAAATTTTGACCGGGTACGCCAGTGGCTCAAAGATGTAGTGCGCCAGGATACTGAATACTTACATTACCTCGATAAGAAATCACCTTCTGTTGATGATCAAAAAAAATTGATGAATCATCTTTTCAGAAGAATCATTTTAGGGAAAACGAGCATAAATGATTTTTTTGAAGAAGAAGTATTGTACTGGGCCGAAGATCATGACATTGTGAAGGGCATGGTGGAAAAAACGGTGAAGTCATTTAATCCCGGAGAGGATAAAATAATTCAACTTCATGTGTTGTCACTGAATTGGGATGATGACCGTGATTTTATTGAAAAACTCTTTAGCGTGGGCGCCACTCTTGATGTGAAGTACAAAGACCTGATAGCGAATAACACCCGTAACTGGGAAGTGGAGAGATTACCGCTTACCGATAGAATTATCCTGGAAATGGCAATTGCCGAATTGATTACGTTCCCGAACATCCCGGTTAAGGTTACCATGAACGAGTACATTGAACTGGCAAAAAACTACAGCACGCCAAAAAGCCGTCAGTTTATTAATGGAATTTTAGACGTAATTTCTAAGGAGTTGAAGGCCGCTGGCACGGTGAAAAAGAGTGGTCGAGGCCTGATTGACAACAAATAATCTGTTAAAAACCTGTTAAAAATCCTGATTACTGGCTGATCAAAAGCCCGCATGAGTACTTTTGCATACAGGGCTCATAAAATTTTCGTTAGAATTATCATCCCGGGATCGTGTAAATCCAAAAATCCTGATGAAATTTGAAGTCCTATGAGTAAAAAAGGCGGAAATACATTGATGGCGTTCCTGTTGGGAGCGGCCACAGGCGCAATTCTTGGCATTTTATATGCCCCCGACAAGGGTGTGAATACGCGGCAAAAACTTTCTTTTCAATTAGAGAAGTATAGGGGAATGCTGCAGAGTTTGGTGAATGATCTGATAGATGGGAAGGAAACACCACTCACCTCGGAAGCTAAATCGCAGGGGCAAAAAGTAGTAGATGAAGCCAAACTAAAGGCTGAAAAACTGTTGGAAGATGTAGATGAACTTTTAGGTCAAATAAAAGGTAAGAAAGGATAACTGTTGTTTAAAACCTGTTGAGTATAGAGTATGAAAGCTAAAGTGATTTTACTAATTGTTGTTGCAGCGCTGGCTACTGCCTGTAAAGATAAAGAGGCCGAGAAAAAGATTGCCGCGCTCGAGGCGCGATTGTCGGAGTTGGAAGGAAAGAAAAGTCAACCCACGCTCACCCCAACTTCAGCACCTGTAACTGAGCCAGAAGTAAAGCCTGAGGGACCGTTACCTGCGCTTCAATTTGAAAGGACAGAACATGATTTTGGAACCATTAATGAAGGCCAAAAGGTTTCGTATACCTATAAGTTTAAAAATACCGGAGCTGCCCCGTTGATCATTCAGGACGCAAAGCCATCGTGTGGTTGCACGGTGCCTGAATGGACTAAAGTGCCTATACCGGTAGGAGGCGAAGGATATGTGAAAGCAGAATTTGACAGCAACGGCAAGCCAAACGTTCAAAATAAAACTATTACTGTAACGGCTAATACCTGGCCAAAGCAAACCACCTTGAAATTTAAGGCCATGGTTACACCGAAAGCAGATGCCAGCGGCCCGGTGAAGTAAATATTTTTTTAATCAATATCACAACATCCCAATCCGTTTGCCCGGATTGGGATGTCTTGTTTTAATACAATAACTTTAACGCCTCAATTAAAAATTATATGATAAACGCGATTTTATTACAAGCAGCAGGAGGAAACCCATGGACTTCATTCATATTCATTGGTGCCATCATCCTGGTATTTTACTTTTTCATGATTCGCCCGCAGCAAAAAAAGGCAAAAGACGCGAAGAAATTTGTGGAAGAAATTAAACGGGGCGATTACGTGGTAACCATTGGCGGTGCGCATGGCCACATTGCCGAGCTGGAAGGTGATACCTTTATTCTGGAGGTTGAAAAAGGTGGAAGGATTCGCTTTAATAAAGCAGCGATTTCGATGGAGTCGACCAGGGCAGCCGCGAAAAAATAACGTGAGTTTTTTAAACTCGATATTTGATTTTTTACGCTTCAATAAAAAAAACTGGAAGGCCGTAGTGTTATGCTTGTTTGCTGCTACAGTCTTCTGGTTTTTTAATGCACTCAATAAAAACTATTCCGCCAACATCAATTTTCCGGTATCATTCGATTTCGACCGTGAAAATTATGTCCCCGTAAAATCATTACCAGCAACCATTCGCATGAATGTAAGCGGATTAGGTTGGGATTTGTTTCGTAAAAGTTCTGGTCTAAAGGTTTCACCCCTGGTAATTCCATTAGAAAGACCAGTCGAGATTCGTAAAATAGTGGGTAGCACATTACCCGCATTATTTTCAAATCAGCTGGAAGGATTACAGATCAATTTTGTTCTCATGGACACTGTGTACGTAGACATTGATGAGAAAGTGAGAAAGAAATTCAGGTTAACAGTTGACTCGGCATGGCGGTATTTGCATAACGATTTTGGTGTAATCAATGAGATCACGCTTATACCCGATACCGTTTGGATAGAGGGTCCCAGAAAAATTGTCAGCACCCTTCCAGATGTAATCGATCTTGCCCTTCCGCAGCAAAATATTGATCGTGACTTTATAGGAGAGATTGAAATTGTTTTACCGAATGACAGACTATTAAAAAGAAACCCGCCAGTTGTTGAAGTTGCATTTGATGTGGAAAGGCTAATGGAAATAAACGACCGGGTACAACTGAAAGTGATGAATGCACCTCCACCCGTACGCGCGGCTATCAATGTATTTGAAGTCAACTGTACTTTCAGGTTACCGGTAAGCCTTGTTCATACTTTATCGATAGATTCTCTCACCGCTATTATTGACCTGAAGACGGTTACCCCGGGAAGCCGGCAAGTCGTTCCGCAGATAAACGGACTTCCGAAAAATGCGTATCTCATAAAGGTAGATAGCGTTCGAATTAACTTCTGAGTATTGGAAAAGCCATGGCAAATAGGAATTACCGGGGGAATTGGTGCTGGTAAAAGTACGGTGTGTCGGATATTTAGTGCACTGGGTGTGCCCGTTTATGATGCTGACAGCCGGGCGAAATCCATAATGACCACCGATGGAATATTAATATCACAGATCAAGAAAGAATTCGGAGTATTGTCGTACCGAACCGATGGTGAGGTTGATCGGGAGTTCCTTGCACAAGCAGTATTTCAGGATAAGAAGAAACTGGAGTTGCTCAACAGCTTCATTCATCCAAGAGTGGCGCACGATTATGAAAATTGGGTGAGTGAGCAGAAAAATGAGTATGTTCTGAAGGAAGCTGCTTTGTTGTTTGAAGCAAAATCGTACCTGGCATTAGATAAAATTGTTGTTGTATGTGCCCCTGAAGAGATAAGAATCAAGCGGGTATTGGAGCGTGACCCGCATAGAACGAGGCAACAAGTAAAAGACATAATCCGAAATCAGCTGGCGGATGAAGAAAAATTGAAATTAGCTGATTTTACTATCGTGAACGATGAGAGCAGGCTGGTCATTCCGCAGGTTCTTGATCTTAACAAGTTGTTTACATCGCTGGTACAGCAGGGATCGGGTGGATGATTTCTTTTTCCTGAAAAGGTGCTGTTGTAAAAGTAGTATAGAGTCAATACGATCTATTAAGTATGCAGTTCACAAGACAAATTTTGAGTTTTTTTTTATTGGGTACACTGTTGTTTACATCGTGTAATTCAAAAAAGGATGGAGTGCCCGCAGGGAGAGACCCTCGCCAGCTGAAACCAGCTGAAGTAGATGCCTTTGTCGTTCAGCATAGAACTGTCAGTGATAAAATTGAAATACCGGGTTCTTTGCTGCCTTCTGAACAAACCCAGATAAAATCTGAAGTGAGCGGCCGGGTGGTACAATTGAATATTCAGGAAGGCTCGGTTGTAGAAAAGAATGCGCTGCTTATAAAATTATTTGACGGAGATTTACAAACCCAACTAAAAAAATTAAAAGTTCAATTGCAGATCGCGCAAAAAACACAGGAACGCCAGGGCGAGTTATTGAAAATAAATGGCATCAGCCAGCAAGACTATGATTTGGCTGAGTTAAATGTTCAAACACTGAAGGTTGACATCGAAGCAACGAAAATTGCTATCGCGAAAACCGAAATCAGGGCGCCTTATAGCGGACAAGTGGGGTTGCGATACATCAGTTTGGGAGCGTACATCTCACCTGCAG
>Ga0187894_10002131_pt1 | contig 24131 bp, 18 predicted proteins | sample GBC1701081metaG_FD_136650 | JGI IMG/M metagenome (GOLD analysis project Ga0187894, IMG submission 136650) | White microbial mat communities from a lava cave in the Kipuka Kanohina Cave System on the Island of Hawaii, USA - GBC170108-1 metaG ... | reverse complement strand
CTGCATCCGCCTTCTCAAGGGGAAAACAGGCGGCTACATAGCGATCGGGGCGCAGCAGCAGCACCGACGAACGGTTGCGTCCGAGCGGTACGGCTGAGCCCTCGGCGCATTCCGCGACACACAGGCCGTTTGGCAATTGCACGGGGGTCTGGTGTGCCGGGAGCACAGCCACTCGCGATGCGCCAAGGCTGTCCCAGGTCGGGTGACTCAGGGCGTCGAAGGCTGTGCGCGGGTCGGCTGTTCTCACCACGAGTGCAAAGCCATGCCCCAGCGCGTCATCCAACAAGCCGCGTCGCCCGTCGGGCATGACGACGGTCGGTTGCGATGAGAGCCGACCGACGAGCGTGCGCCGGTCGGTGCGACTGTCCGGCACCATGAAGCCTGCGGCGAACCGGGGCTGGGGCTTGTACTTCATCTCGCTGATGTAGTCGCGGGCGTTGGGCCACAGGCTCAAGAGCCTGAATCCCGTCTGCGCGAGCAGCGCAGAGCAACGGTTGGATGGCGACATCACGCGTCCCATCTGCAACGCCAGGCGAATCATCTGCCATACATGATCGCGTCGCTCCTGTTCATAGGTTTGCAGGATCCGGGGGCCGATCGCGCGTGCGATAACGGCGGCGAGCTTCCACGCGAGATTGTGCGCATCACGTATGCCGCTGTTCATACCCTGGCCGGCAAACGGCGGAGTCAGATGCGCCGCATCCCCAGCCAGAAATACGCGGCCTACGGACCAGCGCGGCGCGACCCGCGCATGGAAGCGGTACACGGTCTTGCGGCAGACGATCGCGTTAGGATCTGCGCCGTGTGCGGTCAGCAGCTCGCGAATTCGTTCCGGGGCCAGCATCTGCTCGTCGCTCTCGCCCGGAAGGACTTCAAACTCATAGCGACGCGTTCGATCGGGGCCTGGCAAGGTGATGCACGGCCGGCGCGGATCGCAAAAAACTTCCGTATGCTTGGTCCGGTTCTCGCTGTTCTCGAGATCGAGAATGAGCCAGCGCCGTACGTAGGTCGTACCCTCCAGCGCGATGCCGAGCTTCGTGCGCACGGTGCTTGAAGCGCCGTCACATCCGATCAGGTAGTCACAGCTCACTTCGTGCGAGCGGCCATCGGTGTCCTGCAGCAGCGCTTCGACGCGGTGCTCGTTCTGTTCGAAGCTCGCCAGGTGCCAGCCGAATAGTTGAGTGGCGCACCCGTAATGTAGTAGCGCCGCCCGTAGTTGCCGCTCAAGTGCGGGTTGGCGAAAAGCGTTGCGGCGCGGATAGCCGTATGGGGTGTCCGTTGGCTCCACCTTCGCGAACGCAACACGTCGGCTGGAATAATAGATCGACCCATATCCGGGTACGACATCACGCAGCACGGCCTCGATGACGCCTGCGGACTGGATCGTGCGCAGCGATTCGTCGTCAATCGATACAGCGCGCGGTTCTTGTACCGTGTTGTGGTTGCGCTCCACAATCAGGTGAGTCAGTCCGTAGTGCGCCAGCAGATTGGCCAGCGTCAGTCCTGTCGGTCCCGCACCCACGACCAAGATCGGAAAATGTGCGCTAAGCGGCTGCATCGTGCGCCTCGCGAACGATCCTGTTGCGCAACAGCCCGATGCCATCGATTTCCACTTCGGTGAGATCGCCCGGCTGCAGCCAGCGTGGCGGCTGCCGCTTGGCGCCCACGCCCCCCGGCGTGCCGCTGACGATCACGTCCCCAGCTTCGAGCTGAGTGAAACTCGAGCAGTACGCGATCAGCTCGGCAATGCCGAAGATCATCTGCCCGAGTCGAGCCGTTTGGACGGTCTCGCCATTGACGCGCGTCTGCAAGTGTAGCGAGTCGAGGTCCGCGATCTCATCGGGCGTGACCATCCATGGACCGAATGCGCCCGTGCGCGGAAAGTTTTTCCCGGGCGTGAACTGATGAGTGTGGTGCTGCCAGTCTCTGACAGTGAAATCGTTGTAGCAGGCATACCCGGCGATGTGCGTCAGCGCGTCGGATGCGCTGACGTAGCGCCCTCGCTTGCCGATGATAACTGCGAACTCGCCCTCGTAATCGAGTTGCGAGGACAGGTGTGTCAGCGGCACATCGCACAGGTGCCCGGTCTGACTGTTTGCGAAGCGGGCGAACACCGTCGGATGCGCGACCTCGGCGCGCCCGGTTTCCTTGCGATGCTCGTCATAGTTCAGTCCAATGCAGAAGATCTTCTGGGGATTCGAGACGACTGGCAGCCAAGTCACCGCCGCGAGCGGCACACGCGTCGCGTTGACGGCAGCCTCTTGAGCCTGGCCGTAAGCGCCGGCAGCGATGAGAGCGCGCAGATCGGGGAAGCGGGAGCCGTGCGTCGTGCCCACGTCGGCGATGTAATCGCGTTCTACGACGCCCCAGGTCTCGCGGCCGTGGAGCTGAAAGCTTGCAAGTTTCATGGTGAGCCTCGAACTGAAACGGCGATGGCGTCGTGGCTAACGATTGGGAGTGTCAGGTGATCCCGTATATTGATAACAAACGTGAATAAATATCATCTATATTGTCATATTATGGGAAAATTATCGATAATGATATAGCTCAAGAACGGGAAGCGCTTATGCTGTTGCTTCCGGTTGCTCAGCAGCGCCCGTCGCCCTTCTTCAGGAGGCTTGTTAGAGGAGGCTTGACTGATGATTGTCGAGGAGTTCATCGCCAGGACGCCGACCTCGCGCGAATATGCCCAACGCGCCGCGAGGGTGATGCCGGATGGAGTCACCGCCGACACGCGCCTTGCCGAGCCCTACGGCGTCTACATCGATCGCGCGAGCGGCGTGCGCAAGTGGGACGTCGACGGCAACGAATACCGTGATTTCTTCGGAGGTCATGGCGCGATGATGTTGGGTCACAGTCACCCTCGCGTGACTGCAGCGATCCAGGGGGCTGCGCCGCGCGGAATTCAGTTTGCCGCCAGCCATCCAGTAGAAGTGCAGTGGGCCGAGCTGATCCAAAAGCACATCCCGACTGCGCAGCTAGTGCGCTTCACCGCGAGCGGCACGGAGGCCACGCTGCTCGCCATTCGCATAGCGCGCGCTTTCACGCGGCGCGAAAAACTGATACGCGTCAGCACCCACTACCATGGTTGGCATGACTTCGCAGTCTCGGGCTACAACGATTTCTTCGATGGCTCGCCCGCCCCAGGCGTGTTGCGCGATGTCGCGCGCAACACGGTGCTGGTGCCGCCCGGCGATAGTGCAGCGTTGCAACGTGCCTTCGATACACATCATGACGACGTTGCGGCGCTACTGCTGGAGCCCCTCGGCTGTCATTTCGGAATCGTCCCTACCTCCGATGACTTCCTCATGAAGGCATACGCGTTTGCCAAGCGCAGAGCCGTGCCAGTGATCCTCGATGAGGTGATCACGGCGTTCAGAGTCAGCCATCAGGGCATGCAGGGTGTGCTTGCTCTCGAGCCGGAGCTGACGTGTATGGGCAAGGTCGCCGCCGGCGGCATGCCCGGTGGCATCGTATGCGGCTCGCAGGAAATCATGTCCGTGCTGTGCCGGCCGTCCGCACCAGACGGTGCGCGCAAGAAGGTCATGCATCAGGGTACGTTCACGGGCAATCCCATCACCGCGAATGCAGCGCTTGTAACCATCGACGAGATCGTCAGCCGTAACCTATGCAATCACGCAAGCCGATTGGGCGAGCTGACGCGCCTACGATTGAATGAGTTGTTCACGCGAAGCAATCTGCGCTGGTTGGCGTACGGACGCTACTCGGCCTTTCACATTCTGCCCGACTCGCCCGCGGACCTGGGCGGCGGCATCGAGAGCCTACGCTGGCAGGTGTTCGCCGAGCGCCCGGCCAAGCTTCTGCAGACGCTCCGTATCGCGTTGAATCTGGAAGGCGTGGACATTGCCTCGCGCGGTACGGGATTCGTCTCCGGCGTCCACCAGGAACAAGATGTTGAGTTCCTGATCGGGGCATTCGGGCGAGCCATCGAGCGAATGCGCCGAGAGAGCCTGCTCGAATAGTTTCTAAGTGCTCCGGCGCAGCCGGAAGCGAGCATTTCGGGTTCTTCACGCACCGCCCACAACTAAGGATCGCGCAATGCGCTCAAACTGGTTTTCGCGATACGTCCTGCCGGGACTGATCCTGAAGGCGGCGATCATCGGCGGCGGCTACTTGTCAGGCCGCGAGCTCATTCAATACTTCGCCTCCAGCGGTCCCCTCGGCGGTCTCTCAGGCATGGCGATTGCCATGCTCATCTGGAGTTGCGTGTACGCGGCGACGCTCGAGTTTGCGCGCATGCATCGCAGCTACGACTATCGTACGTTCTTCCGCAACCTGCTTGGGCCATTCTGGGTGCTCTTCGAGGTCGCCTACCTGATTACGATACTCACGGTGCTGTCGGTGCTCACATCGGTAGCAGGAACGACGCTTGCGACCGTGACGGGCTGGCCGGTGTTACTGTGCGAATGCGCGTTCATGGCAAGCGTGGCCGGCGTTCTCTTCTTCGGTACACAAAGCGTCGAACGATTTCTCTCGCTGTGGTCATTCGTGCTCTACCCTGCTTTTGCGGCTCTGGTCGTGCTCAGCTTCTGGAAGTTCGGAGACCGCATCGCCGAACGGGTGCACTCGATGCCCGTGCCGGATCTCGGCAATGTCGCATGGAATGGGTTGAAGTATGCCGCCTACAATATCGCGGCCATGGCTGCTGTCTTGTTCTGCGCGCGTCACATCCAGACACGCAAAGACGCCCTGATCGGCGGCCTGCTTGGCGGACCGCTGGCGATGGCGCCGGGGATGCTGTTCTTCCTGTCCATGTCCGCCTTCGATCCCCAGATCCGTACACAAGCGGTGCCGGTCGAATATCTGCTCGCCCGGCTCGATCTGCCGGTGTTTCGTCTCATCTTCCTCGCAATCATGGCAGTCACTCTGATCGGCACGTGCAGCGCCCTGATTCATGCCGTGAACGAGCGGGTTGCTCAGACACTGACATTCACACACAGGCAGTTGCCTGGATGGGGGAGAGCAGCGATCGCCGCTGCAACGATGATTCTCTCCGTGTTCGTCGCCGTGAACATCGGCCTCGTCGCGCTGGTGGATCGAGGTTACGGATTCATTGCATGGTTATTTATCGGCGTGTTCATGATTCCGGTGATGACGTATGGGATCTGGAAGATCGTGCGTGGACATAGGATGGCGGTGTCGACGCCTGCAATGGACAGCGCCGATGGCGTCACGTCACGACAGTGAGCCACTCGAGATACTTCGGATCTTTGCCGCGAACGACGTCAAAGAAGGCTTCCTGCAGCATGCTTGTGACCGGACCCCGTGAGCCCGAGCCGATCGGACGATAGTCCAGCTCCACGACAGGCGTGATTTCTGCAGCGGTCCCGGTCACGAACAGCTCGTCCGCGCAATACAGCTCGTCTCGCGTGATCTTGCGCTCCTCGACTTCATAGCCTCGATCGGCCGCGAGCGTCATTACTGTATCGCGCGTGATGCCTTCCAGAACCGCAGTACGCTCCGGAGTGGCGATGCGCCCTTTTCGGATCACGAACACGTTTGAGGTAGAGCATTCGGCGACGTAGCCCTGAGTATCCAGGAGCAACGCGTCGTTGAAGCCGGCCTGCTTCGCCTCGTGGATCGCCAGCATTGAATTGACGTAGTGACCATTCGCCTTGGCTTTGCGCAACGCCGAGTTGATGTGCAGGCGGCTATAGGAGGAGATCTTGACGCGGATGCCTTTGCTGTGCGCGCCAGGGCCCAGGTAGGCGTCCCATGTCCAGGCCGCGATGAACATGTGCACGTCATTGCCGATCGCAGAAACGCCCGGCATCTTTCCGTCATAGGTGACGTTCGTTCGGATGTAGCAGTGTTTGAGGCTGTTGCCTTGGATCGCCGCGAGGTGAGCCTGATTCACCTCCTCGCGGCTGAACGGAATCGCCATCTGCAGGATCTTCGCCGAATCGAACAGGCGTTCGGTGTGGTCATGCAGGCGAAATATCGCCGTACCTCGCTCACCGTCGTAGGCGCGGATTCCTTCGAACACGCCCACGCCGTGCTGCACCGTGTAGGACAGCATGTGCAGCCGTGCCTCACGCCACGGGATCAGTTTTCCGTCTGCCCAGATGTAACCATCGCGATCCTCCATCGACATACGAATATCTCCGAACTCGAAATCTTAGTCGGCCACGGGCGGTCGTGAGCTCGTGAACGCGGGCGGCTGCAGCCCACCTACGGCGTCGACAGTCGATACAATCGACCAGCCCGGCGGCCGGGCGTGTCTGACGCTGTATGAGAAGTAGATGGCGAGACCGAGCAGCGTCCACAGCGCGAGTCTGACCCACGCGCCTATCGGCAGGAATCCCATCATCAGCGCGCAGGCGCAAACGCCGAGCGGTGCGATCAGCCATACTATTGGCGTCCGAAACGGCCGACGAACATGCGGAGCCTTGATGCGCAGGATGAGGACGCCTGCGCACACGAATGCGAAAGCCGCCAGCGTGCCGATGGAGATGAGCTCGCCTAGCGCGTTGAGCGGAACCATACCTGCGAGCAACGCGGCGACCGTGCCGCTGGTGAGCGTCCCCCGTTGCGGCGTGCGATAGCGGGGATGCACGCGGCAGAACAGCGGCGGGATCAGGCCGTCCTGGGACATTGCATAGAAAATACGTGATTGGGCGAGCAACAGAACCAGCACGACCGAGGCCAGGCCTACTACGGCGCCGCAGTTGATGATCGGCACGAGCCAGTTTGCCGTATCGCCGATCTGGCGCACGGCTTCCGAAACTGGATTGGCGACGTGCAACGAGTCGTACGGCGCAATCCCAGTCACTACATATGACATCAGCATGTACAACGCTGTGCAGATGAGCAGTGCGCCGAGGATGCCTATGGGTACGTTGCGTTGAGGATTGCGGGTTTCCTGAGCAAGCACCGAAACAGCGTCGAAACCGAGATAAGCGAAGAAGATCACGCCCGTGGCGCGCAGCACGCCGGACCAGCCGAACTCGCCAAATACGCCGGTGTTCGGCGGCACGAACGGAGTATGGTTGGCTCCGCTCACATGCGGCAATCCCACAATGATCACCAACAGCACGATTCCGAGCTTGATGGCGACCATCGTGCTGTTGAAGGTGACAGACAGCTTCAGGCCGTACATCAGAATGATGGTGATTGCCATCACAAGCGCTGCGGCCGGCAGATTGAACGCGGCGCCGGTCGCGACCAACTCGCCGGCATCCGCTACTGCGAGCGGCGCTCCGGCGAGCGTCGCCGGTATCGACATGCCCAGTTGCTGTGCCAACGCGAGGAAGTAGCCTGACCAACCTGCTGCGATTGCTGCCGACGAGATTAGGTATTCGAGCACGAGGTTCCACGCGATGATCCAGGCCCAGAACCGCCCCAGGGTCGCGTACGTGTACGTATAGGCGCTGCCTGCGACCGGAATCATCGCGGCGTACTCAGCGTAGCAAAGACCAGCGAACAAGCACGCCAGCCCCGCAAGCGCGAAGGAGATGACGACGCCAGGCCCGGCATAGGCGGCGGCCGCATGCCCCGTAACCACGAAAATACCCGCGCCAATGATCGCGCCGATGCCGATCGCGATCAGGTGCCACGCGCCCAGGCTTCGATGCAATGCCAGCTCTTCGCTCCTGGGCAGGGACGTAGGCGTAGAGGCGTCGCTGGTCTGGGATGACTCGGTGTACACAGCGTGGATCCGCTCTCAGGGTCAGACGTTAGTGAATATAGTCATGAAATTAATATCAAAAATCGACATTCTTGATAGAGCATAGTTTCTACTTTATCATTTAATGGCGATTTTATCGAAAATCAGACCTGATGTCGGCATGAGCGTCGCGCCGCTACCTCCGGGATTCCCACGATCGGATAACTCTGCCATCCTGTTGGGCGTTCAGATTTCTCCGATGAGAACGCCCGCAGACCAATGATGAACGTCGAATCGACTGTCGTGACGCGCTTGGGAAGCTGATTGGCGGGCAGTTGCGCAGGTTCACGTTTGCATTGGCGTGCGTCGTGTATGCCGGATACCTAGGGTGGAGTGCGACATGGCTGGCTTGAGCCGCTACGTTTCCGTTCTGCGTCTTTTCGACGAGAAGCATAGCGAGTGGACGGTGCCGGAGATGGCTGCGGCGCTCGATGTACCCGCCAGCACGGTATATCGAACGGTGCGTGAGATGGTTGCCTCAGAGTTCCTGGAGACAGCGACCGAGGCCCGCTATCGCCTGGGCGCGTGCTTCGTGGAGTTCGACCGATTGGCGCGGGTGACCGATCCGATCTACCGCGTCGGTACCTCCCTGCTGCGGGACATCGTCAGTCAGGCCCGCCTGCCATGCGTTGCGGTGCTGGCGCGGCTCTATGACGATCGCGTGATGTGCATCGCCGATTGGCAGTCGGCTGAAAACGATGTGCACACGAGCTACGAGCGTGGCCGGCCGCGGCCTCTGACTCGTGGCGCAACTTCCAAGGTCATTCTGGCGCACTTGCCATCGCGCCGTCTGGTCAAGCTGTTGGAGAACACCCCGCCGGAAGCTGCGCCGTTGACCAGGAATATGAGCAGGTTTCGCGAAGAGCTCGCAGCCATCCGCAAGCGAGGATACGCAATCACCCACGGCGAGGTGGACAAGAAGGTCGTGGGCATCGCCGCACCAGTGGCAGTCCCAGAGCGCGGGCTCATGGGGAGCGTGAGCCTGGTCCTTCCCTCCGAGATTTTTGATGAGACTCTCGAGCGTCGCCTGGTGTTGCTTGTATTGTCGACGGCGACGCTGCTGACGCAAGAACTGGCGGCGCAGTCGCACCCCAGCGCGAAACGAGCGCAGGGTGGTCGACGATAGCAACAGCGCATTGCGAAGACGATCCGATGACACCTCGGGAATCGCGACAGCTCTTGCTCAAGATTGTTCGATCTCGATCAGATAGCCGTCAGGATCCTGTGCGAGGCAACGCCAGCCACCCCATGCGGGCTGTTGCGGAGGCGCCAGAAATTGCAACCCCAGCGAGACGAGCGCCTTATGCGTTGCGCGCACGTCTGAGACATGGAATATGAGATTCACGGGAGGTCTCGCTCGTAAGGCCGGTGGAGCGAGCGTGACAGGCGGCTTGTCGCTGGTCGGCGGGCTTTCGGTAATCAGATAGAGAGATATGCCTGGACGTTCGAGTCGACGAAGAGTTTGCAGCCGCTCGATCACCCGAAAGCCGAAGTAGCGCACGTAGAATGCCTCGGACGCCGACAAGTCACGAACCGTCAGCAGCGTGCTGAACCCGATTTGATGCTGATCCAGGGGGTTTGTGTCGATGCGGACTTGAGCCTGTCCCGCAGCGCCGCTGGCAAGCGCGGCCAGACCCAGAGCCGCCGAAAGCGCAATTGTGAAGTTCGCTCTACGTTTCATGCTCGACCCGGTCGCGTCTCGGCATGATCAGCAGCCCCCGTTTCTGAGCGAGCATACTGCTCGTGGAATGCAGCACGCTCTGCACGTGCTTGAGGACTGCGATCAAGCATCGACACGATGTACGTCAGGACAAAGCAAAGTGGCATCGCCACGATGGTCGGATAGATGTAAGGGAAGATGGCGGTTTCATTGCCGAGCATCGCAACCCAGACGCTGTCGCTCAGCACTATGAGGACGATCGACGCACCAAGCGCGGTACTTCCACCAAGCCAGGCGCCGCGCGATGTCAGGTTTCTCCAGTAAAGAGCAAGGATCAGCAACGGGAAATTGATGCTCGCCGCGATCGACAACGCCAGTGCCGTCACCACGGCGACATTCTGCCCCTCGAAAGCGACGCTCAACATGAGCGCCACCATGCCGATGGTCAATACCGCGAATCGCGAAACCCGCAGCTCGTCCTTTGGAGAAACGTTTCCGTGATGGAAGAGCACTGCGTAGATGTCGTGAGAAATCGCCGCTGCACCCGCGAGCGCCAAACCGATGACTACGGCGAGGATGGTCGCGAAGATAACCGCTGACATGAAGCCAAGCATGAGATTTCCGCCCAAAGCTTGGGCGAGATGCAAAGCAACCATGTTGTCGCCGCCGATCAATGCGCCTGAGGTATCGTGGAATGCGGGATTGCCGCCCACGACGGCGGCTGCGCCGAAGCCTATGATGACGATCAGGAGGTAGAAGCCGCACATCAGAAGGGTTGCAAACGCAACCGATTTTCGCGCCGCGGCTGCGTCTTTGACAGTGAAGAAACGCATCAGGACATGCGGCAGTCCCATCACGCCGAAGCACATGGTCAGTGCGATTGTCACGATGTTGAAGAAATCAGTATGCAGCCAGGAGCCGGGTGCCAGCGAACCCGGGCCTTTCGCGTGCATGCTCGCACTGACGCGCAGTAACTCCCCGATATCGAAACCGAACCTCGCCAGGAGGACGGCGCTGAGATACACGCCGCCAGCCAGCAGCAGGGTGGCCTTGACCATCTGAATCCACGTCGTCGCGAGCATACCGCCCCATATGACGTAGACGATTATCAGCACAGTGACGAGCAGAAGCGCGATTGCGTAGTCGAGGTCGAAGAGTAGTTCTATGAGCTTGCCTGCGCCGATCATCTGCCCGATCAGGTAGAGAACGACGACGCAAAGGGAGGTCAACGCAGCCTGCAATCTGATTGCATCTCCCTTGAGGCGATAGGTGACGACGTCTACGAACGTGTATCTGCCCAGATTTCTGAAGCGCTCGGATACGAGCATCAGCATGATCGGCCAGCCGACAACGATGCCCAGATTCAAGAGATACGCGTCGTATCCGACGGCGAATATCAGTCCGGTGCTTCCCAGAAACGTCGCAGCGGATATGAAGTCGCCGCAGATGGCGAGCCCATTGTGCCATGCAGGAATGTGGCCGCCGGCGGTGTAGAAGGCGTCCCGGCTGTTCATTCTTCTGGACGCCCACCATGTCATCACCAGCGTCGACAGCACAAATGCCGCGAACACCAGTATCGCAGTCCGATTCGTGGACTGTGCGGCGGAAGACGAGTCGTCCGACGCCCATGCGACGGATGCACCCCAGAAGAGAGCGAGCGGTGAGCCGGCAAAGATGCCGCGACTGCGACTAGCCAAGGCTCTCTTCCCCGGCGATTTCCTTTCGTACCTGCTCGGTGAGTGGGTCAAGCCGTTCGCTTGCCCACCATGCATAGAGCGCTGTAATGACTGCCGCTGCGACGACCAGGGCGACCGCATACAGGAGCGCGACTGTGATGACGCTGTCCTTGAAGGGGGTAGTTGCCGCGAGATCGGATGCGAAGGACATCAGGACAATCTCGCCGGCGAATAACAGCAGCAATGACGCGCTCAAAGACCAGGTCGCCACTTTTCGACTCCGGGTGAGCTGTTTGAAGGCTTGTGTCACTAACGTTCCATGACGACATGGAAGCCTGCAAGCACATGCGCTGGTGCGCGCTGGCCCGCCCGAGCCGCATGCAGGCGCAGCGCCAATGCCTCTGCGCACTTTGCTGGTGGCAGCCATGAGCGTTCGTGACCCCAGAGGCTCGGTCCATAGTCGCATTCACATGCGCGCCAAGACTCCGGATCGATACTCCGACCGCCCCAACCATATTCGACGAGGAAACCTGATGGTGACCACGCGTAAAAGGAAGTCATGAAATCGTTGGTGTGGCGCCCAAGCGTTACGCCCACTCGATCCTGCTCTTGCTGCGCGAGGTCATACGCTTGTCCGACATCGTCCAGCGAGCGCAACTCCACCATCAGATGATGAAATCCGTTGTTACCGGTTTCCACTACGGCGAAGCTGTGGTGTCGCGCGTTCAGGTGAAAGAAATACGCCCTGAACGGTCTCAGCGCGTAGTCGCTCAGCTTGAAGCCGAGAAGGTCTCGATAGAAGGGGATCACTGCCTCAGCCGATGCGACCGTGAGCACGGCGTGTCCCAGCCCAAGTTCGCCGGTCCTGAACCCCGAGATGGAGCGTCCAGGTTGCATCGGCCGGTTGGCCTGCTCTGCTCCCCAAAACGCCTCCAAACGGTTCCCGTTGGGATCGGCGAAAACAATCAGCTCTCGCACTCCCCGCCGTGCGGCGAGCGCCGCAGAGCCTCTCTCGACAGGACAGTCTGCATCACTCAGGCGATCCGCCAACTTCGCGAGGGCCCGAGCATCGGCGACCTCCCAGCCCGTGCACGCGACACTCTCGTCTCGTCCCGGTTCCACGAACACGCGTTGGCGACGTTCGTCCATTCGGAGTTCAAGGCCGCCGCCCGCAGCAGTGCAAGCCTCCATCCCCAACAGGTTCTTCGCAAAGCTTGCCCAGTCTTCGCCATGGTCGGATCGAACGCCAAGATAGCCAAAGGATATCAACATGGAAGTACCGTTGAAGATATAATTATCATATTATGATAAACAATTCATGATACGCAATGACGTCCATGGCATATTGCGGCAACTGAACACTTGGCCATCGAGTACGTGAGCATTCAGCAGGCTTTCGATGTCGGACTCGTCGGGTGCGGACCGGTTTCGGCGGTACTCGCCAACCTCCTCGGAGCGTACGGCGCGTCAGTGGCGATATTCGAAAAGGAGCGCCAGCCCTATGCCTTCCCGCGCGCGGTGCACTTCGATGGCGAGGTCATGCGAGTGCTTCAAAGCATCGGTGTCGCAGACGAATTCGAGGGGCGTCTATTCGTGAATCTCGGGATGCGCTTTGTCAGCGCTTCCGAGAAGTTGCTGATCGACTGGCCGCGCCCTCAAGGAAAGGGTGCGCACGGGTGGTGCGCGAGCTATCGCTTTCACCAACCGGACTTGGAGCAGCTCCTGCGCTCTGCTGTGGTCCGATTCCCGCAGCATCGCCTCCAGTTCGCGCGCGAGGTGACCGCGCTCGAGGATGACGGCGACGCGGTAGGCGTGAAGGTCCGGGATGTCGATACGCGGTCCGAGTCGAAGGTGCGCTGCCGCTATGTGGTCGGATGCGATGGTGCGCGTTCCTTCGTACGCGACTGGATGGGATCGAGGCTGATCGACCTGCAAAGCGATGCTCAGTGGGTCGTGGTGGATGTCTTGATGAGGCGCTCTGTACCGAGCCTGTCCGACTGGACCGTGCAACTGTGCGACCCAGCGCGCCCAACTACTATCGCTCGCGGCGCCGGAAACCGCCGTCGATGGGAATTCATGGTCATGCCGGGCGATGATCTGCAGGCTCTTTTGAAGCCAGCATCGCTCTGGCGTCTACTCTCGCGATGGATCTCCTCAGATGACGCGGAGATCGAGCGCGCCGCGATCTATCAATTCAACGCCGTCATTGCGCAATCCTGGCGCAAGGGACGCATCTTCATCGCGGGAGACGCAGCGCACCGCACGCCACCATTCTTGGGTCAAGGGTTGTGCGCAGGTGTGCGGGACGCCGCCAATCTCGCATGGAAACTAGCGTACGCGCTTACCGGCGAGGGCAACGAGCGCTTGCTCGACAGCTATGAGAGCGAGCGCGCGCCCCATGTGCGCGAGTTTATCCTGCAGGCAGTGCGTGTCGGGCGCATCCTGCAATCAACATCGCCCGACGAGGTGCTCCAGCGCGACACCCGGATGTCTTCCAAACCGGAAACGATGCACACACCCGCACCTCGTCTGGGAATTGGTCTTCATCGCAGCGACGACCCACAGGGCGGTCGGATCTTTGCGCAACCCATTGGGCCCGCCGGCATCAGAATGGACGACGTCGTCGGCCACCGATTCGTCCTCGTAGTCGATGAGGTTCACATGGCTGAGCTAACGCCTGTCCTTGCCCAGTCCTGCAAACGGGCGGGTGCGGCCCTGTTCGAGGCGACGCGCGAAGATCTGGCGCCCTTCGACTCGGTGGCGCTGCTGGTTCGGCCTGACCGCTACATCCTCGGCAGCGCCCGGGAAGCAACGCAAGTGGGGCCGCTTCTGGCGCAACTCGAGTTCTCATGATGCGCTTTCGTCGGCACAAATCGGGAGCCTGGTCTTGGAGACGATGAGCTTAGGTGTGGAATCCGCCGCTTCTCACATGACGCACGAACAGCGCCGAGTCTTCGAAAAGATTCGAAGCGGGCCTCGCGGCTCGGTCCCCGCGCCTTTCTTGACTATGCTCGACGCGCCGCTGCTCGCCGATGCGATCCAGGAAGTGGGAGCGGTCCTGCGCTTTCAGTCGGTTCTGTCACCTGCACATCGCGAGACCGCGATATTGTCAACCGCAGGGGCGCTCTCGTGCGGCTACGAGTGGCGATGTCATGCCGCGCTTGCCGCGGCAACCGGTGTGCCGGCTGGGGTGATCGCAGCCACGCTTTCAGACGACACGGCCAACATCCAGGACACATCGCTCGCCGCAATCGTCAGGTTGTGCCGCAGCATTTCGTTAACACACGCAGTGCCCGCGTTTGTCCTGAGGAGCGCGGTTGCGCGATTCGGTCCGCAGGCCACGAGCGAACTGATCGCTATCGTCGGCTATTACGCCATGCTCGCGAACTTCCTGAAATGTGCAGCGAAGGATGAGCCGTTACCGACGCAATGGTCGCGGTAGCACCTCCGCGTGCAACAGCAATTGGAGTGTCAACGGCGTGAAAAGGAACTGTCGAATCGGCGCGAACTCCAACGGCCGTGTAAGGCGGGATGCCATTCAGAAGAGCGACGGCGAGAATCGCGCACGTCCGCTTCGCGCAGTTTCCTGGATTGATTTCTACCTGGTGTTTCAAACGATTGGAGGCAGCTGATGAAAACGCGTTCCCTTGGCCTACTGCTGGTGGCGTTGTTCGCCTTGCCAGCGCTTGCTGGAGATCTGAACGGCGTATGGACAGGTTCCATCGCGGACCCGCGCGGCGGCAAACACGAGCTGACGATCAACCTGAAGGTCGATGGCGATACTGTGACAGGCACTTTCGCCGGCGGTCCCCCGGCGGGTGAAGAGCAGGCGCTGGTGAATGGCAAACTCCTCGGTGATCAGCTCTCCTTCGATCTGCTCATGAAGGGTCCCCGCGGCGAGGACATCGTGGCCATCTGCAAGGCCAAGATGATCGGCACCGGTATGCAGGGAACGCATAAAACGCCAATGGGCACCTTGGCCTGGGAAGCGACGAAAGAGTAGCTATCCAGTCGCGTTGCTCGCCGACGTTAGTATGTCGAGGGCGGTGGCTGAGAAGGTCACTGCCCTCGCGGGTCTGTGTGCTTTTTGTCTGCAGCCGAAGCCCGCGCCATAGAAGGGTATATGGATGAATGAATGCACTCGAGGCCGCCGGATGACGGTAGCGGCGAACGCGGAGCGTGATTCTCAGCAAAAGAGGAGGTTCGGCCTGCCGGTCTGCTTCCTACCGTTCGTTTTCCTGGCGGCCGTCGGCACCTTCACGCGCTCGGTTGCGGAGGATATACGTTGGTCGATCGTGCACGCCGGCGTTCTGATCGATGTGCCAGGGAAGCCCCCGAGATCCGCGACGACAATACTCATCCGCGGGGATCGCATCGCCGCTCTGCGCGACGGGTTCGTGGACGCTGCCGTCTTCGATGAGTTGCGAGGTGCTCACTATGAAGTCATCGATCTTCGCGCCTACACTGTTTTGCCGGGCTTGATCGACGCGCATGTGCACCTGAGCTGGAATCTGCAGGAGCCTTACTGGAAGGAGGCGACGACCTCTTTGGAAGCGCAAACGTTGATTGCTGTTCAGAACGCGGCGCGCACGCTGCGAGCCGGTTTTACGACGGTTCGCGACCTGGGATCCCGCGGATCGTCCGTCCATGCTCTCAGAGACGCGATCGATCGCGGCGATCTGCCTGGTCCGCGAATTGTCTCGGCAGGCGCGCCTCTCTCGATCATTGGCGGACACGGGGACATCAACGGTTTTCGCCCGGAGGTTGACGATCTGCTTTCCAGCGAAGAGGCCGCCGTGTGCACGGGCGCCGATGAATGTGCGCGTCAGGTGCGTCTGGTCGCGAAACGCGGCGCTCAAGTCATCAAGGTGATGGCAACCGGGGGGATTCTGTCGCAGCAGTCGAGCGGTCTCGATCAACACCTGTCAGCCGTGGAACTGCGCTCGATCGTCGATACGGCGCATGCCCTGGGTCTCAAGGTCGCCGCGCATGCGCATGGTCCGCAGGGCATCCTGGCGGCTGTCCACGCAGGGGTCGATTCGATCGAGCATGGCACGTACATTGATGACCGGGGCGTCAGCGCGATGAAAAGATCTGCAACGTTTATGGTCCCTACGTTGCGTGCAACCTACGCACTGCACCAAGGCCTTGCTGAAGGCCGATTCACGCCGCAAGTCGCTGCGAAAGCGCACGAGATCCTGGGAGGTGTGATCGGACAAGCGCTACGGCAAGCCAGACTAGGTAAGGTGCCCATCGCTTTCGGCACCGACGCCGGCGTATTCCCGCACGGGAAGAACGCCGAGGAATTCAACCTTCTCGTGACGCTCGGCGGCCTGTCTGCAACCGATGCGCTCGTTACCGCGACAATCAATGCGGCGCGTTTGTGTGGAATGGAGGCTTCAATCGGCACGATCGAGGCTGGCAAGTATGCCGATCTGATTGCGGTGCACGGAGATCCGTACGACGACATAAGGGTTCTTGAAGACGTAGCCGTCGTGATGAAAGGTGGCAGAGTCGTGTCAGCGCCATAGCGTGAACCCGCGCTCACAGCGATGTCGCCGAAGGATCGCTCCGATCACATTCACGTCGTAGTGCACCCCTGCCGATTCCGTCGCACGAGATGGCGATGATCTGGCACGAGCGCTCGCACGTTGATCCGGCGCGTACGTGGTTGCGGAACAGGCAAGCCGCTCCCCGTGAGTAGTTCATCCGCCTGCTTGCGCAACTGCTGATGACCGCTCTGCGTCGATAGCGGGAGGCGCGAAGGCGCGGCGAGAAGCTGCTCACGGAACGTGGTTTCACCCACAGGTCCGCTCAAGAATAAACCGGGCAAAAAACGTCCAGCAGGTCGAGCGCCGTGTGTTCGATGCTGGAACGAGCTTCGTCCAGGCCCAGGACGCAGGAGCCGAAACGCTGACGTGCACCAGCCCCGGCTTGCGCCTGGTTAGCCGACAGTGCCGACGTGATCGTCACTATGTTGATAATATTGTCATAGGCAGCTTGTTGTAATTTGCATATTGTGAGAATTCGCGTATAGACTGTTGCTATCCTAATCTTCCTTGCGTAGCAAGGCCAAAAGGTGCAATGCCGTGCAGCGCTTATTGCCGTTGATTCTCTTGTCATTCGCCATCGTTTCCGGCTCGGCCGCGAGCTCCGCGCCGACTGCCCGCCTCGAGGAGCAGGAGGCAATCTCCGCTCTCAAGGCTGAACTCAAGAAGTCGGAGGCGGATGGCCAATTTTCCGGCGCAGTCCTTGTCGCTCGGGCCGGAAGGCCGATCTTTCAGCAGGCATATGGCAATGCCAATCGCGAGAAGAAGATCCGCAATACGGTAGACACCAAATTTCGCTACGGCTCGATGGCAAAGATGTTTACGGCGGTCGCCGTCATGCAGCTGGCGCAGACCGGCAAGCTCAAACTGGATGATCCCATCTCGAAATTCCTGCCCGACTATCCGAACAAGGAAGTGGCGGCGGTCACGATTCACCAGTTGCTGACGCATACGGGCGGCACGGGCGACATTTTCAGTCCTGAGTACGAGGCGCGTCGTTCGGAAATCAAAGAGCATCGTGACTACGTGGCGCTGTACGGAAATCGCGCTCTGCGCTTCGAGCCCGGAAGCAAGCATGAATACAGCAACTATGGCTTCGTTCTGCTGGGCCGGATCATCGAAGTCGTGAGCGGCGAGAGTTACTACGACTACGTGCGCGACCATGTTTTCAAGCCGGCGGGGATGAGCTCAACAGATAGCATGCCGGAAGAGCAGCACGTGAAAAAGCTGTCAGTCGGGTACACGAGAGGAGGGCCGGGCCCTGATGCGCCGCCCCGTGGTCCTGGTGAACGATCGTTGGTGCCCACCGGCGGCCCGCTGCGATCGACCGAGGGTGAGCTGCCCTACCGCGGCACATCAGCAGGCGGCGGCTACTCGACCGTTGGTGACTTTCTGAAGTTCGCCAATGCACTCACCTCCAATCGCCTTCTCGACGCGCACTACACCGCGCTCGTCACCACGGGCAAAGTGCCGGCGCGAAGACCCAGAGCGAAGTATGCGTACGGGTTCGAGGACCAAATCGTTGCGCACGAAGCGCGACGCATCGGTCACGGCGGCGGGTCAATGGGAATGAATGGAATGCTGTCGGTGTTTCCGGATTCCCAGTACGTAGTCGTTGTGCTCGCCAATCTCGATCCGCCCGCAGCGGAAAGAGTTGCGCAATTCGTCATAGAACGATTGCCTCTCGAGTGAATCGCTTCCGCTGTGTTGCTCGAGTCTGATCCGATGCACGTTCGCACTATTACTCAACAGAAACCCACGAATCGAAACGGGGCCAGACAGCGCGGGGTATGTATGTCTATTCGCGAATCTCTCGGCAAGAGCGTCAGGTTGATCGTTACCGCTGTGGTTGCCGGACCACTTACGAGCACGGCCAACGCTAGCGACCACCATTACCGCTTCGACGGCGCCAACCGGACGCCCTCGAAGGTCAGCGAAACAGGCGGGTCAGGCACTGAGCGATTCAGAATCGCCCAGGCGCAGCCGTCGTCGACCGCTGGGCAGGAACAGCCTTCTCCATCGTCGAAGGTCAGAGTTAACAGCGAGGACGAACTGCTCGAAATCGTTGTTGTCACAGGAACACGTTTACGCGACCCTGATGCCATCAGCGCGAACCCTATAACGGTGCTTGATACCGTCGTGCTGGAGCAAAGCGGGAAGGTCTCTCTCGATGATGTGTTCGCAACGTTGCCCGATGCGCGTACTCAGGGTACAGGCGGTGCCAGCACCGCAGGCTCGCAGGGCGATCAGGGTTTCGTCGATCTGCATCACCTCGGCTACGGGCGGACGCTCGTGCTCATCGACGGACATCGCGCAACACCGACGATGGTGTCCAGCGGTATCAATACGATATCGGTGAACACCAGCACGATCCCGCTGGGCATGATCGGCAGGGTAGAAGTGCTCCAGGACGGCGCGTCGCCCGTGTATGGCGCTGACGCGATCGGCGGCGTCGTCAATCTGATCCTGCGTGACTCTTTTGAAGGTCTGGAGCTCTATGGGCAGGCCGGCGCAGCAACTGTCGGTGACCGCGAGTCGTACCGTTCGGGGCTGATGGCCGGGCACGATTTCGCTCGCGGCAACGTCTCGGTTGCCTTCGAGTACAACGAACGGCAAGAAGCTCGATATGACGAGCGCGCTGAATATGCTTTCGTCGCGAACTCTATCGGTGCTCTCCCTGGTGGCGCAGTGGGCGTGACTAGCACGGGCAATGTCTATACGCCCGGGGGAATCGCTGTGGTCGGCCCGCCGGGCTCCCCGCCCGGGTCTGTACCCACGTCGACGTTCACCGCACCCGGTGTTTTCCGACCCTACAATCCCGTGACCGACAACGTCCCCACCGACCCGAACACAACCATCGCTCCGTACATCAGCAGTCTCGCTGTGATGCCGACGTTCACGTATGAGCTGACGGACGGTATCGATTTTCATGTCGATGCGCTGTACAGCGAGCAGGACACGGAGGCAGCGCTTACCCTGTTGCCGCGGCGGCCGTTGGCGATTCCAGCATCAGCCCCTGGCAATCCCTTCGGCGCACCTGTCGAACTCTACAGAACGACATTTCCCGAAGCGGGCTATCCCACCTGGGCGACGGAGCAGGAAAACTCCCGCGTGGTCGCCGGGTTCGAGGGTGGCCTGATGGACGATCGCTTCCGCTGGGCTCTGGACTACATTCGTGGCAGAACGCGTGAACAAATGATTCAAGCCGATTTGGAAATGGATGCGGGCGGCCCTAACAGCCGGCTGGCCACCGCGCTTGACCCTGCGCGTTGCGCGGTGACGGCAGGATGCGTGCCGGCGAACTTTTTCGGGCCTGGGGCGCTCGATTCTCGATCAGCGGACTTCTTCATGCTCGATATCATCACGGATACGGGATATGACCAGGAGACGATCGACGGTTCCGTGAACGGTAAATTGTTTGACTTGCCTGCGGGGTCCGTCGTCGGCGCCGCGGGATTCAGTTGGCGCGAGGAATCAGGATTTCGCCGGGGTCGGGCCGACCCGGCGGTTCCCAGCCCGGCGGTGCCCAGTACTTTCGACGGCGACATCGACGCAAAGGAAGTGTTCGCCGAGTTCAATTTGCCCCTCTTGAGCGACATGGCGGTTGCACGCGCGTTCGATCTGAACCTGGCAGCGCGCTATTCAGACTTCAGCGTCGGTGGTGAATCGACGACCTGGAAGGTCGGCATCAACTGGGCATTGACGGACACCGTTCGCATTCGTGGCAATCGATCTACGGGATTCCGTGCACCGAACATTGGCGAGGCCTTTGGTGCACCCTCCCAGGTCTTGCAGCGACGGCCCATGACAGAAGACCCGTGCCGCAGCACGAGGATCAATCCAACCTACGCGCCTGGCTGCGCCGCAGCCGGAATACCTCCGGGCGGCCTTGCGACGCCTGGAGGTCCGGTTGGAGCAGGAGTGACGTTCTCCGGAAATCCGGATCTTGCTTCGGAAACGTCCGATAACTGGAGCTTGGGTGTGGTGTTGACGCCTTCGTGGTCCCTGAACAGCTCGCTGTCGGTGAGCTACTACCACGTCGAGCTGGAAGATGCGATCTCTGCAATCGATCCGCTCTATGCGCTTCAGCAATGCTACAGCAGCGGAGCCACGCTCGGCAGCTCGTATTGCGCGCTGATCACGCGAGGCCCCGGAGGCTACCTCGCCAACATCGATGCTCCGTACGCGAACTCGGGGATCGTGGACACTGACGGCATCGACTTTTCGTTAGAGACCCAGTTCTCTGCAGGCGAGGGGGCGATCTCACTCGGGTTCGACGGCAACTACATCATGAACTTCGAGATCCAGAACCAGGCAGGCAGCCCGTTTCAGGAGCTTGCCGGTCTTCTCAACGTCAGTCTGGACTATGGTTCACTTCCGCGTTTCCGTGGCGCGTTCCACGCTTCGTATGCGGCGCAGAGCTGGATAGTCGGTTGGAACACGCAAATTGTGGGTAGCGCCAAGGTCGCTAATTCCAGTCCGCCGCCCGGCGTGCCATCCAATCCCTTCAACGAGGTGTCGACTGTCTACTACCACGACATATTCGGGGATCTTGAGATTGGCAGGAGCGTGTCGGTCGGCCTCGGGGTGCGCAATGTGTTCGATAAGCAGGCACCCTTCATCTTTCCGGGCAACTTCGCTTTCGGTGTGTACGACTCGGTCGGGCGGACGGCCTATATGAGAGGGCGCGTGAGATTCTAGTTTCGGAAGTGAGTTCGCTTGCAAGGTTTCCGGGCGCCATCACCGAGCCAACCGCTAGTCCGCCAATGCTGCTCTGTCTCGGCACGCTGGCTCAGCGCTTTCGCTGGTGGCCTCGAGCCAAGGCAAGTTCGACGCGTCAATGCATCGATGTCTACAGACGTCCCGCCGCAGCCACAGACTTTGGGGATCACATCGGGGGTCACTTGAGTTTGCCGAACCGAGTTTCCGCCAGCGACTCAGCAGCTTGCGCGCACCTTTCGATTCCGCCCCTGGCCATATCCCAAACACTCCCACGCATGGCACATCATCGGCGCGGAGAGCAAGCTTGAACAGGTGGAGTATCGGCGGAAATCAACCGGAAACCGGCCGGCGGATCCGCGCAAGAGGCGATGCGTGAGTGAACGCGTGAGACTGCGACCCGGCAGCGGGAATGCGTTTCGCGACCTCGGATTCCCGCAAGACGAAGCGCAGGCCCTCGCGCTTCGCTCCGCGCTCATGATCAGCATCGAGAAGGTCGTGACGGGGAGCGGGTACACGCGGGCCACAACGGCACGACGCTTGGGACTTGCGAAGCTGCGACTCGACGCCCTGCTGCAGGGAAAGCTCGATCAGTTCGATCTGGATGCCCTGGTTACGATGGCCGCGCGGGCGGGCCTGCGGGTCTCGCTCGGGATCGTGCGTCAGAGAGATGTGCTCGGGCGCCCGTCGTTTCGAGAGGCGCAGCGCGGAAGGCAATCTCACTCTGGAAAGCGACCCGGCTGCAACTCGAGCAGGAACTCCTCGCACGGCATGCACCGCACGCCCTCACGTTCGAGTCGCTCCTTGCCACGGTAGAGCAGGTAGCGACGGCTCTTGGGATAGTCTTCCGTGAAAGTCTTCAATGCCCGCAAGTCCTCGGGGCGGACCTGGCGTGAGTTCTTCACCTCGACTGCGTACAGTCCCGACCCTCCGTAAACGACGAAGTCGATTTCGACCTGGGCGCGCGTCTGCCAGTAGTGCAGGCCGTGACGTCCCGTCGAATAGTCGCACCAGGCGCGCAGGTGCTGAGCAACCAGGCCCTCGAGCGCTGCACCATCGAGTTCCGCAGGTGAGTCGAGCGGTCCTGCCGGCCGGTTGGCACGAAAGACGCCTGTATCGAAGAAGTAGAATTTCGGATGAGCCGCTACCGCGCGCTTGGCGCGTTTCGTGAACACGCCGATGCGGAACCCCAGCAGCAGATCCTCCAGAATCTCCAGGTAGCCCTCGGCCGTCTTGCGACTGACCTGGCATTCGCGCGATACGGCGGCCAGGTTCAGCACAGCGCCGTGTGTAAAGCTCATGGCTTCGAGGAAGCGGGCGAAGGACCCTACATTGCGGACGAGCCCCTCCATCTGCACTTCCTCGCGCAGGTAAAGGCCGTTGTAGGCGTCGAGGATCGACTGCGGGTCATCGGCGGCCCACACGAGGGGGAGCATGCCTTGTCGAAGCGCAGTCTCGAGCTTGAAGCGGTTGCCGAGCTCCGCGGCCATGTACGGGTGCAGGTGCAACCGCGCGGCACGCCCGCCCAGCAGATTGACTCCGTGGCGACGGAGCTTGCGCGCGCTCGAGCCGGTGAGAACGAACTGCTGCCCCTGCTTGCGTTCGATCAACAGGTGCACGACTTCGAGAAGCTCGGGCAGCTTCTGGATCTCGTCGATGACGATCTGTTTCTTCCTGGCGCCCGCCACGAGCTCGGCGAGGCGCTCGGGTTGTGCAGACAGTTGGCGCAATGCGGCCGGGTCGAGCAGATCGATACGCAGTGCGTCCGGATACTGATGCCCGCACCACAGGGTCTTGCCTGTGCCACGTGGTCCAAGCAGGAAGTAGTGTCCCCGAGCGGGATGGAGAAATCGCGGGACAAATGCCATTCTGCGGCGCAGAATGGCATCGGCACCGCCATTTCGCAAGATCATGGACTGCGGCTCGTGTCGGTCCGAGTCTGAACCTGGTGCAACGCCCGGCACGGCGTACTTGCGTCGAGCCGCCGTCGGAACGAGCGCCATTCCTCTTGCGCGGCCAGGCTTCGAGCCGAGCTGTCGTCTCCGTCAACGTTCGCTAACAGCCGGGGAATTGCGGGGTAACTTCGCGGGTCCCTGCAGTTTTCCGAACTGCCATTCAAGTGTCAGCTCAGGAGCTTACGCGCTCGCTTCGATTCCGCCCCTATCCATGCAGAAAAATCAAGAGAGAGTTTCGGCGGAAATCAACCAGAAACTGCAGCCGGCGCCGTAGAAGACAACAGTGGATTGATCCGTGTCCCATTGCCACCCCGCCATCACCGGCGGCGTCGACATCAGCGCGTTGCGGCACCCCGCAGTCGCTGGTGGTGACGCGCAGCAAAACAGGTGCTCAGGCCTGATAAGTGGCGTGGCACGGCGCGTGCACAGGCATCTCCGGAAACCGGCACACGAGGAATCTCCGTGAAGACGCAAGTGAGGTCGCGGCTGCGAGGACTGCATCTGATCGCCTGCGCGCTGCTCGGCGCAGCACCGGCGGCGTACGCGCAAGTCACGGCCGAACACGGCCCGATCGATTTCACGGTGGAGGGGTACGCAAACGCCACCACGGGCGCGGCGAACTTGCACGCCGACACCGATTACTTCGACGACGGCGACCTGCGCGTGGACGCAGCGCTGCGTGGACTCGCGCGCTTGCGAATTCCGTCCGGTCCCGATGTTGGCCTGCGGCTGGTCGTCGAGGCATCCCCCGAGGACGACGTCGAGCTCGCTGAAGCGAGCGTGCTGATCTTCGGCGACGCAGGTCGCCTCGAATTCGGCGAGCGGCAGGGTCTGCCTGACGTGCTCACCGGCTATGCACCGAACAACTTCACGTTCACCGGCGCT
>Ga0187894_10002130_pt1 | contig 24133 bp, 20 predicted proteins | sample GBC1701081metaG_FD_136650 | JGI IMG/M metagenome (GOLD analysis project Ga0187894, IMG submission 136650) | White microbial mat communities from a lava cave in the Kipuka Kanohina Cave System on the Island of Hawaii, USA - GBC170108-1 metaG ... | reverse complement strand
GGCGCAGCGGGCAGGCCTTGCACGTCCAACGCGTGCTTGCTTCTGCCGCTGCGCAGATTGTCGACGGTGTAATCGCGGACGACGGGAGTGAACGATCCCTTTGCGCCTTCTTCGTAGTTAAAGTCGATCGTGATCACTGCGTGGGCCACTTGCCCGACTTCAATGTTGCGGAAATGCAGCTGTTCCAGCAGCCCGCCGCGCATCGCGTTGTTCTTCACGCGCAACGCGTGGTCGAGATTCGGACTATCAAGCCGGCAGTTCTCGGCAAAGAGGTTGCGCACGCCGCCGGAGATCTCGCTGCCGACAGTGATGCCGCCGTGACCGTCTTTCATCCGGCAACCCTGCACGATGATGTTCTCAGTGGGCGCGTTCAGCCGCCGTCCGTCTGCATTGCGTCCGGACTTGATCGCGATGCAGTCGTCGCCGGTGTCGAAGTAACAGTCTTTGATCAGCACGTCGGTACACGACTCCGGATCGCAGCCGTCGTTGTTTGGACCATGACTGCTGATCTTCACGTTCTGCACGATCACGTTGCGGCAGAGCACCGGGTGGATCTCCCACATCGGCGAGTTTTGGATCGTGACGCCGTCGATCAGCACGTTTTGACAGCGATAAGGCTGAATGAACTGCGGCCTTAAATAATGACCTTCGCCAAACACGCGCTCCCGCACCGGCACGCCTCTTTCAGCCATGCCAAATAACGCGTTTCGGTCGGGACGCTGGTGGCTCGAGCCTGCTTTCCAACCATACTGCGGGCGTCCGTTCCACGGCCACCAATGTTCGTTGTCGCTTTGTCCGTCGAGCGTGCCTTCGCCGGTGATGGCGATGTTTCGCTGTTCGAACGCGTAGATGAAAGGCGAGTAGTTGAAAAGCTCGACGCCTTCCCAGCGCGAGAAGACCACCGGCAAGTAGTCTTTCGGATTTTGGCTAAACTTTACGTTTGCGCCGCGTGAGATCTCGAGATTGACGTTGCTCTTCAAGTGAATCGCGCCGGTTAGATACGTGCCCGAGGGAACGACGACGCGTCCCCCGCCAACTCTGCTGCATTGATCAATAGCCCGGCGGAAAGCATCCGTGCAATCGGTGCGGCCATCTGATTTCGCGCCGAAACGATGGAGATTGAACGTGCGGTTTGGAAAGCGGGGTGGCTTAATGCGTTCGAGAATCGAAGGCATCACTGTTTGCCACGGATTCTCCTCCGCCCATGCAGCGACGAGGCGCGGCGTTACGGCAACCCATACTCCGCTCAGCAAAGCGTGCTTGATGAATTCGCGTCGTGTTGTCATCTCGTAGTTTGTTTGCGCCAGGCCGGATACTCGCGGCTCAGTAGTTTAGCGGCCTCGTCAACGTACCAGGCGTAACCATTGCGGCGCTCTTCATCGATCTCGGCGATGTTGTACTTGATCACACCGTCGCGGCCAACAAAGATCGGCCGGTTGCTTCCGATCTCGTAGAAGCGTGCCCATATCTGACCACTACTCGAATCTTTGAGTTGTGCCTGCTCGAACCACGCAACCGCAGATTCGATTGCCTCAACTATTGCTGGCGATGGATCCTTGATCGACATCAGAAACCGCACGACATCGACACTCTCTCCGCCACTCAACGAAACCACTTCATACTTGCGCGCGGGAGCAGGCGCAAGAGTTACTTCATCGTGTTGCGCACACCAGACCGTGCGCTTGCCGTTCACGACGATCTGCGTTTTGAGTATGCATTCGATCCCTTTTTCAACCGCCTGCGAGGCGCGCGCGCGACGAACTTCGTCGACGAAGGTATACCAAGGTTTTCCCGCTGCAACGTCGCGCAGAAGTTTCATGACTCCGATCATCGCGCCGTCGTTGAAGGTGATGTGTTTGTAGTAACCGCTCAGGTCCGGGTAGAACTGCGGCCAGCCACCAATGGGGTATTGCGCCTTGAGCAGAAAATCGATGCCTTTAAGAAACGACTCACGATGACGTTCCTGATGTTGCGCCGTGAAGACACGCGCCAGAAACGACAACTGCGTGAAGGTGGCGCTGTTGTCGATCGTCGAGTCGTTCTTGTTCTTCTCGCGGAGAATTGCAGCTCGTTGTGAATCGCCCAGCGGTTTGGCCATGTCGATGTTCTTGGGCCAACCGCCCGATTCGCGTTGATAGAGCAGCAGGTTGTCGGCGATGCGCAGCGCTTCGACGGTCGCGTACCACTCGTCCGGTTTCTTTTGCGCATCAGCCCAGGCGATCGTGCCAATGCTTTGACTGGCCGCTCCCGTGAGCGTATTTCCCGAAGAACTGAAGAACCGCGTGCGTGAAAACGCGACTGCCTCCGCGGTCGTCAACTGTTTGGCCCACGCGACCCGCGCTGTTGAATTCGCGCCTGGACCAGTCGATTTATATTCCGCAAACCACGCGGTCTTTTCACGCGCAGGATCGCGCCAGTTGTCCCAACCCTCGGGCTTGATATGTTCGCCCAACCAACACTCGATAAAAACAACGCGCGCGTACGGACGCCACGGCCGGCCAAGATAAACACCTTGCCCGGTGTTTTGTCCGGTCAGACGCGAGTGCACGAAGACAAAGCCCGTGTTCTCATCGTCGCTGGTGCGATAGTGCGCGGTCACATAGCCCGCGCCTTTGCTGTGAATCGTGCAGTTTTCAAACACAGCCGACGCGCCGCCGAAAATAAAATCCACGTGACCCTCGATGTAGCAGTCTTTAAAGCTATGGTGCGCGCCGTTAACAAACAAAGTGTCCTGCCAACCGAGAAAGCGGCAGTTACGAAACTCAGCGCGATCCGCATCGACAAACAGCGCCACCGCCTGCGAACCGGTGCCGAAACTGTTTTCAAACGTGATGTTCTCTGCCCGAAAGTCGTCTGCGTTGACCAAAGTACTGAACGCGAGTCTTGTGTTTCCCGCTTCCTGTGCGCTGAGACGAAACGTCAGAGTGGTCCGGCGTGGATCGTCACCGCGAAAGGTCAGATAACGTTTGCCGGCACTGATGCGGACCTGCTCGCGGTACACGCCCGGTTTGATCTGAATCACGACTCGTTGTGTGTTGTTGTCGGGAACGTGATCGACCGCTTGCTGGACCGTCTTGAAGTCTCCGGAACCATCTGCGGCTACGACCAGGCGCCCAACACTCTTGGCGTCTGCTGACACGAAGAGGCACAAGAGACACAAAAGAATTGACCACTTATACAGAACCATTTCTTGTGCTTCTTGTGCCTTTTTTGTGGCGCTAAAACACAAACTTCGCGCCGAACTGAATATCACGCGGGTTGTTGCGCTGCGTCGTTACCAGACCGAAAGCAGCGTTTGGCGCCGCCGCAGTGCCGGGATTCAGACCCATTCCCGCTCCGAAGTACGGATGATTCAACGCATTCAGGGCCTCGGCACGAATCTGAATCCTGCGTCCTTCGCCGAACCTGAAATTCTTCGTCAGTCCAAGATTCGCGACTGAGTACGGTTGGTTTCGCAGGCTGTCGAGCGTCGTCGGAACGTTGCGAATGCTGGACGCCGTCAGCGTGACGAGACCGGGCGCGTTGATCGCGGATCGATTGATGCCAAACTTGCCGCCCTGACCATCGCCATCGCCGAGCCGGCTCGTGATCGTCGACGTGTCGCCAGGGAAGAAGAGGTTGTTGCCGGTCAGCAGGAACGGCTCACCACTCTGCCACTCGTACGTGCCATTCAACTGCCAGCCGCCGATGAACGCGTCGAGCACGCGATTCATGTTGTTACCCAGCTTCCGGCCACGGCCAAGCGGCAGTTCGTAAACGCCCGCGAACGTAAAGCGATGCGGCCGATCAAACTGCGAAATGCGATCTTCGAGAACCGTGTCACTCGGATTCAGATAACCGACTTTTTCGCGCAGGTTCGAGTACGTGTAAGTCGTCGTCAGCGAAACATCTGTCGCGAAACGTTTGTCGATTTGCAATTGAAGCGAGTTGTAACGGTTCGTGCCGTTGTATTCCTGAATCCACAGATTGTTGAACTGCGGATACGGGAGCAACGACTGCCCGCGCGTGATCGTGGTGGCAGTGTTGAGTGGGCTTCCGCCGGGAACGAGATTCCGGAACGGATTCGGGATTGTTACTGACAGGAAAGTGTTTGCCGCCGTGTCGCTTGTCGGATCGGTCCCGAGGAATGCTCGCGGAACGAAGTTCACGTTTCTGCTGACCGCGAGATCGTAGCCATTGGCGCGAATGAAATTCGCTTCGACGACGATCTGGCCCGGCAGTTCACGTTGGATACCAAACACGAAGCGCGCGAACTTCGAATTCTTGCGCAACAGATCAATGATCGGCGCCGTGTCGGCGGCCACATCCGCGCCGAGTCCCGTCAATAAACCAAGACTCGAACCGAACGAAGGTTGCACGCCACTCAAGCCGTTTGGGAATGGATTTGTCAATGTCGCGACAAACGTCAGACCGTTGTTGTTTGACGGCACGACAGGTGTGCTGCCCGCAAATCCAATCTGTTGCGGCGGTTCGATCTGAAACGGCGCCATGAAGATACCGAAGCCGGCGCGCACCACAGTCTTGTCCGTTAACTGATACGACAGACCGAGACGTGGCTGGAAGTTACTGCGATCCGCTTCCCAAACGTTGCGATTGTCTTCATTGGCAAACGTGTAACCGCCAAGCACGCGAAAACTTGATGGCGGGACCACGAAGTTCGCCGGGTTCTGGTTGAACGAAGTGGTATAAGCCGCGCGCACCTGTGCATCGATCGGACTCGGCGTGCCGAGATCGAAGCCACGCAGGATGCGGTTGAAACGTTCGGTCAAACCCTGCTCGAGATCGAAACGCAGACCGAGGTTCAACGTGAGCTTGCGTGTCGCGCGCCAATCGTCCTGGAAGAAGATGCCGTGATAGAGCGATTGGACCGAGTAGTTGATCGAGTTATCGATCTGGCTCGCGTTGCCACCCGAACCCGTTGTCGGAATGCCGAGCAGGAACGCTGCGAGGTCGCGCCCAAACACGTTTCGCAGTGTGCTCGAAGAGTTGGAAGCCGGCGCGGTAAACGTGCCGTCGAAGAAAAACTGCCCGCCCTTGTAAGCGTCGGTGCTAAAGTTCTCACGCACGACGCGGAAGTCGTAGCCGTACTTCAGCGTATGGTTGTCGAAGACCTGCGTGATGGTCGGTTGCACCGAGCCCATATAGAAAGGACGGATGCGGCCTTCGTTCCAATCCGATCGCGTTGCGCCGAGAGTGGAACGGATGGGCCGGGTCGCGTCGAGGTTCCTGATCATGATGCGCGGCAGGTATTGATAGCCGCGCATGGCAGCCAGCGAGGAAGCAGCAAAACCGAGCGTGGCAGGATCGAAGTTTTCCGCGGGGCGACGTTCCTGCACGAAGCGATTCAAACTGACGCGAATATCGAAAACAAAGTTTGAAGAGATCACGTTCGTGTAGTCGATGTTGCCGCCGTCGTTGGTGCGGTATTCAAAACCGCGCGTGATCGGAAAACCGTTAACCTCGCCGGCCCAGTCCTGACGATCTTCCGGGTTGAAGCTGTGATAGTACTTTCCGAAGATCGACTGGTTTGCGCTGATCCGGTGATCGATGCGGGTCAACCACGCCCGATAGTTCTGATGGCGAAGTTGGTTGGAGAAGAAGTTGTTCTGCGTTCCGTTTCCAACGCCCGTGATGTTTGGCAACGGATAGAATTTGATCAGGTTTGCGGCCACCGGATTGATCAGGTTTGAGGGAATGATGTTGCAGGTGGAGTTGGCCGGGAGCGCGCCTGAGGTCGGACAGTTGAAGGACGAGCGCACGACATTGTTGCCTTGCTGCACGCCTGAGAACGGATTGAAGATCACCGTGTTGGCAGAATTCGCGATGTTGTTTCTGTTTACGATCAACGCCGAGAAGTCGCCGCGCCGCATTGCTTCTGTCGGTACGGTGAAGACCTGCGGTTCAGCGATGTTGTCTTTGAGACGTTCGTAAGAAACGAGGAAGAACGTGCGGTCGCGCCCGTTGACGCCGGGTAAGACGACTGGTCCGCTAACGACGCCGCCGTATCGGTGATAGGTGCGAATCGGACGCGCTTGATTACTCGCGTTGCCGAAGTAGTTATTCGCCGTGCGACTACGATCGCGATTGAAATACCAGGCTGAGCCATGCAGGTCGTTAGTGCCGCTCTTTACCGCGACGTTGACTGTCGCGCCCGCCGAGTAACCTTGCTGCGCGTCGAACGTGTTGGTTTGCACCTTAAATTCCCGCACCGCGTCGGACGGTGGTGAAAAGCCGACGCCACCGTCGAAGGCGTAGTTTGGCGAACCGTCGAGCGTGATCTGATTCGCGCCCGTCGCGCCGTTTGAGCGAAACGCGGCAAGGTTGCCGTTCGACGTTGGACCAGTGAACAGGGGATTGCCGGTGTAAGCGATGCCCGGAGCGAGTGTGGCCAACTGATACGCCGTGCCTTCGGTGAGCGGCAATTCGCTGATCTGTTTTCCGGTGACGACGGTTCCAGTGTTAACGGTTCCGGTGTCGAGCGTCAGAGCTGACGCGACCGTAGTCACCATGGCGGTCACACCAATTTCCAACTGCACGTCGAGCGTCAGCCGATCGGCCACACGCACTACGACGCCGTCGCGAACCGCGGTATTGAAGTTTTCCTTCGTCACGGTCAGCTGATATTTGCCGGGTGGCAGCAGCGCGAAGGCGTAACTGCCGTCTTGGCCGGTGACGGTGGTGGAGGCGATGCCCGTCTCGATGTTCTTGATCTCCACTTTGCTGCCGGGCACGACAGCGCCGTTGGGATCAGTGATTTTACCGGCGAGTGATCCTCTAAACTCCTGAGCGGTGGCGGTGAAAGCGGCAAGGAGCAGGAGCAGACCAGCCCAAAAAACTCGTCCGTAAGGGTTCGCTGAAGTCATGACTTTAATTCTCCTTGTAGCGACGGCGGAAAAGCAGGTGCGCCGGCACGGTTAAGTCGATTGGTATGACCAAGAGCTATTTGCGACTGTACAAGGCTATTCTGATTGTTAAGCAGGCGGCGTATTTTGCCTCAATAATCTTTAGGCTGTCAAGAATAATTTATTACCAATCATGAGAAATCTTATAGTGCGGTAAGACCAATTTCTTAGACGGAACAAAGAGGGGAGGCACAACGTTTCCGCATTCCTGGTCATCGTAACGGGTCGTTTATTACGCGTGTCCAGGTAAAGGTGGAGGATTTTAGGCGTTTGGATTTGAGAAATCTTTCAGGGCATTTTTTGAAAGCCGCGCGTTTGCTCGGCTTTGTTGTGTTTGGCCTTTTATTAGCAGCCCCAGTGAGTGCGCAACAATCAACCCCTCCCAAAGACGCGAAAAGTGAACTGAAGGCGAGTCTTGGCGACCTTTTAACCCTCTACCAAAACGAAGTTCAACGCCTCGAAAAACACCAGCAGCAATCCAAAGAGCTCTACGAAGACGGTCTGATCTCGCGGCTGGAGTTTGAAAAGGGCGAGAAAGAGTTGGCGGCTGCTCGGGCGAAGGTTGAATCAGTCAACAAAGAGATCGCGCTGGCAAACCAGCCGGCGCCGGCTCTCTTGGCCACTCCCGATGCCGGCTTCGCTGCTCCTTCTAATCTCGCCTGGACGACCGGGAGCAACAGAATCGACGGTCTCATCCGGCAATACGGGACGCAGTATGGCGTCGATCCTTACCTTATTTATTGCCTGATGTCCCAGGAGTCGAGCTTCATCGCCGGCGCGACGAGCCTGAAAGGGGCGCAGGGGTTGATGCAGCTCATGCCCGATACGGCTGCGCGCTACGGTGTGACCAATCCTTACGACATCGCGCAGAACATCAAGGGCGGCACGCGTTATCTGAAAGATCTGCTTCTGATGTTCAACGGCCGGGTCGATCTGGCACTGGCGGGATACAACGCGGGCGAAGGCGCGGTGATGAAGTATGGCAACACGATTCCGCCTTACGACGAGACACGCAACTACGTGCGCCTGATCCTCAAGCGTTACGGCAGGAAGCTGGCATCCTAAGCCGCAAAGAGGCACAAAGAGCACAAAACATTTTGCGAATATATTTTGTGCCTTTGGTGCTTCTTGGTGGCTAAATCTCCATCAGGTCTTTTCCGACAACGATTCGTCCCTGGAAATGTTTGCGCACGCCTTCGGCCCACTGTTCGTCAGTGATTGACGGATCGTCTCCGGGCACGAAGTGAGATAGCACGAGCGTCTTAACTCCCGCTTGCGCAGCGATCTTCCCGACGTCCTCCGGCAGCGTATGAGCCGCCATGAGGTGTTCGCGCAGTCGCTGCGCGTTTGGTAAACGTTTGATGAGCGCTTCGATGCCTGGCAGATACATCACCTCATGCACCAGCACGTCGGCGCCTTTCGCAAACTCAGCGAGCTCCGGCGCATAAGCCGTGTCACCGGAAATGACCACCGAACGATCCCTGGCGTCAAAGCGGTACGCATAAGCGGGTGTAACCGGTGGATGACGCACCAGGCACGTGCTGACTTTCACGTCATCGTTCACTAAGACTGTCCCCGGTTTACTGATCTCGTGAGTGGTGACCAGCTTGCGCGGATCGGGACGGCCTTCGTCCACGATGCGCGTGTCGATATCAAATTTGAGGTAGTTGAAGAAATCCTCGGCCATCTGGGACAAACCTGGTGGGCCATAAGCGTTGACGTGCGACGGCTGGCCGGTGATCCACGCGTTGTAAAGAAGTGGGCCAAACTCCAGGTTGTGGTCTGAATGGTGATGAGTGATAAAGACGTAACTCAGCCGGTTGAGTGCGACGCCCGCGGTTATCAGTTGTTTCGAAGCGCCATAGCCGCAATCGACCAGATATGGCACGTCGTTGATCAGGACCAGTGTGGCAGGATTACTGCGGCCGGCTTCGCCGACACGTGGACCACCCTTCGTCCCCAGCAGGACGACTCGCGTAGGCTTCTTTTGTTGACTTAAGGCAACGCGGCCAAAGAGGGAGGTGTAAGCAGCAAAGCCTGCCGCGGCGCTGATAAATTGTCGACGAGTAGGTGACATCTGTGTAGTCTGTTAGCCTCGGAAGGAGATAAGAATGACGCGAATATATATCTTGATACTTGCGCTGCTGGCAACTGGATTTGTGCGCAGTGACGCGAGTGTGATGCACGCGCAAGATCCGCTCGTGGTGAACTCGAACACGATCGTTTTGAAACTGGAGAACTCCCGCGTGCGCGTTCTGGAAGCTACACTTAAACCCGGCGATAAAGAGAAGACTCACGCGCATCCGGCGTACGTGATCTACGCTTAATCTCAATCTCTCTCTTAGAGTGTGACGCGATTTCGGATCGAAGTTTTCCTGCCATGGTAGGTTCATCGACGTTCAGATGCTCTGAGTTGGCGGAGCTTTTCGTGCCGAGATTTTGGTCGGTTTCGAGCGTAACCCATTTGAAAAATCAAAGAGCCTCCAGCGAGTAAGGATTGTCGCACCGCATGATATTTTTTCTGATCGCTAACTCTTCGCTATATACCCCGCCACGAGTGCTTCGAAGAATGTCCCGAGAAGTTTTTCGGCTAATAGTTTTAGACGATTGCGACAATGACCTATTATGTTGCTGATTTTTGCCGCAGTCTCAGCTTCGCTTCTTGTCAATTGTTGTTTTTTACTGTCGAATCCGAGATTTATCTTGACAGTGATCCGAAGCTGAATATGATAAGCCTTTCACAGCGGACCATCCCTCCCTGGTCACATTCCCAAAATATAATTTCGTCGGATTTGTTTAGACGCAAATCTCAACTCAAGGAGCCCTCGCGATGAACAATATCAAAAAGTATTTAGTATCGGCGTTTGCCGCAATTGCCCTTTCAGACGCTTTTCGGATTCCTATTGAAAGGAAACCCGACATGGCACACGGCCTTAGTTTTTCATGGCCCAGTCGAAGCCATGCGCTAATCAAGCTTTTAGTCATCGTAATCCTGTTGACGTGCTCGGTACGAGTGTTGGCGAGTTGTCAGGGCAGTGAATCGGAAGGTTGGGAAATCTTCTCAATTTGCGAAGCTGCCTTCGACTCACACGGCAACTACGTTAGTAGCCGCTGCAACCTTGGGCCTGCGCCAGAACCAGGTCAGACATCCGTCAATATGTGCAAGGCGGCACCCGAGGTGGGAGGCTGCTCCGGATCGGCATGCTCCTACATGCTTATACAGTAGTTGTGACTGAAGGCTCAGTCCGTCTACTTGTTGAAACCAGGACTGGCATTGCTGGTTACTCAAAACCTAAGACAGCTAGCGTCCTTTTACTGGAAGCGTGGCACATGGGAAAGCGTTCTATAGTTATTGCAGTTCTGGCCCTGTTTGCGTCTCTGCCTCTAACGGGTCAACAGCCGAACGGACAAAAGCCGCGGCGAACCTCCAAGGTTTCCGAAGCTAAGAAGACGCAGTCAGACCGATTGCAAATCCTGCAACAGGAATTGCCGAAATTGGCCGGCAGCGCTTTAAGCTTTAAGAACCTCGAACTGAAGGTTGAAACGATGGGGAGGCTGGCCGATTTAGTGTGGAGTGTTGATGCCGATGGAGGCCGCCTGCTCTTTCAAAAGACCTATGAGCTACTAAGATCAATCGAACCCGCGGTTGATCGGCAGCAAGGTAAATCCGACGAAGAGAGTTCAAAACTGCCAAGGGGGAAACTCATTGCGCTCTACGTCCGTTTCTTTTCGCTGGTCGCGAAGCACGACTCAACCTGGAAAGAACAACTGCTTAAAGACGCGCCTGAGTTTCTTAGCAGCCCCGGAGTTGCTCGCAATCTCGATCTGAGCACGGCTGATTTTCTGCTTCAAGAAAAGGACCCCAAAGCCTACGATTTTATCGAAGCAGGAACCTCCAACGGCGTAAGCGGGTTGGCCAACACACTGCAAATCCTGGATCTTTTCAGGAGATTTCGGGAGTTGGACGCGACGAAAGCGGATCAACTCTTCAGTCAACTGATCCGCCAAATAGAAAGGCAGGGTGATATCTCGGCCGACGATCTACTGACGATCGGGAATTATCTTTTTACCGGGCGTCCTCCCAATCCAGAACCAGAAGAGAGAATTCTCATCACACCAGTTTATGTCGGTAGTGTCGCCTTTCACGCAGACATTTCATACGACCGCCCAGGAAGGTCACCGGAGCTTGTCGATGCTTACTTACGCTCAAGCGTCGCCATCCTGACTCGTCCGGCGCCGAGTGAAGCAATCCTGCTTACGAATCGTGCGGCAGCTTTTCTGCTCTTGCCAAAAGCGCGCCGCTTTGCGCCTGACCTTGTTCCCATTCTAAGCAACCTATCGAGCGTAATTGACCCCAAGCGGACAAACTCCGTTGAAGCTCGGTCGAGTGCCCCTGAGCCAGTTGGCCCACAAAGCCTGGAATCGGTCATGGAAACACTTGACACCATCAAAGACCCTACCAGAAAAGATGAGTATTGTCTGAGAGCGATTTGGTCGTTCTATATAGCGGCGGATTTTGAATCCGCAAGCGCCCTCACGAACCGAATGGGTTCAGCCGAAATCCGAGAACAGTTGTCGTCACTCATTTCGATTGGGCGAGCGATTAACTCATTGCAAAAGGGTGATCTGGACTCTGCGCGTTTACAGACTCGAAGATTGCATCCTGGTAAAGAGCGAAGTTTCCTATGGTTCGCGATCGCCGCGCGCATGCTTGACAAGGGCGATGTGCAGAATGGAAAAATTGCCATCGATAACGGCCTGGTTGACGCGCGGAGAACCGACGGCTCCGTCAAGGCTTCCCTTCTGTTACTTGGTACGGAACTCACCTCCGGGATCGACTTTGCTGCCGGATCAAATCTTCTTTCGGAAGCGTTGACGGTAATCAACACTTTCGACTCCGACCTGAACGAGCCGCTCAGGTTTGAAAAATTTGTCAGAGTAAAAGTGGGATCGCAGTCGGCTACTTTCTCAACGGATGTTAGTGGCTTCAAATCCGGAACAGTCAGAGGAGCGTTCAAGGTCCCCTTGTCAAGAGATCCAAATGGGGCCATTAGTTTGATACTGCAATTGAAAAATGAGTACGTGCGGAGTTCAGCACTTCTGGCATTCGTGTCTGAATTGACTTCGTGAACGGTGGGAACCAGTGTTGCACAGCAAGTATCTCCATCGAACTCTCAACATCGCGCTAGTACTCGCGTGCGCTTTCCTCGCGACCAGCCTCGCTCAGCGGTACCTGACTGAGCGGCCTTCGGGTCGTACAATCTCGGTATCCGGAGTTGATTTTTCTCGCAGTGAGAAAACGCTGCTGCTATTTCTTCAGCAAGATTGCGACATTTGTCTTGACAGTCTGCCGTTTTACCGAAAACTCATCGATAGTTTTCAAGAATCCACAGATGTCCAATTGGTACTGATCACACCCTATAGACCAGAGGTAGCCAACGAGTTCTTTAAGAACGCCGGATTGCGATTTAAAACGGTGCTGCAAGGGGATAGAGGGTTGCTGGGAGTTAAGTTGAGCCCGACGCTGATTTTGGCAGATTCCAGCGGGACTGTGCGGGGTTCCTGGATTGGCAAGTTGCAAACCGAACGCGAAACTGAGATTTGGACCATGCTTGAAAAAAATCAGACAGCGCACCGGCGCTAAAGGTCTATTTCGGAGGTGGGCGAATAGTGATCGTAAATGGGAAAGGCAAGTTAATGTTCAAACTCTTCCTGCTCGTTGCCTTATGTTTGGCTTTCGTCGTAACTTCGCCGCTAATCTCCTCGCACCAACACCGCACGCGTGTTGATTGCGTGCCTGAGTTATCAACTCGCATGATTGCCGAGGAGACCAGCTTGCCTGAGTATCCGGAGGAGGCTGAGCCGGGAGCCTCTCAGGGTGTGGTTTTTGCAGCAGTTCTTTTCGGTACAGATGGCAGGTTGAGCAAGATTAAGTTTTATGAGACGCCAAACTCCCAGGCTTCCGACGCGGTAAAAAAGGCACTTCAAAAATGGAAACTAAAAGAGCTTTATGATGGCGGTCAACAGCCAATCACGACCCGCACAGCGATACGCTTCCATTTTGTTTTCGAGGACGGTAAAGGTCGCGTAGAGGTCGCCACCGAACTGGAGCAGCGTGAATTTGGTGGGGAATGGGGCAAACGGGTTTGCAAGTCTTCTCTCGAAGAGTGAGTCCGCGGGGGGCAATTGGGGGTCAGGTTTTTACGTATTGCCAGATGGGAAGACCAGGCGTATAAGGTTGAGCTGGTAGAGTTGAAGAATTAGCTTTTCATTTCAGCGGGGGTGTTTGCTCGACGTGTTGGTCTGCTTTGCTCGGCCCGCTTCCGCTAACAGCTTCTTTGCCTCTCGCGCTTGCCACGTCGCGTTGTTGAGACGCTTGCGTGCTTCGCCGATATTCATTTGAGTCAGACAGGTTTGAGCTTCCTTGATGGCCTTGAGGGCAAAGTTCAACCGCTTACACGTCTCCCGCAGCGTCTCAAGTTCCGAATCCTGCGGTGGCAGAGGTGCAAACCCGACTGCGCTCATCATCGCAACTTAGCGACACGATTTTCGCTTGGCAAGCTTTCTTAAGTTATCCTCGTACCAGGATGAAGCTAACTCGCTATAGTTTGATCTCACACCGGGAGCATTTTCCGAATAATGAAGGTATTTACTGCCGCGAGTGGGACGTGCTCAATCCGGAAGTGGGGCGAATCGTTTTTGAGTTGATGGACGAGATCATTGAAGCGTTTCGCGCCGACGCAATGCACATCGGGATGGACGAAGTCTTTCTGCTCGGCTCGGAGAAGTGGCCATCAACGATGCTCTTTAATGTGTGCTGCGAGAGGTACGAAATGTTCGTTGATGAAGGTCGCGGTTTCTTCGTCGTCGTATGATTCGGCTTCCAGCCGAGCGCATGCGCCTCAGGCGGGAGCAGCGCTGAAATCGATCAGTTGGGAGTTTCCCCGCTCTGAGTGGAACTCATGCGGCTCTATACTCCGCACGCGAGTGGTTTGTTCCGTGGTTGTCGTCGGATCTTAGGCCACAAAGAAGCACAAGAAGCACAAACGACTTGGCTGAACACATTTGTGCTTCTTTGTGGCGAAGCGATCCTTTAGTCGATCTTAGTCACCCACCCGAGCTTTGGATTCCTCAGGGACCACTCCGAGATCCAACTTCTGCGTGCCGCGGATGACCACGAGCGTTGACTTGTGACCGATGCGTTCCTCGGTCAGCAGCTTGTGCAGATCGTCGATGCCGGCGATCGGTCGATCGTCGAAACCGACGATGATGTCGCCTTCGCGCAGTCCGGCTTTTCTTGCCGGACTGTTCTCCTCAAACGAAACCACCAGGATTCCGCTCTCAACCGGAAGATTGTAGTAGCGGACGATTCGCCGTGGCAGTGGCACGTTCTGTCCAGCAAGTCCCACATAACTGCGGCTCACTTTCCCGTCGCGGATCAACCGGCTCGCCACAAACTTCGCCGTATCGATCGAAGTCGCGAAACAGATTCCCTGCGCCGGCAGGATCATCGCCGTGTTGACGCCGATCACTTCGCCACGCGAATTGACCAGTGGTCCGCCGGAGTTACCCGGATTCAGCGCGGCGTCGGTTTGAATCACCGCGTCCATCAAACGTCCCGAGCCCGCCCGGAGTGAACGTCCGAGCGCGCTCACCACGCCCGCAGTCACGCTGTACTGAAAGCCGTAAGGATTACCGATGGCCAGCACCAGTTGGCCGACGCGTACCTTTTGCGACTCACCGAGATGAGCCGGCACCAGGTTGGGCGCGTTGATTCTGATCACGGCCAGATCCGTGTCCGGGTCGTCGCCGATCAGCTCCGCCTGGTACTTGCTTCCGTCGGTAACCGTGACTTCGATTTTGGTCGCCCCGTGGACGACGTGGCTATTGGTGAGAATGAAGCCGTCGGGCGTGAAGATAAAACCGGAGCCGCTGCCACGCGCCTCGCGCGGCATGCGCGGGTGGTTTCCTCTGTGATTGCTGATCGGTTGTTGTACTTCGATGTAAACGACGGAGGGGCTCACCTTTTCCGCCGCCGTAATTACCGCTCTTGAATAAGCATCCAGTAGCTCGTCATCAGTTGTCGTACTTGCCGCTCGATCGTTGTTTGTTGTTACTTGTTCTGTTCTATATTGTTCGTCGTTTAAAAACTCAATTGCTTCCCGCATGGTCTACCTCTTGTTCGTTCTCTGGCGCTTCAATTTTATCAAATCTCGTCAACTCTTGGATGCGCGCGGAAGGTCTGCAAGAGCCCTAGAGTGATGGCCAGCACCACGGGTCCCAGCACGATTCCCAGCAGGCCGAAAATACTGATGCCGCCGAGGACGGAAAAGAAAACGAGCAGTTCGTGCAAGCGCGTTTGGTTCTTCATCCATTTCGGCCGGAGAAAGTTGTCGATCGTGCTGATCACGAGAGTGCCCCAAATAATTAGCAAGATCGCCTTCGTCCAATGACCGTTTACCATGAGGTAAATTGATAGCGGCAGCCAAACCAGAAATGACCCGAGCACCGGGATCATGCAGACGAAGGTCATCAGCACCGCCCACAGCAGCGGCGAAGGGATACGCAGGATCCAAAACGCCAGCCCGCCGAGGAGTCCCTGGAGCGAAGCGATTACGACGATGCCGTAAACACTCGCGCTGACCACCTCGCGCGTTCGCGTAATGAGCGCCTCGCTCTGTTCCTGGCTCAGCGGCAACGCCGCCGGCAGCCTGGCGACGATCTTGTCGCCATCCTTGAACAGGTAATACATCGTAAAGAGGACAAAGAACGCCTTCACGATTCCGGTCGCAATGTTGCCCGCCAGGTTCAGAGACAAACCGAGCAGGAATTGACTGGAACGTTGTAGTTGATCCGCCATGAACTGCTGCGATCGCGACGTGTCGATACCGAAACGCCCTTGAATCCATTCAGACACTCTGCCGAGCACGGACGTCTCCGGATTCATCACGCTGGAGATTTGGGAAGGAAGGTTTGGAACCGCTGCCGATAACTCTTCGGCCACCGCAACCGTGAGCACTGTCAACGGAAGAACCGCGAGCAGGACCACGAGCACGCACGAGACCAGCGCGCTCAAGCCCGGACGCCCGATTCGACTCCTCAGCCGATGGTGAACGGGATAAAAAACGATTACCAGCACGATCGCCCACGCCAGGACGCCGACAAACGGCCTCAGCATCAACCAGCACAAGTAAAGCGCTAGTGCGGTCACTGCCAGGACGGCGATCCAACGGGCTTGATCGATCTGCTCCTTCACGTGGCGCCAATCGTAACGACTGGCGCCCGCTTTAGTGAAGCTCAAATGAAGCTGTTTTGTTTCTGTGTCTCAGTACCCTCGGTGGTGACATTGCCACCCAAACCATTTAGATAGCTGTACTGCCGCGCGACTTGCATCGCGAGTCCGACGGCGAGCGAATCGGCATAAAGCCGGCTCATCACATTTGCCTCGCTCAACTCGCTCAACAGCGAGAGCGCGATATGACGAATGTGTTGACTCTGAAATCCAATCTGCGGCGTCAGCTCCAGATCCCTGAACGACGAATCAAAGTCCTTCACTGCGTTCCGCACAAAAAGAGGACGCAGAAAGAGAAGCAAGACGTCAATGCGCGGGCTGGCCGAGCGGACTGTCCACGTCGTACCCACCGGCATGATCGCTACTTCGTTCGTCCGTAGCTCACCTTCAAAGTGTCTCTTGGTTACCTGCGCGCTAAGCTACCAAAACCATACGATTCCGATCGAGCATCACAACCCGATGGAACTGCTCTCCACCAGCGCGCAGTGGACCGGAAACAAACTGACCGTTCACGACAAGACGCAGTGGGTCCCAAACGTTCAGGAACACCTGGCAATGGTCTTCAAGCTTCCGCAGGCGGACGTGCACGTGATCAGTCCGTTTGTCGGCGGTGCATTCGGATCGTCGTTACGCCCGTGGTCGCATCCCATTGTGGCGGCAATCGCCGCGCGTACGGTGCAGCGGCCGGTGAAGCTCGTGGTGACACGCAAACAGATGTTCACTTCGCACGGACACCGTCCGTACACGGTGCAGCGTGTTGCTTTGGGCGCGAGCAAGGATGGCAAGTTGACGGCGATCGTTCACGAGGGTTACGCGCAAACGTCTCTTTACGAAGAGAACACCGAAGCGCTTTTAGATGCGACGCGCATGCTTTACGCGAGTCCAAACTGCGGAACGCACGCGTAAGATCGGTGGCAACACAATCCATTCGATCGGCGAGATCTCGCGTAACCAGCAGCTCAAAGACAACGACGAAGAGTTGGTCTCCGCTCGCGACATGCTTGTCGAACTCTACGGCGACAACCAACAGCTAACTCGCTCGCTGCGTGCGGCACACGAAGTCTGCGACTCGCACGGCGACGTCGCCACGACCAGCATGATCGAAGTCTGGATCGACGAGAGCGAGCGACGGCAGTGGTTCCTCGGCGAAACGATCCGCGAGTCCTAAGCCACAGACTCACAACGGACGAACACGGATCAGATCCACAGGTGAAGATGGATCGGTCCGTGTTCTTCCGTGTTAGTCTGTGGCGCATGTTGCTGACCATCACGACCACGTATCAACCCGCTACCGATCTCGGTTACCTGCTCCACAAAAACCCGGCGCGGTTGCACACCTTTCCGCTTTCCTTCGGACAGGCACACGTGTTTTATCCGGAAGCAAAACCGGATCGTTGCACGGCGGCGCTGCTGCTCGACGTCGATCCGGTTGGTCTGGTGCGCAACCGGCGTGGTCCGGCCGGCGATGGGGGCACGTTAGACCAGTACGTCAACGACCGTCCTTACGTCGCGTCGTCATTTCTCAGCGTGGCGATCTCGCGCGTGTTCGGCAGCGCGTTGGGCGGTCGCAGTAAGAACCGTCAGGAGTTGGCTGAAACAAAGATTCCGTTGCAGGCGAAGATCTCGGTGCTGCCGTGCCGCGGTGGTGAGAATTTCCTGCGCCGTTTGTTTGAGCCACTCGGTTATGAAGTGACTGCTGAACGGCATCCGCTCGACGAAGCGTTTCCTGAATGGGGCACGAGCTCGTATTTCACCGTGCAACTCAGCGGTGAATTCCGGTTGCAGGATTTGTTAACGCACATCTACGTTTTGATCCCGGTGTTGGATAACGAGAAGCATTACTGGGTCGGCGACGATGAGGTCGAGAAACTGCTGCGGCATGGAAGCGGTTGGTTGAGCGCGCATCCCGAACGCGAAGAGATCACGCGGCGCTATTTGAAATACCGCCGCGATCTCGCGCGCGACGCGCTGGCGCGGCTAACTACGGAGGAAGCGCCGGACGTCGACGTGGCGGAGGCGGTCCACGACAGCGAAGAAGAAGCCGTGGAACGAAGCTTGAACCTGAACGAACAGCGGCTCAACACCGTCGTCGCTGCCTTGAAGAGCGCGAATGCGAAACGGGTGCTGGATCTGGGTTGCGGCGAAGGAAAACTCTTGCGCGCGTTATTTGCGGATCGTTCGTTTGAGGAGATCGTCGGCGTTGACGTCTCGCACCGCGCGTTGCAGTTTGCACAGGAGCGTTTGCGTTTGGAACGTTTACCCGAGCGACAGCGAAACCGGCTGAAACTGATGCACGGCTCATTGATGTATCGCGACCGGCGGTTGTCCGGGTTTGACGCCGCCGCGGTCGTCGAGGTTATCGAACACCTGGACCAGCCACGGCTCGCCGCTTTTGAGCGAGTGCTGTTTGAGTTTGCGAAACCGGAAGCGATCGTGTTGACGACGCCAAACGTCGAGTACAACGCGCGTTTTGAGAACCTGCCGGCCGGAAAGTTTCGCCACAAGGATCATCGCTTCGAGTGGACGCGCGCGGAGTTTCAAACCTGGGCGCAGGCGATGGCCGGTCGATTTGGCTATGCGGTTCGCTTCTTGCCGGTTGGTCCGGAAGACAGTGCGCTCGGTGCGCCGACGCAGATGGCGGTTTTCAGCCACGAAGAGGCACAAAAGACACAAGGGGGTTAGCAACTCTTTTGCTTCTTGTGCTTCTTTGTGGCACGCATACTCTCGACGCAAAGCTATAGGGAACAGGCAGCTTGAACACGATCACGATTCCAGAACTCTCGCTCGTAGTGCTCGTTGGCCCATCGGGTTGCGGCAAGTCGACGTTTGCGCGCAAACATTTTCGGGCGACTGAAGTGTTGTCGTCAGACTTCTGTCGCGCGTTGGTTTCAGACGATGAGAACAATCAGGCGGCGACGAAACATGCTTTTGAAGTGCTGCATTTTATTGCGGCGAAGCGACTCGCGGCGGGAAAGCTAACCGTGGTTGACGCGACTAATGTCCAGCCCGAGGCGCGCAAGCCGTTGGTTGCGCTCGCGCGTGAGTATCACGTGATTCCGGTGGCGCTCGTGCTCAACTTACCGGATCGCGTTTGTCAGGATCGAAACAAGCAGAGATCCGATCGCAACTTCGGTCCGCACGTCATTCGGCAGCAGAGTCAGCAACTGCGACGTTCGATCCGCAATCTGAAGCGCGAGGGTTTTCGTCACGTTTATGAATTCGCGTCGCAGGCGGAGGTTGACGAAGTTGTCATCGAACGCCAGCCGCTTTGGAACAACCGCAAGCAGGAGCATGGACCGTTCGACATCATCGGCGACGTTCACGGCTGTTTCGACGAACTCCACTCGCTGCTGACCAAGCTCGGTTACGAAATCACCGCAACGAACGGCACGGTGCACGGACATCATCCCGAGGGCCGCAAGGCCGTGTTTCTCGGCGATCTGGTCGATCGTGGACCAAAGGTGCCGGAAGTCCTGAAGTTGGTTATGAGCATGAGTGCGTCGGGCGGCGCGCTCGCGGTTCCGGGTAATCACGATTCGAAGTTGATGCGCAAGCTGCGCGGCCGCGACGTGCAGATCACGCATGGCCTTGCGGAATCGCTGCAACAGCTCGAAAGCGAGCCGCCTGAGTTCAAGGAACAGGTTGCTGATTTCATCGACAACCTCGTCAGTCATTACGTGTTGGATGACGGCCGGTTGGTCGTGGCCCATGCCGGTTTGAAGGAAGAGCTTCAGGGCCGTGGTTCGGGAAAAGTCAGGGACTTCGCGTTGTACGGCGAAACCACCGGCGAAACTGACGAGTTTGGTTTGCCCGTTCGTTATAACTGGGCCGCCGAGTATCGCGGCAAGGCGATCGTGGTTTACGGTCACACGCCGGTGCCCGAACCGGAATGGCTGAACGGCACGATCTGCGTCGACACTGGCTGCGTCTTTGGCGGCAAGCTGACCGCGTTGCGATATCCCGAGAAAGAATTGGTCTCGGTGCCGGCACTGCAAACTTACTATCAGCCCTCGAAACCATTCCTGCGCGAAGAGGACCAGGCGCGGGCGCTTACCGCGCAGCAGACGTACGACGACGTGCTCGATATCGAAGACGTGTCGGGCAAGCGAATCATCTCCACGCGTCTGCACCACACGGTCACGATTCGTGAAGAGAACAGCTTTGCGGCGTTGGAGGCGATGAGCCGTTTTGCGGCCGACCCGAAATGGTTGATCTATCTGCCGCCGACGATGTCGCCTTCGGAAACCAGTCGTGAAGGAAACTTGTTGGAGCATCCCGCGGAGGCGTTCGCGTATTTTCGGAATGCCGGGGTGGCGAAAGTTGTTTGCGAAGAGAAGCACATGGGATCGCGCGCCGTCGTGATCGTATGCCGCGACGCGGATGCAGCGCGAAAGCGCTTCGGTGTTGTCGAAAACACTGCCGGTATCTGTTACACGCGAACCGGACGAAGATTTTTCGAAGATCGCGCACTGGAGACGGAGTTTATCTCGCGTGTCCAGGCGGCGCTCGCAAACGCAAAGATTTGGGAAGAGTTTGAGACGGATTGGGCTTGTCTGGATTGTGAGTTGATGCCGTGGTCGGCGAAGGCGCAGGAGTTGGTGCGGCAGCAATATGCGGCGGTGGGCGCGGCGGCTCGTGCTTCGCTCGTCGATGTCATCGCGGCGTTGACCGCAGGAGAGCAAAACAATCCTGAGATAACGCCCTTGCTCGATCGCTATCGACAACGGCAAACTGCCGCGGCAAAGTACCGGGACGCGTATCGCCGTTATTGTTGGCCCGTTCAGTCGCTCGAGGATCTCAAGCTCGCGCCTTTTCATCTGCTGGCGACGGAAGGTAAAGTGCACACGGATCGCGATCACGTCTGGCACATGCAAACGCTGAAGCGAGTTTGCGACGCCGATGAACGACTGCTGCTGGCCACGTGTTACGTCGAGCTTGACGTCACTGATCCGGCGCGAGAAGAAGTGGGCACCGGCTGGTGGGAAGAATTGACTGGCCGCGGCGGCGAAGGCATGGTCGTCAAGCCTTTCGATTTCATCACGCGCGGTGCTCGTGGTTTAGTGCAGCCGGCAGTGAAGTGCAGAGGCAAAGAATATCTGCGCATCATTTATGGACCAGAGTACGCTTTGCCCGAGAACCTCGAGCGGTTGCGCGCGCGTGGCTTGTCGACGAAGCGTTCGCTGGCCTTGCGCGAGTTTGCCCTCGGCATCGAAGGGCTCGAACGCTTTGTGCGCCAGGAACCGCTGCGGCGGGTTCATGAGTGCGTGTTTGGTGTACTGGCGTTGGAAAGCGAGCCGGTTGATCCGCGGCTGTGAAGCCTTCAGGGCCACAAAGAAGCACAAGAGGCGCAATTGTGTTTGCAGTCCTTTTGTGCTTCTTTGTGGCACATAACTATTAAAAGGAGCCCCAATGAAGATCGGTCTGCTTATTGTTCTCCTGGCAGCAGTGCCTTTCGTTGCATCTGCTCAAACTGAGTTGACAGTCACGGCCGTGAACAAGCTGAAACTCGCGCGGCAGAGCGAGACGATTGAACTGACCGCGAAGGATCTCGCGTTGCTGGCCGAAAAGGACCTGACGAAGCTTCACGTGCGCGACAGTTCGGGCAAGGAAGTGTTGGCCCAGTCTGTTGATACGGATTACGACGACTATCGCAAGCCTGACATTCTCATCTTCCAGGCTGACTTCAAACCCGGCGAGACGAAGACGTTTACAGTTTTTGCCGGCAGTAAGCGCGAGTATACGAAAGACGACTTCCGTGCTTATGGCCGTTTTGTTCGTGAGCGCTTCGACGACTTCGCGTGGGAGAACGATCGCATTGCGCACCGGACTTACGGCAACGCGCTGAGCTTCTGGAAAGGTGAGCCGTTGACCAGCAGCGCGATCGACATCTGGTCGAAACGCACGTCGAAGATGGTGATCAACGACTGGTACATGGTCGACAACTACCATACCGATCACGGCGACGGCGCCGACGTGTATTCCGCCGGGCCGACGCGCGGTTGCGGCGGCAGCGGCATCTGGGCCAACGGGCAGCTCTTCATTCCCACAAACTTTATCAACTCGCGCGTTCTCGCGAATGGCCCGATTCGGGTGATGTTTGAGCTCGTTTACCAACCTTTCAGCATAAACGGAGTCCAAGTCTTGCCGGTTTTGCGCGTTTCACTGGATGGAGGCAGCCAGTTGAACCACTTTCAGGCTTTCTACCGCAGTAACCCGGGCGACGACCCTCTTGCGGTGGCGATTGGTTTGAAGAAGGTGAAAGACGCGCAGAAGGACTTCAACGCGGAACATGGCCGGCTGACGGTTTGGGAACCGATGGACAAAAACCTCGGCATGCAGGGACTCGCGATCGTCTTGAATCCGCGCGACGTGGACACGGTTACTGAAGACAAATTGAACCATCTCGTAGTGCTGAAACCGAGCAAGAATACGATGCCCGTTTCGTACTGGGCCGGTTTCGCTTGGGATCGCGCCGGCAAGATCACATCGGCCAGCGCTTGGAACAAGTATGTTGATGAGTTTTCGGAAGCACTCCGTTCGCCGATCGAGGTCGGAGTGAAGTAAAGGAGTCGAATGATTAGGGCCGCAGTTTTGGTCGCGTTGAGTTTGTCGGGCTTTGTTGTTTGGCAGGGAGAGCCGTCGAAAGAAGTTCGCACGAAGTTGTTCAAACAGGTGCTGGCGGACGACGCCGAGTTGCGCGAGTGTCTCAAAGAACAGGAAGGCGGGGCCGCCGCGGCGCAAGAGGGAATGACGGTTGAGGAGCACGACCTCAACCGCGATGGCGTGAAGGAATACGAAGTTCAACTCTCGGGCATGTGCTCGTGTGGCGCGCACAACTGCACGATCTATCTGTACCGCCAAACTGCACAAGGCTTCGAACCGATTCTCGGGAGTGCTTCCGGCTTGGGCATCGAACTGCTGCGAACTTCCAGCAACGGCTACACGGATTTACAGATCAACGCGCACGACACGGCCGCGACTGAATCGCGTACGGTGTACAAGTTTGACGGTAAACAATATCGCGAAGCACAGACGAGGATCGTTCATCTCGAAACCGGCGAGAGCAAACCTGCCACGCGGCGGGTGCAGTTCAAACGCGGCCGTTCATCGGCGACAGTGCAGGGCAAGGTGTCGATCGCGTTGCCGGACACCTATTTGGTCGGCGCGCGTGCGGGTCAGGTGATGAGTGTGCAGCTCACGTCGCCGCAGAAGTCCGTCGGGTTTCTCGTGATGAGTCCGAAATCGACCAGCCTCATCGCCGACAACGCACGAAGCTGGACCGGCACGCTACCCGAGACCGGCGACTATTACATCATCGTCGACGGCGACGAGCGCGGCGGCACGTACTCCATGATCATCAGCATTAAATAAACCATCCACAGATTCCACAGATTTCTGCGTAATCTGTCGATGGCTCCTCTGACGGCAGTTGAGCCGCCGAAGACACGAATTGACAACGAACAAGAGCAGAATAGATTCAATAGACCTCCTGCGCGGCATCGTGATGGTGATCATGATGCTCGACCATACGCGTGACTTCATTCATAACGCGGCGCGGCTATTCGATCCTGCCGATCTTTCGCAAACCAACGTTGCCCTTTTCTTTACCCGCTGGATTACACATTACTGCGCGCCGGTGTTCGTGTTTCTCGCCGGCACTGGTGCTTACCTGCAGTTCTCGCGCGGCAAGAACAAAGCGGATCTGTCGCGGTTTCTGGTCACACGCGGAATCTGGTTGATCGTGCTCGAACTGACGCTGGTGAGATTGGGTGTCACGTTCAGCTTCGACGTGCGGATGCTCGGGTTTCTGCAAGTGATTTGGGTCATCGGTGTGTCGATGATCTTCCTTGCGGCGCTGGTTCACCTGCCGTTGAAGGTTGTCGGCGGCGTTGGTCTGGCGCTGATCGCCTTGCACAACTTGCTCGCTGGGTTTCGCGTG
>Ga0187894_10002129_pt1 | contig 24135 bp, 30 predicted proteins | sample GBC1701081metaG_FD_136650 | JGI IMG/M metagenome (GOLD analysis project Ga0187894, IMG submission 136650) | White microbial mat communities from a lava cave in the Kipuka Kanohina Cave System on the Island of Hawaii, USA - GBC170108-1 metaG ... | reverse complement strand
GAAACGGTTCGAGATGTATAACGATACCGTGCTGGGCTTCAACAAGTCGGGCAAGGAAGTGGCGCGGATTCAGGTCGAAGAGCCGATCTACATCAGACCCGCGGAACGGGTTACCTGGCTCTAAGATCGAGTCGGTTGAAAGGTGGGAGAAGCACTTCCTCTCCCACCAATCACTGGCGGGGTTTCTTCCGTCGCGCAGTACCGCAAACGGGTCGAGCAAGCTCGGTTTGGCCGCACGAGTCACCTGGCTGTAAGTTTCAGCTAGGTCATCGCTTCAGAGGGGGGGCGGAGTCCCTGAAGGGACTCCGCCCCTTCTGTTTGACCTAAAGCCCTTGAGTCTTCACCGGTCTTTCGGCTCTGGCCTTGGCCGCTCCTTCTGTGCACTTGACGCGCCCCAGGGGGGTCCAGTAGAGTTATTGCCGCATACGGACGTTCCTGTATCACGAGCTGGGGTTCCATCGGCGTGACCTCTCGCCAGCAACCAACAATCCCCTTTGCTGCGCAAGCCATACCCTTCGACGAGTTTCTGGCTTCAGGGAAACTCCCGGATGGCTACCTCGCCAGCGAGTATATCGCTCAGCAATTCGTCGAGCGCCTCGTGCACTATGTCCTCAGCGTCCCAGCCGGCAGTTACACCATGGCTCAATTGGGCCATCTCCTGGAACAGATAAACTCTCGCACACAGGTCCTCTTCTTCAAACGTCTCAAAGAAACCAGCCCCGAGAGCCTCAAAGATTTCGCCCCACTCTATTATGGATTCATGAACGAGTTTCATTCTCTCCTGTTTACCTAGCCCCACAAATTTTTCCTTGTCGCCTTGGCATTCTCGTGTATAATCGGGTGGTTAATAATTTGTGCAAAGGAGTGACATGAATCCAACCCTACAGCGAGCAGTGACCAGCTTCTATAATCTTATCTACGAGGCCCAAACATTTGCCACCACGATGTCACGGATTGACACCGCGGAACAGGAACATTACGCCGGACGGATCGAAGGGTTAAATTGGGTGCTTGATCGCTGCCAAGAGCTCGAAGACATGGATGCGAATTTGACCCCCTCCTCCCTCCAGCGAGTTCTCACGGAAGTCAAATCTGATCTCGATCACGAATTGTCTGTTCAGCGGCGAGAAAAGGGACGTCGTGCGGACGGACGAGAGGAGGCTCTCAATTTTGTCGCTGATTATCTCTCTAGCCTGATCACAGCAACGGACATTGAGTCAGCCAAGACGCCGGCGGTGTAACGCTCCCGTCTTCAATCGGGCTTTCCGTACCAACTTCTCCTGTCGCATTCCATGACGCATGGCCGATCGTTAAGATGATGCGAGAATGGATCATTTTCGCGCTGTGCCTGGGAGTCGGCGGCCACATCGCGCTCGGTGTCGTCATGCATGCCCCCGGCCTTTGGCCATGGAGTACGACCGGATTCTATGGCTTATTGAGTGGACTAGCGGTCTACGGTCTGGTGCAAGTAGGACGGGGAGTTTGGAAACTGTTCCGGCACGCTCCCAAGTTCCCGTCGAAGAACGGACCCAACGCCTCATGGTGAACAGGCGAGCATCCCGAGGCTGGACTCACGGCATTGACCCCTGCCGCCTCAACTGCGTGGAATTATTGTATGCCAGGTCTCCCGCGTAAACCAACCAGGCCAACTTGGCCGACCGGTCTATCCCCCAGAACAGCTCGACCTCCAAGACCGGACGTCTCGGAACAGCCGGACCAATTCAGATCGTTGAATGCCTCGCTGCTCTATTGCCCTTCCTGCCGAGTGGCGACCCCGACACGGGAACGACTCCTGCTCGTGCTCCCGACCGGGAATCTGTACGAATATCTCTGCCAGCACTGCGGAACGTCGACCGGCTCCAAGACCGACAATCAATAGGCGACGGCGCCTGCTGACGCGCCTCAACGACGATCGAGGTGATATGGGTCTTTCCCCTGCATCATGCATGGCACAGAACGTTCAGATGAGGTGGGCCAACTACGGACTTGCCGAAGAAAGCGACTGTCAACTAACCCAACTAGATCATCCCTTCCAGGGGAATGCCTTCTTCAATGAGCATGACAGGAATGTCTTCGCGGATAGGATACAGCACCTTTCGGTCGCCTCTGATCAACCCTCCGTCGAGGGGTTCGGTGACCGGCTTATTCGCCCTATTTTTCAATTGCCCACGGCTCACGGCCTCGTTCAATTTGGCAATCAGCGCCTCATCAGCCAAACTCACATCCTGTTTCGTGTCGGGGCAACAAAGAATGGCGAGAAGTTCTTTGTCAATATTAACCGGACGCTTTGCTTCCGTACGTTCCACCATAACGCGCCTAGAATAGATCATCGATGTCGATGAGATCAAGCCCTGCGTGCGGGCTCTATTTCGACTAGCAGGCTGCGGAAAAACCATTGCGGGCGGACTTTTCAGCATCCTGCTAGAGGTTTCTGCTACACTATAAGTCTCGCTCGATCGTATAGAAGCAACCAAGCGTCGATGTCAAACACCGTATGGAAATACTCCTTGGCCGGATTGTTGGTCCTCGTGCCAGCCTGGGCCACATTCTTAATTCTTTCCACACTGTTTCACGCACTCAACGAATTGATTCACGACCTCCCGTGGAATATCGGAGCCCGACAAAGGCCTGGACTCATCCTCGTCCTGTTTCTGTTCCTTGTTGTTATTGTTGGCGCCATCGCCACCCATGTAGTCGGACGGCGTATCATTACCCGGACAGAACGGTGGATCAGTCACATTCCACTGGTCCGTAGTGTCTACATCACCCTCAAAGGGATGACCGATCTACTTAATTTCCGTTCTCGCTTCGGACGCAGCACTGTGGTGGCTTTTCCGTTTCCTCGAGACGGTCTATGGGCCCTCGGTTTTGTTATGGGGGCGGCACCACCGGCGCTGCAAGTCGAACCAACAACAAGTCTGCTCATGGTCTTTGTACCCACAGCCATCCATCCGTTCACCGGCTTCCTCGCGTTTGTCCCCCAGCCACAGTTACGCCCGATCAATCTGCCAACGGAAGATGCCGTCAAGATGGAGTGTAGCGCTGGTTTGTACAAGCCGGAAACCGGATGGTTACTACCCCCAAAGACAACGGCCTAATCCCGATGTCAATCCTCGACCATTTGATTGTCCGACTCGCCAAGCCAGAAGATGCGGCGATGATCGCCTCGTTCAGTGCAGCCATGGCTCTGGAAACAGAAGGACGCCGCCTCGATCTCGACCGCTTGTTTAACGGGACTATTGCTCTCCTCGAATCTCCCGACCGTGGATTTTTCATGGTCGCCGAAGTGGAACAGGCCGGCGACCGCCAGCTGCTGGGCCAGCTCATGATCACCTATGAATGGAGCGATTGGCGCAACGGCGCTTTTTGGTGGATTCAAAGTGTCTATGTAGATCCGGCCTGGAGACGGAAAGGAGTCTATCGACGGTTGCATGATACCGTCGTTGCGATCGGAAAAGTCGATAAAAAGATGTGCGGCATTAGACTGTACGTAGCACGAGACAATCGCGCGGCCCAAACGGTTTACCAGCGAGTCGGTCTCGCACCATCAATGTATGACGTCTACGAAGATGATTTCGTTCTAAGGCGTCATGGTCAGTAGTGAACGGCCCTGGAGGAAAGGAGGCTCAATGATTTTGATTCGATCGCTGTTGCTCGCTGCGGCTGCCGCCACCCTAATACAGGGATGCGCGTTTTTCCGGGGCAATTATGATGACGAATTCAAACAGGAGGATGTGGAGTCGATTAAGGTCGGGACTTCTACCAGACAGGACGTAGCTAATATACTAGGCGCACCAGAACGTGTTATTGAAGTTCATGCTCAGGAGATATTCCATTACTATAATTACACCCTCAAATCCGGAACCGTCCTGTTCTTCTCTCGAACCAATGTCGTCGGAAACGACTTGTACGTTTTTTTCTCCCCCGACGGCATCGTCCAACAGGTAGTTTTGGGACGCCAGAAGCCGCCTCCCAAACTACAATTCTGGCCATTTGGGGACTAGTCGACGATGCCGGCTCGGCGAAGTGGTTTGTTGATTCTTTTGTGCATTCTTACCGTCCTTTTAGAAGGATGCCCTTTAGCCTGGCGTCGCTTCACAGTCAATGAGATTATTCATCCTGCAGATGTTTCCTTCATTGTGCCTGGGACCACAACACTGGTCGATATCGTGAAGAAACTGGGAGCCCCAGGGAGTATCCGGCCGGTGGACAGCGGCACAGTGGTGCGATATCAGTTTCTTGATATCAAATACTTTACGGTGAACATTACACGCCCGCTGTCTCTCATTTTTCCAATATTGGAATCAGTCCCCGGCGACCTGTATCAACTCACGTATAGCGGTGGAGGATTAGGCACAGAGGAACTGCAGGTGGAATTCGATACGAACTGGGTAGTGGTGTATTACGCCTTCGCCCATCATCAAAATGCAAGCCGCTACGGGCCGTAGATACAACCGACATCCCGTCGTTACTACGAGTATCGTCTTGCATCAAATGCGGACGTTCCGTAAGTGTTCCGCAGGGCATTTTCCTGAACCGCAGACACCGCTACAGTTTTAATCTGACGTTGACGGAGTCATACAGGTCCCATGCCATTTTCTCCTGGGAATGTCCTGCGATTGCCGCAGTGGGTGGAGGTCGCTATAATCACGGCATATGGACCCGTCTCCACGGAACCCCTCTTCCTACATTCCCGCAGATCGCGATCCGGAGTTTCTCCAGCGTGAAGAACTCCGTCCTATCCGCATCGGGCTCGAGCTATTGAAGCCCGAGCTGATCCAGCGTGAAGAGGGGATACAATCCACCATCGTCGTCTTCGGGAGTGCGCGGCTACAAGAATCGGCCGCCGCGAAGCATGCGCTTCACATGGCCGAAGAGGAAGCTGCTCGAGCCCCGAACGATCCAACACACCAGCAAAGGGTGGCGATCGCGCGACGACAACTCGCTCTCTCAAAATATTATGACGTGGCGCGTGAGTTCAGCCGTCTGGTTTCCTCGACCTGCCAGATCGACGGTCGTTGCGATTACGTGATTGTCACCGGCGGAGGACCCGGCATCATGGAAGCCGCGAATCGTGGTGCCGACGACGTGAAGGCCAAATCCATCGGCCTCAACATTACCTTACCCCATGAACAGCGTCCGAATCCCTACATTACACCTGAACTCTGCTTCCAGTTTCGGTATTTCGCCATGCGCAAGATGCATTTCTTGATCAGAGCCAAGGCGCTGGTCGCGTTTCCAGGAGGATTCGGCACCCTCGATGAGCTATTCGAGACGCTGACGCTCCTCCAAACAGGTAAGACTGAAAACGTGATGGTCGTGCTGGTCGGACGTGACTTTTGGGAGCGCCTGATCAACTGGCGATTGCTCGTCGAGAACGGGCTGATCGTGCAACAAGATCTACGGCTCTTTCACTATGCCGAGACGGCTCAGGAAGCCTGGGACCTGATCGCCCGCCACAATGGAGTGCCTTCATCGTGAAACTCTCGTTCCACGGGGCCGCACGTTCGGTGACAGGCAGTCGCCACATGCTTGAGATCCCAGGCTTTCGCCTGTTGCTCGATTGTGGACTGTTTCAAGGGCGCCGAGACGAAGCACTCCGACAGAACCGAGATTTGGGCTTCGACCCCAAGTCGCTCAGTGCGGTCTTGCTATCTCACGCCCATGTCGACCATTCCGGTGCCTTACCGATGCTCAAGAAACGCGGCTTCTCCGGAAAAGTGTACCTCACCAGAGCCACCGCAGATCTGACGGAGCTTATGCTCGAAGACTCGGCTCGAGTACAGGTGAGTGACTGCAGCTACGTCAACAAGCAGGAACAACGGAACAGGAAAGCCTGTGTTCGACCTCTTTACAATACCGATGACGTTCGTAAGCTAGTCCGACGATTTGAGGGGGCACGATACGGAGATATACTCAAGATCGCGCCACGCGTGACAACTTCCTTTCATGACGCCGGCCATATTTTGGGATCGGCGGCCATCCGGGTGAAATACACGGCACGCGGCAATACGACCACCGTGCTCTTCAGCGGTGATCTTGGCCGTTCCAACATGCCCATACTTCGCGATCCTGAGCCACCACCGCCATGCGACGTGTTGATTCTTGAGTCGACCTACGGCGATCGTCTGCACGAAGCCGACCGGGAGAGCATGAAACAGAAGGCGCTGGATCTCCTCATCCACGCGAAAAACCACAAGAGCAAGATTATCGTCCCCGCATTCGCCGTCGGACGCACCCAGGAATTGGTCATGCGAATCAAGGGACTCGTCGGCGAGGGACGCCTCGATCCCATCCCGATCTATATCGATTCCCCGCTAGCCTCACGGGCCACAGAAGTTTTTCGCCGCCACCCGGAGTGCTTCGATGAGGAAACCGCCCGAACCTTCACATCCTCCAGCGACCTCTTCTCCTCACGCTATATCCATTTTGTGTCTTCGCAGGAAGACAGCAAGCGCCTGAACAGCATGAAGGGCCCTTGCGTCATCATCTCCGCCTCCGGCATGTGCGAAGGCGGCCGCGTCGTGCATCACCTCAAGCACGCGATTCAAGACGAAGCGAACGTGATCGTCTTCGTGGGCTTTCAAGCCGAGCATACCCTCGGACGCAAACTTGTCGAGGGGTGGGATGTCGTGCCGATTTTCGGCGTGCCCACTCCGCGCCGGGCGCAGATCGTCAAGTTCAACGGGCTTTCGGCCCATGCTGATCGACGGGATCTCTTGGCCTATGTGCGCGCCGTCAGGCCAGGCCCGAGTAAGATTTTTCTCGTCCATGGTGAAGAAAAGCAGGCCCTATCCCTGGCCGCTGCCATTCAGGCGGAACAACCCCACATTGAGGTCATCGTCCCCCATGTCGGATCGAGCCATGAGGTCTAACGGCAGTACCCGCATGACAATCCCGCTGCTGATCCTGGCCATAGGGATCTGCATAGCCCCGTTCTTTTCTGCCCAAGCCGGTGAGCCGGAAGAGTCCCGATTGCGATTTCGTGCTCTTGGCATTGTCGTCGGCTCCTACGCCACGGGACCGCTCAACGCAATCACCGACGTGGCCGGTGTCACCGTGGGCCAGACCACCCTCATCTCCGGCGACGGGCCGCTCAAGCCGGGGCTCGGCCCGATACGGACCGGCGTGACGGTCGTCATCCCCCGCGACGACGTGTGGCACAAGAAAGTGCCGGCCGGGTCGTTCGTTCTCAACGGGACGGGCGAGATGACCGGGCTTGCCTGGATCAGCGAATCGGGCTTCCTCGAGTATCCGATCGCCCTCACAAATACGTTGAACGTGCCGCGAGTGGCCAACGGGGTCATGAGCTGGATGATCGCCCGCTATCCGGAGATCGGCATTACCGACGATACCCTGACACCAGTGGTCGCCGAATGCGACGATGGGCGACTCAATGACATTCAAGGGCGGCATGTCTCGGAAGCGGATGTGGTGAGCGCGCTCAACGGCGCCTCCTCCGGAGTCGTGCAGGAAGGATCCGTCGGTGCCGGAACAGGGATGGTGTCCTATGGTTTCAAGGGAGGCATCGGGACCTCGTCACGGCGATTACCAGAGACTGAAGGCGGGTATACGATCGGCGTGCTCGTCAATGCGAACCATGGGCGACGGCCTGAGCTCGTCGTGGGCGGGGTCCCGGTCGGTCGGCTCTATGAGGCTGTGCCTCCCGTCGCGCAAGCCCTTTCACCTGGGCAAAGCGAAGGCTCGATCATCGTCATCATTGCCACTGATGCTCCGCTCGACAGTCGGCAGCTCACTCGGCTGGCTAAACGTGCCGCGCTGGGACTGGCGCGCACAGGCTCCACCGCGCGCCACGGCAGCGGCGACTTCATGCTGGCCTTTTCTACCGCGAACATTATTCCGCATTACCCGAAAGAGCCGACGTTTGAACAGATGCACCTCGCCGACACGCATCTGAACCCATTGATCACGGCGACGGTTGAAGCCACGGAAGAAGCCATTCTCAACGCGCTGACCATGGCGACGACCATGGTGGGACGCGACGGTCACCGCGTCGAAGCCATCTCCCTCGCCAGACTCCGTACCATCCTTGATCGCCAAGCCAAGTAACTGCGGAGAATCGGCACTCCGCAGGCCAAAGGATCCCCTCACTTGCATTTCCCTCTCTTGCCTCGCTATCCTCTCGCGACTCTCTTGCGTCTGGAGGATTAGCATGAACGAGTACCAACTCGGTGGCAGTTTGAGTCTCATAACCGCCCTTGGGAAAACCAATGCGTTCGCCGAGTTTTTAGAAGCCCGCATGGTTCGTGCCTTAGAAACAGAAGATCCCGCAGAACTGCACTATCTCCTGGCCCAACTCGACGACTACCATTCCTACTTGTGGCGCTACTATAAGAAGCTGGCTAAGGACCGTCCGGAACGGATGGACCCAGGAGTCTAGAGTATCGGCAACCGACAGGCGAAACATTCATGTCATGACGACTCATTCCACAGGCACGACCACTCCGGCCACGCTTCAATTCGCGACCGCACTCTCGCGCAAGACCGATACGGAAGCCGCCACCCGTGATCTCGCGGATGCCATCCTGATGCAAATCGGCACGGCTCCTATCGATCTGGCCTTCGTCTTCTTTTCCTCCCACCATGCGGCCAAAGCCTCCATGATTTCAGCCATGCTGCAGAGGGAGCTGCGGGCGAAGGTCTGTCTGGGCTGTTCCGGTGAAGGTGTCATCGCCGGCTCCGAAGAGATTGAAACCGATGCAGCCCTGACCGTCTGGGTCGCATGCCTTCCTGATGTCAAGCTGACTCCGCTGCAGCTCTCGGTATCTCAACTGCAGGACCAAATCCGCATGCTCGGGTGGCCGGAGCCGGGACTCGAGGATTCGACCTTTCTCCTACTCGCTGATCCATTTTCAACACCGATGCAGGAAATCCTGTCCCTCATGACCGACCGGTACCCGCACGGAAAAGTTGGTGGGGGCCTCGCCGGCGGAGGCCAAGGTTCTGGAGAGAATCGACTGCTCCTCAATGATCAAGGCTTCGACGGGGGCGTGGTGGGAGTGCAACTCACCGGACCGATCGCCGTGCGAACCGTGACCTCGCAAGGCTGCCGTCCGATCGGCGAACGGTTTGTCGTGACGAGAGCGGATCAAAACTTGATTTTTGAACTGGGCGGCGTTTCGGCCTTGAAACGGCTCCAAGACATCTTCGAATCCATGGGGGGAGCCCAACGCCGCGAAGCGCACCGCGCGTTACATCTGGGCATCGTGATCGATGAGCACGGGAGCCATTTCGAGCGGGGCGACTTCCTCGTTCGGAACCTCATCGGAGCGGATCAACAGGCCGGAGCCGTCGCGATCGGAGACGTCGTTCAGGAAGGCCAGACTGTGCAGTTCCACCTTCGCGATGCGAAGTCTGCAAGCGAGGACTTGCACTTTTGTCTGGCTGCGGATCGAGCGAAGCACCCAAGTCCCCCGCTCGGAGCCCTCCTATTCAGCTGTTGCGGTCGTGGAGAGGGACTCTTCGGTCAACCCCATCACGATAGCGGGGTCGTGCAAGAGCGGCTCGGCCCCATCCCGACGGCGGGATTCTTTGCCCAAGGCGAAATCGGTCCGGTCGGAGGGCGCAACTTCCTGCACGGCTACACAGCGAGTGTGGTCATTTTCTCCAAGCCCGACTCCCGCAGGGAACATCAGTGAGAGCCGTTCATGAAGCCCCCGAGCAGGGTCTCCGGCCCAGACGTTGGTAGGAGTTTCTGTGCGCAATGATTACTGTATTCTGTTGCCATCTGTCATTGTGGTTGATTGTGGTTGAGTGACTGACAATTAGGAAATTAGGAAAGGGGCTGTCATGCCGTTTCGGGAAGCAGGTGCCGAAGGGAATGAAGTCACGACGTCATCGGGATTGAAGTATGTCGATCTCACGATCGGAACCGGTGCGACGGCAGAGGCGGGACAGACCGTCACCGTGCATTACACGGGCTGGCTAGAAAATGGGAACAAATTCGACAGTTCCGTGGACCGAGGCCAGCCTTTCTCGTTTCCTCTGGGCGCTGGACGAGTCATCAAGGGATGGGACGAGGGCGTCAAAGGCATGAAAGTGGGAGGAAAGCGAAAGCTGACCATTCCTTCCAAGCTCGGTTATGGCGCACAGGGGGCGGGTGGTGTGATTCCTGCACACGCGACGTTGGTCTTCGACGTCGAACTCCTTGGCCTGTGAGCCACGTCATGCAGCGCACGCCACTAATCACGCACCATCAAGCCTGCGGTGCCAAACTCGTCGATTTCGCCGGATGGGAGATGCCCATCCAATACAGTGGTGTCGTGGACGAGTACCATACCGTCCGTTCCCATGTCGGGCTCTTCGATGTGAGCCATATGGGGCGGGTGCGAATCGCCGGAACTGGTGCTGGCTCCTTCCTCCAACGAGTCACCACCAACGATGTCGGCAAACTCGCCGTTTCTCAAGCCCAGTATTCCATGATCTGCAACGCAAATGGTGGCATCAAAGACGACGTCTTCGTCTACCGACTCACCTCGGACGAGTTCCTATTGTGCGTGAATGCCTCGAACCGCGAGAAAATCATGTCGTGGCTACAGTGCCAGCTTGCCCAGGACAAGACGGTTCGCGTCAAAGACCGGTCAGTCGAATTGTCTCAGGTTGCCGTTCAAGGTCCCAAATCTCGCGAGCTACTCATGAGTCTTGGCGGGACGATGCTTGAAGGCCTCAAGCTCCATCACACCTGTGACGGCACAATCGGCGGCCTTGCCTGCTTGTTGGCCCGGACCGGCTACACCGGTGAACTGGGCTATGAGATTTATATTGACGCAGACAAAGTCGGCCACCTCTGGGGCCTACTCGTCGACAAGGGACAGGCCTGGGGAATCAAGCCGGCCGGACTCGGCGCGAGGGATCTCCTCCGGTTGGAAATGGGTTATCTGCTCTATGGCAACGACATGGGCGAAGACACGACGCCACTCGAAGCCGATGCGGACTGGACCGTCAGTTTCCAGAAGGGCGAATTCATCGGCAGCCAGGCGCTCCTGGCGCAGAAACAAGCCGGAGTCGCTCGCCGATTCGTCGCCTTCGAGCTCGTCGAGAAGGCCGTGCCTCGTCACGGATTCAGAATCCTCGACCCCACGGCCTCCCGCCCCATCGGCGACGTCACCAGCGGCAATCTCTCGCCGCTTCTCCAGAAGGGCATCGGGTTGGGCTATGTGCCTGCGCGGTTTGCGGAGCCCGGCAGCTCCATCCTGATCGAAATCCGTAACAAGAACGTTCCTGCATACATCGTCAAACCACCGTTCTATAGAAAGCCCAAGAGCTGATAGCGTATGGCTCATGGCTGATAGCACGGGTAAGACAAGATGAACCCCTTCTCCGTTTGTGGCATACGCTATACACCATCAGCCGTAAGCTCTTCATGACCAAGAACATCTACACAGGCATCGTCGTGAACTTGAATGTCGACACCGTCACGTTGCCCAATGGCCTCAGGGTCGACTTAGAAGTTGTGCGCCATCCCGGAGCGGCCGCGGTGGTGCCGCTGAAAGATGATGGCACAGTCATCTTGATTCGGCAGTTCCGCCACGCGGCTGGAGGGTTCATCTACGAAATCCCTGCGGGGAAACTTCATCCTGGTGAAGATCCCACAGCCTGCGCGGCACGCGAACTTGAAGAAGAAATCGGATACCGAGCCGGCAGACTTGAGTTCCTTTCCAGTATCTTCACCGCGCCGGGGTTCACCGACGAAGTGATCCACATCTACAAGGCGACCGGCTTGACGCCTGGTCGGCAACAGCTCGATCGTGATGAGGTCCTCGAAGTCATCGAGCTGCCTCTATTGGAAGCGATCGGCATGATTGAGACTGGAGTGATCAGGGATGCAAAGTCGATCGTGGGATTACAGGCGGTATATCTTCGGAGCAGCACCAGGTAGGAAAAACGCTTGAAGGGTATCCCGCTCTAGGCAGGAGACCCCTCAAGCCAGCTAGCCTCGCCAAATAAAAGGGATTATTTGCCCTTCTCCTCTTTCTTCTTCTCGTCTTTCTTCTCTTCGAACGTATCGATGTAACCACCCTTCTTCTCTTCCTTTTTCTTGCTTTCCTCAGCGTAAACCATATGCTTCGGGGCCTTCTTCTCATCTGCATCCTTCTTCTTCTCTTCTGCGAAAGAAGGAGCGCTGAACGTCACTGCCACTGCCACTGCCATGATTGCCATCAAGATGCGCTTCATAGTATGTTACCCCCTTTTAGTGTGTTTGAAGTGTGCCATTCATCGGCACCTTCGGGTGCATGGAGCAAGCTTGGTGCCGGGTCCTTGAAGTCTATACCTCTTTTTTATTATCAATCTGTTATGTATGTTAGCGGAGCTTCGGCTGAAGGGCCTGACCTTCGTTTTTCTGTGGCAAAATGGCTGAAGGCTGGCTAAACCGCCTCAAAGTCAGGTTGGCTCATCCCAGTCGAGACTGAGGCAACACACTTCGAGCGAGTCCGTCACCCGTGAGAGGCACAGCAGTCACGATGAACAATCAGGCGGACCATGTGGCAGAATCGATGAGGAGAACCGTTGTACGGCAGTCATTGGGGGCTCTATCTCGTAAACGGCTCACCGATCATATCAGGCCAGGAGTCCGTATCCTCTTCGTCGGCATCAATCCAGGCCTTCGTTCAGCACAGACCGGCCACCATTTTGCTGGTTACTCCAACCGTTTCTGGAGGCTATTATTCGATTCAAAACTCCTATCTGAGCCACTCACATACCAAGACGATTGGAGACTGCCGGATTGGGGACTCGGCCTGACGAACATCATTCAACGACCCAGCGCGGGAATCGATGCGCTCAAGTCGAGTGAATATGCCACCGGACGGAAGAGGCTTGTTGCCATAGTACAACGCTATCACCCTCACGCGGTCGCCCTGCTCGGTGTGACCATTTACAGAACCCTCTTTCCTGGCACCAGCGGACAGCGAGTTAGCCTCGGACTCCAGCCTGCACAATTTGCCGGTGTGCGCGTGTTCGTCCTTCCGAATCCCAGCGGTCGGAACGCTCATTATTCATACAAAGCCATGCTTGGCGCATTCCAAGCCCTCCGCAAGGAAGCCGATTCACTCTGACCGAAAATCGTGCTATCTTCAGCCTCCACAGCGAAGATGTACCTCGTCGCTCGTGAAGCATCATTCGTCGCTCGAACCCGTTTGCGCTTCACCCTTCACGAGATACGCTTCACGGATTTTTTCAATCCTCTTAGGAGTGCCAGATGTTACTAGACGGTAAAACAGGACTGATCATCGGTGTCGCCAACAAACACAGTATCGCCTGGGCCATCGCCCAATCGACGGCAGGCCAGGGCGCCCAATTGCTGTTCAATTATCAGAACGAGCGGCTACGTGAGAACGTCGAAGAACTGGTCGCCACCATGCCGGGCGCGAAAGCTTTTCCCTGTGACGTGGGAGATGATGCGCAAATCGCAGCATTGATGCGGAGTGTGGGGAAAGAAACAGCGAAGCTCGACTTCCTCGTCCACTCAGTCGCCTTTGCCCCGCGCGACGAACTCACTGGCCAGTTCGTGAATACCACGCGGCAAGGATTTGCCACGGCGCTTGACGTGAGCGCCTATTCTCTTGTGGCTGTGACGAGAGCTGCGGCGCCGTTGATGACCGACGGCGGCGGCGTCGTCACGCTCACCTACCTCGGAGCGGAACGAGTCGTGCCCCACTACAACGTCATGGGGGTCGCCAAAGCCGCGCTCGAATCCACCGTCCGCTATCTCGCCCATGACCTCGGCCCGAAGAATATCCGTGTGAATGCCATCTCCGCCGGTCCGATCAAGACGCTTGCGGCCCGCGGCGTTTCCGGCATCAGCAAGATGGTCGATCACCACCGAGAGTTCGCACCTCTCCGCCGCGCAACGGAACAAAGCGAAGTCGGCGACACGGCGTTGTTCTTGGTCAGTCCGCTAGGACGTGGAATTACCGGGGAAGTGATCTATGTCGATGGCGGGTATCACATCTTAGGCTCACTCGCCTCCATCGAGTGACGGCTGTTGATAAAAGCCGCCAGCAGGGGAAGGATGACCCGGTGAGTCCCCTGTGCTCGCGCAACGCGCGGTCTCAGAAGAACAGGAGGGGAGCAGCCAGACCATCCTTCTTGCTCGCAGAACGCGCACGATGAAACGGTGCTCGTCCGATGCGCGCAGTGAAGGACAGTCTGGCTGTTCCCCTGATGGCGAGGTGGGGGAAATCGAAAGACCCTCGCCCAGGCATATGGCACGTCTCGGCGTGCCAGTGGGTGGGCGGGTGGGAATGTTGCGCGCAGTGGGGGACTCATCCGGGTCATCCTAGGGACAACGTACACGAGCAAGCTGGGAAGGATCATCTTTGGTCACTCGCTGCGGCCTTGCTTGGGTTAAGGCGCGTCCCAGGGCGAAGAGTCTGTCTTGGCAGACTCAGGGCGGGAGGGTGAAATAACTGCCAGGGTTGGGCGGGTGAGAAGTCTGGCCTTTTTGAACAGCCTGAAGGCGGAAATTACTCAATCGACCCGCGCAAAGCCTTTAGGCGCCCTTGCTTTTTCTTACTCTCGATCCGCCTATACTTTGAGCCCTTCGTCGGCTTCGTTGGTTTTCGCTTCTTACGCGGGATGGCCACACTCTGAATGAGCTCGCTCAGGCGAGTGAGAGCATCCTCTCGATTCTGTTCCTGGCTCCGATACTGCTGGGCTTTGATGGTGATCACGCCCTCTTGCGAGATGCGGTGATCTTTCAATTTCAGAAGCTCTTCCTTGTAGAACTGGGGCAACGACGAGGTAGCAATATCAAACTGCAAATGAATAGCGGACGAAACTTTGTTCACATTCTGCCCACCAGCACCCTGCGACCGCATCGCATGGATATCGATCTCAGAATCGGGAATTGCGATATGTGACGTCACCGTGAACATATGATCCGTCAGAGACTCGCAAAAAACTCTCGGTCGATTTCTGCCTGCTCCAGAACTCTTTTCCTAACCGCAACGCCCATTCCAAGATCCTTTAGCTTTTGCGTTAGTTCCTGTCCATCGAGAAGATCAATTAGTGACGTATTGTTTCACACCGACCTTGTGAGCGACAAGCGGCTGGGATGCTTCTCTGCCGACCTTGCCGGAGGAACGGGGACCCACCGAGCGGGAACGCGGAAACTGACCAAGTCTGCGAGGGAATTTCCGAAGGATTCCACCTGGCGGAGCCCGGAAGGGTCGTTTCGGGAGGCACGGAGGCAGGGCAGCATCCCAGCCGTGCCAGAAAGATTGAGAGAGTTACTGCAGTTCTGGCAGGCGATCGATAATTCTCAACCGTACCTCATCTCCCACCTGCATTTGCACCATTTTGGTGGTGAGACTTTCACGAACCCTATTAGCATCCTCCAACTTAAATTGAATCTGTCCGCCACTTCGCTCGACGAAGTGAAAAAGCAGCAAGTTCGTGAGGTGCTGCAATTCATCGTCACTCGTGTGTGCGCTCAAGTTCAAGATCTTAGACATCGGAGAGGCTCCAGCTCAATCATCAAGCCGGCCCTACTTATCGCCGAATCCTCTGTTGTTCCACAATGCCCCAAAGGGAGGGGGGAAACCTGGTTCTGCAGAGAAGGCTACTCCTTCACTGATCACCTAGGCTCAAGTTCGAATGTTCTGGCATTACAATGGCTTAGCAGGATGTGAAAACACTATTGGTGGCCGCCGGCCATTCAATCCGATCAGGACGGTCTTCCGCTGTCCGCAGTATCACTTCGAGAAGGGAGGTTCGACGAATCAGGACTTCGAGTCCTGATATTCCTGGTGCCAGGCCATCTGGATTGCTTCGAGAATTTTCTCGTTCGATTTTTTTGGATCGTCATTGAAGTCAGAGAGCGCCACGATCCAGGCGTGCATGTCGGTGAATCGAACCGTGAGCGGGTCCGTCTCCGGATGTTCTTCGACTAACCGGATCGCAATATCCTCGGTATCCTGCCACTTCAGAACCATGCGGAGCCTCCAGCACTGATAGCAAATGGCGTATGGCGTAATGCAGTGAGATGGATCTTGCTTCTGCTATAAACCATAGACCATTAGCTCCCTACTTCCCTGATGTCAGCTCGGACAACTTCTTGTTCTCCAAGGCCTCTTTCAACGATGTGTCCATTAAGACTTCGGCGAGGTGATGGGTGGCCTTTTCGAGATCGGCCATCTTGGCTCGGATGGCTTTGTGATCTGCTCCGGATTTGGCCGCTTCGACTGCGGCCATCGAGGCCCTGATCGAGAACAGGTCTTCCTCTGTCACCAAATGAGCGCCTTGCTTGAGAGCTTTCTCCGTGGCCATGAGGATAGTTTCAGCTTCGGTTCTGGCTTCAATGAGCTGGCGCGCCTTCATGTCGTCGGCGGCGAACTTGTACGATTCGCCGATCATCCGTTCGACCTCGTCGTCGCTCAGTCCATACGAGGGTTTCACAGAGATCGATTGGCTGTCGCCGGTGCGAACATCCCGCGCCGAGACATTCAGGATTCCGTTCGCATCGATTAAGAACGTAACTTCGATGCGCGGGACGCCGGCCGGCAACGGGGGGACCTTCAACCGAAATCGGGCCAGACTGCGGTTGTCCTTCACCAGTTCTCGTTCGCCTTGGAGGATATGGATATCCACGCCGGTTTGGCCGTCGACATAGGTCGTGAACATTTCCTTGGCACTGGCAGGGATGGTCGTGTTGCGTCGAATCAAGCTACTCATCACTCCGCCCATGGTTTCTATGCCAAGGGAGAGGGGCGTGACGTCGAGGAGCAGCAGATCGGTCGTCCCGCCGCTGAGAATGTCGGCCTGGACGGCCGCGCCGAGCGCGACGACTTCGTCGGGATTGAGTTCGCAATGAGGCTGTTTCCCAAAGAGTGCCTCGGCGTGCCGGCGCACCAATGGCATACGGGTCGCGCCGCCGACGAGGACCACCTCATCGATGTCGTTCGGAGTAAGGCTGGCGTCTTTCAGGGCTAAACGGCAAGGCCCGAGCGTGCGCTCCACCAATTCCATGGTGAGAGATTCGAGTTGATCGCGCGTGAGATCTCTCGAATACCGGCCTTTGCCATCCGGCAGGTCGAGGATGGCCGTGGTCTTCAGTTCATCGGAGAGTTTGATCTTTGTCCGTTCAGCTTCGAGTCTGACCGCCTGCATATGGTCGGGATAGGCGTTCAAATTGAGACCATGTTGTTCGCGGATTTCATTTACGAAGAGATCTGCAATCTGGCGATCGAAGTCATCGCCTCCGAGATGTGTGTCGCCATTGGTCGCAAGTACTTCAAAGATGCCGTTCTTGAGTTTCAGGATGGAAATATCGAAGGTCCCCCCACCAAGGTCATAGACGGCAATCGTGCCCTGAGTCTTCTGTTGGAGCCCATAGGCCAGCGAGGCAGCGGTCGGTTCATTGATAATACGTAAAACGTCGAGCCCTGCAATCGTGCCGGCATCCTTCGTTGCTTGCCGCTGGCTATCGTTGAAATAGGCTGGAACTGTAATGACGGCCTTGGTAATGCTTTCGCCGAGATGCACTTCGGCCTGTCGCTTCAGTTCCTTCAGGATCATGGCCGAGATCTGAGGGGGTGAATAGGTTTTCTCGCCGAGCCTGATCCGAATCACTCCGCCCTGTTCCGTCAAGTGGTAGGGAAAGTAGGCCAGCTCGCCCTGTACATCCTCAAGGCCCTTTCCCATGAATCGCTTCACGGAATAGACGGTCCGTTCCGGGCTGCGCGTCAAGTGTTCTTTCGCCGGATCGCCGACGATAAGGCCGTTGTCGGTCAGCGCCACGACCGAGGGAACCATCGTCCGCTCGTTCCGACCTGGTATGACATACGGACGTCCGTCCGCCATATAGGCCACGAGCGAATTCGTTGTGCCGAGATCAATGCCGACGATACGTGCCATGGCGATGATTATCCGATAGTTGAGGCGAGGTCGCTCACGATGTTCTTGACGTAGGTCCGGTTGGACAGATTTTCGCGCATCTCTTTCAGTATTCGGCTGCGCTCAACCCTTGCCTGGTCGGTGGCTTCCCCGCGATCTTGGAGTGTGTCCCACTGAACAAAGAGCTGCTGTAGGGCGGCTTCCATGTCCCGTTGCCGTTGTTCGAGCGTGCTCCGTTCCGATTGGAGTTTCGAGCGGAGTGTCGACTCAGTTTTTGACGCGCGGCCGGCGGCTCGGTACTCGCTCAATGTATCTTGTAGTTCAAGAATTTCTTCAAAGAGGTCGGCGGGAGGAGAATTCTGAATCTCTTTCACCGCCCCGGCTTCCAGATCGAGGAGATACTCAGCCCGTTCAATCGGGTCACGGAGCGTCCGGTACGCGGTATTCAACAGGGCGGAATTGTCGAGGCTGATGGTCTGTTCGGCAACGCTCTTGTTCTGATAGAAATCAGGATGGAACGCGCGGCTCAGTTCGTAGAATTTGGTCTCCAGCTGGCGCTGATCGATCGTGAGGCGACGGGGGAAGCCCAAGCAAGTGAAGTAATCGAGGTCTTTTGAAACCGGCTGGACCTTGACGCAACGCTCACAGAAATATTCACCTGCCACTTCAGACTGGCAGTGCCAGCACATGCTGCGAGCCATCTGCAGCTCACGTGGCCCGGCGGTACTATGGGTATGATGGTCCATGCGGTCTCCTCTGACAGCACGGGCATGGCGACCTGCCATGCCCGTCGGACAATTGCTGTGCTCTACCGACACTCGTTAGGCCGAAAACGACTCTCCGCAGCCACAGGTCTTGTCGGCGTTCGGATTGACGAATTTGAAGTTTCCGCCCATCAGGTCTTTTTGGAAGTCCAACTGCGTGCCTTGAAGATAAATTGCGCTTTTGGCGTCGACAATGACTTTCACACCGTCAAAATCATGGACTTGGTCGTGCTGGCCGATCTTCTCGTCGAAGTTGATCGTGTAGCTGAGGCCTGAGCAGCCGCCGCCTTTCACGCCGAGACGGAGCCCCCCTTCAGTGAGGCCCTGCACGTTGATGAGGCGTTTCACTTCTTTCAGCGCCGCCTCGCTGAGCGTAATCACCGGAGCTTGGGTTTCTGCGTTCGTCGTGTCCATGGCACGCTCCCTTTGTTCACGTTACTTCGCGTCGGTCAGTGCTCCGTCGGATTTCTTCTGGTAGTCCGCGAGGGCGGCCTTGATCGCATCCTCGGCGAGCACGGAGCAATGGATCTTCACGGGCGGCAGGTTCAGCTCCTGCACGATGTCGGTGTTCTTGATCTTCTGGGCTTCTTCGATCGTCCTTCCCTTCAACCACTCGGTGGCGAGGCTCGAGCTGGCGATCGCGGACCCGCAACCGAAGGTTTTGAACTTCGCGTCCACGATCGTATCGTTCTGCACCTTGATCTGGAGCTTCATGACGTCGCCGCACTCCGGGGCTCCGACCATGCCGGTGCCGACCCCTTCCTCGTCCTTCTTGAAGCTCCCCATGTTGCGGGGGTTATTGAAATGATCGACGACTTTGTCACTGTAGGCCATGGTTCCCTCCGAAATTTATATTGTAAATTTTCAATTGCCGTTAGTGGGCAGCCCATTGAACCGATTTCAAATCGACGCCTTCTTTTGCCATCTCGTACAGAGGGGACATTTCGCGCAACCTGGTGACGACCTCAACCACCTTCTTGACCGTATAGTCGATCTCATCGTTCGTGTTGAAACGGCCCAGACCGAAGCGGATCGAGGAGTGCGCCAGGTCCGTCCCGACCCCCAACGCGCGGAGCACGTAGGAGGGCTCCAATGTGGCCGAGGTGCAGGCTGAACCGGACGAAAGGGCAATATCCTTCATGCCCATCAGCAAGGACTCACCTTCCACATAGGCAAAGGAGATATTGAGATTGCCCGGTAGCCGGTTGGTTGGATGGCCGTTCAGATAGCTTTCTTCGAGGGCCTTCATGATACTGGCCTCCAGACGATCGCGCATCGCAATCAATCGCGCTGTGTCCTTAGCCATCTCCTGCTCGCAGAGTTCGCAGGCCTTGCCGAATCCCACGATTAAGGGCACCGGAAGCGTCCCGGACCGCATGCCGCGCTCGTGCCCGCCGCCATCCATTTGCGCCGTGATGCGAACCCGCGGATTCTTCTTTCTCACGTATAGCGCCCCGACCCCCTTGGGTCCATAGATCTTATGGGCCGAGAACGACATCAGATCGATGGCCATCTCCTGCACATCGACGGGAATTTTGCCAACACCCTGCGTGGCGTCGCAGTGGAAGAGAATGCCCTTCTCCTTGGCGATCTTGCCGATCTCTTTGACCGGGTTGATCGTGCCGATTTCATTGTTCGCCAACATGATGGAGATGAGGATCGTCTTCTCTGTAATGGCATTCCGCACATCCTCGGGACTCACCATCCCGAATTTATCGACGGGGAGATAGGTGGCTGTCGCTTTGCCCTTGCCTTCTAACGATTTGACGGTATCGAGCACCGCGCGGTGTTCGGTGGACGACGTAATAATGTGGTCGCCTTTCTCCCTGTACATTTCCAGCACGCCCTTGATCGCAAGGTTGTCCGATTCGGTAGCACCGCTCGTGAAGACGATCTCTTTCGGATCGGCCTTGATCAGCTTCGCGATCTGCTTCCGGGCGCTTTCGACGGCTTCTTCCGCTGCCCACCCGAAGGCATGGTTACGGCTGGCCGCGTTCCCGAATTTCTCGACGAAGTAGGGGAGCATGGTTTCCAGTACGCGTGGATCCATCGGTGTCGTGGAATGGTTGTCTAAAAAAATCGGCAGTTTCATCGTTCGACTCCTTGTGCCGTGGAAGACTGAATCGTAATGAGGGGTGTGCCACCCATCATGTCTTGCAGGGTCATGTTATTGAGCAATTGGGCGATGCTGTCCTGGACTTTCAAGAGCGGTGTGCGGATATGGCAATTTCCCTGCTGCATGCACAACTCTCCATCCTTCTCGTGCAAACAATCGGTGATACCCAAGGGGCCCTCGATGCATTCGAGAATTTGCGCGATCGTAATCTGATGAGCGCGGCGGGCCAGCACGTACCCGCCCTTTGGACCATTATGGCTCTCGATCAGTGCATTCCTGGCAAGGGTCTGGAGCACTTTGGCCAGCAGTTCAAGGGGGATGTTATATTCCTCCGCGATCTCCTTCGTATTCACCACGCGCCCAGGCGTCACGTCGCCGAATTGGACAGCAGCGATGTGCTGAAGGGCCATGAGGGCATAATCTGCTTTTTTCGAAATCTTCAACATTGCTATTGCCGATCTCTACAGTCGGAGACTATAATGATCTCCGATTAACAAGGTCGGATTAAGGATAGCACGCTGGTTTCGGAACTGTCAACAGCAGGGAATAAGGCTGAATCGGGCTGAGAAAGGAACAGGGCATATGGGTGGGACCAATCCCTACATTCAAAAAGCAGACTACGAACTTCCTCAGCAGGCCTATACCGTCACATTTATCGCCCCTGGCGGCGTGGTGACGAAGGTCGAGGTCGATCCAGCCAAGATTCCCTACGGCCCGACGGGGCTTCCAGGGAGTCTTTTGGATGTGGCGATGGGAAATGGGGTTGCGCTGGAACATGTGTGCGGAGGCGTCTGTGCCTGTTCGACTTGCCACGTCATCGTGAAACAGGGGCTTGAGAGCTGTAGCGAAGGCACAGACGATGAATTTGACCAGCTGGAGGAAGCACCGATCACCACGTTGCAGTCACGGCTTGGTTGCCAATGTGTGCCGAACGGAACTAAAGACATTGTAGTGGAAATCCCGGCGGTCAATAAGAATCTCGTCAAGGAAGGCCATTAATCGTAGGTCTCTGTTTTCACTTCTTTCCGGTTATAGCCCGCCTCGACAAAATTTGCTCGCAGCGGCCGCACAAAGCCTTTGGTACCACACAGCATCGGAATCACTTTCGGGGCCCCCTCGATCAACGGTCGGATCATGGAGAACGTGAGGTCGACCCCTTGCTGTTCCCCTCCGGCAGCCACCAACGGAAGATAGCGGAATCCGAGATGGGTCACGGCTAATGTCAGCAATTCCTGATGAAAAAGCAGTTCTTCCTCTGCAGGTGCAACTGAAACCAAGAGGACAGAACCCGTCTGTCGCTGCGCATAGAGTTGTTTCAACATGCAGCGGATCGGGACAAGGCCGGTGTAACGGGCGACAAGGATCAATTCTCGATCAAGTTCTATCGGAAGTGTAAAGTTCCCATAGGGGCCTGAAAGATGGGTGTCATCGCCGGGTTTGAGTGTGTAGAGATAGTTGGACCCCACACCACCCGGTACGCGATCGAAGATTAAGGTCAATTCGCCTGACGGCGTGCCCGGTGCTGCCATCGAGTACGCTCGATTGAGCGGTGGCTTGGCCCCGACCGGCAGTTTGAGTGACACCCATTGGCCAGGCTGAAATGCAATTCTGCGAGCAACAGGGAGGAGCACGAGTTGGCGAACGTGGGGGGTGAGATCGTTCACCGAGAGAACCGTGGCTGACTGCGTGAATTCGGCCATTACGATATCCTTGTTTCTCATAGCAGAAGCCGTGCCAAGATGGAAGCGCTGCGATTCTGTACAAGGCTTTTCTCTGCGTGCTATAGATACCACCCTTCGCACAAATTTAATGAGTCGTATGCATGACACAGGTCCGAGTTCGATTTGCGCCTAGTCCCACCGGCTTTCTGCATATCGGCGGCGTCCGTACGGCGCTGTTTAATTGGCTCTTTGCCCGCCAGCAGAAGGGCGTCTTTGTCCTCCGTATCGAGGACACGGACCAGAGCCGCTCGACCGATGAATCCATCCAAGCCATTATTGGGGGGATAAAGTGGGTTGGGCTCGATTGGGATGAAGGGCCATTCCGTCAGACCGAAAGGATGGATCTCTATCGGAGCCATGCGATGCAGCTTCTTGAGAAGGGGCGGGCCTATTGGTGCGTCTGCAAAGCGGAAGAACTCGACGCGCGGCGCAAAGAAGCCGAGGCCAAGGGGCTGTCACAAAAATACGACGGCCGTTGCCGTGATCGTGGCCTCACCAATCAGGCTGGCGACGCGGCCCTCCGCTTCAAGGCTCCGCAAGATGGAGAGACTGTAGTCGACGACCTCATCAAGGGCAAGATCGTGTTCGATAATAACGTGCAGGACGATTTGATCATTCTCCGGTCGAACGGCTACCCGACTTACAATTTTTCAGTGGTTGTTGATGATGCACTGATGAACATTACCCACGTGGTGCGGGGAGACGATCATCTGACCAACACGCCGCGCCAGGTCCCGATTTTCCAAGCGCTTGGGTTTCCAGTCCCTCAGTTTGGGCATCTGCCGATGATTCTGGGCTCGGACAAAGCCCGCCTTTCGAAGCGGCATGGGGCCACCTCGATCATGGCCTATAAAGACATGGGGTACCTGCCGGATGCGATGGTGAATTATCTCGTTCGGCTTGGGTGGTCACACGGGGACCAGGAACTCTTCACCCGCCAGGAGCTGATCGAGAAATTTTCCTGGAAAAACGTTCAAACGTCCGCAGCCGTGTTCAATCCTGAGAAACTGTTATGGTTGAACGCCGAATACATCAAAACAAGTCCTCCCAGCCAGGTAGCTCAGGCGCTAGTACCGCTGTTGAACGCTGCAGGCTTGCAAGACGAAGTGACAACTGTCTCCAAAGATTGGCTCACGGAGCTGGTTGTGTTGGTCAAGGAACGGACGAAGACACTCGTTGATATGGTCGATTGGGTCAAGCCGTATTTTGGACAAACGGTTGCCTTCGACAACGAAGCAGCCGAGAAGTTTCTCACACCGGCGATAGCGCCAATAATAAGCAAGTTACTTGCGCGCTTTGAATCATTCCAGACATTTTCCAGAGAAGAGTGGGAGGAGAGTTTCAAGACGCTAGTGGGAGAGGAGGGCATGAAGATCGGCCAGCTCGCCCAGCCTGTCCGCGTGGCCTTGACCGGTCGCACAGCCAGCCCGGGGCTGTTCGAAGTCATGAACGTGCTTGGAAGAGAGAGGATTTTGCTCCGGCTTCAGGCCGGGATTGAGCGGGCCAAGTCCGGCAAGGCTTGACGGAGTGAGCGGTCGTATATTACGTTGAGCGTCGGTTGGGGGATCGTCTAGCGGTAGGACGTCAGTCTCTGGATCTGACTACCTAGGTTCGATTCCTAGTCCCCCAGCCAACCTTTCTACTACAAAAGCGGTCGGTTAGAAGCCCATCCTGAAAG
>Ga0187894_10002128_pt1 | contig 24142 bp, 14 predicted proteins | sample GBC1701081metaG_FD_136650 | JGI IMG/M metagenome (GOLD analysis project Ga0187894, IMG submission 136650) | White microbial mat communities from a lava cave in the Kipuka Kanohina Cave System on the Island of Hawaii, USA - GBC170108-1 metaG ... | reverse complement strand
TGTCAGGATGTCTTCTGGGAGTTCGAGATACACGGGCCCTGGGCGCCCGCTCAGCGCCATTTGGAATGCACGGCCAAGGTGTTCTGGAATTTTCGCGGTTGCATCGACGAGAGCCGACCACTTGGTGAGCGATTGGAAAATGGGAACCGCGTCCAATTCCTGAAAGGAGCCCATGCCTTGCATAGCTAAAGGGCGACGCCCCCCAATCACCACGAGAGGCCAACAATTATCTTTTGCGATGAGAACGCCAGTGACGGCGTTGGTTGCTCCGGGGCCGGGGGAAACAATTGAGACTGCCGTCATTCGGCCGGTGACGTAGTTCTGTGCTGTGGCCATCATGACCCCGGCCTGCTGGTGATGGACCCCTATCGGACGTATACCAAGTTTGGCGCAGGCAGCGAGCGTTTCTCCGATCGGCGTACCCGCGACGCTATAGACATGAGTGACACCGAGCTTCTTCAGACCCAGGGCGGTCAAGGTGTGACCATCGACCGTTTCCTTTTTCAATTTCCGTTCGAGCAACGCCCGTTTCTCTGGCGAGAGCGCGGCGATCCGTCTCGCAAGGGAATGTGAAGGGGACGATGATGGATTCTCGCGTTGCATACATTGCCTGGTTTCTCTTGTGAAGTTATGAGGCTCGGGATGATAAGTTTATTTTGTCGATGGATGACCGCTGAGTTCATCCGCAAGCAATTGTCGCGCTTCTTCGTCCGACAGGGTTGCGAGTTCTGCTAGGATCTCTTCTAGTGAAGTTTGGTTAACTGCCTCCGTGGATCTCGTGATTTCGTCTGACAGTTCCGCCACCGTCGGTTTCTTGAACAACATGACGATGGGGAAATTCACCTGGAACATTGCCCGCAAACGCGAGATCACCCGTGTGGCACGCAGTGAATCTCCTCCCAATGCAAAAAAATTGTCGTTGACACCGACCTGAGCGAGGCCCAAGACCTCGGCAAAGATGCTTGTGACCTCTCTTTCCAGGTCGTTCCGTGGCGTGACGAACTCGCGCATGAGCTGCTGAGCGAATTTCTCCGCCAACCCGAGGCGTTGCACTTTACCCGTCGCTCCTTTCGGGATTTCGTTGACAATAAGCACCTGGCTTGGGATCTTGAAGTCCGCCAGCCGACCGAACAGGTAGTGGCGGATCATTGGTTCTGTTGCTGTGGCCTGCTCTCGGAGCACTACCGCTGCGGCGACATCTTCCCCAAGGGTGGAATGAGGGACGGCGAAGGTGACGGCTTGGGCGACGTCAGGATGTTCAAGCAACACGTCATCAACCTCGCGGGGAGTCACCTTTTCGCCCCCGCGATTGATCAACTCCTTCAGGCGTCCGGTGAGAAAGAGATAGCCATCCGAGTCAAGATACCCTTGGTCCCCCGTGCGAAACCACCCCTGCGTGAAAGCACTAGCATTGGCCGTGGGGTTGTTCGCATAGCCTCTTGTGACATTCGCCCCGCGAATCACCACCTCTCCCGTTGCCCCCGTGGGAAGTAAATGGCTCGCCTCGTCCATGATGGCAATGTCAGGGCCAGCGGCCTTGCCTACTGACCCCACCTTACGCTGCCCAGGCGGTAAAGGATTACTGGCCATCTGATGGGCGGCCTCAGTCATTCCATAGGATTCGATGACCGGAGCGTGAAACGTCGCTTCCAACTGAGTCAGGACTACGGGCGGCAAGGCCGCGGAGGAGGAGCGGATAAACCGCAGCGGACGGTGCTCGACAATGCCTCGATTGGCTTGAGCCTGCGCCACGATGGTTTGGTGCATAGTGGGTACAGCTGTATACCAAGTCGGACGGAACTCTTCGAGCCAGGGAAAGAATTGTGGGGCGGAGAATCCAGGCGTACAGACTACGCTACCACCCGCAGCCAAGGAGGAGAGCAAGGCGCCAACGAGTCCATGGATGTGAAACAGCGGCATGACATTGAGACAGCGATCGTTCTGAGCCAAGGCGAGAGCGTGACGGACGTTCAAGGCCGAAGCACAGAGGTTAGTGTGAGTGAGGGGGACAAGTTTGGGACGGGCGGTCGTGCCTGAGGTATGGAGCACTAACGCCACATCTTCGGGCTGAGCAAAACTTTCTGGCATGGGCGCCGCGCATGGCTCGCCCCGCACGGTAAAGAGGCCTGCCGGTATGTTGGGTCCCGACGACAGTTCCAGGATCGGAATTCCTTGCGCCCGAGCAACAGCACGGATGGGTGAATCCTTCCCTGTTTGTACGATTACGGCCTTGGCCTTGAGGTCGGTGAGATAAAACTCGAACTCCTCTGCACGATAGCCGGGATTCAGCGGAGCACTGGTCGCACAGGCCGAGACCGCCAAGAAAGCAGCGGCCATCTCCGGCCCGTTCGGTAAGACAATCGCAACGCGGTCATTAAGCCCTATACCCCATGTATTGAGGGTACGAACGACCTCCTGGATATGTGTCAGTAACTGACGATAGGACAGGGACGCGCGATCGGGAGCCAGCAATGCTCCCGTGTCCGGGACGTGCGTGGCGTGTACCGCTATCAGTTGAGCAAGCGTCAGCTCTACGGGTGAAGGAACGGAAGCCATGGGAATACTCATACGATTTTCCTGTATTCTACTCTGAGTTGCCATTGGTTCTCAAATAGCAAAAGCGAAGAGCCACAAAACAAGTTGTATACTTTCTTTACCGTATGCTTTCCTGTTGTATGTGGGAGAGCACTTGCCGCGCTTCCTCCTCGGACAAACTTTCTATCTCCGCCACCAGTTGAGCCAACTCTGCCTGGCCAGGTTGCTGTTCTTGCCTATGGACGATGTTTGCCGCGAGCCCGGCCACAGTGGGAGTCTCAAACAACGTGCGCAGGGGCAACTCGATCTGCAAAGCCGTACGCAGGCGCGCCATCACCTGCGTGGCTTTGAGCGAGTGCCCGCCCAACTCAAAGAAATTGTCATGGATGCCCACATCCTCCAGCCCCAATACTTCTCGCCACACCTCGGCAATGGTTTCCTCTTCGGGCGTACGCGGAGCGACAAAGGCCAGTTCTAGCTTCGGGCGCGTCGGATCTGGAAGAGGGAGCGCTTTGCGGTCGATCTTGCCGTTGGGGGTGAGGAGAAGGGTGTCCAGAAACACAAAGGCGGCAGGAATCATGTAGTCGGGCAGTTTGCTCTGCAGGAAACTGCGCAGCTCACTAACTGTGAGGAGCTGAGAGTGCGTAGAGACGAGATACGCTATGAGGCGCTTGTCTCCAGGCGTATCTTCCCGCAAGACCACCACCGTGTCTCGTATGGCGGGGTGCTGTTGCAGCACACTCTCGATCTCGCCTAATTCGATGCGGAACCCCCGCAGCTTGACTTGATGGTCTAATCTGCCCAAGAACTCAATGTTCCCATCGGGCAGATAGCGCGCCCGGTCGCCTGTCCGGTACAGTCGTACTCCTGGCTCGGTGTTGAAAGGGTGGGGAATGAACTTCTCCGCGGTCAATTCCGGACGGTTAAGATACCCTCGGGCAAGCCCTGCCCCCCCAATATACAACTCCCCAGGTACGCCCACAGGCACCGGCTGCAGAGAGGGATCAAAAATGTAGACGTTCGTGTTGGTAATCGGGCGACCAATGGGAATAGAAGGAAGAACTATGTCAGGCGACCGGGGAATAGGATACGCGCAGGTGAACGTCGTACTCTCGGTGGGACCATAGCCGTTGATGATTTGCGTCTGTGGGAGGCAAGCGAGCGCTCGCTGCACATGAGGGACGGAAAGCGCTTCGCCGCCAACCAGGAGTTGACGGATACCAAACAAGATCTCTGGGGCTTCGTCGATGATGAGGTTGAAGAGTGAAGCGGTTAGCCACAAAATGCTGATCTGGTTTGTGTGGAGCACTCGACCCAACTCCTGCGGCGTGGGCTTGACGCCGGGAAACAGGACACAGCAACTGCCGTGCAATAAGGCACCCCACAGTTCAAAGGTGGAAGCATCAAAGGCCGGGGGCGCGAGCTGCAGAAAGCGTTCTTCCGGCCCTAGCTGCACATACTCGACATCGCACACCAGACGGAGGATGCCACGATGGAGCACCGCGACGCCTTTGGGCTGCCCGGTCGATCCTGAGGTATACATCACATACGCGAGCGTGTCCGCAGCAACTGGACTGCCGGGGTTGTCTTGACTTGCCTGCGCGATGCTGGGCCAGTCGGTGTCCAGGCAGATCACCCGTGCTGAGTGCTGGGGGAAGCGCTCCAGCAGCCGCCGTTGAGTCAGGAGCACCGGGGCATCAGTGTCTTGCAGCATGAACGCCAGTCGCTCTTGAGGATAAGTAGGATCGAGCGGCACATAGGCTCCTCCGGCCTTCAGAATACCTAGGATACCCACCGCCATCTCTAAGGAGCGCTCTACACAGAGGCCCACCAATACATCCGGCCCGATGCCGAGTCGCTGCAGATAATGGGCGAGCTGATTGGCCCGGCGCTCAAGCTCGCGGTAGGTCAACTGCTGCTCTTCATACACCACAGCGACGGCCTCAGGCGTCCGTTCCACCTGGGCTTCAAAAAGTTGATGGACACACTGCTTGTCCGGATAGCCTCGTTGTGTAGTGTTCCACTCCACCAAAAGCTGCTGACGCTCGGCTGGTGTTAGTAGCGGCAGGGTAGCAATCGATGCGTCCGGATTGGTCACGAGGCCTTCTAGCAGTGTTTGGTAATGCCCCACCATGCGGGTTATGGTAGCGGCGTCAAACAAATCGGTGTTGTATTCGACCTCGACTTCTAAGCCGTCTGGGGTTTCACGCAGGGCAAGTGTCAGGTCAAACTGCGCCGTCCCGCTCTCGTACCGGAGAACTTCCATCTGCAAATGTGGTAGGTTCACTAATTTCTGCGGCACATTGCGGAGGTGAAACACGACCTGAAAGAGTGGTGAGTGGTTGAGCGTCCGCTCTGGACGTAACTCCTCCACCAGCTTTTCAAACGGCAGCTCTTGGCGGGCATATGCCCCAAGCGCCACCTCGCGTACTCGCTGTAACAATTCCCGAAACGTGGGATCGCCCGACAGATTTGTGCGCAACACCAACATGTTGACGAAGAAGCCAATCAACTCTTCGGTCTCGACGCGGGTTCGGTTTGCGGTCGGTGATCCGACGACAATGTCATCTTGGCCCGTGTAGCGAGCGAGCAAGATTTGAAAGGCCGCCAACAAGGTCATGAACAGTGTAGCCCCTTCACGACGACTCAATTCGTGAAGAGCCCGAGTAAGCGGATTAGGAAAGAAGGTGTGTTGGTGAGCGCCGCGATGAGCCTGGGTTGGTGGCCTGGGACGATCTGTTGGAAGTTCCAGCAGGCGCGGAGCATCGGCCAGTTGTTGTCTCCAATAGGCTAATTGTTGGTCCAGCGCCTCTCCTTGGAGCCGCTGGCGCTGCCAGATCGCTAGATCAGCATATTGAATAGACAGATCTGGCAATGGCGAAGGTTGATGAGCAGAAAAGGCAGTATAAAGCGTACCAAGTTCCCAAAAAAAGATTTCCATGGACCACCGGTCAGAGATGATATGGTGCATGGTGAGAAGCAACACATGCTCATTTTCCGCCAGGTGTAACAGTGTCGCTCGAAACAACGGGCCACAGGCTAAATCGAAGGGCCGCTGGGCTTCCTCTCTGGCCAGTTGCTGCACCGTAGACTCTCGTTGTTCTTTGGCCACTGTGGAAAGGTCCACCCTCGCCAGAGAGAAAGGCAAGACTGGGGCGATGGATTGCAACGGCTGTCCATCGACTACGGGAAAGGTGGTCCGTAAGCTCGCATGGCGGCGAATAATCTCAATGAAGGTCTGCTCGAAGGCTTGGATATTCAGCGGCCCGGTAAACCGGAGGGCCGTGTCGACGTTATACTCGACCGATTCTGGGTCGAGTTGATGGAGAAACCACAGTCGCTGTTGAGCGAAGGAAAGAGGAATCTTTCCTTCTTGAGGTAATGCTTGTACCGAGGGTAGTTGTAGGTTCTCGCTCGCGTAGCACGCTGATGCGACGTGTTCTGCCAAGGCTGCGACGGTTGGGGCCTCAAACAAAATGCGGAGGGGCAAACCGACGTGAAAAGTCTCGCGCACACGGGAGAGAATCCCAGCTGCTAACAAAGAGTGTCCTCCCAAATCAAAGAAGTTGTCGTGCACGCCAATTGGCGCTCGTTGCAGAACCTCCATCCAAATCTTTGCAAGTCCCTCTTCCACGGATGTCCGCGACGTGACAAACTCCTGCTTGCGTTGGCCCTGTTGTCGGTCTTGCGAGTTTTTTTCTCTCGTTTCGTCGCGAGCTCCCTCAGCTTTTGCCTCCCGTTCGAGAAGTTTCAGGCGCTGAAGCTTACCAGAGGGTCCTTTCGGTAAATCCTCGACAAAATAAGCTCTGGTTGGCGTCTTAAAGTCCCCCAGGGCTTGTGCACAGAAAGCAAGCAACTCCTGTTCCGGACAATGGGCTCCCGGCTTCAGGACGACATAGGCGACGATGTCCTCTCCGAGGTAGGAATCGGGCGTCCCGACTGCCGCAGCTTCGAGGACTGCGGGGTGACGTTCTAAGGCCTCATCAATTTCGCGGGGAGTGATATTTTCTCCGCCCTTGATAATGAGCTCTTTCGCTCGACCGGCAATGAAGAAGTAGCCGTCTTCATCTTTGTATGCTAAGTCACCCGTGCGTAGCCACCCGTCTGAACTCAATACCGCTGCGGTCGCCGCAGGGTCCTTGTAGTATCCTTTCATGATACTCGGGCCACGAACGAGAATCTCACCCGTTTGTCTCACAGGAAGTTCGTGGCCCTCCGTGTCGACGATCTTCACCTCCAACCCACAAGGGATACCTGGAGAACCGATCTTTCTCGCTGTCGCAGACAGCGGGGAGGAGAAGATCTCTGCTTCCACCTCGGTCATGCCCATGCTTTCAATCAACAGCACCCGGAACTTCTCCTCGAACGCTCGATGCAGAGCGGGAGCGAGTGGAGCCGAGGACGAACGGGCAAAGCGGATCTGTGTCAGTCCGGCGCCTCTTCCCTCGGCATAGGGATCCGTCCACTGGACGAGATGGGAAATGATGGTGGGAACCAAGGAAAAACAGGTGCAGCGGTGTTCTACTACCCAATTCCAAAAGGACGCCACGTTGAAGCGGCGGGGGAGTACGACCGAACCGCCACTCACCAGGGTTGAGCCCAGGGTGATGATTGCGTTGCTATGGTAGAGCGGGAGCACACAGAGGGTGCGGTCTTGCGGGGAAAGCTGACGTGCCTGAATAGCGATCAACTGCCCGGCCAGAAAGTTACGGTGAGAGGCGAGGACACCTTTGGGCTGACCTGTACTGCCGGAGGTATAGACTAAAAGGGCGTCATCTTCCTCATGCAAGGTGGGGAGACCCCCGCCGCCTACGTTTGATTCCTCCCAGTTGGGTCCGTGGTCGGGATGAGCGAGAATCACGGTAAGCGGATGTTCGACCTGATCAATAATGCTGGAGAGGAGCGCGTGCTGTTCGTCAGAGACGAAGACGATGCGTGCCTCTGAGTGGTTGAGCGCACGCACCAGTTGAGACCGTCCGGTGGCAAGATTCAGTGGAACCGAAACGAAACCGCCATACATCGTTCCTAAAATTAATTCTGCGGGAAACAGCCCATTATCGAGCAGGAAGGCGACTTTATCGCCTTTCGCTAATCCTAAGTTCAGTAAGCGATAAGAGAGGTTGCGTGCTCGTTGCCGAAATTCTTTGAAGGTGACTTCACATTTCGTGTCCGGGCTGATGAGAAAAGGTTCGTTAGCGTGTAGCTCTGCCATCTGATCAACTACGTCGCGTACGGTTTTGGCTTCGCGACTGATCGCTCGCTGCTTGTTCATGGGCTTTTCCTGAGGCGTTGCCGCCGTTGCTGGAATGAGCGCTGCTAGCCCGGCCACCGTGGGGGTCTCAAACAAGGTACGCAGGGACAGCTCGACATGAAGGGCCGTATACAGCCGCGAGACCACCTGCATGGCTTTCAGTGAGTGCCCACCTAACTCAAAGAAACTGTCGTGGATACTCACGCGTTCGAGCCCCAAGACTTGTGCCCAAATGCTGGCAATAAGTTCTTCCTCTGGCGTGCGCGGGGCCACGAAGGTCTGTTCTAAGTCAGGGCGAGTTGACTCCGGTAGCGGCAGCGCCCGGCGATCGATCTTGCCGTTAGGAGTAAGTGGTAACCCCTCCAAGAACACAAAGGTGGAGGGAAGCATGTAGTCGGGCAATTTGCTTTGCAGAAAACTTTGTAGATCACTAACTGTGATGGATTGAGATTGCGCAGGAACGAGGTACACGACGAGGCGGTTGTCACCAAGGGTGTCTTCCCGCAGGACTACGACGGTGTCTCGGATGGCCGGGTGTTGCTGCAACACACTCTCGATCTCCCCTAACTCGATCCGAAACCCGTGCAGCTTGACTTGATGATCGAGCCTGCCCAAGAACTCGATGTTCCCGTCCGGGAGATAGCGGACCCAATCCCCTGTCTTGTACAAGCGCTTGGCTGGTCCTCCATCAAAGGAGTGAGTGAGGAACTTCTCCGCTGTGAACTCTGGTTGGTTAAGATACCCTCTGGCCAGACCATCTCCACCAATATGGAGTTCTCCCGGCACGCCGATCGGCACCAAGTTTCTGTGTTGATCGAGGATGTAAAGCTGAGTGTTACTGATCGGGCGGCCAATGGGAATGCTTGTCGATCGGCTACCCTCGTCCTGCACTTCGTACACACAACATCCGACCACGGTTTCGGTCGGACCATATTCGTTGAATAACTTGGTCTGCGGACAGTGTTTTTTCCAGACCGCGATGTGTTCGGGCAGGAGGGCTTCCCCGCCAATAATGAAAGCGCGAGGCCGCCCCGGAGTGTCTTCCTCGCCCAGATGTTGACCGAGTGACTGTAGATGTGCCGGAGTGATTTTCACCAGGCTATAATCACGGGACTTCCGAAGAGCGCCGCTTAAGCTTTCCACCACCGAATCTTGAGAAAGGAGATAGACCGTTCGCCCAGCCAATAAAGGGGCGTAGAGACCTGTGACGGTGAGGTCGAAGGAAAGTGACGAGTGGACAAGCGCTCCCTGTCCTGCGGCGACCGGGTACGCTTGCAAACACCATGTGAGGTAATTGATGAGGCCGCGGTGCTGAACCATTACCCCTTTGGGCTTTCCGGCCGAGCCGGACGTGTAGATCACGTACGCGAGATTCTCCGCGGTTACACCCACGGCGGGGGCTACAATACTCTCTTGCGTAATGACTGACCAGTCGGTGTCTAGACAAATGGCCGGCGTCGGAGATTCCGGCAGCCGGGAGAGCAACTGCGCGTGCGTCACGAGGACGGCTACTCGTGCATCTTCCAGCATGAAGGCCAGCCGCTCCTTAGGATAGCTCGGATCAAGCGGGATATAGGCTCCCCCGGCCTTGAGGATGCCCAGCAGTCCGACCGCCATTTCCAGGGAGCGCTCCACACAGAGTCCCACTAACACGTCCGGACCCACACCTCGTTTTCGGAGATAATGCGCGAGTTGGTTAGCGCGAGCGCTGAGTTCGCGATAGCTGAGCTGCTGGTTTTCATATGCCACCGCAACGGCCTCAGGACTCTTCTCAACCTGTTCCTCAAACAGTTCGTGTAGACACTTGTCTTTAGGGTATTCTTGCTGTGTGTTGTTCCACTCGATCAGTAATTGTTGCCGTTCGCCGTCGCTGAGGAGCGGCAGTTCATAGAGTCTTTGACTTGGCTGAGCGACGATCCCTGCTAATAAGATGCGATAGTGATCGAGCAAGCGTGTGATCGTCGCAGGTTGAAATAGCTCCACGTCGTATTGGCAGTTGACTGTGAAGGTTTCGCCTCGAGGCGAAACCACAAAAAGGAGTTCGCATTGGTTGCTATACCCCGCGACTTCAGACACATGGTCTTCGGTGATGGTCGTTCCTGAGAGAGACCCGGGCGTGTCGCATAGCGCAAACATCACCTGAAAGAGTGAAGTGCGCTCATGCCCTTGCCTTTGCATATGGGCGAGCAATTTTTCGAAAGGGTAATCTCTATGATTGGCAGCATCTCTGACCGTATGGGCGACTTGGCGCAGAAGGGTAAGGAAATTTACCTCGTCCGCGAGGGGTGTGCGCAAGACCAAGACGTTGGTACATTGCCGCGGTTCTTGGCCTTCGCCATGCTTCACGCCGTCCGAAGATAATGAACCGACGAGGATGTCCTCTTGCCCAGTGTAACGGAAAAGCAAGGTTTTCAATGTGGCGAGAAGAAAAACGTCCAGTGTGGTTTTTTCCCCGGCACATATAGTTTGGATTCTCTCGCAGAGCCCAGCGTCGAGATCGACACACTCATTGCTGCGGATAAAAGACGAGACCGGCGGGCGTGGATAATCCGCGTAGAGTTGTAACACCGGCAGGTTGGCGCTGAGGGTGTTTTGCCAAAATGCTGCCTGGTCGTCGAACGACGCTCGCAGGTGCCGCAGGTTAATCATCGTTCGCTACTCCCCTCATTCCCTGTTGCTCTTGTGTCGCTCGTGGCCCTCGTTGCGTAAAACCGCGGTTACAAATTGTTTGCTGGTACAACGAGATAATTTCCCATCACTAGCGCATCGAGACGGGCGGCAAGAAAAGTATCGACGGCTTCGCTCGGCGTACGCACGATTGGTTGCCCACGAACGTTGAAGGAGGTGTTGAGTAAGATCGGCATATCACTGATTGTACCGAATCTATCGAGCAACGTCCAAAAGCGCATGTTGTCCTCTTTGGCCACGGTTTGCACACGCGCGGAACCGTCAACATGCGTGATTGCGGGCAATTGCTTTTGGAAGGGTATGCGCACCTGGGTCACGAACAACATGTGCGCATACATCGGTTCCTCTCCCGGCCGGATGTCGAAGTACTGCGCCGCCGCTTCAGACGTCACGGCTGGGGCGAAGGGGCGAAATTCTTCGCGCTTCTTCACCAGGGTGTTGATACGAGTGCGCATTTCCGGTGTGCGCGGATCGGCTAAGATGCTCCGGCTCCCCAGTGCGCGCGGTCCAAACTCCATCCGGCCCTGGAACCAGGCGATAATCTGCCCGTCCGCCAGGCGTTTGGCAACTGCGCTGATTAAGTCATCAAGCTCGGAAAATCGGCTATGAAGACAATCTGCACGCTTCGTCAAAACCACGGCGATCTCTTCATCGCTATACTCAGGCCCCCAGAGAGGAACAGACATGGCTGACGGTTTTGGCTGGGGCTCATGTGAACGCTGAACGTGCAGGGCTGCCCCTAAAGCAGTCCCGTCGTCGCCGGCGGCAGGCTGGATAAAAACCCGTCTGAACATCCGGCTCCGATGGATCACTCCGTTAGCGCTACAATTCAGTGCCACCCCACCCGCCATGCAGAGCTGCTTCTGACCCGTTTCCTTCTTGAAATATTGGAGCACATGGAGAAGCGAGGCTTGGAGCGCCGCCTGCAGCGCCGAGGCGATATCCATGTGATCTTGGGAGATATCAGCCTCTGGCTCTCTTGGTCGTCCAAACATTTCCGTCAACAAGCGCAGGGTTCCCTCATAGGTTTCTTTTTCTTCCCACGTGCGGTTCTGAGAAAGAATGGGGATCTCATAGGTCCCGTCCTGCTTCAGATGGACAAGTCCCATCAGCCTGTCAAAGTAGCGGCGCGCATTACCGTAAGGTGCAAGCCCCATGACTTTGTATTCGTCAAGCCCCATGGAGAAGCCGAGGTACAAAGTAAACACACCATAGAGGATACCTAACGAATGCAGCCCAGGGATTTGTTTGATCGTGTAAATCTCGTTTCCTTTGCCAACGGCGACGGTTGCGCTGTGAAACTCACCCATGCCGTCAGAGACAAGAATGAGAGACTCCTCAAACCCGCTCAGGTAAAAAGCACTGGCCGCGTGCGCTATATGATGCGGGACTGGGACGAGCTTTTCGCCCCAATCCCATGAAGGGAGGTATTGTCTGAGACACGCCAATTGGGCTTCGTGAGAGTATGCTTCTGCAAACTGTTTTTTGAGATAGTCATCGTGCTCGTAAAACGCTTTGAACGGCTCGTAGGAGAAGCCGTGCGCAACGTAATCAATGGCATCCGGTTTTATTCCTCCAGCCCGAAGACAATAGCGAAGGGCATTGACGGGAAACGCGCCGGTTGCTTTCTCGCCGGTGAATCTTTCTTCTGCTACCGCTGCCTGGATTCTTTGGCTGGTGACTAATGCTGCTGCCGAATCAAAGCCTTGGGCGATCCGGTACTGTCGTAAAGAGAGGTGGGGAAACTCCTGCTTCTTAAAGGGAACACTGTTGTTTAATCCGCTCATGCCAATAATGTTCATAGCCGATCTTCGGTGGAAGTCTCATACTCGTGTCTGCTCATCACTTCACGTGTGACGGTGTTGCCGATGTCTACTTGTTCGTACGGCACCTGGATGCCTTTTCGGCGAGAAAGATCCGCACCCGGCGGGGGTTCGGCGCGGTGTTGCTATCGTAAATTTTCATCGTGCCCCCTAGTAGAGATAAATTGAGACGAACTACTCTACTTTATGCGGGAAGCAGCAGAAGATCTAGAGGATTTCCAATCTCCTACTGATTCCCCACTGTTGACCCCCTAGCGGCTTATTCTGTTGATGTTCGACGTCTGCACATGTTCGGGGCGGAAACCCATACCAATGAGACGCGCTGGGATCCGGCGCAGCACTGGCCATCGGCGCAAGAGTTTCAGAGGGAGCGGCGGCGACAAGTTCTTGCGACTGCCAAGAACATGGCTGATCACCCGGTTCTGAATAAAAACCTGGACGCGTTGCGTCAGGCGGGTGGGGAACTCGCGGCGGCGTTGCACCTGTTGAAGGTTGTCCGTCGTGACCAGGCCTTGCCGCAAGGCAGCAGCCAACAGGTTGGCCGTTGCAACCGCGTCCTGAATAGCGAGATTGATGCCGACGCCACCAACCGGAGACATGGCGTGAGCGGCATCGCCGATACACAAGAGTCCGGGCCGATACCACTGTCGCAAGCGATCAACCACAACGGTCAACAGTTTGATGTCGCTCCACTCGCGCAACTCGCCGACACGGTCACGCACGAACGGCGCGATCGTTGCGATATCGTCGTGAAAGGCGGCTAAGCCGCGTTGCTGAATTTCGTCAAAAGCTCCCTTGGGTATGACAAATCCGCACTGCCAGTACTCTCCTCGGTTGATCATCACCAGGATTCGGCCGCGATCAAAACGGCCCAAAGACTGCTCTGGATCATCTGGACGCCGGGAGAGTCGCATCCACAATACGTCCATGGGAGCGCCGAGGTCATCGACCTTCAGGCCACCTCGCTCGCGCACGATCGAATGGCGACCATCCGCGCCAATGGTTAGCTCGGCGCGGATTGCCAGAGGCCCATCCGGGGTTTTTGCTTGCACCCCGACGATACGACCATTCTCTTCTACAAGTTCGGTTACCTCCGCCTGCATTCTCAGATGAAACGCGGCGTAGCGCTTGCCGTGCTCCGCGAGAAAGTCCAAGAAGTCCCATTGTGGCATAAACGCAATGAAACGGCAGTGCGTCGGCAGGTGGGAAAAGTCCGCCACGGTAATCTGGGTGTCGCCGATCTGCCCTGCGAGCTGTGACGCTTTCTGATGTGGGCGTTTGAGAAAATCATCGAGGATGCCAAGTTCGTGCAGCACTTCCAGTGTCGACGGGTGGATGGTGTCACCACGGAAGTCCCGCAGAAAATCGGCATGCTTTTCCAACACAACGATGTCCACGCCGGCGCGCGCGAGCAGAAAGCCTAACATCATTCCGGCCGGCCCACCGCCAGCGATACAGCAACGGACCTGCATAGTTTCTGCTACGAGAGCGACCTCGTCTGGCATACTGAGTGTCACTCAAGATAGCCAAGTCCTTCAAGGCGCTTCCGCACTTCTTCTTCGGTGACAGGTGCGGAGCCTTGCTGTCGATCAGGCGAACGAGCGGTAGAGAGATTCTGCTTTGAATGAGAGGTCTTCCCAACCATTTTCTTGAGGAGTGCCCAGAGGGTTTGTACGGTTTTCACCAGGAATCCCTTTACCATAATGCCTTCCCATCCATGGCGGGTGGAATCTCAGTGCCGACAAGCTTCAAGATGGTCGGCGCAACATCCGCCAGCTGAGGATCGTGGAGTGATAACGGACGATTGACGAGTAAAATGCCGGGCACGAGGGCCGGGTCAACAATATGATCCCCGCTCCATTTTTTGGTGTTGTCTTCAAAGAGATCCAGAGGAACTCCGCCGACCGCGGTCTGCCACGACGCCCGATATCCTTCAAAAAACCCGACAAAAAGATCTGGTGCGTGTTCTGTTTCTGGACCAGAGTAGACCTCTTCCCGCGCCAATGCTCTACGAACGACGCGTTGACCCGTTGCCGGGTCAACTAGCGTCAAGAGCTGTGTAGCGATAGCCGCTTTTAGTTCTGAGGCTTGCTTCCCTGGCTCCACGATCCCTTGCGGCTCTCGCCCACGCATATTGAGAAATACACCCCCGATCCCAATTGCATAGGCCTTTGTTCTTGCCCAATCGATGCCTTGGCCGTACCCCCGCGCTTCTTTGTGATTTTCAGTAAGGACTAAGAATCCTTGGTCTCGTAACCAGCTGTTAAGATGAACGGCGCGCCGAAACGAGGAGAAGCCATGGTCGGAGAGGACGACCATCGTCGTGTCGTCATCAATTTTTTCTAATACCCGCCCTACTAGGTCGTCCATGCGGCGGTACCAACTTTCAATAACGTGCCCGTATTGTTGGTTCAGTTCCGCCGTGTATAAGGGGTGTGCGCGATCAATCGCCCGCCAAAACATATGCTGCACTCGGTCCACTGTGTCAAAAACAATGACGAGAATTCCACTGTGAAATTTATTCAGCTCGTACCATAGCATTGCCTCCCGTTCGTGGTGAATCTGGTCGCACTGTTCCAGGAAGGTCTCGTCGCTAATTCGTCCCTCGTTCAGTGCCCAGGTATCTTCAGGCATGCCTTGCGTATGATAGAGGCCGATCGCGGCAGCCAGGTCTCTGGCATATCGTTTAGGATGCGAGATCGCGTACGGAGGGTTCTCCGGGTCAAAGTTCAGGGGAGAGCCATACAGCATCAACTCTGGCGAGACACTCTTGAGATAGAAACGGCAAATAGCCGATACACTTTGGAAGAAACCCATCTTAAATTTCACCCGAAACCAAGGACTCCACTCTCCCTCTCGCAACGTGTGTTTTCGCCCTTGCAGCTCTAGGGTTACATTACGGCGCTGCTGGTCAAGTGTGATGCTTAAGGGGGTAGTCAATTCTGTCTGCTTCGACCCTTGTCCGAACGTCGGACCGTAGAGCACCGTTTTCAGTTCAGCTTCGTTCTTATTCAACTGAATGCTACGTCCCCCCATCGCTTGCGGCTTTTGCAGTGACTCCGTGGTCCAATAGGAGAACGTTCCCTGGCTGCCTCGGAGATCAGGCACGCCCATCCCGGAAAGCATGTGGCCTTGAACAGCTTCCGGGGGAAAAGTAACGGGGCATCGGAGGATGGTAGTTGCGATGTGCCGAGCAGAAGTCAGCGACCAAAACGGTTCCCCTTGACGAGGAGATACGTACTGGCTCCCCTCGATCTGCGCCAGCGTCAGGTCCGGGAGATAGCTGCCCGGAGCCCGCTTAACAAAGTCAAACAGACCATGCTTCCCCGGATTGCATCCGGTTGCGAAGGTAGACCACGCGACCGGTGACTCTGGCGGAATGGTAGTGCCTAAACGAGAGTACAGCCCACGTTCCCGCAGACGCGCGAAGTGCGGCAGGTTTCCTTTTGCCATGTACTCTTCCAAGAGATTTGGATCCATACCATCGATACCCAGGATAATGACCTTGTCGTTCGAGCGGGGTGGGGCTCCTGCAAACCGGATCATCAGACCTCCTCCGATGCTGATGAGTATCAGTGCGACCAGTCCCCACCATACGCGGGGGGTTATATGGACAGCGCGCTGAGCCATCCCTTACGTCTTCCACCCAAGCAAAAGCGCGACTGCCAACAGCAACGAAGCGTTGTCGCTTTTATCCCCGATACCACAGTGCGACGCTTCCCCCAAGAATTGCAATGGCACCAACCAGCACTGTCGTCCAGCGCCAATGGCGGATAAGCAGATGACCGAGAGATCTCAGTGCGCGGCGAAAAAAGATCAACGCACTAGTCAAGATTGCGAATAGAAGTGTAAGGATGGGACCGATGAGGCCGGCGGCCGCCGGCAGTCCATTTCCTAGAGGAACATAGAGAAAGATCAGAGTGGATACGGGTTCGCGCATTTCTAGCAAAATCATCCTGTTTTCTCCTCCCATTCCTAGAAGCAGACCCTATCTGACGATGAGGCACGTCGTTTTAATGGAGATATCCCAAGCCACGGAGGCGTTCGCGCTGTGGTTCATCTATCGTCTCTGCTGAATCAGCAGACCGGGCAGGAGCGAATCCGAAATGCCTGAGTAAAACACACTGATCGGTGCCACGGGGACGAACAGTCGCGCGGAACCTTTCATTGGTTATTTCAATGCGGCCAATCGCCACATCATTAAGGGTTAAGAACTGGGTTGTATCAACGGGGCTACCCTGGAGTACGAAGGGCGTCTGGAGACCTTCCACCATCACCGCAACTTGTCCGCTCAAACCAGCAGTCACTACATATGGCCCGTTCGGTAGGGTAACTTCGACTTCCAATGGGTCAGCTCGCGGGGGCGCCATGAGGAAGTACAAAGCCCAGTTGTCGAGCTGTGTCCAGTCAGAGGAAGTGTCGGACTGAGCACAGTGATGTATAGCTTGTTGCACCTGTAAGAACAAGTCACCAGAGGGGTCCAATTTGAGTTTGGGGATTGTCGACTTGATTTCCAGCTGGTTTGCTGCAATCGCGAAGGAAGTTGCTGGTTGTTCATGCGTCACTGCATCGGTATAGCGCTGATACGCAGCGCGCATGCGAGTGCGGTACGCTCGCAAAAGAGTTTGAACGACCGTTGGCGCTGACGACCAGACATTGTGTGATTCGCCTGGGTCGGCACGAAGATCGAAGAGTCGCCCGCTCAAGGACGATACCGCAGGTTCCTGATCTGACAGCAGGACATCGTCCTCCTGGTCAAACAGGCATTTATAGTGCGGGCTGCGTATCCCACTACGGGAAAACGCATATTGCTCCGCGAGTTGATGAGGAGGAACCCCACTGAGAAGATTCCTCCCATCAACCTTCTTCCCGTCAGGCGCTGAGAGACCCAAGAGGCCAAGTATAGTTGGATGCACGTCAACCCCTTCAGATAAGATCTCGACACGGTGGTTCTTCAATTTAGCAGGATAAGAAATAATAAGCGGCGTCCTTGCTGTATAGTCAAACCAATATCCACCGTGCTCAAATAGCCCAGGGCGCTCCATTAAAAACTCTCCATGATCGGCGGTAATCACGACCAACGTGTTTTGCAGGCGTTTTCGCTTTTTTAAGAATTTGAGGAGCCGACCAACCTGTCGGTCAGTGTATCGCAGGCTGCCGTCGTACAATGCATCGAGATACTCCCGTTCCTCGCCCGAAAGTGGCCGGTAGATATTGAGAGGTCTGCCATTGACATCAAAATGGCCTCTTGGCGGGTTCGCATCGCCAAAGTACTCTTTAGCGTCTGCTTCGAAAAAATGGGGGAAATGCGTGTCCATCAAGTGGACATAGAGGAAATAGTCTCGATGGAGATTTTTCTTGAGCCATGAGATGGTGTAGTCAATCACTAGATGTGCAGGCGGATAGTCACGGTCTCCAGGAAAAACGGTCAAGAGATCGTGCAATTCATCAAACTCCGCGGCGAAAGCGGTATCTTTTCGTAGCCAGACATGTGCGGAGATCGCAGCGGTATGGAAACCGGCTTGGGCAAGCAGTTTGGGTAGGGAGATTGATTCATGATCTCGGCCGCGAAAAAGGTCATCCGGCTTTGTCAACGGAACACTGCTACTGTAGGGAAAAATCGGCGCGAAATAGTAGCGAGAATAAAGCAAACTCGGGAGAGCCTCACGAGTAGCCGTCGCTTGTGAGAAGTGGTTCGTGAAGATCACTCCTGTCTCAGCGAGGCTGTCGATGTTTGGCGTAGTTTTTCGCTCATACCCATAACTCGAGAACCGATCCGGCCGCGCCGCATCAAGGAGCAGAAAAATGACTTGCCTGTGTGGCTTAGCTCCCCACAGCGACAACATTACACTCCCGCCAATTGATAAACTCACTAACAAAATTACCCCGTAGATAATCCTAGCGATCGTCATAGGAAATAGAGGTACAGGATAATGCGAAGATAACAAACCCCCTCTAGCGACACTGTCGAGTTGAGAGAGCATGCAGCAGAGTAGGTCTCACGAGCACAAGAGGTGAAGATGACGGTCTATCCGAGCTGGCGCTCGACCAGGACACGACAAATCGCATAATCCCCAATCCCGAGCTGGTGCCTCAACGTCTCTCGTTGGGTTCGTCACCCATTGTTCTCATGCTGTCAGGACGCTTCCAGGGCTCTGACATAATGTGTTGGCTACTCTCTTAAACGGGCGAAGGGAGAAAATCCGTCGTTTTCTAAAGAGAGTCGTCAGGATCGAAACTGCATGACCATAAGGACGTCAGGAGTACCGCTACGTCCAGCTATATCTCTTGACGCGCCTCTCGGTACGCGCACAGTAATGCGTTAATACGAGTCGGTATCCCGGCCCTTATGCCACCAACTTCACGCGAATCCCAATTCCATCGCGGCAAGCATTTCCAATACTTCGTCGCGCTTAAGCGTGTGCAGTGGTGCGGAGCGCAGGTCGCGGAAGTAGCGCTCGAGCGGATTACCCTTGAGGTAGCCCTGTCCGCCAGCAATGCGTGTGGCAAGGTTAGCCACCTCCAACATATTCTCGGCGACAAATGTTCTCAGCATTTCGGCGGCTGGCACCTGCCGCTCGCCATATGGCCGCCTCTCGGAGAGTTCTTTCGCTAGCGTGTAGATCAACGTCCGACATGCTTCTAAACGGTTGTACATCTCGCCAATGGCAAAACGGTTCCACGGCAAATGACCAACAAGTTGTCCGCTTTTTTGCACTTTGCGTGAGCGAGCGTAGTCTAACACATAGTTGTATGCTGCCTGACCAATACCGAGATAAATGGCCGAGAACGACAGACAATACCAGTACGAGACTTGGCTGAACTCTTCGAACATGTGACCTTCTTCACCAATCAGTTGCTCGGGTGTGGCAAATACGTCCCGGATCATGATGGTATGACTGCCGGTGGCGCGCATGCCCATCGCATCCCAATTCTCGATCACTTCCAGTCCTGAAGTATCTCGCGGTAGCAGAAATGCGCAGCCGCCAGAGTTCGGCCCCGTGTAACCTTCGAGAGAAGTGCTGATGCCGAAATAATCCACCACCGGAACTAAAGTAGAAAATACTTTTTGCCCATTGAGGACGTATCCTCCAGGTACTTTCCGCGCCTTGGTATTGGGCGACAGGATCGAGCGCGCGCCGCCACCTTCGGTGTAATAGCCGTTCATGAGCATCTGTTTGCGGCCGACGTTTCCCAAGTACAGCTCTTTCTGTGCCGGCGTCATAAACGGGACGTAAAAGCCCACTGTGTTACAGTGCATATTGATGGCAAAGGCCGTGGCGCAGCAGCCCTGCACCAGTTGTTCTTGTGCCAAGACGAACGTCAGCGGCGTCGCCCCCCAACCGCCGTACTCTTGCGGCGTCGTCATAGTGGTATAGCCAACCTCTTTGAGGCGAGCGATGTTCTCGAATGGGAAACTTCCTTCACGATCATGTTGCTCTGCACGCTGGGCGAACTCTTTCGCCAGCTCTCGAGCAAGAGTGATAATTCGTTGCTGCTCTGAGGTGAGATCGAGAAACATAGTTGCCTCCTAACAAAAGATCTATCCCTAGCTCACAGAGGGCGCACGCCGTGCGCCCCTACAGCTCAGGACAGGCTTGGGGAAGGGTCAATATCATTCTTTTATTTTCCACGAAAACTCGGCTTCCGTTTCCCTAAGAAGGCAGCGACACCTTCACGAAAATCTTCGCTCATATATGCCAATACGGTGAGATCATCGCCGTCGACGGCCCGACGCTGCACTTGCAAGCGACGGATCGCTTCTTTGGTCGCTCGCAGCGTAATTGGCGCACGCGCGGCAATTTCGTTGGCTACAGCAGAGACATGCTCGAACAAGCGATCGGCTGGAACGATCTCATTCACCAGTCCAAGCTGGTGGGCTTCGGTTGCTGATATTAATCGCGAGCGAAAGAGTAACTCCTTCGTGCGGGCTGGTCCGAGCAAGTCCATCAGGCGTGCATAATTGGCAATGGATAAACAGTTCCCCAGCGTCCGCGCGATGGGAACGCCGATCTGACTTTCGGGCGTGCAGTAACGTAAATCACAAGTCAGCGCGATGACCGCGCCAGCACCAGCCGCAGGGCCTTCGATCATCGCGAGCGTCGGCTTGGTCACCGCTTCGAGTCTGGCAATGACGCGATCGAGCCGGTGCTCGTATTCAAGGGCATCCTCTGGCGTGCGAAATGTTTGAAACTGACTGATGTCGGTCCCGGCCACGAACGCCTTGCCGCCTGCACCGCGGAGAATCAAGACCCGCACGTCCGCATCCGCATCCACTTTTTCGCACGCTTCGACTAAGCCGTCATACATGGCCCAAGTCATGGCGTTACGAGCTTCAGGACGGTTGAAGGTCACTCTGGCGATTGCGCCATCTTGCTCAAAAAGCAGTTCCGGTTCGTTCACAAAATTCCTCCCAGGAAACGGACACGTCACTGCCGTGCCCGTGCGTCTGTGCCCCCTCTATCCGATTTGCCGAGCTTCGACCAGTCATTCAAACAAGGGGGCTGTCCGCCGGCGTGGTCGTCATGGTATGGAGTCTGCACGCGGTGGGGTCCGCTCTGATGTCTGTGTCGTGCGGTAAGGGGGAAAGAACATGAATAAGCAAGTCACGTTTTGGTTTGACTATCTCTCGCCGTTCGCCTTTTTCTCGCACACCCGCATTCGCGATATCGCTAAGCGTGAAGGATTCTCACTCGAGTTGGTGCCATACTATCATCCGAAATATCCGGTTGCTCCGGGCGCGATCGGCATTCCTCCCGCCAAGCTTTCCTATCTGGTCGAGGAGATCGGTCGTGGCGCCACGCGCTATGGGCTTCCTTTAAAATTCTCCGATGATCTTGATGTCACCAGTACCCCGCCGAAAGCTCCCGCACAGCGGCCCAGTTTCCTGGCTTTTCTGTACGCCAAAGCCCGAGGCCGGGAATGGGATGCGAACGAAGCACTTTTTAAAGCTCGCTGGCTCGAAGGTGCGCATACCGGCGAGCCGACCGTCGTCGCCGAGATTATGAGTCGCGAAGGGTTCGACCCCACTGCGGTGATCGAGTCGATTCGTAAAGACGAGCATGGCAAAGAACTTGATGCCATCGCCGAGCGGGCCGAGCGGGAGCAGATTTTCGGTATCCCGATCTTCGTCTATAAAGGTGTGCGCTTCTGGGGTGATGATCGCGTCGATCAATTGATCGAGGCAGTTCGCCAAAGTTAAGCACGGTAAAAGGAGGAGTCACATGAGTCTCTGGACGACTGAAGTCACCAAAGGTGTAGTCGTTGCCACGTACACCAATCCACCGATGAACTATTTCTGCGCTGAAGGAACGAGAGAATTCTCGGTCTTGATTGAGCAATGGCAGGCTCCTGAGATCCGTGCGGTTGTCCTCACGGGCGGGATGTCCGGCAAGTTCATCACCCATTACAGCGTGGAAGAACTGGTTGAACTTGCCAGCAATCGTGAAGCTATGCGCGTGGCGGGAACGTCACTGAACAAGGGCTATCACGCGCTCCTGCAACGCATGAGCGATCTACCCAAACCGGTCATTGTTGCGATGAACGGCGATACGATGGGCGGCGGCTTTGAACTGAGTTTATCAGGTGATATTCGCATCGGCCAAAAGGGCGACCATCGCTACGGGCTGCCTGAGGTGAAGCTTGGCATCTTGCCTGGTGGCTGTGGGACGCAACGCTTGTCCCGTCTCATTGGTGCTGGTCGGGCGATTGAGTTTATTCTTCGTTCCCGTGTCGTCCGCCCGGAAGAAGCACTCGCGTTGGGACTTATCCATGAAGTCGCTGACAATGCCCTCGCGCGAGCCAAGGAAATCGCCGCCGAAATTGCGTCGTTTTCACCGATCGCTGTATCGCGGGCAAAACATGCCGTCTATGCCGGTAGTGATACGAATCTGGCGGCTGGACTTGATATCGAAGCTTCGACCTTCCTAGAAACCATGCTTTCCGAAGATGGGCTCTTGGCCATGAAGACCTATATCTCCTTGCCTTACGAAAAGCGTCGTGATTGGCTAGAGAAACCAACTTCACCGGAGTACAAAGGGAAGTAACGACTGCGTTCTTGTGGATGAAAGGAGAATATCGATGAGCGTTCTCGTGCTGGTTCAGGGTAATCCGAAACCCGAAAAAGCAGATGTTCTTCAGCAATATCAACAGACGGCGCGGGCGGTCATTGCTAAGCATGGTGGCCAGCCGATTGCGCGCGGGAGTGGACTCGGGTCTCTGCATGGCTCGCGCAAGTGGCAAGTCGGCATTGTCGTCCGTTTCCCCGACGAAGCTGCAGCCAAAGCCTGGTACAACGACCCCGAATACCAGAAGGTTTTACCGTTGCGCGATCAGGCATATGCTGACTTAGAGGTTACACTGTTTCAGGAGTAATCGTGTAGGGGCGTATGGCCATACGCCCCTACTATTCAAGAGGAACATCACTAGACATGCGGAATCACTTCTCGTGAGAATCGCTCGAGGGTAACTTTCGCTCCTGCTTCATCTTGCGTAGTTACGAAAATCATGATGTCCGTCATCCCAGCCGTTTGCAGTTCGCGCGCCTTGGCGATGCAATCCTGCGGGGTTCCGGCGATGGTACACTTTTGTGCCACGGCATCAGGAATGAGCTGTCGATGGGCGGCGGTGAGATCGAGATGTTGAGAGAAGTTATAGCCCTGCGATACCCGTGCCACGACATCAGCATGGTCTTCTCTCAGTGTCTTAGGGAGCCAGGGTTTACGCGCAATATTCCGCGCCGCCGTCGGGCGCACCTTATCGAGCGCAAGCGTACGATTGTCATCAATCGCCGCGTCGATCGCCGCGATGAAACGCAAAGTGCGTGGGTCTTTGCCGGCTCGCCGTGCGCCTTCACTGGCCGCCTCGATAGTTGCAGCGGCCCCTTCGGCATTACCGCCCATATGGCCATCCACAATTACGCCGTCGGCGATTTCTCCGGCCATCGTTGCCGCCTTGGGGCTCATCACGGCAATCTCGATCGGCAGGTTCCCCCAAGTTTCCGCGCCGTTGAGCTGCACCCGCGAGAGCTGCCCCCAGGCCTTTTTCTCCTCAGCGCCTGGAAGGCGAAGCGCTTCCACCTCGGCGCCAGAAAGTAAAGCCCTGATAAACACAACCTTCTCGCGCAGCTCTGCCATTTTTGCCGGCGATAAGCCGGTCGTTCTCACCGCTGAGTCGCCGGCACCAATCCCGAGTACCGCCCTCCCCCGGCTCAGCATGTTCAGAGACATAATCGCGTTAGCCGTAACGGCCGGATGCCGGGTCACCGGATTAGTAACGCCGGGCCCGAGTCTCACTTTCTGTGTCGCCTGGGCACAGCACGCCAGGCAAACGTACACATCGTTCCATAACATATGTGAATCGGCGACATAAACGGTTTCAAATCCGCAGTCCTCGGCACAGCGCGCGAGCCGCACGACCGGTTCGATCAGTTGCCCAGAATGCGGCAAAATCAGTACGCTAAATTTCACCTTTGCTCACCCCGCAGCGACACTCGTCTTTTTTTGATCTTTCACAGATTGTTCTTGTAGTCGTCTTCAACCACTTGATCGATTTGTTGCGCCAGGGTGTCGTCCCCGCCCATCTTCGGGGCGAGAAGCTTACCGAACGAGATCGGCTGCCGTTGTGGCCAGGTCTCCGGTTGCCACAACTGAGAGCGCTTAAACGCCTTGGCGCAGTGAAAGAAGCATTCCTGTACAGTCACGCGGATTGCTATGAGTGCCGCCTGCCCACGGGCCGACAAACGTTCGAGAATAGCTGGATCGCTGGTCAGCTCGGCGGTGCCGTTCACCCGCAACGTCTCTTCTGTCCCGGGAATCAGGAAAATGAGTCCGACGTGGGGATTGGC
>Ga0187894_10002127_pt1 | contig 24152 bp, 25 predicted proteins | sample GBC1701081metaG_FD_136650 | JGI IMG/M metagenome (GOLD analysis project Ga0187894, IMG submission 136650) | White microbial mat communities from a lava cave in the Kipuka Kanohina Cave System on the Island of Hawaii, USA - GBC170108-1 metaG ... | reverse complement strand
CACCTGCCGTTTCCGGAGGTTGGCGCCGGTGCCCATGGTGCGGGTCGTTTCGAAGGTCTGCCCGTCGGTGAAGTAGTCCCCGTGCCGGTCGATGTAGCCGTCGATCTCGTAGGGCACCTTGCGCAGCTCGTCCTCGTCGTCGACCTCGAACCACAAGGTGGTGCAGTCGTAGAGCACCAGCGACAACCGGCCCGCCGCTGTCGACGCCGAATGCGCCAGACACGCGGTCGCGAGGGTATTGCGGTAGTCCCGGGCGATGCATCGCTTCAACGCCGCCGCGAACGTGTTCAGATACGGCGCCGGCACACCGATCTCTTCGAACACACCGATCGCGGCGAGTTTGGAGGTCGGTTCGATAATCCTGGCCAGCAGCAACGCTAGCCGCAGCACCGTCGAAATCCAAGTCGAGGACTTGCTGCCCAGCATATAAACGCTCGTGCGCGTCAACGATCTGCAGCGCCAGCACGCTGGAGGCCATCTTCACCTTCCGGACACACGAAGGCTCCCACCCGCATCGTCTGATCTGCTATCCCGTGACCACGCCCGCCAAGGCCCGACCAGAAACCCTTACCCCACAAAGGCTGGACAGGCCAGCGGCTACCCCACACCCATCACCCGCTATCACGATCAACAACCAGCCCAGTCAACGAACAAGATCACCACCACCATCCATCGGTGGATTCAGGCTAAGTCGCCGTCACAAACTTTACGATAGGGGGGACAACCGCTCGGGCGACACAGCTTTCTCTACCTTGAACAGCAAAGTTGCCATATCCCAACCTTCCGCTATAGCTATTTGTGAACACCCCGGTGGCCTCTACCCGCAAGGGATACGCCGCCGGGGTTATCGTTTTCCTGGGCGACCCTTCTGAGCGCGCTGTCCCTGTCCACGCGTGTGGCCAGGGACCGTTCCGCATGTGTGACGGTCCCTGGCCACACGGGCACCCGTGCCCCACCATTCCCCACCACAAGATACTTTCCCGGATCGAGAGCCACGCCCGGCTCAACATTACGAACATGGACATGACTGAGCCCCGCGCCATCCGTGCGGTGATAATCAACCCACAAATCCCACGTCACGGCATCCATGATACTTAGAGCGTCCGACAATAGGACCGTTGGGCTCGCTGACCCCCGAGCGCCGCCTGGCTGCCTGCGGGGGTAGGAGGTCGTCCCCCGCAGGGCATCAGCCGCCCGTCAACGTATCTACCCAATACCAGGATGACCTGCAGCCTTGCTACGTTCGCTTGGCTCTGCTTGTCTGGTCGCAACGACATAACCAGCTGTCTGATCCAACACCCTAGTGCCAGGCGCCCTTAGGCTGCCTCTTGCATACGAACGCGAGAAAGTCATTTACGGCGCCGGGCGATCGGGAAGCTGTGCGGACACAGTAGATTGTTCGGCGACCCATTGCCGCATGGCGGGATTTATCCAGTCGGCGACAGTCAGTATTGTGACGTACAGCTTTCGAAGAGGCCGGCTGTGGATAGGTTCCAAGTGCGCTATCCGGTTGCGCAGATCATGGAGGGCGGCCAGCCGATCATGTAACGGGCGCCGACGACCTTGGCCAGGGAAACCCTTGTAGAGGCAGGTACGCCACAACGACAGCTCATAATGCCCAGCCGCGAGAAATCGCCAAAACCCGAATGAGAGTTCGGCAACTACCCGGCCAGGATGATCAGGTTTCCCAGCTCGGGTAAGCCTCGCCCGAGCAGTGTCCACATCGGCAGCCGTCTGCGGTGAAAATAATTTGCCTGGGTCCAGATACCAGTGTGGCTCACCGAAACAGCGAGCCGACCACTTGGTAAGCTGGACATGCATGGTATTGCGAACTAAAACCTCGACGTGCCCAAGATCAACCCACAACGCGCCAGAAACAGCCGCATTCCACTTATACAACGTGATTGCTGCCGCCAGGTCTCCACCGCACGTTCGCCGATACGGCGCAAGCCGCTCAGCCGACACGCAGGTCTCAACCGCCTCTAGCTGCCTATTTGCCAAATCCTCCTCCTGTGCTAGTCTATCTAACGAAGACCCCGGTGGCCTCTGCTAAGCATGACGCCGGGGTTATCGTTTTCCTGGGCGACCCTTCTGAGCGCGCCGTCCCCGCCCACCCGTGTGGCCAGGGTTCGTCACGTATACGTGACGAACCCTGGCCACACGGGCACCTGTGCCCCACCATGCCCCGGATTGATTTCGGGGCATCACGCTCGCCTGGCTACTCGACGCTGACCAAGGCCTGTCTAGAGTGTAGTGAAGCAACCTTAGGCATTTGTCAGGTTGAAGGACGGAGCTGAGGAGACGAGCTAGAACTGCCAACCTCTCAGCAAGCGTGCCGAGCGCGAGGATGCACCAGATGAAGGTGCTGTTCCGCCGAGCCCGGCAGCACCCGGACAAGCACCACGCCATTCGCCGCGACCGACACCACCTCAGCCACCGCCGGATCAGCCTCTTCATTCCCCACCACAAGATACTTTCCCGGATCGAGAGCCACGCCCGGCTCAACATTACGAACATGGGTATGACTGAGCCCCGCGCCATCCGTACGGTGATAATCAACCCACAAATCCCACGTCATGAAATCCATGATACCGCCTTTTCCACTTCACGGCCTACGACCTGGGTTGGGCGTAGGAGGGTCAAAACAACTGTCAAGACGGCCTAGAGTGTGATCAGTGACGTCAGGCAGAACGACGTCGTAATGCGGCGGGTCAAGCGTTGGAATGAGCGGGAAACCCGCTACATGCAATCGGCCGACTGTGGAGAAGCGGACCTTGCCATAGCGAGCGAGTTGTACCTGACGAGCACATAGGACCTCCACCGACTCACCAAGAGCGAGGAATACCGATACCGCGTAGATACCGATTTCATCATGCGCGTCTTGCGCAGTGCGGTGGACAAATTCAATGAGTATCTCGCCGCCCCGCACAACTACCACAGCGTCATCCGGCGGCTCCTCATCCCGAAGGATAATTGGCTCCAATTTCAGACCTCCCTGTGTCCTCACTCGCATCCACCCCGGTACATCCCGAAGCTTTCGGTCAGCTCACCTAAATCAAAGAGAACCCCTAAGCGAAGATCGCAAAGCTACAGTTCGTCTTTTGTCCAGCAACAATGCTCGTTCAGCATACTGAGCTACCGGAATGAATCAAACTCGATAACCAGAAGCTGTGGATAACCGCGGGCCAGGACATGAGCCGAGCATCTCACTGAGCGGGTCGGCCAGCGGTCCCTGCCCACCCGTTTGGCCAGGGTTCGTCACGCATGCGTGACGAACCCTGGCCAAACGCGCACCCACGCCCCGACATGCCTGAATCTTCAGCGATGTGCTATCCGGAAGCGACGGAAGGACTGAGCTGATGATCACGGCGAGGGATTGGGACCGACATCGTTTACCGGCACCCAGCGGCCATTGGCATAGGCGAGGCGGATGGTGGATCGTTCCTCTTCCAGCAGTTCTCCCTTTGGACCACGACTGCTCCAGATCAGGGTCACGTCAACCTGGTCTGAACGCTCGGAAACAGCCCGTGCGATTCCCGCGCGAATTCGCACATTGGTGTGGACAGCGCGGGGAGGTCCAGTCTCGCCGCGAAAATAATCAGCGAACTCCGCGCGTCCTTTTCCGGTCAGATCAGCGATAAGCACCCGGGAGCCCAACGCGACAAGCGCCTTCTCTTGGTCGGGGGAAAGGTTAGCCGGAGAGCTCTGGTCGAGAAGCCGCTGTAGCTCCTTATCTGTCGGGGGTTCGATCGGTTCGGGACCAGTCTCGATAGGTTCTGGTTGCTCAGGAGTGGGGAGAACGGTCGTGGGAGGAGGGGAAATAAGTGGTGCTGGGGTCGTTGGAGTTGATTCAGCTGGTTGCGACACGGGATCAGGGCGGCCGAACAGTAGAAAAAAACCTAAGGCAGCCAATGCCGCGGCGGCGAGCAGCAGGATCAACCCGCGGACCCAAGAAGTTCTCTGCCGGCTCATGAGGAACCCTCTCTGTCCTCACATGGTGGACCGTACCCGATGTGCAGGTGATGCTGGTGGCCTGGATCGGTAAACGAGCCGGGAAAATTCAATTTCCAAGGACCGCCAACCTCGGCGGGACGCAGCCCTGGGCCGAGATCACGAAGAAGAAACTCGGCTGCCGCTCGCGCAGAAGAGCTAATACTGCTAACAGGCTGCCCAGCGATGTAGCTGATGTCCACGGCTTGCCCACACCAGTGATAGGAAATTGACTTGCTCGGATTATTCTGAACGTGCTTAGTGTGCTCACCTTTAAATACAACTACCGTGATTGGGCCATAGCGGTGTGCGAGTTCGCCGACGACACTGGCTACTCGCGCATCAACGATACCAGTCTTGAGATCTTGCTCTGCCAATGAATCTAACTTAATGTTGGGGTTACTGAGTAAAAGCTCGACTAATCTGGGGTCAGCCGGATCGAAGGAAAGCGATCCGCTCCCTTGTGATCCATACTGGTCATAGCCCTGGATATTATTCAGGACTTCATCGACATATTCCCAGCTGTGGTTATAGCTGTATAGTGCTTGCCTGAGCTGCTCTGGGTCAGATAGATCACGGGGCTTATCCGAAATACTGTTAACCCCGCACAAGTAAAAGGCAGCGGCTGTAGTAGCATCGAAAATATTGTAAACATCATTTTCCCCATCGCCGTTGCCATCCTTCCCCCAACTAGCCCAGGTAGAATTGATGAACTGCATGGGACCTTTGGCAGTGCCGTAAGCAGTGGGGGGTCCGATGATAGAATTTCCTACCGTATTGCCCTGCTCATCAACCTGACCATTGTTAGCATGTGTAGATTCGATCTTTCCAACGCCGGCAAGAATCGACCAACTCATATTGCAATTCGCTGGAACAGCAGCAGCCGCTTGGATATAAGCCTGAAGAACTTTCGGAGAAATATCCGGAACCGACGTAGGAATCCCACCCATGCCGAAGTTGATGTTGGGTACGTTGGGGATGGTGAAGATTACTAGTACTCCAGCTGCGGCGAAAGCGATGAAGAAGCCAGCTGGAATACCAAAAATCTTAAGAAGGACTCTAGGCTTCTTGGGATTCTGCCGAGGGCGTTGTTGGGATTTGGAGAGCTTTTTTCCTAGAAACCGTTTAGCGGCGCGTTTAACAGCAACCTTTCCAGTAGCTACCGCAACGCCCGGAAGACCTGCCGCGGCACCTGTCCTAATTTGTTTGAGATCTCTCGCAGCCTCGGCAAGTTTCCTACTCTTCGCGGTTCCAGCTTTTCTCGGCACGTTGCCAGGAGGTCTTGGCGGAGCACCCACACTCACGACAACCTCACCGCCTTAGCCACTGCTGGCATTCAAAGGCCAGTAGGAGATGCGGGTGAGAAAACGAACAATGATGTTACCAAGAGCAGGTTGGTCAACTATTCCCCTTAACGATCTTGTTCCTCTCGCTGCTCTCCCCGACTAGCCTTCACACTAAAAGTTCCATTTACTACGAGCTGCTTGGACTTGCTGACGCCACCATGCCCGATAGTCCCGCGCCTCCTGCCGAGCCGCGTCCTGCAACGGATCCCGAGTCCCCCAACGAGCCTCCGTCCGCTGCCGGTGCTGCGTCGCCTCCTGCCGAGCCGCGTCCTGCAACGGATCCCGAGTCGCCCAACGAGCCTCCGTCCGCTGCGTATGCCCCACTACAGCCTCTACTCCTTCAGCCGTGTCCTTGGTGTTAAAGGCTGTCGCAAAAGTGCTTACTGTTATGTCCCCCAAATTTTCCTCCACTCGTTCGTAATGTTCCAAAGTTCGCGTGTCCAACCCTCCCCCTCCTCCGCTCCCGCCCCGCCGGCCGCGAAGGAGAGCAACCGCCCCCGCGCCGAGCCCAACCCCATGCCCAGGACCAAGAGCAATCCCCGAGCCAGCAGTAAAAGCAGTAAGGAATCTCTCTCCACGACTTCTACCAGACCCCACTAGACCAGAAGCTGCTCCTACTCCTAGGCCTAACGCAGCGAACGCAGCTCTCCGCGCCGGCTGAAGAGTACTATTCAGCATCTGGCGCTCAGCATGGTGATTCGGGGAAGCTAAATCATCAAGTCCGAATTTTTGATAACGACCTATTCCACCAACTCCAGCGAAAGATTTCTGTCCTGCACGTGCCGCAAAGCTCCCGAGCTTCCGGGCCTTTTCAACGATCTCACGACGGTTGGCAAAGGCAGCTAGTGCCACAATAACGATAAGAACGTATCGAATAATGAGCTCATTGTCACTACCAACAACCTCTGCGGTGAACAACGTACGTACAGCGACAAGGAAGAGAGCGAGGAACATCACCGCGACAATTACACCGAGAAGAACTCTCAGTAAACTTCCTATCCAGTACCATAAAGCGCTACGCGCGGTTCCAGGAATTTGAGCAATCAGTATTGCTACTGGAAGAAACATAGCTAGAAAAGCAATAAATATCTGAGCCAATAAGACTGTAGCAGCAGCAGTAATAATAAATATAACCGTAACGCCAGCTGCAATCATAGTAGCAAAAACTCCGAAAGATCGTTCAGCATCTATATGCGCGTTATAGTTCGCATAACCTCCAGGAACACTCGCGCCTTCACATTCCTTCAACAAGTTCAAAAGATTATCATCAGCATTATCTCTATGCTGAGGGTAACTGTTGATAATCTTTATATATTGTTCTGGACATTGTTTTCCAGTTCCAGTGCCATCAATAATAGCTCCATAATTTATCAATTGATGACTTTTATAGATAAACGTTTCAACAAGCGAACATGTCATCGCGTTAGTCAGCTGACGAGTATTCTCTTCATATCGATCCATAACAGCTTGAGGCTTGAAGCTGCAGTTACTACTGGAAGTACCGCTGCCAGTAGTAACTGCGGCGATCTCAAGAGCCAGATTTTTCGTTCTTCCCATAAATCCATTCTCGCTAAGTAAAAGATCAGCGGGAGAAGCTGAAATTACAGTTCCAAGAAACATGACAAGTCCAGTTAGCCCTAACTGCACATACCCGCGAAGGTTTTCTTTCTTAATCACCACAATGCCAATTACACACCAGAAGATAGCGACAGTAGCGATGAACCCAGGGGGACTAACCTTGTCGACAAAATTTGTCTGATATGCTTCTGTAAGCGCGCGAGCGGGGGCTAATATTGTATCAGCAAGACGAAAATTCAATGCCCAATCAACAATCCAGACAGCTAGACCAACAAACCAACGAGTTGCGGTAAAGAATAAATTCGCGAGAAAAAGATGAACGTCGTCTACAGGGGTTCCTATACCAAACTGATTAGTGTCAGCAGTAATATTATAATTTTTGAGTGAACAACCATTTTCATCGACGATATTAAACGGACCCAGTATTCCTTTTTCCGCGTTACCTTTTATACAGAATGCTTGATCTGGCGAATCTAGATTTAAAGTACCTTCGTGCCCAAGTAAATCTCCGACGAACTGATGATCACCATTCTCATCGCAGTAGTAAAGTTGTGAGGGAATTCGATTGAAATTATCCGTAAAGACCGGACAACTTCCCTCACCAGCAAGAGCACTCCCTGCTGGCAGCAGTTTTCTTAGCTCAGCCAGTAGGTCTTCTCTAACCTTCAGCTCGATACTGCCAGGCTCACAATAAAGCCATTTGTTTATATTACTGAATGAGAGTGTAAGTCCATTGACCCCCTTACAATTTCCCATGTCGGCAGGAAGGCTTCCATCGGCCAGGCCTTCAGGGGTGCGAAGCTTGTCTGGCGAGATATAGGGGATTTCAACTTCGTGACTATTGTGATCATCAGGAGCACAAAAATAAAAGTCTTGAGGGTAATTTACTGGATTGAGACCCGCTGAGTAATCATGGGGTGGACATACTGTCCCATCAGGAAAGCTCTCTCCGATAGCCTTACTACCAGGAGGCCACAGTTTTTTTAACTCAGGCAAAAGTTCTGGCTTAACCCTGAGTTCTGTAGGGCTACTATCAGAACACTCAAGCCATTCCCGAGTGGCATTGCTTCCAACCCAAAAAATTCCGGGGCAATCTCCGCTACCCGGCTCAGTAGCGGCGAGTGACGAGCTCAATGACAGACCGACGAACATCCCGGTCGCTAGGAAGAGACCGACGAGGGCAGAAATAGCGCGGCGAAATGTCATGTTCGCCCCCTGGCCAAGGAGGGTCTCCCGCCCCGCTGCAGCTCGGGTGCCCGGCCGTTTTCTAGGGCAGGATCAGCGGCAGCCACAGGCGGGGTGGTCAGAATGGCCTCCATGACCTCCGGCAACGGCGGGATGATAATCTTGACTTTGCCCACCCGGCTACGCACATCCCGAAACAAGCACTCGCCAGCCCGAAGCTCCCGATCAGCCTCGGGCACGTCCAGCGGAGAGAGGTTCTTAGTAACCAGGTGAAGCAGGTCGGGGTCGCCCGCGTCAAGGCCAAGGAAACGCAATCCCTTGGCGGCCAAGGTTTTATCCCGCTGCCGGAGCAGGAAGCGACTGGACAGCAGGCCGCGGATGATCTCGTTGCCGAAGTCATCCGGATCGTGGCTGCCCACAAAGGCGCCGGCGTTGTGCTTACGGCCATCCCGAATGAGCTCCAGCAACAGCTCCTGGCCCTCAGCGGAGGAGGTGAGCCACCAGCACTCATCCCAGATGACGGCGGTAAACCGACTGATGTCGGAGAAGGCCACCTCGCGGCAGATGGCGGCAATGAGATAGAGCACCGCCCTGCCGAAGACTTTTTCTAGCTCCAGCCGCTTAGAGAAGTATTCGCTGACCAGTTCCTCTCGCTTGGGGAGCCGAAGGCTGGCGGTGGCGAAAACGATGGAATCCGCATCGCTAATGCGCAGCGGGGGCAAGGTTTCGTCAAAAACAATGCGAGCCAGGTCTTTGCCGGCGACCGCGCGCAGCTTACGGGCCAAATCCCGGGCCAGCGAGTCGGCATTGCTGCGGGCTTCTAGCTCATCGATCACCCGGCTTATGGAGGGATTGGGACGACCCGCCACCGCGGTGACAGCCTCGGAGAGCAACACCCCCTCCAGCTCCAGCGGCATGGTGCCTAGCAGTAGGGTGAGGAAGCTTTCTGCGTACCGGGCGGCGGTGGGAAGCCGGAAAATCCGCAGCGGATCTAGGGTGAGGTTGGCGGTGGCGTCTACCTGAATGATCTCAGTGACACCGGGACAGGCTTTCGCGAAGGTCACGAACTCCTCGATGGGAGTGCGGTCCACGCACAGCACCCGGCCGGCTCGGGGCATCCCGTCGGGCCCCGGCCGGCGCGGGGCGATCGTTTCCCACCAGGCTTTTTTCAGCGCCACGGATTTGCCGGCGCCCAGTTCCCCGACAAATCCGGAGGAAGCGCTGGCATTGATCTGCGGGCCATAGGAGGGATCCCACAGCACCGGGCGCACGCCACTGCCGTCGAGGATGAACCCCAGTAGTCCGCCCTGGGGATCGCCCACGTCGGTAGCGGCGAACGGGGTGGCCATGGCGAAATCCCGGGCGGGTTGAAACTGGGCGTAGTCGCTCACCACCCGGCCAGCGGATCCGCCGGGCAGCATCGCCTCGTAGAGAGCGAGCTGGCCATCGATGGGGCGAACGATCTGGTATTGGTTACTGCCGAAGGCATTACGCAGCACCTCAGCACGGGCTTCGCACTGCTCCAGCTCGTGACTGTAGACGCAGAACGCGGTGGTGGCCCGCAGTTCCACCTCGGACGCATTGGCGGTCAGCCGAGCCCGATACTCGTCTAGGTCGTACCGAGCGTCCTGGAGCGCGGCGGGAACTCCGGCAGCCTCCCCGTCGTATTCCTCGACCTGGTGAGCCAGCTCGCGGGCTTGCCGCCGGCTCTTGGCTTCGGCTTCCCTGCCAGGAACGATTTTGAGCCGGCTGACCCAATCGATGGGGAAGCCGAAGTTGTCCAGGTGGGCTAGCCATTCCGAACCGGGGAAGGCGAACGCGGAGGGCATATCAGCTAGCGCCAGGAACGCCTGGTAACTGACGCCCTGCTCGGTTTCCACCCGCAGGAAGCGCCGATTGAACAGCGACAGCCCACTGCGCTCAGTCTTACCGCCCTCGTCGAAGAAGACCTCGTCCAGCGCAGTCAAGTTAGGGTCATTCCGCGCTGCCTCGCGGCGCTTAGAGGCAGCATCCAGCGGCGGCTCATCCAAACCCCGCAGTGGAGCTCGCATGTACATCCAGAGCAGCTCCGCTGAGCTGGCAGGATGGAGCTTCAGGCCTCCTGGAAGGGTAGACGCCAGTTTGGCGGCCTGATCCGCACGAGCGCCAACTTCCGCGGCGCTAGGTGGGGGGGCGGCCAGCCCAAACATGCCGGTAAGGTTACCCTGAGCCGAATCGAGAATGGCTCGTAATCCCCGCTGGCTGGTCAGGTTCGGCAGTGGCGCCGCGAGCCAATAGCTGCGCTCCGTCAGTGCCATGGCATCGAGCTGGTCGAGCACAGCGTCACAGACCATGACCCATTCCGGGCTGGCTTCCAGATCAACGCCGCTGACCATGCGGCGAACCACATCAACGGCGTCAAGCTGACCACAGAGGCTGAGCAGCATGGGTTCCCCGACCAGGGTTTTCAGCATAGCCTCAGTGGCATAGAGCAGCTCGTGCTTAGCGGTGCGGCTGGCGTTCCGGTACGGTGCGGGCTCTACCCGCCACACCGCCCACACGCTGCCATACCTGCTCCACAGCAAGTTTCCGGCAATGTAGCGGATAGGCAGGCGCATGGCTCACTCCGATCCGTCGTAGGTCGGATCTGACGCCCGCGCGGTTCGCAGCAACGCTTGCAGGTGGGTAGGGGCGAGCGCGGGTCTGGGCACAACACCGTTGAAACGAGCTTCCTTCACCCGCAAGCCCAGCAGCCGGGGCGAACCTGGCGAATTTTGGACGGCAGAAGCTGGCTGAACCGCCACGGGAAGGGACGAACTGACGAAAAGCCGCCCGGTCATGTGAGCAGGGCGGGGTGTTCGGTAAGCCCGACCATGCAATCGTCCGCTACGGGGAGCGGAGTAATAGGTGAGCACCCCCAAAGCCGCGCGCAGCGGATCCCGACCCTCGATGCGGGCATGCCGGACAGCCCAGGCCAGTCCATAGGGCAGGCCCGCTCCGATAACCAGATTGACCACACCTCCGAAGTGGGCCCATAGCCCTCTAGCTTGGATAAGGATCACCACCGCTACGACAAACACCCCAACCTGGGTGATGGTGTAAGGGCCGCCGGGCAAACTGAATCCTTGTAGCTTGCCGATGACCAGCGGGAAGCGCCGGGCATGGGTGTAGCAGCGCCCGGTCAGCACATCCGGCTCGGTCGGGCGGGGAGAGCTCTCGTCTGACATCGCTCACACCTCCACGACGCACTGCGGATCGAGGAGCGCCCAGGACGGATAGGGAGGGCTACCCAACAGGAACATATATGCCTCCAGAGACTCCCGGAAATTCCTCCCCGACTTTTCTCGCGCTGAGTGGGACATTAAAAACGAACCACGCGACAAGACCCGCTATCACCGCAGTGATTATCGTGGGAACGGCGGACTTCGTCTTGGCGAAAACTATCAGCACCACAACAATGCAAATAAGAACTGATCCGTACTGAGCGACCGGAATGAGTTTTGCGGTAAAACTTTCAGCCTGGGCAGGCGTGACACTTCCCAGATCTGCTCCCAGCTCTTCCTCGGCCAATCTCTCTAGGGTTTCCGCGTTGTTAACGGCCCACACCGCGAAGGAGCCGAGTATCGCGGTAGTAACTGTAGGAACAGCGGATTTCGTTTTAGCGAAAATAATGGCGACCGACACAATCACCGCAAAGATAGCGACAACCTGGAGAAAAGTTGTAGTACCTGTGGCGAATCGGTATATGCTACTCATCACGAATCACCTGTTCAGCATGAATACGAAAATTACTCGCCTCATCAGGGATGCTTTCCTTAGCCTTGGTTAGACTTGTTGAATCAAGGCTAAGCAGGACACGTTTCCTGGTCATGCTTTTACCACTAACTGGATATTAAAGTGACCGGTGACCGGATATAAAGGAGATACCGGAAGTTGCTGGAGCGTAAGATCTTGAGCCGGGACTTCTGGTGCTTGACCTCTTTCGTCTGATACTTCCTGGCCAATTTGCACTCCCACAAGATCGAGGTTGAAGGCAAACCAAACGACAAGCCCAGCGACTAACGCGGCAACCCCGGTGGGAACGACAGACTTGGTCTTCCAAAAAACGATGCCCACCACCACGATCCCAATAAGCACGGATCCAATTTGGGCGGCGTAGATGAGCTCTTCGATCAAATTTTGGGCCCGGATAGTCAAAGGACCGGCTAGAACCCCCTGGCTGGGATCGATGACTTGATGGAGAAGGTTCATGTTCTCATCCTTCAGATTTGGTTAAGGTCTGGTGGGCTGGACGGTAGGAGATGGTGGCTGCGGCGCCCCTGGGAGAACCGGGTTGGTAGGAGTGGGCGGGGTAGCAGTGGCAGGTTGTGAGGTGGACGGCGCTCCGCTCTGTTGAGTCGGGGGCGGCGCTATCGTTGGAGTAGCCTGGGGATCGGCCAATGCGGGCACTGGATCTCGGGCGGTAACTTCCCAACGCCCACCCCGCGCCGTCAGGGTCAGCGCGTAACTGAGCGGATAGATGCGACCAGCCCGATCGGTGACTTCCACACTGACCAGTACCCGCAGGGTGGCGTCGTCATCAGGCACTCCATTCGGATTGTCGAGCTGTTCAGAGGTAATGAGATCCTTAATGGTCACCGTGGTGTAGGGAGGAGGCGATATCGGGCGTTGTGGGAAAGTAGTGAAGCGGCTGAGATCGCCAATTCCGGTGAGATAAGCCCGCAGATAGCCGCTAACCAGATCAACGATAGGACCGGAGGTCAACTGATTGCCCCGATAGGCCAACGCTGGCGGGCCAAGCTGAGGAGGAGCCCCGGTCTCGGCCGGCATGCTGGTGGCAATATAGGCCGCTTGGCTACCTAGTTTACCAGCGCCGCCGGCGTCGGGCCCACCGACCGCTAGCACGCTGATCTGGTAGTAGTGCGTGCCATCCGGGGCGTAACGCCCGTTGTTCCCCAGCGCGAGAACATCCGCGGCGACAATGACCGACCAATGACCGGGGGTCACCTCACGGGCTTGGAGCGGAGTGATCTGGCTTGCGGTCCGGCTGTTGGGAGGAAACTTCAGATCAGGAAAGGTCGGATAGAAGGTACGCACCTCATCCATAGCGTCCTTGCCGGCCCGTAAGGAGGCGCTGATGTACCGCACGGCGAATGCCTCTGGGCCGGTGCTGGATTTGGTGACAACGGCTTCCTGCGAGGTGGTTTGTTCGGGGCTAGCGCCGGCGGAGACCAGGGCGAACGCGCCGAGCAGTGGCCCGGAGATGACTAGTGCCCACAGCCCGTAGGTGGCGGCTTTGCTGGCCATAGCGAGCTTGCTGGTGGAGGCTTTCCAGTCGTCCGGATGGATGGCCCCGCCCTGAGCGGCGTGCTGACCATGAGCGGCCTGGTTCTTGGATCGCGAGAATAGCGCCATGCCGCGTCACCCCGCCTCAGGGGAGTCGGGCGGGGGATAGGGGCTCTCGTCACCGGTCGTACTGAGGATCTGGCCAAGGCGGGCGGACAGCTGCTCGGGGGAACGAGACCGCAGGGCATCGTAGGCGTCCGCGGCGGGCCAGGCGTCGGTGGCCAGGTATTCCCGCATGTCGGCGTAGGCGCGCCGGTTGATCGGGGTGACGATGAGCTGGTCCACGATCTGGCATATCCGGCGCTGCGCCCGGGCTACCAGCAGCTCCTCCGGATCGAGCTGGATCCCCGCTGCCACGCGCAGCCGCCCCTGACCGGCCGGCCCAGTAGGCTGGCTGCCGCCACCAGGTGGCGTGGAATGCGGAGCTTCCGTCACGGTAGTCCTCCCCGAAATGTCCCCGATCAAGCCGACAGCCCCCTCACCGGCTCAGTGCCGCTACTTATCGTAGGTACCTCAAGCAGCAGCCAACGTGACGTGATACCACAATTTTATCCCCTGACCACGGAAATGTCGCCCAGAAGCGGAAAACACCCCGCACGACAATTTCTACCATAGATGTCTAGGCAGCCGGAAACGGACAAACCCGCGTCACTGGTGGCTAGAGAAACACTTTCGACGACGAGATGAGGGACTCGTCAGCTCAGTCGGTCGGGGTGGGTGAAGAGGTAGTTACGGCTGGCTGTGGTGACGCGGTCGATGGCGTGCCAGTCGCCATTCCGCCAGGTCCGCATGCCATAGCCGCGCTCAGCGAGCCAGTCGGTCACGTCAACGGGATCAGTGTGGTACTTGGCGCGGTGGCGCGCTTCGATTTCCAGCAGCAGGGTCGGACGGCGCCGATGCTCGGCAACCTGCTGTTCGTCTAGCCGCGCCCGGGCTCGGACTTCGCTCCATTTTTTCATGATCCAGCTAGCCCTTGAGCAAAGTGATCAGCTCATCGCGAGATATCTCAGCCTGGGCGAGGATGCCGCTGAGAGTCCCACGTTTTACTTCGCGGTGAAGGGGAATGGTGACTCGGCGGCCGTCTTTATGAGCAAGAGTGACATGAGAGCCTCGCTGACGCACGGACTCGAACTCCTCACGCGTGAAAGCCTTGATCAGCTGAGATCCGGATACTACGGGGAGACGAGGGCTCACCCGGCAAGAAGCTCTCGTATCGGAAGGTTTACTTCGATGGGGACAATTGCCGGCGCGGGCTCGATGCCAGAAAGATCTTCCCCCTCGTAGTGCAGTTCCACAGCTTCGATGAGACTCCGGCAAGCCCCATGAAAGGTGTCACCCTGACTCACCACGGGTGTCTCAAGGCATCGGGCCACATAACCCGTGCCCTCCTGATGAATGGCAGCAGTAAGGCGCATGACAAAAGTATAAGACTAAAGTGAGGCTAGCGGCTAGTTCAGCTCACCCGGCGGGGGCGGGGAGGTGGCTGCCGCGGAGCAGTTCGTCCAGCAGCTGGGCGGTTTCTGGCTCCATGTCGACGCCGAGGTCTTCGTTGAGCGCGGTGAGCCGATCCGCGGCCGCCTCCAGACCTTGCCGGTTGCCAGCCGCATGCTCGGCGCGGAACAAGTCCCGGTAGAGGAGCTCGGACCCTGGCTCAGCCAGCAATCCCTTGGTAGCGGCTTCCCGGGCGCCAGCTGCATCACCGGCCTCCAGCCGGATGGCGGCGAGGGCATGGGCGATGTCGACAATCGCGGAGATCATCTCCTGCTTGAGATGTTCGGCCCAGGCGTAGCGGCGGGGGTTGACTCCGTAGAACGGCTGACCACGAACGAGTTCTAAGGCCTGCTCCAGCTCGGCGGCGCCCGCGGCGCCCCGAGCCAGCCCACGCGAAGCCAATGCCTGGAAACCGAACCAGTCGCACCTCACCGAGTCGAGGAAGGCATACCCTTGGCCTTCCGCCACCGGCGGCAGGTACTCCCGGCCGGAAGGGTCTCGACCAAGCCAGTGCCGCAGCTTGGAAGTGGCGGTGTTACGGGTCTGGGTGCTGGCAGGTCGGCCCGGCCACAATGCTTCGGTCACCGCGACGTGGCCCAAACCGGGATTGAGCACAATCCAGGCGGCGAGCTCGGTGAGGCTGGCCCGCTTGGAGGATTCCACCCGATCCCCGGCGCCCGCGACCTCCACCGGACCGAGAATCCGGATCTCCGGGGCATTAGGGTCCTGAGCCCTGGCTAACGAGGCTGCCGCGTTGCCATTAGCGGATATGTCTATCTCCGCGGACGTCACTGCCGGTAGGGAGGACTCGTCTTGGGGATCGAGCCGCTCCGGAGCTGGCGGCCAGAGCAGATTGGGCGGCTCGTCCGGCACGCCGGCTTCAATGCTTTCCGCGTCAGGAGGAGAGAAGGCAAAGGCGCCAAAGCTGCCCGGCCCGCCGTTCCACGCCGCGGCGGTTGGTTCCTCATTGGCGACCGACAGCACGCCGAGCAGCTGAGCGTACTCGTCGTCGTCCAACCGCTGCAGACTGATGGGAAGATCGAGCGCGGCGATCTGGGCCGGCTCTTCATCCACTGGGATACGCCACGGACCAGGCAGGGCGTGCGCGCTGTCCTGAGCGCCGACAACCGCTGCCACGCTGGTACGCGGCACCGCGGCGATGAGATCCATCAGCCGCGCGTGCTCGTGGCGGGGCACTGGCTGAGCGGAGAGGATGATGTGCGGTGTCCAGGCGTCCGCGGCAATCCCCCGTGCGCGCGCCTCACCGAGCGACTGGGCCCCGGAGCCGTTCAACACCTCGGTGACCTCCCGCGCGCGAGCGGCCAGGGTATCCAGCGCCTCGTCCAGGCTGTCATGATAGTAGACACGTTCTTCGCTGAGCGCTCGGGGCAACTCGCCGCCGAACCCCACCACGGTGAGGTCGAGGTGATCCGCCCAGCTGCTGGTAGCCAACTCGACCGCCATGGCCGTGAGAACGGCCCGTGAGGACTGGGGGGTTCCGACCAACGAGACCGCGCCGGCGGCTTCCAGATCGACCAAGATGTGAGCGCCAGTCTGATCCTGCCCGATGGCGACCAGGCCCGGGTAGGGCGCGGGTATCGCTCTGGCCTGCTCGAACGATAGCAGTTCGGCCTGATCGCGGGAGCAGAACCAGCTCGAAGCGTCCTGCTGAGCCAGCGTGAACGGCGGGACCGGTTCCGCCGGCTCCGCCAGCCACAGCTCGAGGCCAGCCGGGAACAGGCGGGCCGCTAGCAGGTTTGGCAACGGCCAACCGGTCTCGGCAACATTGGCCGACAAGGTGCGCAGCGCCACGTCCACGAATTCGACGCTAACTGGGTCCTCGTTCTGCCGCAGTCGCAGCTCTACGTCAGATAGCGGGGACTCGGGCAGCGGAATACGCTCGCCAAAGCGCCGGCGGCGCTGCGCAACCAGGCGCTTGAGCCCTAGCGCGGCAAGCACGCCGGCGGCCAGCAGGCTGCCGAAGCCGCCTATCCGGCGCGCGGCCGTCATCGCGGTCTGAGAAGTGTCGGCGGTGCTGGCCCGGTCCGGAGCGGTGGCGTCCCGCGGTCCAGGGTTTGGGGAGGAAGTTGACGTCGCTCCGCTGAACCATTCCCCCATGTCGGGGAAGGATAGGGGCGGGGTAGAGATCGGACCGGGCCCGGTGACCGGCGGTGTTGGCGACAGGCCCTGCCCCGGTGGCATGGCCGGGGTAGCTGGTGCGGTCGGGGAGAAGGGCGTGGTGGGTACGGCCGGACCTGTCGGCGCCGCGCCCTGGCCAAACGGCGTGGACGGGCCTGTCGGCGCCGACGGAGACGATGGCGCGGGAGGGGAGGACGGCGCTGGCGTGCCCGACGGAGACGTCGCGCTCGGCCAGGAGGGGCGGGCAGTTGAGCCCTGCGTCGGCGGGCTGCCGGGCTGGGGTGGCGACGTGACCGGCGGGGCAGAGGAACCCGCGGCAGGCGGAAGCAGCGGCGGAACGGCCCCCGCGGCTAACGGCGTGTCGTGGTCGGAATGCGCCGGCGTCCCAGAAGGCGCCAGCGCCTGTGGCGGGGTTGACGGCAGGGTGATGGAGCCGTCGCTGGAGGGCACTGGGGGCGCCGGTGTTGTCGGGTTAGGCGGCGTTGCTGGGGCCTGCTGCTCGGGTGGCGGTGACGCGGGAGGGGCTGTGCCGGCAGGAGGTGGAGCAGGCTGGGATGGGGTGCTCTCCGGAGGAGCAGGAGCAGCCGGCGCGGGTGGTGGCGGGACAGGCGGAGTCGGAGCGGCTGGAGCGTCGGGGGTATCAGGCAGTGGAGCCTCGGTATCGTCCGAGCGACCCGGCGCGGCTGGCTTAGCCAGGCCGATGGCATCGTCCGGCATGCGCAGTGTCCAGCCGGGGAAGATGAGATCTGGATACCGCAGCACGCCTCCGACGTCTTGATCACGGCCACGGTTCAGGGCGAAAATCTCGTGATACCGCAGCCCGTCCTCTAAATGCTTCTCCGCGATATTCCACAAGTTGTCGCCAGAACGCACCGTGTAAGTGGGCCCAGGCCAGTCGCTATCCTGGCCACCCGGCTCGCTGTCCTGGGCTGGTAGCAGAAGCTGCCAACCCGGATGAATCCAATGCGGGTCCGTCAATGTTCTGCCATCAGGTTGCGGCCGGTCGCGGTTGAGCGCGAAAATCTCGTGATACCGCAGCCCATCTCCTAAATGCTCCTCCGCGATATCCCACAGATTGTCACCGGGGCGTACGGTATAGGTGCGGTCGGCCTCGGCGTTAGCCGGTGGTTTCGCGGAAGCGGGAGCCGACTGCTCGTTAGGGGAAGGAGGTTTCGGGGCGGGAGACTGAGGGAAAGCAGGCGCCGGCGCCGCGAGCCCGGCAGCCGGGGCCGCGTGCTCCGTGGTGTGGCTGGTCAGCAGGAACCGGTCCGACCACTCCGGAACGCTAGCGCGAAGGGGCATCTGCAGCAGCGTGCCGACAACGGGTTGCGAAGATTGGGGATTGAGCTCTGCGATTTCCGGCCAACACTCCCAGCCTCCTAGACAAACCGCGGCAATGGAGCCCCAGGTATCCCGCTGTTGGACCTGATAGGTCTTATAGCCGACCTGATCAGCGGATGTGACCGCCGTGGCGGACGCCAGAGCGCCATTCGGGCTGGCAGCGGGAAGCGCGAGCTGGGTGACCGCGGGAATAGCGCGCAGCGAGTCGAAGCCCACCCGGTCTGGCGGGGTGAACGGGTTACCGCTGCCAACACCCGCGAACAACAGTAGGATGGCGGCCACCTGGGCGCTGACAATGCGCTGAGAAAGGCCCAACCCCGGCAGCCGGGGGGAGGACAGGCCACACAGCTGGGTGGGAATTTCCACCAGGGCAGCCAGCGCAAAGCTGGCCCATCCAATCCAGCCCACCACGGCCAATGCGCCCAGAAAGAGCTGCCCGGTGTCTGGCGTGGTGAGCGCGCCCAGAATATCCTGAGTGGATGGGACGCTGGTGGGGAACCCAGCCAGCCGGTAGAGCGCGATAGGAATCCCAACCACCAGGACAACCAGAACGATAAGCGCGACGAAACCTCGGATGACATCGCCCAATGTGCGATGGGGCAACGGTGGCCGGCGGGAGGCAGCGGAAACCGGGCGACGAATACTTCGGGCGCCGCGCGGCAGGCTCTCAGTTCTCATGGCGCCTCCTCCCCTGTTCCCCCGCTGACCAGCCGCGCGGTAGCACTAGCCTTGACCTCTACGGCATTAATGCCTACCAGACTGAGAAACACGGTTTCTCGTTCCAGTGTTACCTCTACTGTAAGGTCATTGCCGTTCACCTGGGTAGTTCCCACAACATTGGAGGCGGCGAGATATTCCTGTGCCGCCGCCTCGGCCGCGACTGGGTCCAGGGTGGGCGTCTGGCCCTGAATCGCCGAAGGAAGGTCGATCGCCTGCGCGCCGGTCCGGGCGGCTGCCTCGGCTATGCCGTAAGCCTGCTGTAACGCGCGGACTTTGCCACCCCCGTCCGCCACCAACCCGACCGCCACCAGCAAGCCGATCACAGCGACGACGCTGAACAGCGTCACCGAACCCTGCTCGCTATGACGGGGCTCGCCGCGTCGGATGAGCCGGGAACACAACCAGATACGAGGGCTCATCCGGTTCTGCTCCGGAAGGAGTCCAACGGCTCGGAAAAGCTCGCGGTCAGTTCCTTACTGCCAGGCGCCATAGGCAGCCCGACATCGGACAGCGCCACCGTGCAACTCACCGTGACGGATACCTGGGCGGGCTCACCCACCGGAACCTCGAATCCCGCGGTGTCCACGGCAACCCGCGACGGAGAGCAGCCCAGACCCTGCTGCGTTATCATGCTGGTGACCATGGCTTCTGCCTGGGTGCGAGCGTCTGTGGCGCTCCGCGCGATAGAAGCCTGCCGGGCGCCATTGCGCGCCGCCACCTCCACAGCGCCTTGGGCCAGGGTGAGCCGCCCCGCCACGATAACCACGCCAATGAGCAGCAGCAGCCCGGGGGCGAGCACCGCGAACTCCAGGGTCGTGCTCCCCCGCGAAGCGCGGCTCTGATCCACCAGCCACCACGTACTCATGGGTTCCCCGGTGTGGTGAAGCGTTCCACGGGACCGCACGAGGATTGGGAAACCCCCAGCTTGGGCACACCAGGCAGCACCGCGAGCGCTTCCCCTGTCATCTGCATACAAACGTCGACAGAGGTACTGCCGGCAGAGCTGACTGCCGGATTTTGCAGGAAACCTCCTCCTGCTTGGGCGAGGAACTCTCGCGCCGTAGTCTCGCCCGCGGCAACGGAAGACTGGTAGGCCCGACCCACCCGTACTCCTTCTTGAGCGCTGCCCAGGGCCACGCTGCGCGCGTAGAAATACAATGCCCCCTGCACCACCGCGAAAATCACTAACAGCAACGCGGGAGCGAGAACAGCCAGCTCGAGCGTGACCGAACCGTTCTCACCACGTCGCCGGCCATATCCTAACTTTCCCAGTCGTCGCCGGGCGCTCGGGGCCGACATCCACATTTCTCCCGCTCATTCGCTAGATGGTCCCCGTGCCAGGAATTTGGTTGATTTGGTTTCGCACCGCATTGGTGATCGCGAACACGAGAAACCCAGCGGCAAGGAACAATCCCACCGCGATGACTGCCATCTCTAAGGTACTCAGGCCAGCCTCCCCACGCTGATGGATGACCCGAGCGGTGCGGTCCCGGATATTTGACCACATGACGAGCAGCGGAACGACTACCTTGTCCATCCCCGTTCTCCTTCCCTGTCTGCTAGCAATTGTCCTCCAGTCGGCGCTAAATCGGCTGCGGTTAGCTAAACATGATCCGGGCAAAGGCCGGAAACGTCAGCAGCGCGAGAAACACCAACCCGAGCAGGGCCACCGGCACCACCATTTTTTCACTGTCCTGATTGGCTCGGGCCGCGTGCTGGCTGAGGATGGCGGTGCGCAGCGAGCTGGCCCGGGCGCGCAGCGTGTCATACACAGCAGCGCCATCTTCCCCGGACAGACTGACGATATCGGCCACATCGCCGAGTTCGGGCACACCCAGCTCGTCCGCCAGTGTGGTGAGCCCGCGCCAGGGCGGGTCGCCGGACAGCTGGGCATGCAGCAAGGACTCCCGAATGCGGGTGAATACCCAGCCTTGGCCGATCTCGGCGGCCCGTTCCAGAGCTTCCACGGAGCCGGCGTCCGCGAGCCGCTCCAACCCCACCAGGTCGATGTAGGAGCAGACCGCGCGACGGAACTCACCGCGGGCATCGGCGGCCTTGCGGCGCAGATCCAGGTCGGGCGCGTAAAATAACAGCCCCGCGAATACCAGGGAACCCCCCACCGGCATCAAGAAAGGCAACCACAGTCCAGCCAGTCCCATGGCCAGGGCCAGCACCGGCGGGGTCAGCAGCCCCAGCAGCCCCATACCGACCTTGCGCAGCACAAAAGCCTCGGCAGTATCCCCGACCAAATCCAGCTCGCGGCGGGGAATGCGCAGCCCAAGCGTGGTGGTCAGCCGTCGCAACAGCCAAGCCGCCAGCCGCTGCTCGATCTGGGAGCGGCGCTGCCGGTACGCGTCGGCCGCTGCCCAGTCCCGGTGCGCCCGTACTGTCACCACGTCCAGCCGGGCTAGAGCGGAGCCGAGCTCAGGGTGCGAGGGCAGCAGCTCGCGCACAATCAGCATCAGCCCGAGACCGGCGAGGGCGCCGGCGAGCAACGCGTAAAACGTGGTCACGACGGAACCTCCCCCGCTGTTTCGGAGATAGCCGAAGAGTGTCCGACGAGAAATCTCGGCTCGGGCTTGCTGAAGGCCAAGCCGCGCATCCACAGCAACGCGCCCACAAAGGCCGCGGCAAGCACAGCGAGGACCAACTGCCCCAGCGTACTGCCATAGGGGTAGATGTAGTCGGTGTTGAACGCGCTCAGCGCGATCACGCTCAGGGTGATGATGGTGACCCAGCGGGCCGTGGTTCGCGGTTTGGCACGGTCGGCCTCGACCCGGCGCCGCATGCTGACTTCCTCAGCCACTTTGCCGGCCAGGTCGTCCAGCACCGAGGCCAGACCGGCGCCGCGGCGCTGAGCGCCCAGGATCAGCACGGCCACCACCAGGTCCGCCGCGGCCTCGTCCAGGTCATCGGCGAAGCGACGCAACGCGTCCTCGGTTCGCCACCCCGCCCCCAGCCGGGCCACCAACGTGCTGACCTCATTCTCGATGGGTTCGGGAACTGTCTTCAAACTCGCGGTCAACGCCTGCTCCAAACCACCGACCGCGGTGCGCAGATCCGCCAACCGGCGAGTCCACGCCTCCAACGCCTCCAGCTTCGCGATCTTGCGAGTGGTGGCAGTGGCCGGGCGCAACAGCGCCGGTAGACCCACGATGGCCAGGCTGACCAGCGCGCCACCCACTAGCCAGCCGCTGAAGAACAGCACCACTAGACCGGCCACTACCGCGAACCCGTACTTCACCCGCGTCACCGCGCGTTCCCGCTCCGAGCGTTGCTCTTGCCGCAGCGCGCGCGCCCACCGCGACAGCGCCGAGTTCCGCGCCGGCCCTGGCCGATGCGCCACGGCGCCGGCCAGAGCGAACACGCCCAGCAGAATTCCGCCGATGACCAGGCCACCGGCCAGCGCGCCCAGCAGGGCGAGTGTCATCGCTGACCTACAATCGTGTGCAGTGGATGGCGCCAAGCGCCGTACCGCTGGCTCAGCAGGTCCAGCTCGAAGCCGACGCGGCGTAGATCATCGAGGCAGACAGGGTTGTGGCGGGGCACTGCTCGCCCATCCACGCCGGGGCCAAAGATGGCCGTGGTCGCGGGTCGACCTCCCTCTCCCATGCCGTTGACCTCGTATACTTCGTTCACGAACCGGTAACGGCCACCACCCAGGTGAGTCTCGTCGATCATGCGGATGTTCACGATGAGGTCGATGGCGCTGGCGGCCAGCCGATAGCCGAAGACATCGGTCATCCCCTCCCGGCCGGACAGACACAGCGTGACGATGCGCTCAAAGGCGTGCTTAGCCGAGCGGGCGTGGATGGTGCACAGCGATCCCCCCTCACCCGTAGTCATGGCCTGCAGCATAGGGACGACCTCGTCCCCTCGCACCTCGCCCACGATGATGCGGCTCAGATTCAGCCGCAACGCGTCCACCACCAGCTCGCGTAGGTTTACCTCACCAGCCGGCCGTCCGTCCGCGGCAACCTCGCTGTTGCCTTCCCTGGCCTGCATGGCGACCACCCGGGGATGCCGGTGCGGCATATCGTGCAGGTGCAGCTCGTATTCCTTTTCGATGGTGGCGAACCGCTCCATCGGATGGATTTCGTGCGCCAGCGCCCGGATCAGCGTGGTTTTCCCCGCGTTTTGTTGGCCGGTGACGATGATGTTCTTGCGCGCCCGCATGCACGCCCGCAGGAACTGCGCCAGCACGGGATCTACCGTGCCCAAGTCCACCAAACCGTCCAGGTCAATGTCACGAACCCGGTGACGGCGGATCACCACTTGGGGACGAGGGACAGTAGCGATCATCGCGGCGAGCCGGCTGCCATCCGCCAGTGTCATGTGAAGCCGAGGGTCCGCGGTGGACAAGCTGCGTCCCGCCCGTGCGGCCAGCTGCTGCAGCTCGGCAATGAGGTCCTCGTCACTGTCCGCGACCCGGGGACCGGGCTCTAGTCGACCGTCCGCGTAGGACAGCCACACCTGGTCGAAACCGTTGATCTCGATGTTTTCGATGTTCTCGTCGTCCACCAGCGGTTGCAGCCGGCCCAGCCCGAACTGGGCGGCAAAGACTGCCTCGGCTAGGACGCGTTCCTGCGCCGGAGTCGGGGGCGGCTCCCCCACCATGACCCGTTTGTCCGCCCAGCGTCCAATCTCCTCAGCGATCAGCATCCGGCCGAGCTCTTGGCGGTCTTGCTCACCACGGATCACGGCTGTCTTCAACCGCGCGGCCAGCTTGTCCGCCACCAACTGTTGGATCGCGCGGACCTGAGTGTAGTCCAGGGGGATCGCGCTCGCCGCGGCCGTCCCGGTCTGACTGGATGGTTCAGCGGCGTGCTGTGCCGGGTACGGCGGGGGGGTAGTCCCTAACCACCCATGGGGGATGCCACCGGGGGATGCGGCATCCGGGGTCCCGCCGTAGTGGGAAGAATCGGCATAGAGCGAGGGCTCAGGCACGATCGTGCTCCCACGCTGGTTCGGCCGCCCAGGACACGCTGACGCCGTCTCCCGGATCCAGTGGGGCGGGCGTCAGTCGCGACCGGCGGT